>Ga0299913_10000873_pt1 | contig 20679 bp, 19 predicted proteins | sample RVTome_9_FD_201360 | JGI IMG/M metagenome (GOLD analysis project Ga0299913, IMG submission 201360) | Soil microbial communities from uranium-contaminated site in the Upper Colorado River Basin, Wyoming, United States - RVT155D38 (version 2) ... | reverse complement strand
ATGATCTGAGAGAGCGTCGAGTCGAGGTCGTAATGCTCGACCACCGGAACGCCGCGCATCGCAGCCGAGTTCACCATGTATTTCTGGATCTTCCGGATCTTCTTGAAGGCGCTGAGGTAACGGTCGCCCCCACGCAACGAGCCCTCACGGCCCCGCCAGTGGAAGTGACTGCGATGAAGCTCCTCGTCCTCGATGGTCAACAGCAGAGGGACGATGATCGCCCGTTCGCTCTCGACCCTTTCGAGGAAACCGGGCACGAGGTGGGCTCCCTCGATGATCATGTCGGTGCCCTCACTGATCGCTCTCGAGATCAGCGCCTCGGTACCGACCGCAACCGCAGCCGCTTGCTCGCGGAACCCGATGATCAACCTATCGCCTGAGTGAGGGATCGGCTGACGTACCGCCTTGTCGGCCTCGAACGAAGACGCGTAGAGCGTGGGGAACATCTCGCGCGTGAGCGCACTCCGGAGAACCTCGCGTACCGCGTCGGTCGAGATCACGCGTGTGATGCCGAGCCGCGACGCCAACTGCGTCGCGATCGTCGACTTCCCGACCCCGGTCCCCCCGCCGATCAAGATGAGCAACGGGGTGTCGAGTGCGGCCACCGAACGCCACTTGACCCACGCTTCCGCGTACTTCCCGCCCGCCTCCTCGCGCAAGATCCCCAGCGTCAGATCGCGCAGCTCGTCACTTGTGACCGACTCGGAGCCGGTGGCCAACAACCTCTCCTCGACCTTGTTCGCCACCAAGTAGCAGCGACCCGGAGGAAGCCCCGTCACCATCAGCGACGACGCCATCAGTCCCTTCGAATAGGGGAGCCCGCCTTCCTCTCCGGCGATGAAGATCCGACCCAGCTCGGCCACGCTCAGCCCCCGAACCTGGCCGCGGCGAGGTCCGCCGCCCACCGGTAGGTCTCGGCCGGGTCCTCGCCCTCGATGCCGACCGGAGCGTTGTCCATGTAGACGACGTCGAGGTCGTGCTCGAGCGCCCTGCGGGTCGCGACGTCGATACCCGCCGCCTTTATCTCGCACAGCAGGGTGTCCGCGGTGTCGGACATCTTCGCGATCTCCTCCTCGAGGACCTCGCGGTCGCTCAAGGAGTGCGTGAAGCCGACGACCTCGCAGTCGAAGGTCTCTTGGAGATGGGATCTCATCGGATCTGCCGCCTCCTCAGGGGCGGTAGTGGCTACGAAGACCCTCCGTCCCGCTACGTCACGGGTGGGAAGGGGTCGGAAGACCGTTCGAACCACCCGGATCTCTTCCCGACCGGAGGTCCGATACGAATCGCGGACCGCGGAGAGGATCTCGGAGATCTGGGAGGGGGAACCGAACGGCTCCTCACACATAGTAATGACCACGTAATCGGAGAGCAAGAGCCGAAGGGGGCCGAGATATCCCCTCAGGTATTCGAGCGGGACCGAGGCGGGCATCACCAAGCCCGTCACGTCGGCCTGCGCCGGAGGGACCGCCGAACCCGAGCCCTCGAGGATGATCAGGTCGCCGGGCAGATCGTTGGCCAGCGCCACACCCGCGGGCACGTTCGAGACGCCGACCTTCCCGCCGAGACCTCCCCCGCACCTGCGGCAACCGACGGTCGGCACCCGACCGAGCAGGGCGTCCTCGACGTAGTCCGAACCCGCGTGCATGCCGGCGTCGGCCAGAGCCAGCAGGTCCCTCGGATTCAGCTCGACCTCGTCTCCCCTTAGGACGTCCGGTTCGGGAGGTCCGCCTCGACCCATCGCCACGATCACCGGTGCTCGTCCGGCCTCCTTGAGGGTGCGAGCGATCGCGCCCGACACGGCCGTCTTGCCGGTCCTCTTTCCCGTTCCGATGATCGCCATCGAGGGTTTCTCGCAGAGCGCTTCTCGTCCGAGCGGGTCGAGGGTGAAGTCGGCCCCCTCGTATCGGACCTCCAGGGAGAGTGCGATCGAAGCGAGGGCGAGGCGCCTCCGATAATCGAGCACGGGCTCGTCCGAGAGGTCGAAGACCGCGTCGGCGGCGTGCCGGCGAAGGGCTTTCTCGAAGGCGCGCCGCGGGTCTTCGGGGTCGGTGGTTACCTCCAGGCCGGCGAGGTCGAGAAGGTCGCCCTTCTTCAACTTCTCTCTGCCACCGACGAGCACGGCTCCCACGATGTCCTTCCCCGCGGAGCGCAGTTCCTCGATCGCTGCTTGGGTGACCGGTGGGTAGTGCTCGCCATCAACGACGACGACGTAGCGGATGGGGAACCCCCTGAGGTGGAGATGGTTAGACCTGGAACCCGAGGGGATAACCCTAAGTGAAGCAGAGGAGTCAACGCGGTAAGGGGGGCAACATGTTTGGACGTTCTAGGAACGACGACGAAGCGGTCACCACGCGCTCGCACCGCGAGATCGTGCAGGTCGACAACGCGCGCGGAGGCGTCGCTTTCGGTCCCGTCCTCACCGGCGTCGTGGTCGCCTTCGGCGCGATGTTCCTCATGCTCGCACTGGTAGGTGGGGTCCTGGTGACGACCGGCGTCGCATCGGGTCTCGAGAACGACGCGGTCGAAGCGGGACTGGCCGCCGGCATGGCGCTGGTGATCGCCCAGCTCCTCGCCTATCTATGGGGCGGGTACACGGCCGGCCGCATGAGCCGGGGCGCAGGGGCACTCAACGGCCTCCTCGTGCCACTCGTCGCCATCATCGTCGCCGTCATCGTCGGCGCGATCGCGACGGGACTCGGCGAGTCCGCCAACCTGAACCTCCCGTTCACCGTCAACCGGCTGCCCCTCGAGAGCGACCTGCTTGTCGACTGGGGCGTCGGGATAGGCATCGCGTCGCTGGTCGCGATGTTCTTCGGCGGCTTGCTCGGAGGCGCGTTGGGAGAACGGTGGCACACACGGCTCGAGCGCCGCGTCCACGAGGAGCGCGTGGAAGAGGTCGGTCACCCGACAACCACAGACAGGACGGCCGAGCAGCGCGAGATCGACCTTCGGGAGAACGACCGCCGGGAGAACGAGAGCGCTCGTCCGGCGGGAACGACGGAGACGCCGCTCGAGGGCCGCCGCCGGGACTCCGGCACGGTGGACCTGAGGTAGAAGTAGCAGGATCGTTACAGAACCGGACATTCGCGAGGCCCCGGCCGGCGCCGGGGCCTCCCCGCGTGCGGTCCCGCCTCCCCTCGGGAGGCGTTGGGCAGGACGCCCGGGGGCCGCGGAGAATCACGCAGACATGAAGAGGTTGCTGCTCGTAGCGCTCGCCTCACTCGTCGCGGCCGCCTTCGTCCCCAACGCTTCCGCGGGGGCCCAGGCGATCCCGAGCTCGACGATCCTGGCCGGAGGCGGGACTCCCCTCTCGAACGGGATCTTCTTCCCCGGCACCGCGCTCTACGACAGCGGCGAGTTCGTCGGCGAACCGGTGAGCATCAGCCGGGGCACCGACATCGAGTTCGTCAACCTCGACGAGGCCTCGATCGCCAACGGGCACAAGCTCGTCTCTCTGAAGATCAACAAGCGAACGAAGCGCCCGCTGTTCCGATCGAAGATGCTGCTCTCGCCCGGCCAGAGCGCGACGGTCATCACCTCGCACCTGAAGCGCGGCACCTACCCCTTCTACTGCCCGGTGCACAGCGGCATGTGGGGCCTGCTAGAGGTCCAGTAGCGGTTCGAGGCGACGCAGAATGTGCCTCAGTCAGAAAATTTCGGTTAGGCGCTGGCTCTGGCGCCTTCGGGTTCCCATTCGCTCACGAAGACCCTCCAACCCGAGTTGCGCTCGCGACAGATGCGGCGGATCTGCTCGGCGCGCGTGTGAGCCTCGGGCCGCGGAACGACGATCAACAGCGAGGGTCCCGCCCCGGCGAGGGCCGCGGCCAGGCCGGCGTTGCGCAACTCGGTGTGCACCGCGGCCGATTCGGGCATCAGGTTGAGCCGGTGAGGTTCGTGCAACCTGTCGGTCATCGCGTCCGCTAGAACATCCGCACCCGCTCCGGTCATCATCGCCCCGACGAGCAGGGCCGCGCGCGAGGCCGTGTACTGCGCGTCGCCGAACTCGACCTCGTCCGGAAGCAGCTCGCGCGCCTTCTTGGTGGCGAACTGCTCGCGCGGGACGGCCACGATCGGCACGAGTCGTTCGCTGGGATCGAGCCTCATGTACTTGAGATCGCCGTCCACGTGATAGCAGACGACGAGGCCGCCGAGCAGCGCGGCGAGAACGTTGTCGGGATGGCCCTCGATCTGGGTCGCGAGGGCAACCATCTCGATCTGAGGAACGTTGCGGCCCGTGATCGCGCGGGCCGCGAAGAGGCCCCCAACCACCGCGGCGGCTGACGAACCGAGACCCGAAGCCAGTGGGATCGGGTTCCGCACACGTACCGCGTAGCCGGGCGGCCTTCGACCGACATGATCGAAGAACGCGCTCATCGAACGAAGCACCAGGTTCGTGTCGTCCTGTGGGAGCTGTTCGGCCCCCTCGCCCTCCACCATCACGTCGATCGAATCGCGTCGCGGCTCGATGTCGATCTCGAGATGCATCCGGATGGCCGCGCCGAGAGCGTCGAAGCCCGGACCTAGGTTGGCAACGGTGGCAGGAACGCGCACCTTGACGGCAGCCGGCATGGACGCAGGCTATCCGCCGAGGTCGAGTTCGGCCAGGATCTGATCGAGCTCCGCGGCCACGAGCTTGGGGCGCGAGGCCGACGAGATGGCCCAGTCGGGGTCCTTCAGACCATGACCCGTCAACACGCATGCCAGTGTTGCTCCCGAGGGGATCTCACCTCGCTCCTTCATCTGCATCAGCCCCGCGACCGAAGCTGCGGATGCGAGCTCCACGAACACGCCTTCCTCGGCGAGCTTGCGATACGCCTCGATGATCTCCTTGTCGCGCACCGAGGCGATCGAGCCGCCCGACGCGCGCGCGGCGTCGTCGGCTCCGCTCCACGATGCGGGATTCCCGATCCTGATGGCCGTGGCAACGGTGCGAGGGTCGGCGACGGGCTCGCCTCGAACGATGGGGTTCGCGCCCTCGGCCTGGAAACCGTGCATCCGGGGAAGCGAGGAGGACCAGCCGATCTCCTGAGCCTCGCGATACCCCTTCCAGTAGGCGGTGATGTTGCCGGCGTTGCCCACCGGCATCAGGTGGAGGTCTGGAGCGCGGCCCAGAGCCTCGACGATCTCGAAGGCGGCGGTCTTCTGCCCCTCGACTCGATAAGGGTTGACCGAGTTGACGAGGGTGATCGGGTGCGCCTCGGACATCTCCTTCGTGAGGGTCAGCGCCTCGTCGAAGTTGCCTTCTATCTCGAGGACGCGCGCTCCGTGGATCAGAGCCTGCGCGAGCTTGCCCAGCGCGACGTTGCCCTGCGGAATGAGGACGGCGCAGATCATCCCGGCGCGCGCGGCATAAGCGGCCGCCGACGCGCTGGTATTGCCGGTGGAGGCGCAAACGACCGCGCTCGAGCCCTCCTCCAAGGCCTTGCTGATGGCCAGCGTCATCCCGCGGTCCTTGAAGGAACCGGTCGGGTTGAGGCCCTCGTACTTGAGCCAGACCTCGGCCTCCACCTTCTGGGACAACCGTTCGGAGTAGATCAGCGGGGTGTCGCCCTCGTCGAGCGTGACGATCGGGGTCGCGTCGGTCACCGGAAGGTGCTCCGAGTACCGGCGGATGATGCCCCGGCGGCCCGCAACGGTGAGAGGTCCGGTCGTCACTCTTCCGCGGTGCCCTCTACGCGCATCGACGTCTCGATCGCCTTGACCACGGGCAGGGTGGCCAGGTCCCTGAAGGTGAGCTGATGCTCGCCCTCCGACGCGATGTGGGTGATGAGGGCGAGGGTCGCGCCCTCACCGGCACCTTCTTGCCGGACCGACGCTATCGAAACGCCGTGTTGCGCGAACACACCTGCGACGCTCGCAAGCACTCCGGCCTGATCGGCCACCGAGAGAACGAGGTAATACCTGACGCGTGCATCGTCCTGATGCTTGATGCGAGCGTCGGTGCCGTAACACGTGCACCCAACGCTGCGGCCGCCGGTGACGATGTTGCGAGCCACCTCGACGATGTCCCCGACGACGGCCGTTCCGGTGGGACCACCGCCGGCGCCGCGCCCGAAGAACATCAGCTCGCCGACGTTCTCGCCCTCCACGAACACGGCATTGAACACGTCGCGCACGGACGCGAGGGGATGCTGCTTGGGGATCATCGCCGGATGGACGCGTGCCGAGATCTCTCCGTCGGACCGTTCCGCGACGGCCAGGAGCTTGACGACGTAACCGAGATCCGCGGCAGCCTTGATGTCGCCGGCGGTAACCCGCGCTATCCCCTCACGCGCGACGTCGCCCGCGACGACCCGCGCGTTGAACGCGAGGGAGGAGAGGATCGCCAGCTTGGAGGCGGCGTCGTAGCCCTCGATGTCGGCGCTCGGATCGAGCTCCGTGTAGCCGAGCTGTTCGGCCTCGGCAAGGGCCTCGCCGAAGCTCTCACCGGTGTCCGACATCCGCGTGAGGATGAAGTTGGTCGTCCCGTTGACGATGCCCATCACGCGTTTGACCCGTTCGCCTGCGAGCGACTCCTTCAGCGGCCGGATGATCGGGATGCCACCGCCCACGGCTGCCTCGAAGAGCAGATCGACCCCGGCCTCGTCGGCGGCGTCCATCACGTCTCGGCCCAGGGTCGCGAGCAGTTCCTTGTTCGCCGTTACGACGTGTTTGCCCGATTTCGCGGCTGCGAGGATGAGGTCGCGGGCGGGCTCGATGCCCCCGATCGCCTCCACGATGATCTCGATGTCTGGATCCTGAACGACCTCCCACGGGTCGGTCGTCAGCACGCCGTCGGGGAACTCCACGTCCCGAGCCTTGGCAAGGCTGCGCACTGCGACGCGAGCGATCTCGACCTCGGCCCCCGTCCTGAGGGCGATGTCGTCGCGGTGCTCGATCAGCAGGCGAGCCGCAGCCCCACCCACGATGCCGCACCCCAGCAGTCCGACCCGGATCGTTCTCATGACCCCAGCAACCTACTGTCCTGTCGGGCTGCATCGAAGTAGCTTGGACGTCTATCCATCATCGAGGAGGACATCTCTATGCGTTCCCGCATCGTCGCCGGAGCCGTCGTCATGTTGCTGGCCGGAGCCCTGGTCTCGCCGGCGCGAGCCATCACGAACGGCCAGGTCGATGACGGCCGCCACCCGTTCGTCGGCGCGCTCCTACACGACCTCTCCGACGGAAGCGGCGTCTATCCCACCTGCACGGGGACGCTCATCTCCCAGACCGTCTTCCTGACGGCCGCGCACTGCCACTTCGCCGACCGGGTGTCGGTCAGCTTCGACGAGAAGATCGTTCCGGGCACGAAAGGCCTGTGGGGATCGATGTACTCGCATCCCAAGTACGTCTCGGCCACCGAGTACGACATCGCGGTCGTCGTCCTCGACAAGCCCGTGCGCAACATCACCCCCGCGCGGCTCGCACCTCTCGGTTTCCTCGACTCTCAGACGTTGACGTCTTCGACCAAGTTCACCTCCGTCGGCTACGGGGGGCAGGAGCCCACGAACGAGCCCGGCCCGGGTGGTCCCGTGATCGCCTTCGAAGACGTGCGCGAGTACTCGGTCGGCTCCTTCAAGGGGATCACCCAAGGCGCGCTGCACATCTGGCAGAAGGCCTCGCGCGGCGACGGTGGGACCTGCTACGGCGACAGTGGTGGTCCGCAGTTCTGGGGTGCCGGTTCCACCGAGACGAACGTCGTCGTGAGCGCCACGGTCACAGGTGACGGGTTATGCAAGTCAACTAACGTGACGGCTCGCATGGACACGCAGGCCGCACACTCGTTCCTCGACAGTTACCTCTAAGACCGCTCCGCAGTACGTCCACCCCTGCGGAGACCACGCGGCCCGGACCGCCCTTCGGGCGGTGCTGGTTGCTCGCTTCGTGCGCCGTCGCGCACTCAGAGGCTCTCCTTCGGGGCAGGCCGTCCTGCTGCGCTCCTTTAGAGGGCGCTGCCGTCCAAGCGACGGTCTAGCCGCAGGAGGTCGTCCGAGGTCTCGCGCTCGATGATCGTGGTCGCCTTGCCGTCCTCGACCAGCACCACCGGGGGCCGGGGGATACGGTTGTAGTTGCTAGCCATCGAGTAGGTGTAGCCGCCGGTCGCGGGAACGCACAGCAGGTCGCCCGGCCCAACGTCCTCGGGGAGTCTGACGTCGCGGATGAGGACGTCACCGGACTCGCAATGCTTCCCCGCGACCGTGACGCGCGGCCCCTCGGATGCTCCCATGCGGTTCGCGAGGAACGCTTCGTAGCGCGCGCCGTACAGGGCCGGGCGGATGTTGTCCGACATCCCGCCGTCGACGGAAACGTACGTGCGCACGCCGGGGATCCTCTTGACCGTGCCCACCCGATAGATGGTGACCCCCGCGGAGCCGATCAACGAGCGCCCGGGCTCGACCAGGAGCTCAGGCACTTTCAGGTCGAGGGCGGTGAACTCGCGCTGTACCGCGTCCGCGACGCGTGCGACGGACTCAGCGGGGTCCGGCGTCAGCTCGTCCTCGGTGTATGCGATGCCCAGCCCTCCCCCGAGGTTCACCTCCCGGGCTTCGAATCCGAAGGCGTCGCGCGCCTTGCGCAGGAGCTCGGCGAGGCGCCGAACGGCCAAGTCGTACGCGGCCATCTCGAAGATCTGCGAACCGATATGCGCGTGAACGCCTGCGAGCTCACCGCGCGACAGAGCGGCGGCGCGGCGCAGGGCCTCGAGCGCCACGTCCTCTGCAAGGGTGAACCCGAACTTGGAATCCTCCTGACCGGTCTGGATGAACTCGTGCGTATGTGCCTCGACGCCCGGAGTGACGCGGACCAGGAAGCGCGCGTCGACACGCAGCTTCTCGAGCCTGTCGATCTCGTCGAATGAATCGATCACGACCCGCGCGACCCCCGCGTCGCGCGCGACCGACAGTTCCTCTTCGGACTTGTTGTTGCCGTGGAAGAGGAGCTTCTCCGGCGGGACCCCGGCCGCGAGGGCCGTGGCCAGCTCGCCTCCGGTGCACACGTCGAGGCTCAGCCCGAGTGCATCGGCCATCTCGCAGACCGCGACACAGCACAACGCCTTGCACGCATAGAAAACGCGGCCCGCGTCCACGACGGAAGCGAACGCCTTGGCGCGAGATTCGAAGGTCGCCCGGTCCAGGACGATGGTCGGCGTACCGACCTCCTCAGCGAGGTCGACGAGGTCGACGCCACCGACCGTCAGGCGTCCGGCAACCTCACGCGCGGTATCGGGAAGGACGTTGTTCATGACGCTCGGAAGGTTACGGCAGGACCTCGAGTCGTCCCTCGAAGACCAGTTCGCAACGGCCCCCGACCTCGACGCGATCGATCCCAGCCTTCACGAATATCTGAGAGGGCCGACCCATCTCGACACCTTGCCGGATCTCGACGTCGGTGGGACCGAGGCGGTCGGCAAGGTAGACGCCAAGTGACGCCGCCGCAGCACCCGTGGCGGGGTCCTCGGGAACCCCGACGCCCGGAAAGAAACCGCGCGCCCGAAGCCGTCCCGCACCGACCGCGGTGAAGCAGTAGGCGCCCATCGGGGTCAACCCGGCCAGCAGTCGGGGTGTCACCTGCACCCGGCCGAGCGCGTCCAGGTCGCGTAGAGGAACGAACAGTGCTTCGATACCGGCGTCGGAATGCGCAGCCTCGAGGCGGCCCGAATGGCCCATCTCGTATGCCTCGAGCCCAACGTCGCCCGGTTCGAGCCCTAGTGCCTGGGCGATCTGTTCGTTCGCCCTCACGTTCGTCTTCGCGAGGTCCATCGAGGCCTCACCCATGCGCTCGAACCAGATCTCGTTCCCCCTGGCGGTCACCCACGTGGTCCCCGCGCGGGAATGCTGCATCACACGGCTCGCATGCAATTGACCGGTGTGGAGGAGGGTCCACATCGTGCCAAGCGTCGGATGTCCGGCGAAGGGCAGCTCCTCGGTCGGCGTGAAGATCCGAACCTCGTAGGCGTCGGAGTGGACCGACGTGACGAACGTCGTCTCGGAGAGGTTCATCTCGCGAGCGATCGCCTGCATCTGCTCGGTCCCGAGATCGGTCGCGTCCGGGAAGACCGCTAGCGGGTTCCCTCGGAAGGCCTTGTCGGCGAAGACGTCGAGCTGGAAGAAGCGCATGATCACATCCTTTCGGGAGCTCCGACACCCAGGAGACCGAGGGCGTCGGCTATCACTCGCTTCGTTGCAACACACAACGCCAAGCGAGCCTGCGTAAGTCCCGGGTCGTCCGAAACGACCCTGCAGTCCCTGTAGAAGGCGCTGAAGTCAGAGGCAAGCTCTTCGACGTATCGGGTAACTCGTTGCGGCGCCCTGAGTTCCGCGGCCCCCGGGATCACTTCCTCATAGGCCGCGAGCTTGCGCGCGAGCTCGTCCTCGCTCGGATGCTCGATCCTCTCGAGAGGAGCGTTGGCGACGTCGGGCTCGTGCCCCTCGGACGCCGCCTTGCGCAGGATCGAACAGATTCGGGCGTGCGCGTACTGCACGTAATAGACGGGGTTCTCGGGCGCCTCTCTCTTGACGGCCTCTATGTCGAAATCGAGATGCGCATCCATCGAGCGGGTCAAGAAGGTGTAGCGAGCGGCATCGACTCCAACCTCGCGCACCAGATCGTCGAGCTCGATGATGCGGCCCGCTCTCTTCGACCCCTTCAGGATCTCTCCACCCACGCTCAGGTTGACCATCTGGACGATCTCGATCTCGACCGCCGAACGATCGAAGCCGAGGGCCTCTACCCCGGCGAACAGCCGCGCCATGGTTCCGTGGTGGTCCGCGCCCCAGACGTAGATGAGACGGTCGTACCCGCGCGAGAACTTGTCGAGTAGATAGCCGAGGTCACCGTAGAGATACGTCGGCTCACCCGATGCCTTCACCACGACCCGGTCCTTGTCGTCCCCGAATCGGGAGGAGAGGAACCACAACGCCGACTCGCGCTCCTCGAGCAGACCGGCCCGCTTCAGCTTGTCGAGCGCCTCGTCGATCGTTCCCGAGTCGTGTAGAGAGGATTCGAGGGACCACCGATCGTGATGCGTGCCGAAGTTCTCGAGTGACCGCTTCATCTCCGCGAGCATCAGACCTAGACCTATCCCCTTGATGCGCTCGACCCGCTCCTCGTTGGGGACGTCGAGCAGGTCCGAACCGACGTCTTGGGCGACGCGCTGGGCCAGATCGGTCATGTAGTCGCCCTGGTACCCCTCCGCGGGAACGGTCGCGTCCTTGCCGAAGTGCTGAAGGTAGCGGGCCGCGAGTGATTCGGCGAAGAGCCGCATCTGGCGGCCCGCGTCGTTCACGTAGAACTCCCGGGTCACCTCGTGGCCCGTGGCCTCCAACAGGTTCGACACGACGTCGCCCACAGCCGCATGCCGGCCGCTGACCACGTTGATGGGGCCCGTCGGATTCGACGACACGTACTCCACGTTGACCTTCAGGCCGGCGCCGTGATCGCTCCGCCCGAAGGCGTCATCCGGATCGGCGGCCCGCCTCACGACGTCGTGGAGCCAGAGCGGCGACAGGCGGAAGTTCAGGAAACCCGGCCCCGCTATCTCGACCGAGTCGACCATCTCCGACGGGGGAAGTGCGTCCACCAACCGCTGCGCGACATCGCGCGGGTTGCCCTTGCCCTTGGCGGCCGCGAGCGCCACGTTCGTCGCCCAATCGCCGTGCTCGCGCTTGCGAGGACGTTCGAACTCGGGCTCGGCATCGATGCCGACCTCGGCGAGGGCCGAGCGAACCAGCTCGGCGAGGTGGTCGGTGATCACGCCGCGCTAGGAAACGAGTCGTTCGACGACGTCGAGCAGGTCGGTTGGATCGAACGGCTTGGTGAGATAGTCGGCCACCCCGAACGCCTTGCCCTTGTCGATGTCGGACTGCTGGGCCTTGGCCGACAGGAAGACGACCGGGATCGGACTGGTCGCGGGATCCCCCTTGAGCTTCTCGCAGGTCTGATATCCGTCGAGCCTGGGCATCATGATGTCGAGGATTATCAGGTCCGGCTGGCTCGCCTTGGCCACCTCGTAAGCCTCTTCGCCGTGATGGGCCAGCAGAACGTCGTAGCCCTCCACCTCGAGATTGACCTCCAAGACGCGAAGGATCGCGGGGTCGTCATCACAGATCAGTATCCGCTTACCTTCCGTCGCCATGTGTCGCCGATGGTACCGGCGGCACCGCCCGGGGCATAGCCGCTTGGGACGAGATGGTGCCCGGCTAAGGTTGAACGACCCGGGCCCCCGTAGCTCAGGGGATAGAGCACTCGCCTCCGGAGCGAGGTGCGCAGGTTCGAATCCTGCCGGGGGCACGTCGCGAGGTCGCGAGGCATCGTGGACTGATACGGAACGGGCGCCGACCGCCTCGAAGGCCGGCGGCGAACGCTTCTCTCTCCGAACCCGGCATCGCGTGCGCGTCCGGCTCGGGAAGGCCGACCTAGATCTGTCGTGCTTCTCTGCTCTCCGGAGGATCGGCTGCGGATCGATCCGCCCGACGCACCCCGCGCCGGTCGGCGATCTTTCCGGAGATGTAGTCCGCGTCGCGCCCGACGCCCTGGATCTGCTCGGAGGACACCGAATGGAGGAACTTGAGGCCGATGAAGTAGAGGCCGGGCTCCGATCCGACTATCCCGCGCCGGTGCAGGGGCTCTTGCGGGCCGAGCACCGGAAGGTCGATCCAGGAGAACCCGGGGTGGAATCCCGTGCACCACACCACGTTGGCGACGTCCACCGAACGGCCGTCCTCGAGTTGCGGGAGCCCGCCCTGGACACCGGTGACCCGAGGAACCCTTTCCACCCCGAAAGCTGCGAGATCCTTGGGCTTGGTCCGGATCAACGGTTCGCCGGTTGAGATCCACTTCGGCCGAGCCTTCCTGCCGATCGGAGTCCCGGTCGTTAGCACGCGGTGAAAGACGACCCGGCCGATGAACGGCATCAGGACGCGGGCGGCAACGCTCTCGGGACGGAAGGGAAGCGCGCCGTTGCCGGCCCCCGACAGCGACACCTTGTGGGTCCTAGCCGCCTCGATGGCGACCTCGGCCCCCGAGTTGCCTGCACCGACGACCAGGACGTCTCCGTCCTGAAGCTGCCCCGGATTCTTGTAGTCGGAAACGTGGAGCTGGACGATCCCCGGATCGAGCTCAGGCGCGAAATCGGGGATCCGAGGCCGCTGCCAGCTCGACATCGCGACCACCACGTTGTCGGCCTCGAACCGTCGCTCCCCCGAGATCGCGACGAAGCGATCCCCTTCCCGGGTCAGCCTCTCCACTCGGACGCCGGTCTCCACGGGAAGGTCGAACCGTCGGGCGTACGACTCGAGGTAGTCGGCCATCTCGTTCTTGCTTGGGAAGCCCCAGTGGTAGCCGGGGAAAGGCATCCCCGGAAGGCGGTTGAAACGATTGGGAGTGAACAGCCGCAGTGAGTCCCACCTCTTGCGCCACGCGTCCCCGATGCGTTCGTTGGCGTCGATGATCTTGTGGGGAAGGTCACGCCGCGACAGGTGGTACCCGGTCGCCAGCCCGGCCTGCCCACCTCCGATGACCAGAGTCTCCACGTACTCACGTCCGGCTTGGCCGGCCATGCCACCCACCCCCGTTAACCGATCGGCGCCGGGAAGATCCCAGGGATCCACCCGGCTGGGCCTATACTCCAATTTGGAGCATACGCTATACTCGCGTTTGGAGTATGTCAAATGAGGAAGACGTGTCCGAGCAACTGACGACCACCTCGTTCGCGGTGCTGGCCCAGGTGGCCGTGCACCCCTGGTCGACATACGAACTGGTGCAGCAGCGGGTCCGCTACTTCAGATACGTGTGGCCGCGAGCCGAAAGCGCCATCTACCGGGAGGTCAAGCGTCTCTCCTCCATGGGCTTGCTCGACGGGACCAAAGAGCATGTCGGGAAGCGGGCACGCACGGTGTACTCGATCACGGAGAAGGGGCGGGAAGCCCTTCGTGCCTGGCTCGCAACTCCGGTGTCTCCCTTCGCCATGGATTTCGAGGCCATGATCCGCGTCTTCGTAGCTCCACTCGGGACCAAGGAACAGATCGTCACCACGCTCCATCAGGTCCGAGACGACGCTAGGGAGATGCTCCGCTTCGGAGGGGAGGTCAAGCAAGAGTTCCTCGAGGGCATCGCCGTAACTCAGGATCAGGTCTACATCCGCGCCCTCGCGGTGGACTTCTTCATCAGCCTGCTCAATACCGTCGGCGCGTGGGCGGACCGAACGCTCGCGGAGATCGAATCGTGGGACGACCTGAGTCCCGATGGGAAGAACGAGAGGGCGCTCGAGAAGATCCGGCTACTGCCGGTTCCCACGCCCGACAAGGTGGAGAGCACACCGGTGCCACCCCGAGCCCAACTCCGACCGCGAAGTCACGACGGCCGAGTCTGACTCCGTAGCAAGGGCGACGTGCCCACCGCGGTCCTCGTTGGCTCGTGCCATGGATACGGCGCTCGCGAGTAGAGCTCCTGCCGGACGACGTCGATGCGTGTCGGGCCCTCCTGTCCTCGGCGGCAGATGGGCGACGACTACGTCCTCGCGAAAAGAGAGGTTGAAAGGAACGAGAAAGTTGGGTGGGGTAGGTTTCGGCGTCTTCAACGGCAGTCGAGGAGGAAACATGAGCGATCTCAGGACACGTATGGACGAGGCCACGGCCCCCAATCGCCTGCTGGAGCATCCCTTCTATCGAGCATGGTCGGCGGGGACCCTCACGCGCGACGACCTCGCCTTCTATTCCACGCAGTACTGGCGGCAGGTCGAGTCCTTCCCCGCCCATCTCGAGGACCTGACCGGCCGGCTCGAGGGCGACGCCCGAGCGATCGTGGCCGAGAACCTCAGCGACGAACGCGACGACGACCACCCCGGCCTGTGGTTGCGTTTCGCGGAGGCCGTCGGGGCCGATCCCGAGGCCGTTAGGTCCTCGGTGTCCGAGCCGGAAACGGCCGCCTGTGTCGAGAGCTTCCGCTCGGGGATGAACGACCGCTCTCCCGCGTTCGCCCTCGGCATGCTCTACGCGTACGAATCTCAGACACCTGCCGTCGCGGAGACGAAGGTCACCGGCCTGCGCACCCACTACGGGATCGATGGCGACGCCGTCACCTACTTCGAGCTTCACGGCGAACTGGACGTCGAGCACACCGACGGCCTGGCACGTGCGCTCGGAGAGGTCGCGACCACCCCCGAAGCCCAGCAGGACGCGGTGGACGGAGCGAGAGCCGGTGCGGCCGCGGTCTGGAAGATCCTCGACGGCGTCGCTCGCGTGCGGGAGATCTGCTAGGGGCTACGCCCTGAAGTGCAGCGCGGCCTCACGCTCCAGCGATCTGAGGTCGGGCGAGAGATCCACCACATAGTTCGCATCCTGTTCCAGTGACAGGAGGTGACCGGGCAGCGCGTGTAGCGAAGCGAGGCACCGTCGCTGCATCTCGACGAGCGGCTCCGGGTCGTGAGTGCGTTCGCCCTCCATCATCACCTTCTCGAGCAGAGGCGTTGACCCGTGGATCTCCTCCTTGTTGAGCGAGATCATGTCGGTGTGGAACCTTCCATCGGGCCCGGTGAAGCGATGCACCTGTTTCCGCCCCGGAAGCGTGACCTTGCCGGTAGACAGCTTCACCTTGGGTCCGGACCGCTCGTCCCAAACCAGCTTGTAGACACCGCCCAACGACGGCGCATCGGCACTGGTTCCCATCTGGGTGCCGACGCCGAAGGCATCGACCGGAACCTCACCCTCGATGAGCTCCTTCACCCGATACTCGTCGAGATCGCCTGAGAGAACGATCTGGGTGTCGTGCAGCCCCGCGTCGTCGAGGATCGCTCGAACGTCGCGAGCCAGCGCACCCAGATCGCCCGAGTCGATGCGCACCGCCCTGAGGTGCACCCCTTCGTCCGCCAGCTCCTGCGCGACTTCGACCGCTCGATGAGCGCCGCGGATCACGTCGAACGTGTCGATCAGCAGGACCGCGCGGTCCGGGAAGTCCCGGGCGAAGGTACGGAACGCGTCCACCTCGGAATCGAACGACATCACGTACGAATGGGCCATCGTCCCGTTGACGGGGATCCCGAAGAGGGAACCGGCCAGCACATTGGAGGTCGCCGCGGCGCCGCCGATGAACGATGCCCGCGCGGCCTTCAGCCCCGCGTCGGCTCCGTGGTCCCTCCGCAGCGAGAAGTCGATGAAGGAGCGTTCCCCCACGGCGATGTCCACCCGGGCCGCCTTCGACGCGATCATCGTTTGGAACGTGATGGCGTTCAATAGGAACGTCTCGACGATCTGGGCCTCGATCAATGGAGCCGTGACGCTGAGCAGCGGCTCGCGTGCGAAGGCCACGGTGCCTTCCGGCATAGCCCAGACGTCACCGGTGAACCTCAGCGTCGAGAGGTAGTCGAGGAACGCTGGGTCGAACATCTCGAGAGAGGCCAGGTACTCGAGGGACTCGGCATCGAAGTTGAGTTCTTCGAGATAGTGCAGGGCTTCCTCAAGACCTGCAACTACAAGGAAGTTGCGGTGTCGGGGAAGCTCTCGTACGAACAGGTCGAAGGTGGCGTCGTGTGTCATCCCGTGGCGGTGGTAGCTCGCCGCCATCGTCAGCTCGTAGAGGTCCGTCAGCAGCGCGGCGTTCGCATCGGTGACCCAGGGCATGGAAGAAGGACTTCAGACGATCTCGGCGCCGGCCGCGGTCATCTCCGCGAGCGCGCGTTCGCCGTCGCCCGATTCGAGGTCGACCGCGCGGATCGCGTTGGTCAGTACGGCGGTGGCGAAGCCCTTGCCGACACCGTCCAACGCCGTGGCCTTCACGCAATAATCGGTCGCTAGGCCCACGACGACGAGACGTTCGATGCCTTTCTCGCGGAGCAACGGCTCGAGGTCGGTGGAGCCTTCCTCACCCGTCTCCGGGTCGCGGACCGTGAATCCGGAATAGCCGTCCTCGCCGTCGGTCCCCTTGCGCACGACCCTGCCCTCGACCGTCAAGCCCGGATGGAACTCGGCACCCTTCGTGTCCCGGACGCAGTGCACCGGCCAGATCCCCCCATCTTTGGCGAAGTGAGGCGTGTCCGGAGGGTGCCAGTCCTGCGTGTAGACGACCGTGGCGCCCGCCTCACGAGCATTCGAGATCTCCGAATTGATGACGGGGACGACGTCCTCGCCCCCCGATACGTACAGGCTCCCTGAAGGATCGGCGAAGTCATTCTGGACGTCGACCACCACCAGAGCGGTCCTTTGGTCGTACTCAGGCATGCCGGGGGTCCCATCGCATCGTGCGGCTAAGCATAATGACGGGATGAAGAGCCGGAAGAAGATCCATGGGTGGCGCAAGATCGCGGCCGCAACCTGGGGCCATCCGAACGATCCACAGATCTACGGCGATCTGGAGATCGACGCCACCGCCGCCCTGGGGTTCATCGAGGAAGCCCGTAGCGCGACCGACGTGAAGCTTTCGATGACGCACCTCGCGGGCAAAGCCGTCGCGCACGCGTTGGGGGAACATCCCGACCTCAACGTGCGTCTCTATCGAGGGCACTTCTATCAACGCCCTACCGTGGACGTGTTCTTCATCGTGTCGGCCGAGTCGGGGGCCGAGTTGTCTGGGATCAAGGTCGTGGGAGCAGACACGAAGCCCGTGCTCGACATCGCCAGGGAGATGGCGGAGCGTTCGACGCGTATCCGCAGCGGAGACGACGCCGAGTACGGGAAGACGAAGAAGGTCATCGGGTCGTCACCTCGACGACTGTTGGGACTGTCGATGAGAGCTGCCGCGTGGCTGACCGCAGACCGCGACATGGATCTGAAGAGGTACGGGCTCCCGCGCCAGGCTTTCGGCAGCGTCATGATCAGCTCGGTGGGGATGTTCGGGATCCAACACGCGTATGCACCGCTGTCGCCTTACTACAGGATCCCGTTCCTGGTGCTGGTGGGAGAGGTAGCGCCCAAGCCGGTGGTGATCGACGACGAGATCGTCGCCCGTCCGATGGTCACCTTGGCCGCCACCATGGATCACCGTTACCTCGACGGCTTCCACGCGGCCCGCCTGGCGCGCTCGGTCCGGGATTATCTCGAGGATCCGAAGCGTTTCGAGCCTGCTCTCTAGGAGGACTGCTCGACCTTCCGGATGTTCGGCACCTCTTCGGGGTCGACCTCGGTGGTAGCGAACCAGCGGTCCAGCATCTCTCCTGCGACGCCCGCCGAGGTGAGGCGCAGGCTCATCACCAGGACGTTGGCGTCGTTGTAGCGGCGCGCTCCCTCGGCGGTGGCCGCGTCGGTGCAGAGGGCCGCTCTCACTCCGGGCACCTTGTTCGCCGCGATCGACGCTCCCGTTCCGGTCCAACAGAACAGCACTCCCGTGTCTGCATCTCCGCCGACGACCAACTCGCCCACGGTCCGGCCGATCTCGGCCCACCCGATGTCCTCACCTGCCGGGGGGCCTACCAGCCGGACGAGGTGCCCGCGTTCGCGCAGCATCGCCTCGACCGCGTCGGTGAGCTCCGTCTTCATGTCGGATCCCAGCACGACCTTCATCGATGTCCCTCTCTCATGATCTCGAGGATGGACGCCCCTTGCCCTTCCACGGGGGCCGCGTCCGCGTACCGCTCCTTGATCCCAAGGATCAGTCCCATCGACGACAGGAACGAGTCGAGAAGAAGGTCGTCGAACTGCGTCCCCGATCCCTGACGCATCATCTCGACGGCTTCGTTCAAGGGACGCCCCTTGCTGTACACGCGGTTGGAGGTCAGCGCGTCGAAGACGTCCGCTATCGCGGCGATGCGCCCCTCGACGGGGATCTCGTCTGCCTTGAGCCCACGGGGATAGCCGGTGCCGTCCACCCTCTCGTGGTGCGTCCACGCGATCGTCGCGGCCAGGTTGAGCACCTCGATGTCGGTCCCGGACAAGAGGCGGTGGCCGATCTCGCAGTGGCGCTTCATGATCGCCCACTCCTCGGCGGAGAGCTTCCCGGGCTTCATGAGGATGTGGTCGGGGATGCCGATCTTGCCTACGTCGTGCATCGAAGATGCAACGCGGATCATCTCGCAGGCCTCCGGATCCAACCCGGAGCGCTCCGCGATCAGCGCGGAGTAACGGCTCATGCGCTGGACGTGGCGCGGCGTGTCGTCATCGCGGAACTCGGCGGCAAGCGTGAGACGCTGGATCGTCTCCTCTTGCAATTGACGCATCTTCTGCTCGGCGTCCTCGAGCTGTGCTATGTAGCCGATCATCTCCTGGGTCCTGTCCTGGACCATCTGCTCGAGTTGCCGGCGCGCGGTCTTGTTCTGGATCTCGGCGCGGCGTCGCCGGAGAGCGCTGTCGACCGTGATCAACAACTCGCTGGATCCGAACGGCTTGATCATGTAGCCGTACGCGCCCAGATCGAGCGCGGTCGCGGCGAGCCTCGGGTCGTCCGCCCCACTCACCATCACCGTGGCAACGTCGGTCTCATCGATCCCCATGAGCAGGTCGAGACCAGATCCTCCCGGCATGTTCACGTCGGTGAGGACGAGTACGAACTCTTCCTCGGCCATGCGTTGTTTGGCTTCGCTGAGGCTTCCTGCCGTGATGCACTCGAACCCGGCGCGGTGCAGGAGACGGGCCATCACGCGCCTCGAGCCTTCGTCGTCGTCGACGACGAGGATGCGCTCGGGTCGCTCGCGCTCGGGGTTCACTTCCTATGTCTAACCCAGGCCGGAGTCGCCGACGCGAAGAGCCACCAGGCGCGTCGACCCTGCGACGGTCAGGTCAGAGGCTCGTCCATCCCGAGCTCGAGGTCGTCAGGCGCCTCGGGGGGAACGAGACCCCGAGCAGCCAGACGCCGGGCGGCCGCCGCCGTCCGCAGGTCCCCGGCATCGGAAGCCCATGCACCCTGGGCGGCGAGCCGGGCCGTGGCGTACGTCGCGGCCAAGCCCAACGCGAAGGAGCGGGCGTTGGCCTCGGCCACCGACGGGTCGTCGATGAAACGTCCCGCTCTCTCCTCGAGGACCTTCAAGGCGGCCTCCGCCGAGCGGGCGGCCTCGCCGACGTGACGATGATCGCGTAGCGGTGCCGTGGTGGACCTGATGTCCTGAGCAAGTGCCTCGAGAGCGCCCGCTCGGGATGCGGCGCGCAGGAAGTCGAGCGCCATCACGTTCGATGTGCCCTCCCAGATCGGGATCACGTGTGTGTTGCGGACCAGGACCGGCACGCCGGAGTCCTCGCAGTAGCCGACGCCGCCGATCGCTTCCATGACCTCCGTCACTCCGGCGATCGACCACCGGCCGGTTGCGAGCTTGGTCACCGGCGTCAGCCCTCGCAACACCGCCTGCTCCTCGGCGGAGGCGACCCCCTTCTCCTCTTTCCCCAGCAGCTCGCAGCACCGCAGGGTGAGCGCGAGCGACGCTTGGTAGTCGACGGCGAGATCGGTGAGGGTCGCGCGATGGGCCGGCATCGAATGAAGAGGCTTCCCGAAGACCTCCCGGACCTGTGCGTAGGCACGGGCGTAGGCCAGCCCGCGTGCGAGGCCGCCCGTTCCGCCGATCGAGTTGTGCACGCGCGTGATGTTGAGCATCGTGGCGACGCGGCGGACGCCGCCGCCATCGAGAGGATCACCGACCGGATACGCCAGCGCCCCCTCCAACTCGAGCTCGGCCGTCGGCAGGGCGCGCGTCCCCAGCTTGTCCTTCAGACGACGCACCACGATCGCGTTGCGGCTCCCGTCGTCGAGATGACGATGGACGCGGAACAACCCCAGGCCCTTGGAGCC
>Ga0299913_10000872_pt1 | contig 20686 bp, 15 predicted proteins | sample RVTome_9_FD_201360 | JGI IMG/M metagenome (GOLD analysis project Ga0299913, IMG submission 201360) | Soil microbial communities from uranium-contaminated site in the Upper Colorado River Basin, Wyoming, United States - RVT155D38 (version 2) ... | reverse complement strand
ACCGAAGATCACCGGCTTGCCGGGGCGCATGATGCCCGCTTTTTCCCTTGCGATTGTCTCGACGTCGCTGCCGAGCCAGTCGCAGTGATCGAGCGCCACATTGGTGATAATGCCGGCGTCCGGCTCAATGGCATTTACGGCATCGAGCCGCCCTCCCATGCCGATCTCCAGCACCAGCGTCTCCATGCCCTTGCGCTCGAACACGACCATCGCGGCCAGCGTGCCGTATTCGAAGTAAGTGAGCGGAAGGCCGTGGCGCGCGTCCTCGACCCTTTCAAAGGCCGCGACGATATCGCGATCGTCGGCCTGGCTCCCGTTCACGCGGATGCGTTCGTTGTAGCGCAGGAGGTGCGGAGAGGTATAACAACCGACGCGGTAACCTCCGTCCAGCAGCAGGCGCTCCAGCATCGCCGCGCAGGAGCCCTTGCCGTTGGTGCCGGCTACGTGAACGACGCGAGCCGGCGTCGGCAGCTGCAGCCGATCGAGCACCGCCTCGACGCGCTCGAGGCCGAGGTCGATCTCGAGCGGCGACAGGGTTTCGAGCCAGGCGAGCCAGTCGCCCAGCGAGATGAACGGTGCAGGGGTGTTCATTTTATGCTGTGGCCTGGAGGGGCGGCAGAGTCGAAATTTCGCCGTGGTCGGACTCGCCGGCGTGGCGCGTTCCTACGGCGTTGCCGGCCCGGCGGCGGTGGTTTCGGCGGCGGTGATCTCGGCGGCGGCGGTCTCGGCGGCGGTGATCTCGGCGGCGGTAGGCTCGGCGGCGGCGGTGTCGGCAGCGGTCGCTCCCGGACGGTTCGCGAATTTTGCCAGCAAGTCGGCGATTTCCTCGCGCATGCGGCGCCGGTCCACGATCATGTCGATGGCGCCGTGGTCCAGCAGAAATTCGCTGCGCTGAAAACCTTCCGGAAGCGTTTGCCGAACGGTCTGTTCGATCACGCGCGGTCCGGCGAAACCGATCAGGGCCCGCGGCTCCGCGATGTTGACATCTCCGAGCATCGCCAGGCTGGCCGACACGCCTCCGGTGGTGGGGTCGGTCAGAACCGAGATATATGGCACGCGCATCCTCCCGAGCATCGCCAATGCGGCGGAGGTCTTCGCCATTTGCAATAAGGAAAACAAAGCTTCCTGCATGCGCGCGCCGCCGCTCGCGGAGAACGAAATCAGCGGAATCCGGTTGTCCGCGCTGTGCCGCGCCGCGCGTGAAAACCGTTCGCCGACGACCGAACCCATCGATCCTCCCATGAACGCGAACTCGAACGCGCAAACCACGACCGGCGAGCCGAGCAAGTTGCCGCTGACGGCCACCAGCGCATCCTTTTCGCCCGTCGTCTTCTGCGCCTGGGAGAGGCGGTCGCGATATTTCTTGCTGTCGCGAAAACGAAGTGGGTCCTGCGGCTCGAGATTGGCGCCGATTTCCTCCTGCGACTCCGGATCGAGGAAATATTCGATACGCGTACGCGCTCCGATTCGCATGTGGTGCTCGCACTTCGGGCACACGTTCAGGTTACGTTCCAGCTCGGTTCGGTACAGCTGAGCATCGCATTTCGGACACTTTATCCACACACCCTGCGGCACCGACCGGGTGCGCTTTTCGGTGTTGATGCGCGACGGCATCAGTTTTTCAAACCAGCTCATGGCACCGCATCATAAACGAAAACCGGAGTTACGGACGAGCGTGAGCGGCAGCATCACGGACGGCCTGGCCGCCGGCAAACCGGCGCTTTCCGGGTACTCGACGTCGACCAGTGTCAGCCCCTGCGCCGGCGCGGCTATGCCGGCACGGGTGCGGTCGCAGCTTTCGAGCACCTCGCCGGCCCAGGCCGGAGCTTCGTCACCGGCGCCAATCGCGACCAGCAAACCAACCATGTTTCGCACCATATGCTGCAGAAACGCATTCGCCCTTACCGTGACCAGCAGCCACTCGCCGTAACGGTCGACGTTTATCGCAAGAATCCGTCGGTTGGGCGACAGCGCCTGGCAGCCCGCCGCGCGGAAGGCGGAAAAATCGTGCTCGCCGACGAGGTAGCGCGCCGCTTCGCGCATCGGCGCTTCATCGAGCGGGCGATGGACCCACCAGACTCGATTGCGCCACAGCGCCGAACGGGTCGGCCGGTTCAGTATCAGGTAGCGGTAACTTCTCGACGTCGCAGAGTAGCGGGCATGAAAGTCGTCAGCCACAGCTTCCGCCCACAGTGCGTTAATGTCGGGTGGGAGATTGCTGTTGACGCCGAGAACCCAGTTGCGCCTGGTGCGCGAGGCCTCGCTGTCGAAATGCACAACCTGCGCTTCCGCGTGAACGCCCGTATCGGTACGGCCGGCACACACGGCCTCGACCGGCTGGTCGGCGACGCGTTCCAGTGCCCGCTCGACAAGGGCCTGCACGCCGGTGCCGCTTTTCTGACGTTGCCAGCCCTTGTAGGCGGTCCCATCATACTCAATGCCGAGCGCGATACGCATGGACGGAAGAGCCTGAATCGTTCACGGACTGTTCATGAACGACGGTGATTGCCGGGTTTCGCTACGATTCGTTCGATCTCGGGGTCTACCGCGCAGACGCTTAAGCCGGCAACGTTTCAATCAACTGCTTCGCCTGCTGACGCTGGCCGTCGTCGCCTTCGTCGAGCACTTCCTCGAGGATGCTGCGCGCGCCGTCCGGATCGCCCATATCGACATACGCCCTCGCGAGATCGAGTTTCGTGCCGACCTCCGTCATCGTGCGCGCATCGTGCAAGTCGTCCGAGAATTCGTCGGGCGACAGCGCCTCGGTGGGAGCGTCATCGCCGGTGCCGACCAGTTCGCCGAAATCCAGGTCGATGAACTGGTGGTCCCGGCCGACGCCGCTCGCCAGCGGCTGCTCGACAGTCGCATCGTCGCGCGGCTGATCGACGGTATCGCCCTCGCTGAAGCGAAGTGCGTTGGTCAGGTCGTCGAGCTCGACGTCGAGGTCAGTGCTGCCCACGGGCAGTTGCGCAGTGTCGCCGGCCTCGTCCTTGCTGAAAGTATCCTTGGGCAAGGCTTCGGTTTTAGCGAAATCGAAATCGACATCGACATCGACATCCGCGGCATCGAGCGCGGTCGTCGCCTGGTAGGTCTCGTCGTCCGCATCGCCGTCAGGACCCTCTGCCGAGGCGAGCAAGGTTTCCGCATCGTCATCGAATGCAGGAGACTGAGCCGTTTTTTCATCGTCCTCGAGCGGCGCGCCGGCGTCGTCGGTCGTTTCGACGGAAAAGTCGCCGGGCAAAATCTGCGTCTGCCCCGTAGCATCGAGCAGCCCGGTGTCGAAATCGACGTCCACGTCCGTGCTGCCGAGTTCGCCAGATTCGTCAAGTTCGCGCACGGCCGGGTTCTTTCCGGTCACTTCTTCTTCCAGGGCCGGCATTTCGCCGGTCGCTCCTGCGTCCTCACCCGGCTCGAAGCGCGCGTGCAGGCCCGTCGATGAGGACTCGTCTTCATCGTCAAGAGCCCGGTTCCTGCCGGTCACCTCACCCTCGAGATCGGGCTGAAGGGCCTGGTTCTCGCTGGTCTGGTCGAGGTCGGAAAAATCCACATCGATTGCGTCCTCATCCCCGTCGTCGAGATCCTCATCGAGGCCCGCCTTCGCCAACGCCTCGAGGTCGAGGCCGAGGTCGGCCAGGTCGATCTCGGCCGTGGCGTCTCCGCCCCAGCGCTCGGTGTCGTCGTCCGAGGAGGATATCGACGGCAGTTCGGAAGTACCGTCCACGTCTTCCAGCGGCCGCTCTATCGTCGGCGACTCGATGGTGCTGTCGGCCGCTGCCGCCTGCACCGTCGGGCTCTCCACGGTCGACTCGTCCTCGACACTCCGGTTCGGCATTTCGCGGGTCGTTGTCGCACCCGTGGACGGCTCGTCATCGAAAATGAAATCGAGCCCGCTGTCGTTTGCGGAGGCAGCTTCCCGGTCCCCGCCGAGATCGACAATATCGCTCACTTCGCCGTCGGGTCCGCTCGCAAAGTCCAGATCGAGCGCTTCGGCGCCGTCGTCGCTGTCGAAGGAAAGATCGATGTCACGCGACGCCGCGGCGGCGCTGACGCCCGAGAAAAGCCTGTGATCGCCCGCGATCTGCTGTCCCATGATGACGATCTTGTCCCAGTCGGGGCTCGATTCGCCCCCGAGCTGATCGTGCAGATGCGTTGCCGCGTCGATGAACGCGTCGCGATTTCCCCACACGAAATAGATTTCGCAAAGCTTTGCCATCAGATCCTGGCGTTCCGGCTCCGCGGCCAGCGCGCCGTTGATCAGATCGGCTGCCTGATCGTAGAGGCCGTAGGCCATGTGGAAATCGGCCTCGGCTACCGGATCCGACTGATCCAGGTTGATCGCGGTTTCGCCGCTGAAGGTATCCTCGAGGGTCGGCTGCGACGTTTCGGCCGCCGCGTCGTCACCAAACTCGAGATCGGTTGCAGCCACCTTCGGCCTCGAACGCCGATCCGTTGCCTGTTCCACGACCACAATCGTGCTGTCGTCGTCGCGCGCCAGCGCACGCAGGCGTTCCGTGGAGGCGCGGGATTCGCTGTCCATTTCCTCGTCGGAATCCAGTGCCTCCCAGACACCGGTCGATTCCTCTTCACCGCGTGCCGCGGCGCGTTTCGCCAGCCACACCAGTATGGCGATCACCAGCAGCAGTACGCCGCCAAGGATTCCCCAGAAGCCCGTCAGCGCGCCCGTGATGGTATCGACGATACCCGGCTCGTCCCGTGACGACACAACCCGCGGCGGGGCGCGCTCCGGTGTCGCTGCCGCAGGTGCCGGCTCTGCTTCGTCCGCGCTCACCGCCTCGTCCCCCGCGACTTCGCTGTCGTCGACGAACAGCTGGTCGGTTTCATCCGCCACCGCGCTGCCGTCGTCCGCGATCGCGGGTTCAGGCTCCGCCACGGTTTCGGCCGCGCCCGTATCTGCAGCGGCGGCAGCCTGCGCCTCGCGGAGGCGCATGAGTTCATCGCGCAGCTGCGCGAGCTCGTTGTCCCGAATCTCGATCAGCGAATTCTGCTCGGCAATGGTCTCCTCGAGTGCGCGAATACGCTCCGTCGTCGCAGCGCTCTCGGCGCCGCCGGGGGTGGAGCGCGACGTGGCGCCAGCGAAATCCGCCTGCTCCCCGTCGGGCGGGACCAGCGTCAGGCTCGGTTCCGTGCGGCTGGTGCCGGCGATACCCCACGCGGTGTTCTGGCGCTGTACCTCGCTCAACGCATCCGCGCGGCTGATACGGAAAATATCCTCTGCACCCGGTATCCGGAGCGTCGCGCCGGCAGTGAGGCGGTTGAGATTTCCGGCAAAGGCCTGAGGATTCGCCTCATAGATCGCCAGCATCATCTGATTCATGCTGAGACGATTGTCGGAGCGGGCGCGTGCCGCGATTTCCCACAGCGTGTCGCCTCTTTGCACGTATACGTCGCCGCCGGGAGCGGTGTCGAACGAGCCTTCATCCGCAGCGGGCCGTTGTGCCTGTCGCGGCGCCGGCGCGCTTTGCTGCGATTCCGGACGCTCGATACGGCCGCTGTCCGGCTGCGCGGCGCGGCTCGGCGCCGTGACGGAGCGGGACGCCGATGCTGAAGGCGGCGGCGCGAACGTGGGAGGATCGAGCAGCACGGTGTATTCGCGGAGCAGGCGCCCGCTCGGCCAGTTCGCTTCCACCAGGAACGTGACAAAAGGCTCCGTGACCGGCTCTGACGACCTGACGCGCACTACGGCTGCGCCGCCCTGCGTCTGTCCCTGCTCGATCACCGAAAACTCGAGCCTCGTGAGATACAGCGGCCGGTCGACACCGTAACGCTCGAAGGTGGCTGCCGATGCGAGTTGTACTCTCAAGCTCGACAATTCTTCCGGGGTCGCGGACAGCAGCTGAATCTCGGCACGCAGCGGCTCATTCAGCGCCGACCTCAGCCGGATGTCACCGAGGCCCAGTGCCCAGACGTCGCCTGCGAGGAATAGCCCGAGCATGAGCCATGCGCGGTTGTGTCTTAGCGACATAATGATCTTCTCCAGCTCCCCAAGTGCCCGGCGATTGCCCATAGCCCGGCAGTTGATTCTTTCCGGACGCCAACCGGATTTGCCCGCGAACTATAGCTTATAAATAGTTTTTGGCCAATATTTCAGCTATTTGGACGCTATTTAGAGCAGCGCCCTTACGAATATTGTCGGACACGATCCACAGGTTGATGCCTTGCGGATGACTGATGTCTTCGCGCACCCTCCCGACGAAAACGGCATCCTTGCCGGAGGCGTCGGTGACTGCGGTCGGGTATTGTCCCGACTCCATCCCGTCGATCAGTTCGACCCCCTTTGCCTTCCGCATTAAATCACACACTTCCGCCGCTGAAATCTTTTTTTCGGTTTCAATGTGGACTGCTTCGGAATGACCGTAAAACACAGGAACCCTGACAGCCGTCGGATTGACGACGATCGAGTCATCTCCGAGAATCTTTTGCGTCTCCCGGACCATTTTCATTTCTTCACGCGTGTAGCCGTTTTCCACGAACTCGTCGATGTGCGGCACCACGTTGAACGCGATCTGTTTCGCGCCGCCCTTGATCTCCAGCGGGCGGCCGTTCAGCAAAGTCGTGGCCTGACGAACGAGTTCCTCGACCGCACTTCGGCCCGCTCCGGACACCGCCTGGTACGTGGCGACATTGATGCGTTTGATGCCGACGGCGTCGTGTATCGGTTTCAGCGCCACTACCATCTGGATGGTCGAACAGTTCGGGTTCGCGATAATGCCCCTTGCCTCGTACTCGGCGATCGTCGAAGCGTTGACTTCGGGAACCACCAGCGGCACGTCGGCCTCGAGGCGAAATCTCGAGGTATTGTCGATCACGACGCAACCGGCTGCCGCCGCGATCGGTGCAAAATCGCTCGAAACGGAGCCGCCCGCCGAAAACAAACCGATCTTCACCCGCGAAAAATCGAACTCCGCCAGGTTCGACACCGTCAGGCGGCGCGAGCCGAACATGAGCTTTTTGCCGACGGAACGCTCGCTCGCCAGCGCATATACCTCGCCCGCCGGAAATTTCCGTTCGGCCAGTATTTGCAGCATTGTCTCGCCGACCGCCCCGGTCGCGCCAACCACGGCAATGTCAAATCGCTCTGTCATAAGGTCTTCGGTCCGATTATCGGGTCCTCGTTCGCATCGTCAATCGTGCGAGGATACAGCTGATTGTCGGGAACGTTCGCGCATAAAAACAGTGATCAGTCGACTATTCCGGAAATTGCCGGGAGGCCGGAGTCGACGTCGGCGTTTTGTCCGCGATGCCGCAGGAAGTGGTCCATGAGGACCAGGGCGACCATCGCTTCCGCAATGGGAACCGCACGAAGGCCGACGCAGGGATCGTGCCGTCCGGTCGTGACGATTTCCGAGCTTTTTCCTGTGCTGTCAATGGTCTTGCCGGGAACGGCGATGCTCGAGGTCGGCTTGAGCGCAATGCTCGCAAGAATATCCTGTCCCGACGATATGCCCCCCAGTGTGCCACCCGCGTCGTTCTTGTCAAACCCGTCCGGCGTGATCTGGTCCCGATGTTCGCTGCCCTTCTGGCTGACCGCCGCGAATCCCGCCCCCAGCTCCACGCCTTTTACGGCATTGATGCTCATCAGTCCTTTGGCGATGTCCGCCTCCAGCTTGTCGAACACCGGTTCCCCGAGCCCCGGCGGCACCTTGCTCGCCAGGATGCTCAACTTCGCGCCGATCGAGTCACCGGCAGCCCGCAGGTCGTCCATGAATTGCTCCAGCTCCGCGATTTTTTCCGGATCGGCGCAAAAAAACGGATTCTGATCGACGCAGCTCAGATCCACTGCTTCGAGGCGGATCGGGCCCAGCTGAGCGAGGTAGCCGGTGATTTCGATGCCGAGACGCTCGCGAAGATATTTTCTCGCGATCGCCCCTGCCGCCACACGCATGGTCGTTTCCCTGGCCGAGGCACGCCCGCCGCCGCGATAGTCGCGGATGCCGTATTTCTGCTGGTAGCTGTAATCGGCGTGTCCCGGCCGAAACTTGTCCCTGATCGAGCCGTAGTCTCTGGATCTCTGGTCGGTATTCTCTACGAGCAAGCCGATCGGCGTTCCCGTCGTGCGTCCCTCGAACACGCCTGAGAGAATCCTGACCCGGTCGGCTTCGCTGCGTTGCGTCGTGTGGCGCGAGCGTCCGGGACGCCGCCGCTCGAGATCCGCCTGAATGTCGGCCTCATCGAGTGTCATGCCCGGAGGACAGCCGTCGACGATGCAGCCCAGCGCCGGGCCGTGGCTTTCGCCGAAAGTCGTTACCGTGAAAAGCAGCCCGAAGCTGTTACCGGACATCAGCCTTGTCTCTCTACGTCGCTCGACTCACCGGATGCGGAGCGGAACGCCTCCTGGTGGCGCAAAAGCTGCTCTCTCGTCAGCAGGAAAACGCCGCTGCCGCCGCTCTCGAACTCGAGCCAGAGGAAAGGCACTTCGGGAAATCGCGCTTGCAGCGCCTGCTCGCTCATGCCCACTTCAACCACCAGGATTCCCTCATCCGAGAGAAATGCGCCCGCATCATGCAGGATCGACAGAACCGAATCCAGACCGTCGTCACCGGCTGCGAGACCCAGCGCCGGTTCGTGAGCGTACTCCGGCGCCAGCGCGGCCATTTCCATCGCATCGACGTAAGGCGGGTTCGCGACAATGAGATCGTAAGGGCAGGCTTTGCCGCCCTCCTTCAATTTCCCGAAGAAGTCCGACTGGATAAGCCGAACCCGATCCTGCACTCCATGCCGATCGACGTTGACGGCAGCGACGGCCAGAGCATCGCTGGCAACGTCGACGGCATCGACGTTCGCGCCGGGGAACGCCAGCGCCAGCGCAATGGCGATGCAGCCGCTGCCGGTGCCCAGATCGAGCGCCCGGGAAACGCCGCGCGAGCCGATCCACGGGGAGAATCTCGCAACAACGAGTTCCGCGATCGGCGATCGCGGGATCAAGACCCGTTCATCGACGTAGAACGGCAAACCTGCAAACCAGGCCTCGTTGACGAGATACCCGACCGGAACGCGCTCCTGGACCCGCCGCTCGACCAGACGCTCGAGCGTCTCCCGTTCCTCTGCCGTGAGCCGCCTCGCATACGCACTTTCGGCGTCGTCGTGGCTCAGGCCCAGCGTGGCGAACAGCAGATAAGCAGCCTCGTCCACCGCGTTGTCGGTGCCATGTCCGAACGCCAGTCCCGCCGCGTCCATCCTGGCTGCGGCATGGCGTATGAATTCGGCAACGGTGGGCATAGCCAGACGATTCCCGCTTAACTTTTGAAAGCGCGTTAAAATAACCGGCCCATGCCTCGTTTCAGCCACAGCTTTCCGCTACCGCTCATTGCAATCGTCACAGTGCTGCTCGGCTTTAGCCCGTTTTTGTCCGCTTGCTCCGACGACAGCGCGACCGTGCCGCTCTATGCGACGGTGCTGCCCGAGCCTCTGCCCCTACCGGAATTTTCGCTCCGCGACCAGGACGACCGGCCCTTCACTCGCGACAACCTGCGCGGCCGCAGCAATCTGCTGTTTTTCGGCTTCACGCATTGCCCCGACATATGCCCGGCGACGTTGCAACAATTGGCCGCCGCGCGCAAGCAGATCGCGGAAAAACACGCGGCCAGGGAAGGGGAAGACCTGCCGGAGATCGTTTTAATAAGTGTGGATCCGGAGCGCGATACGAGCGCGAAACTCCGCCAGTACGTCGATCATTTCGGCGACGGCGTCTCCGCGGTCACCGGCAGCATGGAGGAGATCAAGAAGCTCACGTCGGCTCTCGGCATATTTTTCGAGAAAGTGCCGGCCGGGGCAGGCGGCTATACCGTCAGCCATTCCACGGCCGTGCTCGTGATCGACGCAAATGCAGAACTGACGGCGCTCTTCAGCTCGCCGCACAAGATCGAATCATTTGTCCACGACATTCCTCTGCTTACGGCGTCCCGGTGATCCCGCGATTCACCGTGGTTCTGCCGCTGGTCGCGATGCTCGCAGGCTGCGGCGCTGAGGAATCCGCCCCGCTGACGGTGTCGGAGATGACGATCTTCGCTCCGCTGCCCGGACAACCGGCCGGGGTCGCGTATTTTTCGCTGCAGAACTCGAGCCCTGCCGCAGTGACCCTGCAAGACATTTCCAGCCCGGACTTCGTGGCGGTTGAAATCCATACCACGCTTCAGGAGGGGGGAATCGCGCAGATGCTCCCGGTCGATGCCCTGACGATTGCTGAGCACTCGGAAATCGCATTCACGCCCGGCGGCCCGCATCTGATGCTGATGGGTCCGCTCGAGGATCTCGGGACGGGAGATACGGTGACGCTCGAATTTATCTACACCAGCGAATGGGACGGCGAGGACGTCGTGGGACAGATCTCGTTGCGCGCACCCGTGCAGGCGCGTTAGAAGCCATCGTTCGCTTACTACGGACATGGACCGCAGTTTGATCCGGACGCTCAAGTCGAACGCTTTTCTGATTTTGCAGCGCATCGTGCCGCAGCATCAGCTGATGTCGCTGGTCGGCTGGCTCGCGAGCATCAGGATTGGCGCCGTAAAAAATCTTCTCATTCGCGGCTTCGTCAGGCTGTACAAGGTGAATATCGCGGAAGTGAATCGACCGGTGCCGCACGGCTTCGTCGACTTCAACGATTTCTTTACGCGCGAACTGGTCGACGGCGCACGTCCGATCGATGCCTCGCCGGCTTCCGTGGTTGCGCCCGTCGACGGCATCGTGAGCGCCGCAGGAACGATCGACGGCGAGACCTTGTTGCAGGCCAAGGGAATCACTTACGGCCTTCAGGACCTGCTGGCCACCAACCTCACCGACACCGCGCTGTTCGAGAACGGCAGCTTTGCCACGATGTATCTGGCGCCGTACAACTATCATCGCGTGCACAGCCCGCTGGCCGGCGAACTGGCGGCGGCGCGTTACGTGCCGGGACAGCTGTTCAGCGTCAATCAGACAACGGTCGAACTTCTGCCGCAACTTTTCACCCGCAATGAGCGCCTCGTCTGCCATATACGCACCGCCGCGGGGCCGATGGTGCTCATTTTCGTCGGTGCCTTGAATGTCGGAAGCGTGAGCACGCCGTGGACGGGCAGGATTCGCCCCCGGAAAACCGGGGTGGTCGACGATCTGAGACTCGATACGGCCACGACTTCGCGTTACGTAGAAAAGGGGCAGCTGCTCGGCTGGTTCAACATGGGCTCGACCGTCATCCTGCTACTACCGCCCGGCAGCTGCACCTGGCACGAAGATCTGGCGAACGGGACACGGCTCACGATGGGCGAAGCCATCGGCAAGCTGACTGTCAATGAAGCAGGATAGCTGGCGGCCGACGTCGGCGGTCGGAACGGCAATGCGCCGGGCGCAAATGCTTGCGGGTGCGCGCGAATTTTTTGCCGATCGCTCCGTGCTGGAAGTGGACACGCCGCTGCTGTCGCGGACGGCGGTAAGCGACCCGCACATCGAAAGCATCCGCGCACAACTCGAGCTGCATCCGGAAGCGCCGTACTTCCTCCAGACATCGCCCGAATTTTTCATGAAGCGGCTCCTGTGCGCGGGCTATCCGGACATTTTCCAGATCTGCAAGGCATTCCGCGACGCGGAAGCCGGGCGCAGGCATCAACCGGAATTCACGCTTATCGAATGGTACCGGCGGGGATTCAGCCTGCAGCAGATGATGCAGGAGACGCTGGAACTGCTGACGGCGCTGATCGAGCCGCGGCTCCTGACCTCGCCGCCCCGCTTTGTCGAGTATCGCGGCGCTTTCCGGGAATTCGCCGGTGTGGATCCAGTGGCCGCAAGCCTCGAGGCGCTGGTGCGTGCGTGCGGCGCCGACGAGCAATTGTCCGTCTCGCTTGGCGAGGATCGCGATGCCTGGCTCGACCTTGTCCTGTCGACTCGGGTGGCCCCGCGCTTCGGTCGCTCGCGTCTGACCGCGCTCTATCACTACCCGGCCAGCCAGGCCGCCCTCGCCCGCCTCTGCCCCGCCGATCTTTCCGTGGCCGAGCGCTTCGAGGTGTTTCTCGGCGATCTTGAACTGGCGAACGGCTTCGTCGAATTGCAGGACGCCGGCGAGCAGCTGCGCCGCTTCGAAGCGGACCAGGCTTTGCGGCGGCAGCGGGCACAGCCTCTTCGCCCTCTCGACCGGCGTCTTGTCGCGGCGCTCGTGTCCGGGCTGCCGGCTTGTGCGGGCGTCGCCGTTGGCTTCGACCGGCTGTTAATGATCAACGAGATGTCCGAAGATATCCGCCGCGTGCAAACATTTGCGTTCGAGGAGAAAGACGGCGAATGAACGACGAGCCTGACGTGGACTTCGCTCTGCTCGACAGACAGCTCATCGCACTGCTCGCCGATGAAGCCGATCCGCTCGCCAACACGGCAAATTTCGTGGGACTGCTCTACCACGCCCTGCCCGACATCAACTGGCTCGGCGTGTACGTTCTGCGCGGGCAGGAGCTGGTGCTCGGGCCGTTCCAGGGCAAACCCGCCTGCGTGCGCCTGCCGCTGGGCCGAGGCGTCTGCGGCACCGCCGCCAGCAGATCGGCAACGCTGCGGGTAGCCGACGTCAATGAATTTGCCGGTCATATCGCCTGCGATCCGGAATCGAACTCCGAAATCGTCGTGCCGCTCACACTGAGCGGCAAGCTCGCAGGCGTGCTGGACATCGACAGCCCGTACCGAGGGAGATTCAGCGAGCGCGATCAGGCAGGCATAGAGAAGCTCTGCAGAACCTTTACCGGCGAGTTGTCGAACAAACCGGCGCCGGTACACCGGTCAGGGGCGGCAGGAGACCGAGCGGCATTTATTTGACCCGCGAGACGTATTCGCCAGTCCGTGTATCCACCCTTATCACTTCTCCCTGCTCGACGAACAACGGCACGCGCACGACCGCTCCGCTCGATAATGTCGCGGGTTTGACTCCGCCGCTCGCAGTGTCGCCGCGTATGCCAGGATCTGTCTGCACGATCGGCAATTCCACGAAGTTCGGCGGCGTCACCAGAAGGGGCACGTTGTTCCACAGGGTTACCTGGCACATGTCCTGCTCCTTGAGCCACTTCCCGGCCTCGCCGACGGCATTCGCGTCCGCCGCATACTGCTCGAAGTTGTCCGGCACCATAAAGTGCCAGAATTCACCATCCGCGTAGAGATACTGCATGTCCGTATCGATGACGTCGGCTGCCGGAACGCTTTCGCCCGACTTGAAAGTCTTCTCAACGGTCCTGCCGGTCTTCAGGTTTTTGATACGCGCCCGGTTGAAGGCCTGGCCCTTGCCCGGCTTGACGAACTCGTTCTCGACGATTACGCAGGGATCGCCGTCCATGATGATCTTGAGTCCCGAACGAAACTCGTTCGTGCTGTAATTCGCCATGCTTTGTTCCGCGCCGGCGTTGTGCCGGATTTGCTTGGTCAGAGGGATTTCCGGCGCCATTTGCCGCCGCTGCCGTTCAATTCACGCGGTATGATACTCGTGCCTCCGGGGACATTCCTCCTTATTTGCGGTGAACCGGATCGTCTATCGCAACAGCCGCCGTTTCAGTTCCGGCTCCGCAGGAATTTGATTCCCGTCACGTTTTTGGCGGTCGGGCCGCGACTGGGCCGCGGCTGTTGTATAGACTGAGGCAGTGTCCGGTTTCGAGCGTCGGCCGCTCGCGTAACGGCCATCCGGCTCCTGCCACTTATCCCGGGGAAAGCGTTTTGAACGATCGAGAGAGCATTTCAATCGCCGTCCTCACCAGCAATCAGGATGACGTTGAGCTCGTCAACAGGACCTTGAGGGACGCCGGTCACGCAGCACACTGCCACTGGGTCGCGAACCCGAATACTCTAGACAGCACGCTCGAATCCCGCCTCGTGGAACTGGTGATCGTCAACAAGGACAGCTATCCGGACACGATCCGCCAGATCATCGAGCAGAAGGACGCGTACATGCCGGAGGTGCCGGTCATTGCCGTCAGCGCCTCGGTGGACGAGGCCAAAATCCAGGACGCCATGAAACAAGGGGCGTGCGACCTCGTGTCGATCGAGAAAAAGGCACGGTTGCAAGCCGTCGTCTCGCGGGAACTGCGGGCATTTCGCGTGGAGCGCGCCCTGAATTCGACGATCAACTCCGCTACCGCGTACCGGCGTCAGTTGCACGACTATATGCAGGACTCCTCGACGGCAATTGCCTACGTTCAGGAAGGGATCGTCACGGACGTCAACGTCGCCTGGCTCAACCTGTTCGGCATCGCCGACAAAGACGAGCTTGCCGGGATGCCGTTGATGGACAGCTTCGATTCCGGCAGTCGGGCTGCCATAAAAGGTGCGATTATCGCGACGACCAAAGGGAAGTGGGACCGGACTGAAAAGCTCCGCGCCAGGGGAAGAATCGGACAGCAGGAATCGCCGGAACTCGAGCTCGAATTCCAATTGGCCGATTTCGACGGGAGTCCGCACGTGCAGATCCGCATCGCCCCTCCGAAGCCGAAAGACGAAGAGCCGACAAAGCTGGTGCACGAGGCCCTCAAGCGCGATCCCACAACGCTGTTCTTTCATCGCGCCGAATTCCTGGAGAGATTGAGCAAACGCATAGCGAAAAAACCGGCATCGGGTTTGCACGCGCTGGTCTACATCAAGCCGGACCACTTCTCCGAGCTCTGCAAGATCGTGGGCATACTTCCCACCGAGGAAGTTCTGTCGCAGCTGGCGGAGGAGGTTCGCAAACGGCTGCATCCGCGCGACGTTGCGGGGCGGTTCGAGGGCACGGTCATCATGGCGCTGCTCGAGCGCGGCACCGAACGCGACGCCGAGACCTGGGGCCAGCAGCTGGTCGAACACATCCAGGACTTCGATTTCAAGGCGGACGATCGATCCGTGAGCCTTACCTGCACCGTCGGCATTTGCGCGGTCAGCGGCGTTTACTCCAGCCTCGAAGAACTCATCGTCGCGGTGACCGAGGCGCGACAGCAAGGAAAGAAACAGGGCGGAAACCGTGTGGTGCTGGCCGAGTCGACGGACATCGATACGCGGCTGCGAAAATACGACGCGATCTGGGTGCGGCTGATCAAGGCCGCACTGATGGAGAACCGGTTTCGCCTGGCGCAACTGTCGATCGCGGGGCTCCGCAGCGACGCAGACGGCATGTACGACCTGCTGGTGCGCATGATCGACGAGCAGGGCAATGCGCTCCTTCCATCGGATTTTCTGCCGGCTGCCGAGCGCAACAATCTCATGAAAACCATCGACCGCTGGATCGTCAGCGCAGCCATGGACTTTTGCGAGGAAAACAACGCCAACCGCGTTTTTGTGCGTTTGTCGCGGCAGTCCCTGCAGGACACATCGTTGATCGGCTGGATGAAAAAGGAGTTTCAGAAGAGGAAAGTGGCACCCCGCAAGATCTGCATACAGATCCCGGAACAGGAGGCGGCGAAATATATCAAGTCGACCCAGCAGGTAGTGGAGCAATTCCGCACGCTGGGCGTGTCTTTCGCGCTTCAGCACTATGGGGTCGACAAGAACCGCTTTCAGATACTCGACATACTGCGGCCCGACTACATCAAGATCGACGGCGAGTTGATGCATACGCTCGCTACCGACAGCGCCATGCAGGAGAGCGTGCGGCTCGTTGCCGAAGCCGCAGAGAAGCGCAACATCGAAACCATTGCCGAGCGCGTGGAAAATGCCAACGCCATGGCGGTCTTGTTTCAGCTGGGCGTCAACTTCATGCAGGGCCATTACGTGCACGAGCCCGAAGTCGTTCTGCAGGAGCCGGCGGCCGTCTCGCAAACGACTCTGGACGCCATAGGATTGTCCTCTTAGAGATCCGCCCATCGACGCGGCCGCGTCGCATTGACGGCAGCGAATCCGGCGAACTGCATCACGAACGGCGACATCCCCGCACGGCGGCTCCCTGCGGCGGTCTTGCGGTGTGATACGTGTCACAGATCGGCGCCAACAGAGCCGGCGTGCACAGACGAACTCTCCAAACTTTGACCAGGTCGGTCTACAGACGCCGGAGGCGTTTCTAAGATCCGCGCAGTCTCGTTTGTTTCAGTTTCCAGCATGTCGGTGACCGTGGCCGACGAAGCGGAGAGCACGACTGTGAAGGCATCATCGCGACCCGACAAGAAGACCGGCACATTCGGCAGACGCCGTCACAGGCAATGTGGAACCGGCACGAAGGGAATTTTACCGGCACTGGTCGTGCTCGGCGGAGGCTGTTTTTTCGCGTCGGCTTCCGCTGTCGAACTCGGAAACGTTCAGGTGCACTCGACGCTCGGTCAACCGCTGCGCGCAAGCGTAGCCTACGCGCTGCAGCCGAACGAACAAATCGACGAGTACTGCATTTATCTGCGGCCGGGCATGTCGGCGAGCGGCTTACCAATGCTCAGCAACGCCGCGATCGGCGTCAGCAACGGCACAATTCGGCTGACGGGTAAAACGGCGATTTATGAACCGCTGTTGACGCTGCAGTTGACGGTGGATTGCCCTTACACGGCTCACCTCCGCCGCGAGTACACACTGTTCATCGACCCGTCGTTGCCATCGCAGCTCAATGCTCCTGCTGCTTTACAGAGGAGCGCCTCCGAGCCGGCGCGGACGCAGAGCCGCGTGGCACCCGTATCCGCGATGCGTTCCATACCGCGAGGCCGCATCGCGGCCGCAAGCACGTACCTGGTGCAGCCCGGCGATACGCTTTCGGGCATTGCTGCGAGGCTCGAGAACCGAAGCGTCGGGATATGGCAGGCCGCCGATGCGATCTTTGCCGCCAATGCGGAATCCTTCATCAACAACGATCGCGATCGGCTGCGAGCCGGTGCGAAGCTGGCCATACCGGACGCGATCGTGGCATCGCAACGCGGAGTCGTTCCTGTTCCGGCTCGAGCGACGGCTGCCCCGCCGTCAGGCAGCGGAACGGACCGCGTGTCCGGCACCGAAGATGTAAACCGGCCGGGTTATGAGCCGGCCGCAACCCTCGCCCCGGACGCGACAACTGCCGCCGAGCAGAAGGTATCGATGCCCGAGACCGGAACGACAGGCGCCGAAAGCACGCCGGAACAACGCCGAACTGCCCCGCGGCCAGGCGACGTAACGGTCGGGACAGACAGCCCGTTCGTATCGCCCGTCTACGCGGAGGACCCATACGCCGCGGGGCAGCCGTTCGCTGCGGAAAGCGAAATAATACCTGCAACGACTCTCTCGCCACGCAATGTGCCGGTAGTGCGCGGTAATTCCGGCGCCACCAGCGGCTCCTGGTCCCGGCTCGCCTGGCTGGGCGGCAGCGGCATTGCCCTCATCCTGGGACTTTTGTTTTTCGGCCGGCGCCTGAAAGAGCGTTTCGGCCCGGCGTCCCTCTCGGCAGAGTCGCTCGGCCGCCGCCGTACCGATCCGGAGAATGAGGAAGCCGCGGGCTCGTACACCGACGGCAGCGATACGATCGCGCGCATGATCACCCTTGGCGCCGACATCGACGTGCGCTCGGGATACGCGGAAGGCGAGATCGAAGTTGCCGAGGAATTCGGCTTCTCCGATCCCGACAGGCCACGGAGCCACCGCTACCAATCGTCCTCCGTCGCAGTCGAACCGCAGGACCTCTCGCGGCCCACCGGCTCGCCGCAGGCAACGATACTCGAAAGCGAAATCCCGCCGGGCCGGGAGGATACCGGTGAATATCACGTATCGATGATCGTCGATGCGACGAAGGGACTGACAGAGGGCGTGGACGGCACTACGAAGGACCTGCGCGCCATCGAGCTTTACAAAGAAGGCGAGGACGAGTCGACCGGGCAATACACCATGAGCAAGGACGTCGACTACAAGGTACTGGAGCAGGATTACGAGGACGAACTCACGGCTACGCAGGCGCTCAACGCTGAAATTGCCCGCGCCGCGCGCGAGTTGTCGCTGCTGTTCAACGAGCACGAGCAAAACGGCGCCGACGCCTCGCAAGCTGCCGACGACGAGACGAGCGTCCTGCCGACCTCCGAGGTGGAGCGGGTTGCCGCCGACGACACCGTGCAAATGCCCGTCACGGCCGAACGCCGCAACGTCGACGACACGGACATCAACGAAGAAATCGAAGGCGAAATACCCGCTGCGGAAAACGACGCCACCGCCGAGATGGAGCTCGAGCCCACCACGATCAACAGGAAAGTCCGGGCGTCCTGACCCTGCTCCCGGAGACGGTACGACGGTCGATTGTTGAGACGCACCGCAGGCGCATTCATGAACGGTCAGGTCGGTGGCGGGCAGCATCTCACCTGGGGGGAGAGCTTTTCAGGAACGCCGTGAACCCCTCCCTGGGGGCTTCGGGCGAAACATCCCTGTTTCGCACGATCCTGAAAAGCTCTCCCCCCAGGCGAGACGCTGCTGAACCGTTTCGCCGTTCATGAATGCACAGCCCACCTCGCTCACTCGGCTGCCAGTCGTTCGACCTTGCGCCAGCCTTTGGGCAACAATGCCCCCCGTCGACCGCGCTCCCCATAGTAGTGGTCGAGATCGTCCCACCTGATCGTCATCGTGCGGGTGCCCGTGTGAACCTGCAGGTTTCCGTCCTCCGGCACGACGGCCACCGCGACCAGCTTTTCCTCGCCGGCCTGGTATTTTTTGCCGGGGATATTGATGATCTTGTTGCCCTTGCCTTTCGCGAGTTCCGGCAGCTCTTCCAGTTCGAATAACAGCATGCGCCCGATCGACGTGACCGCGGCGATCAGGCACTCGATGTCCACAGGCACCGCCGCGGGTACGACTGCACGGCCCCCCACCGGCACGCGCAACACCGACTTGCCGGCCTTGTTCCGCGAAGCCAGATCGGAAAGTCGGGCAATGAAGCCATAACCGGCATCGCTCGCCAGCAACCATTTCGATTCGGGTTCGCCGATCATCGCGCCGCAGAACTCGGCGCCGTCAGGGGGATTGAAACGCCCGGACAACGGCTCGCCCTGCCCGCGCGCGGACGGCAGCGTATGCGCCAGGACGCTGTAGACGCGGCCGGTACTGTCGTTGAACATCGCAAGCTGATTGCTCCGGCCTCGTGCCGCGGCCAGGAACTCGTCTCCCGACTTGTAGCTCAGCGCAAACGGATCGACGTCGTGTCCCCTGGCGGCGCGTGCCCAGCCGCGCTTCGACAACACGACCGTGACCGGTTCGCTCGCGACCAGTTGCGTCTCGTCGAGCGCCTGTGCCGCCTCCCGCTCAACCAGCTTGGTCCGCCGGGCGTCGCCGTAGGCTTCGGCGTCTTCGAGAATTTCCTTCTTGATGAGCGTCTTGAGCCTGGCGGCGCTTTTCAGGGTCTTGTCGATTACGTTCCGTTCCTCGTTGAGATCGTCCTGCTCGCCGCGGATCTTCATTTCCTGAAGCTTCGCCAGATTGCGCAAGCGGAGGTTCAGGATTGCCTCGGCCTGCAGGTCGGACAGCCTGAAGCGCTTCTTCAGCACCGGCTTCGGTTCATCTTCCTTGCGGATGATCGCGATGACCTCGTCAATATTGAGATACGCGACAAGCAGGCCATCGAGAATATGCAGGCGGTCCGAAACAATCTGCAGCCTGTGCTTCAGGCGGCGCTTGACCGTGTCCTTGCGAAACTGAAGCCATTCGGCCATCAGGCCTGGCAGATTGAAGGTCCGCGGCCGGCCGTCGAGCGCGACGATGTTCATGTTGACGCGGATCGTGCGCTCCAGCGACGTCGTCGAATAAAGATGCGACATCAGTTCATCCACATCGACCTTTTGCGACTTCGGCGTAATCACCAGCCGGATCGGATCCTCGTGGTCCGATTCGTCGCGCAGGTCCTCGACGATCGGCAATTTCTTGTTGCGCATCTGCGTCGCGATCTGCTCCAGAATCTTGCTGCCGGAAATCTGGTACGGCAGTGAATTGATCACGATGTCGCCGTTCTCCGCCTTGTACGACGCCCGCAGTCGGAGCGTGCCGTTGCCGGTGTCGTAGATCTGCTTTATGTCGGCCCTGGGAGAAATCAGCTCGCCGCCGGTCGGAAAATCCGGTCCCTTGATATGCTTCATCAACTGCGCGACCGTCGCTTTCGGATTGTCGATCAGATGCACCAGCGCGCTCGCGACCTCTCGCAGATTGTGCGGCGGCACATCGGTCGACAGCCCTACGGCAATGCCGGTCGTCCCGTTCAGCAACAGGTTCGGCAGGCGCGCCGGCAGCACGACCGGCTCCTCGAGCGTACCGTCGAAGTTCGGCACCCAATCGACTGTGCCGTGAGCGAGTTCGGACAGCAGACTTTCCGCGTAAGGCATCAGACGCGACTCGGTATAACGCATCGCGGCAAAGGACTTCGGATCGTCCGTTGATCCGAAATTCCCCTGGCCGTCGACAATGGCGTAGCGATACGAGAACTGCTGCGCCATCAGCACCATCGCCTCGTAGCAGGCGGAGTCGCCGTGGGGATGGTACTTGCCGATTACGTCGCCGATCGTTCTCGCGGATTTCTTCGGCTTCGCCCCCGCGGCGAGACCCAGCTCGCTCATCGCGTAAATGATGCGGCGCTGTACCGGCTTGAGGCCGTCGCCGATTTGCGGCAGCGCGCGATCGAGGATCACATACATCGAATAGTCGAGGTACGCCTTCTCCGTATAGTCCTTTAGGGCGAGTTGTTCGATGCCTTCCAGATTCAGTTGGTTTTGCATTCCTGTTCCTGTCGAATTCGCATACCGCGTGTGCGCGCGCATTATTCATGAACGTTCGGCGTTGGTGGCAGGCGGCA
>Ga0299913_10000871_pt1 | contig 20697 bp, 16 predicted proteins | sample RVTome_9_FD_201360 | JGI IMG/M metagenome (GOLD analysis project Ga0299913, IMG submission 201360) | Soil microbial communities from uranium-contaminated site in the Upper Colorado River Basin, Wyoming, United States - RVT155D38 (version 2) ... | reverse complement strand
GCGCGGACTCCGAGAGGTCCGCGTACAGGTAGTGGTCGCCCTGGGGGTCCGCCCGCCGGTGGTATCGGGCCACGAGCGCGACCAGCGGGAGCTCCGAGGGGGAGATGCCCGGGATCTCGGAATGCACAATCAGGTAGAGCGAGTGCTTGTGGTGCTTCCGATACGAGACGTGCTGGCCGACATCGTGGAGCATCGTGCCGGCGATGAGGATGCGGCGGTCGTCCGGCTCGAGGCCGTGCAGCTCGCCGAGCTGGTCGAACAGCGACACCGCGAGATCGGTCACGTGGCGGGCGTGAGCCTCGTCGAACAGGTAGCGGCGTCCCAGGGTGAGCGCCCCCTCGCGGACGATGCGCTCCTGCCGACCGAGCCCGGCGCCCGAGGTGAGCTCGTCCACGAGGTCGAACAGAACACCCTCCTTCACGCCCACGCACGGGACCAGGATGCGCGCCGCCCCCGCCAGCTCGGCGACCCGGTCGTAGACCACCGCGGCGGGAAGTATGACGTCCGCCCGGTCTTCGCGGAGACCGAGCTGGCCGACCCGCTGGGCGTAGGAGAGCCGCGAGAGCTGCTCGATGGCGCTCCCGAGCTCGCCGCGCGTGATCTCGAGCGTCTCGGTTCCCGCGGGATCGCGGCCCGCCAGCCGCGCCAGAGCCTCGATGTTCCCTCCCGTCGCGATCATCTCGACCGGCGTCCAGTGCCGGGCGGCCGCGGGGATGCGCAGCGTGGCGGCGTACTCTGCGAGGAGCTTCGAAAAGTGCCCGGGCGCGTCATCGGCACCGGCGAGCTCCTCGAGAAGTCGGACCGAGCCCATCGTGTGCGACTCGCTCCACATGATCCCGGCGTCGTCGGCCAGCGACACCTCGACGCTTCCGCCGCCGAGATCGACCAGCATCCACTTCGACGTGCCGAAGTCGATCCGGCTGCGCACGGCGTTCCACACCAGCCGGGCCTCCTCGCTCCCCGAGATGAGCCCGAGCCGGATCCCCGTCTCCTCGTGGATGCGCTCCACGAACGCCGGGCCGTTTCGGCTCTCGCGCACGGCGCTCGTCGCGACGGCGCGCACGCGCTCGATCCCGAGATCGTCGATGAGGGTCCGGAAGCGCCGGAAGGCCTCCACGGCCTGGTCCATCGCGGACCGGGTCAGCTCGCCGGTCAGGAACGCGGCGTGACCGAGTCGGACGGGGGCGCGCTCGTATGCGAGCTCGCGGTACACCCGCGGCGCATCGAACTCGGCCGCGACGAAGCGGATCGCGTTCGAGCCCACGTCGACCGCGGCCACGCGCAGCGGGAAGGTCGCCGGGAGCGCGTCGGGGTCGGGATCGGGGGCGGAACGGCGCGCGTACAGCATGGGTTTCGAAACTACCGCGGCCGAAGAGCGCGCACGACCCCGGGGAGGAGGGATCCGGTCGCGCCGGACGGCCGGGCCCCGCACCGTTGCCCGGCGGCGTGGAACGCGCGAGAGTACCTGACGGACCGGGGGGCGGCGCCGTCTTCGCCCGGCGCGCGATCCGGTCCCCGTGATCCGTTCGACCTCGAGCCCCGGAGATCCACATGCGCCGGCGTCCCCGACTCCTCCCCCTCGCGCTCGCCCTGGCGGCCGCCGTCCCCGGCGTCGACGCCACCGCCGGACAGGACGCGGGTCCGACCGCGTTCGTGGGCGCGACCGCGATCGACCCCGGCTCCGATGCGCCGATCGCCAACGCGACGGTCGTCGTCGAGGATGGGCGCATCCTCTCTATCGAGCCGGGCGGAGCACCCCCCGCGGGCGCGCGCGTCATCGAGCTCGGGGGGCGCTATCTGGTGCCCGGCCTCATCGACGCACATGTCCACATCTCCTCGCTCGACGCGGCCCGGCGCGCGCTGCGCTCGGGCGTGACGACCGCCCGCAGCATGGGGACGGGCTACTTCGCCGATGTCGGTCTGCGCGAGCTGGGCCGCAGCGGCGCGCTCGACGGCCCCGAGATCTTCGCGGCCGGGTACCACGTCCGGCCGCGTCCGGCCGACGAGCTCTTCTTCGACGCGCCGGAGCTGGCCGACCTCCTCGGCACGGATGTGCGGGGCGAGGCGGCGCTCGTGCGCGTCGTGGGCGTGATGCTCGAGCACGACGTCGATTTCGTGAAGGTGAACGCGACCGAGCGCGCGGGTCTCCCCGAGACCGATCCGCGGAAGCCGTTCTTCACCGAGGCCGAGCTCGCGGCGATCGTCGACGAGGCCCGGGCGGACGGCGTCCCGGTAGCGGCTCACGCGCACGGCGACGGTGGCGGGCGGGCCGCGGTCGCCGCGGGAGTCCGGTCGATCGAGCACGGCACGTACCTGAGCGAGGGGACGCTCCGGCTCATGCGCGAGCGCGGCACCTACCTCGTCCCCACGATCGCGGTCGTTTCCGACCTCACGCAGCCCGGCGGCGACTACGACAACCCGGTGCTCGAGGTGCGCGGGCGCCACATGCTGCCTCAGGTGCGGCGCACCGCGGCGCTCGCGCACGAGCTCGGCGTCCCGATCGTCGCCGCCACCGACACGGGCTACGGCTCCGAGAGCGTGCTGCGGCTCAGCCACGAGCTCATGGAGCTGGTCGGCGTGGGGCTGAGCGAGCTCGAGGCCATCCGGGCGGCGAGCACGGTGGCCGCGGAGCTCCTCGGGATCGCCGACCGCACCGGCCGCCTGGCGCCCGGGTTCGAGGCCGACCTGCTCGTCCTCGACCGGAGCCCGCTCGAGGACATCGGCGCCTACCAGGACCCGCTGTTCGTGATGAGCGACGGCCGGGTCGCGCTCGACCGGCTCGAGTTCGGCGTGGACCCGGTGACGCCGAAGGTCCCTTGACGGCGCGCATGCCGGCCTTCGGCGGGCGGCTCCCGCGGGTCGCCGCGCTGTGCGCGCAGATCTCGATCGCGGGAGGGGCGTCCGCTCAGGACGTCCGTCCGCAGCCGCTGCTCATCCGGGACGTTTCCGTGGTCGATGTGGAGCGCGCGACCGTCCGCCCACGGCAGGACATCGTCGTCTCCGACGGACGTATCGTGGCGCTCGGGGCCACCGGCAGCGTGGCCGAGCCTCGAGGGGCCCGGATCATCGACGGCTCCGGTTCGTTCGCCGCGCCGGGTCTGGTCGACATGCACGTCCACCTTTCGGCCGGCGATCTTCCCCTCTACCTGGCCAACGGCGTCACGACCGTTCGCGTGCTCAACGGATCTCCGGAGATCCTCGTGCTGCGCGACGAGGTTCGCGACGGAGCGCGCCCGGGACCGACGATCTTCACGAGCGGACCGCTTCTCGCCGGAGCCCGGCAGCCGTGGCGCCATGCGCTGGTGGAGGATTCCGTCCGGGCGCTCGAGATCGCGCGGGCCCAGGCCGAGGCCGGGTACGACTACCTCAAGGTCTACGATGGGCTGACCGGTCCGGCCTACCGGGCCATCGTGGAGGTGGGGCGGGAGACCGGGCTTCCCATCGTCGGGCACGTTCCGGAGGCGGTCGGGCTCGACGGCGTGCTCGCGAGCGGACAGGCGTCGATCGAGCACGTCGAGCAGATCGTCTACGCCACCGTGGGACACGATCTCGATCCGGACCGCATCCCCGGCATCGCGGCCCGCATCGCCGAGGCGGGCACGGCGGTGACCCCGACGATCGCGGCGATCGAGATCCTGTCCCGCCGGGCGACGCCGTGGTACGACAGCCTTTTCTCGCTCCCGGAGATGGCGCTGGCGGATCCCGAGCTCCACGGCTGGTGGGCTTCGCTCCGCGAGGGCGGGCCGTGGCCCGAAGAGAGGCGAGAGGCCTTCATCCAGTTCCACCGCGATCTCACGGCGGCGCTCGCGGAGGCGGGCGTGCCCCTGCTCGTGGGAACCGACGCGTCGAATCCGCTGCTCGTTCCCGGATACAGCCTGCACCGTGAGCTCGCCGCGCTCGAGCGGGCCGGGCTGCCGCGAGCCGAACTGCTGCGTGCGGCGACGCTCGGCGCGGCCCGATGGCTCGACCCCGCGGCCCCCGGGGTGCTCGTTCCGGGAGCGCCGGCGGACATCCTCCTTCTCGAGGGAGACCCGCTCTCGGATCTCGGGCACCTCCGGCATGTGCGCGGGGTGGTCGTCCGGGGCGAGTGGCTGGACGAGCCCGACCTGGAATCCCTGCGGGAGCGGGTGGCAGCGACCCGTCGCCCCTGACGCGATCGACACGCGGGTCTCCCCGTCGCTGCCGGACCGATCGGTGCCGCGCACGACGCCCCGTGTCGTTGCCCCCACGGGGAGCGCCATCTACCATCCGGGCAGCTGCCAGGGGTACCCGGCGCGCCGACCCGCGAGCGGACTTCGCCCGCGGGCGGCCGGATCCACGCCGCCGGGTTGAGACACACCCTCGGAACCTGATCCGGCTCACACCGGCGTAGGGAGCGCGGCGATGGATCCTCCCGCCTCCCGCCGGCAGGAAGGGATTCGCGATATGACTCCCCGCGGCAACGGGACACCCTCGAAGACCGTGGCGAACGGCGATCGCCGCACGGAAACCCCTGCGACGGGCCCGGATACGCGCGCCGCCGCCGCACCGGGCGACGGCGACTCGCCCGTCGCCTCCGCCCCGGCGGACCCCTACGGGGATGCCTTCCCCTCCTCGGAGAAGATCTACATCGAAGGACCGCGCGCCGTCCGGGTGCCGGTCCGCGAGATCCGGCTCTCGAACGGCGAGCCGCCCGTCCGCGTCGAGGACACGAGCGGCCCGCGGGGTCACGACGTCCGCGAAGGCGTCTCTGCCGATCGCGACCCGTGGATCCGGAGACGCGGAGATGTCGACGAAGTCGACGCGCACTACGGCTCCCGGGGGGTCTCGGACCTCATCCCGGCCGCGTTGCGCCGGCCTCGTGTGCTGCGCGGCACCGGGCCCGTGACCCAGATGCACTACGCTCGCCGCGGCGAGATCACGCCCGAAATGGAGTTCGTGGCTCTCCGCGAGGGGCTCGAGCCCGAGTTCGTGCGCTCCGAGGTGGCCCGCGGCCGCGCGATCATCCCCGCGAGCATCAACCACCCCGAGCTCGAGCCGATGGCGATCGGGCGCAACTTCCGGGTGAAGATCAACGCGAACATCGGGAACTCCGCCGTCACATCCTCGATCGAGGAGGAGGTGGAGAAGGTGCGCTGGGCGACGCTCTGGGGCGCCGACACGGTCATGGATCTCTCTACCGGGAAGAACATCCACGAGACACGGCAGTGGATCCTCCGGAACTCACCCGTTCCCATCGGCACGGTGCCGATCTACGAGGCTCTGGAGCGCGTGGGCGGGAAGCCCGAGGAGCTCACCTGGGACGTCTACCGGGACGTGGTCATCGAGCAGGCCCAGCAGGGCGTGGACTACTTCACCGTCCACGCCGGCGTCCTGCTCCGCTACATCCCGCTCACCGCCGACCGCGTGACCGGGATCGTGTCGCGCGGCGGCTCGATCATCGCGAAGTGGTGCATGGCGCACCACCGCGAGAGCTTCCTGTACACGCGGTTCCGCGAGCTGTGCGAGATCATGGCCGCCTACGACGTGTCGTTCTCGCTCGGAGACGGCCTCCGGCCGGGCTCGATCGCGGACGCGAACGACGAGGCCCAGTTCGCCGAGCTCAGGACCCAGGGCGAGCTCACGAAGATCGCCTGGGAGCACGGCGTCCAGGTGATGTGCGAGGGGCCAGGCCACGTCCCCATGCACATGATCCAGGAGAACATGGACCGACAGCTCGAGTGGTGTCACGAGGCGCCGTTCTACACCCTGGGACCGCTCACCACCGACATCGCGCCCGGCTACGACCACATCACGAGCGCGATCGGCGCCGCTATGATCGGGTGGGCCGGGACGGCCATGCTGTGCTACGTGACGCCCAAGGAGCACCTCGGGCTCCCGAACCGGGACGACGTGAAGGCGGGCGTGATCGCCTACAAGATCGCCGCGCACGCCGCGGACCTCGCCAAGGGGCACCCGGGCGCCCGGGCGCGCGACGACGCCCTCTCGAAGGCGCGCTTCGAGTTCCGCTGGGAGGACCAGTTCAACCTGAGCCTCGATCCGGTCACCGCGCGCGAGTTCCACGACGAGACGCTTCCGGCGGAAGGCGCCAAGGTGGCGCACTTCTGCTCGATGTGCGGCCCGAAGTTCTGCTCGATGAAGATCACGCAGGAGGTGCGCGAGTACGCCGCGGCGCGGGGTCTCGACGCCGAACAGGCGATCACCGAGGGATTGGACCGCAAAGCCGAGGAGTTCGCCGAGCGCGGCGGCGAGCTCTACGTCGGAGCCGGGACCCCGCGAGCCGGCGGGAACACCGGCGGGTGAGCCTCGACGCGGCGGTCGCGGTCGGGTACCTCGCCATCCTCGGTCTGCTGGCACCGCTGGGGGCGCACCGGCTGCGGCTGCTGTGGCTCCGTTTCCGGTGTCCGCCGCGTCCCGAGCGTCGCGAGTGGCCGGGCGAGCTCCCGGTCGTGACCGTCCAGCTCCCGGTCTACAACGAGGCGAACGTGGTCGAGCGGCTGATCGATGCCGCCTGCGCGCTCGACTATCCGGCGGACCGGCTCGAGATCCAGCTCCTCGACGACTCCGACGACCAGACCGCCGAGATCGCCGCCCCCCACGTGCGCCGCTGGCGCGCGCGCGGCGTGGACGCGCGGCACATCCGGCGGCCCGGTCGGGCCGGCTTCAAGGCGGGCGCGCTCTCGAACGGCCTCGCCCGCGCTCGCGGCGAGCTCCTGCTCATCCTCGACGCGGACTTCGTGCCCCCGCCGGATCTGGTGCGCCGCCTGCTGGGACCGTTCGCGGATCCGACGGTCGGGGCCGTCCAGGCCGCGTGGGGACACCTCGACGAGGGGACGAGCTGGCTCACCCGCGCCCAGGCGCTATTCCTCGACGCGCACTTCGCGATCGAGCACGAGGCCCGCCACCGCGCCGGGCTGTTCTTCAACTTCAACGGCTCGGCCGGCATGTGGCGCCGAGCGTGCGTGCTCGACGCGGGCGGCTGGAGCGCCGACACGCTCACCGAAGACGTGGACCTGAGCTACCGCGCGCAGCTAGCCGGGTGGCGCTTCGTCTACCTCGACGACGTGCGGGTCCCGGCCGAGCTCCCGAGCACGCTCCGGGCCGTCGAGATCCAGCAGGAGCGCTGGACCCAGGGCGGCGTCCAGTCGGCCCGGAAGCTCCTGCCACCGGTATGGCGCGCGGATCTCCCGGCCGCCGTGAAGCTCGAGGCCACGGCGCACCTGGCCGGCCACGTCGTCCACCCGCTGACGCTCGCGCTCGGTGTCGCGCTCGCCGCGGGAGGCTGGCTCGGTCTCGCGGGCGCCGCGCTCCCCGGCTGGGTGCACGGCGCCGCGCTCGCGATCGCGACCGTGCCGTTCCTCCTCTTCTATGGAGCGGCATGCCGGCTCCGCGGGCGACGGATGGGCGACGCGATCCGACGCACCGGCGAGGCGCTGCTGCTCGGGCTGGGGCTCGGAGTGCCCCTCACCCTGGCCGTGCTGCGCGGCGCCTCGGGCCGGCGGACCGCGTTCGCCCGCACGCCCAAGGAGGGGTCGTGTCCGCGAGTGGGGTACGCGGCGACCGGTGGTCTTCCGGCCCGCTGGACCCGGGCCGCCCTCGCGGTCGTTCTGGCCGGCGCGGCCACCAACCTCGCGCTCGGAGGGGCCACTGCGTCCCTGCCGTTCACGGGTTTGTTCGCGCTCGGATACCTCGCGTCGACGGCGGAATCGCTACGTCCCGCGGCGGGCCGTCTCGCGATCGGCGGTCGCGCCATGGGGAGCCCCCTCCCGGGGACGCGACGGCGCGCTCCCGGACCGGCGCACCGCCTCCCACGCGAGTAGCGCGAGCGGAGGGACGTGGATCAGCGCGGTCAGCCAGACCGGCTCGGGCCACGTCCCGGTGGTCAGATAGGCGTCCCTTCCCGCGTACGCGAGGAACACGGTCCCGGTATACAGGATCCAGCCGCGGCCACTCCGCAGGCATGCGAACGGGAGTATCCAGAGCAGATACCAGGGGTGGATCGTGGGGGAGAGAAGGAGCGCGGCTCCGAGGACCCGGTAGAGCGCGCGCTCCAGCCCGAGTCGCCGCACCGCGGCCCACACGGCGACCGCTGCCACGCCGAGCGAGGCCAGGGCCCGCGGGACCTCCGCCGGACCGGGGAGCGCCTCGAGCAGGCGGAAGAGCCCGGCGTTGAACACCCACCCCCCGGCGTACGTGCGCAGACCCTCGAACACCCCGGCCCCGGCCCCCGCATACGGCAGGTAGAGCAGTGCCGGGATCAGCACGGCCACCACCGCGGCAGCCGCCCCGTACCGTCGCCAGAGAGCCGGGACGACCGCGAGCGGGGCGAGCTTGACCGACGCGCCGAGCCCGATCAAGGCGCCCGCTCCGAGGAGGGTTCGTCGCGAGTCTCCGGGGACGGCCGTCGCCGCTTCCCCCCGTCGGGCGAGCACCACCGCCCCGAGCATGGCCGCGATGCCCAGCGGCTCGAGGTGGCCGCTCCACGCCACCTCCACCAGGAAGAGCGGCGACCACAGGTAGAGGAGAAGTGCCCGACGCCCGGCCGCGCCGCGCCCGGCCAGACCGGCCAGGAGCCGGGCGGCGAGGAGATCGACGGCGACCCACGCCAGCTTGAAGACGAGCCAGCCCGGCCCGACGAGGGCGAGGAGGAGGAAAAGGACCTGCGCCCCGGGTGGGTAGATGGTGGGCACGTCCGCGTGGTTGATGAGAGACCACCAGTCGAGCCGGAGCGGCGCGAGCTCCGGGGCCGACGGCGCGTGGACGAAGGGGTTCACCCCGTTCGCCTGCACCCACCCGTCCCACAGGTAGCGGTAGACGTCCTCGGAAAGGGCCGGGGCCGCGGGCAGGAGACCGGCCCGGAGCACGAATCCACCCGCCCAGATGGCCCTCGTCGGGATCGCCTCGGCCCTCAGCGCCGCGACGGAGTAGGCGGCGAAGGCCAAGACCCAGAGCGCGAGGAGCGGGAGCGGCGTGCCCGACGCGCCCGGCCACCACGCCATGGCCCACAGCACTCCAGCGAGAACGAGGCCCGCCGCCACGGGGAGCGTTCCCGACGTCGAGGGCGAAGCGGAGCGCTCGATCGGGGCGTCCCCGACGGCTCCCGGGACCCCTCCGGTCACGCGATCGCCCCCGCGTGACCGCGACCTTCCGGTACGCCATCCTCGTCCCGGCGCGCGATGAGGCCGAGGCCCTCCCGCGGCTGTTCGAGGCGCTCGGAAGGGCGGCGGCGCCGGAGGGACCCGAAGGGCTCCGCATCTCCCGACCCGCGGCCATCGTGGTCGTCGACAACGGCTCGACCGACGGGACGGCCGACGTGGCGCGTGCCCACGGCGCCCGGGTGATCGATGAGCCGCGCGCCGGATACGGCCGCACGTGTCTGGCCGGCATCCGCGCCCTCGCGGACGGCGATCCGCCCGACGCGCTCGTGTTCCTCGACGCCGACGACTTCCTCGCCCCCGCGCAACTCGGGCGGCTGCTCGCCCCCGTCGCCGCCGACGACGCCGACCTGGTCATCGGGGAGCGGGCCTCGGCCGGGGACCGGGGAGTCCGCTGGCACGCCCGCCTCGGCAACCGGCTCGTGCTCGCCGCGATGCGCGCGGCCTACGGATCGCGCGCCCGCGACATGGGACCGTTCCGGGCGATCCGGTGGAGCACGCTCGAGGCGCTCGGGCTCGACGACGAGACATACGGGTGGTACGTGCAGATGCAGGTGCGCGCCCTGCGAGGGGGCTACCGGGTGCTCGGGGTCCCGGTGTCCTTCGAGCGCCGGACCGTGGGGCGATCCAAGGTCTCCGGCGATCTGGCCGCCTCTCTCGTTGCGGGGGCGGTCATGATCGCGACACTCGCCGTCGAGATCCTGCGGCCGGGCCGCGAGCGGGCTCGCTAGGGACGCCGGGGACGGGCGGTTCGGACGGGAGCCGCGGGAGGCTCGCGGGGCTCGGGAATCCCCTGGGTGCGGGCCGGAGCGGGACCGGGGGTCGCGCGCGGGCGTCAGTCCCGGGCAGAGGCGAGCAGCTGCTTGAGCATCGCCTGGGGCAGCTCGGCCGCGCGCTGGACGACGCGGGCCGCCGTCTCCTCGAGGATCACGGGAGCGGTGTCGAAGCGTTGCTCGCCGGAGCGGAACGAGAGGCGGCCCTTGAAGAGGTCCCCCGACACGGGCTCCACCACCACCAGCGTGTTCCAGCGGACCCCACCCTCCTCGAGCGTCCCGATCTGGGTCTCGCGCTCGTCCTCGTCCCACATCTGGAGCTGGGGACGATGCTCATCCCCTCCGCCGTTCACCTGATATCCCGCCATCGGCCCCCTCGCCCCTACCCGCCGTCGTCGTCCTGCTCGCCCTCGGTGAGCTGCCGCCACAGTCCGAGCAGATACCGGTCGTATCGGTCCGGATCCGCCTCGTAATCTCGCTTCCAGGTCTCGTAGTCCGGAAGGGGGACGCTTTCCCTGAGCCGCTTGGTGGCGAGCCTCACCATGGCCCGGAACCCGATCGCGGCCGCGCTCACGTCCTGCGCCTTCGCTTCCTCCTGGACGATCTCGTAGATCCTCTCGTCGGACAACGAGAGGAAGACTTCCGTGAGCTGTGCGGAACAGAAATCTGCGTACTTTGCCCTCAGCACCGAGTCGGGGTCCGTTCCTTCGCTCTCGGGCTCCGACTCGGTGGAAGGCTCGTTGTCAGCGGAATGCTCCGTCTCGGAGGACACGACCTCACTCGGCTCGGGGGCTCGCTGTGACGAACGCCGGACCTGCCACCCCAGCCAGCGATTTAGCCTGCCCCCATACGAGCGTCAACGTGCGACGCCCCGGCGGGGAGCGCCGTCCGGAGCGGCTCGTGCCGCGATCGAGAGCTCCCGGGAAGGAGGATTCCTACCGGTCGGAAGGGAATCCGGAGCCCGAGGTCGACAGCTCCTCGAAGATGATCCTGCGTGCGAGCGCGTACTGGATCACCCGTCCCAGAAAGTCGGGGTCGGTGCGTCTGACGTCCTCCACGTCGGCGGCCAGATCCTTGGGGAGATTGACGACCACTTCCACCGGACGAGTCTCGAATCCCGTCATCATCATCTACTTGGTGCGCTCTCGGGAAATTGGGAAGTTTTCGGGCTCCGCCACTCGACGATGAGGATCCGAAACGGCCGCGCAGACGTCTCATTTCGTCGGGGCATCGAGAATAGGACGCGCGACTCGACCCGGCAAGCGCCCGCTCGTGCGGTCGCGCCCCGGCGGCCGCCGCCATCCCCCTCCAACCAATTGCAGCGATGCAACTTACCGAATTGTGCACGAATCGTTGAAAACCCCCTAACCTTGTGGATTACGATTCAGCGCCGTTGCAGTACGAACACCTGCCGGACGCGTTTCTCGCGATGCGTCGGGACGAATGCCGAGGGGACCAGATCCGGATGGCGTTCCGGACTACCAGCGAATTTTTTGAAAAAAGAGGATCGCCGCGACGATCCCATCGACGTTCAGCGACGGCGATCCGGAGGACGTGGCGACTGCTCCGGCGGGGGTGGACACCAGCGGGGGGGAGCCCCCACTTCGGCGATCGCACGGCGGAAGGCGCGGATCGCCTCAGCACCGAACGGAGTGCCCGCCAGGTTGTCCGATTCGTCGGGGTCGGTCGACAGATCGTAGAGCTCCTCCGTCGCGTCGGGATTGCAGATGTAGAAGATCGTTCCGTTGAGCAGCGACTGCATTTCCAGCCCCGCCGCGATCGGGTACCAGGGCTGCTCCGCCAAGCCCCGGTGCAGTTCCGACACGGCCCATGAGATGCGCGGCTCGCGATCCTTCTCCCAGAGGCTCGCGAGGGACTCGCCGGGCAGAAGCGCCGGATCGGCGCCCGCGAGGTCGAGGATCGTCGACGGCAGGTCGCGCAGCGAGACCGCCGTCTCGATCCGCATTCCGCCAAGCTCGCTTCCGGGCAGCCGAATCAGCAGGGGGACGTGCGTGACGGGCTGGTAGAGGCTCTGGAGGTGACCGAAGAGGCCGTGCTCGCCCATCTGCTCTCCGTGATCGGAGGTGATCACGATGAGAGTGCTGTCCAGCCGCCCCTCGTCCTCGAGCCAGTCGAGCAGCCTCCCGAGGCTGGCGTCGAGCGAGGCGATGGAGGCCTCGTACAGCCCGAGCTCGTTCTCCACGTCCGCGGGTGACATCGCCCACGCGTCGAGGCGACGGGCATCCACACCACGCAGAAGACTGTGGGTGTGGGCGACGTCATCCCGGCGATATCCGGGGTCCACGAACCGGGAGCGAAACGCGGGTGGCGGCTCGTACGGCTCGTGCGCGTCGAAGTAGTTCAGGAACGCGAAGTAGGGGTGCCCCGCGCCGCGTCCATCGATCCAGCGGGCGAAGTCGCGATTCAGGCGATCGGCCGACTTCCGGTTGAGCACCTGGTGCCAGCCCGCGAGCTCACGAAGCCCGTCGTGTGTCGCGAGCTCGCGACCCAGCGACATCGAGAGGACCACCTGGCCAAGCGAAATCGGGAAGTCCTCGTAGCGGGCGAATCCTCGATCGAGCCCCAGCGGTCTCGAGACATAGAGGAGATTCGCCACGAATCCGGCCGCCGCATAACCGCGTGCCGTGAGGACCTCCGCCAGGGTGGAGTCGGCGTCGTCGAGGGGTCGGTCCCACCCGGTGGACGTCTCGTGGGGCAACAACCCGGTGAACATCGAGGCATGAGATGGAAGCGTCCACGGCGCTGAGCTCTGGGCGCGCTCGAAGACGATCGACTCGGCCGCGAGAGCATCGAGAGTGGGGGACACATCCGCCTTGCGGCCGTAGAGCCCGAGGCTCTTCGCGCGCACCGTGTCGAGGATGACGAGCAGGATGTCGGGAGCCCCGGAGGGGGCGTCCGGGACGCTCGCCAGAGCCCGGCGCTCCCTCAGGGCGGCTCTGCCGAGGATCCCGACAGCTATCAGGACGACTCCCGCCACCAGCAGCGGCGCCAACAGGCGAGACGACCGCCGCAGCGCGGCCTCGTGGCGACGCGCAACGCGAGCGAGCGCCACCGCCACACCGAGGGAAAGGACCGCGAGCGCCACGGGATACAGATCCCACGGGAGCATGGCGATCCAGCCGAAGACACCGAGCGCGAGGATCGGGATCAGGAACTGCCCCGGCCGCCTCCTGGCATCCCCGACGAGAAGCGCCGGAAGACTCACGAGCAGAAAGCAGATGGCATACCCTGCGGGCGCCATCCATGCGACATGGGGCGTGGTACGCGTCAGATCCTGCGCGACGAAGTACCGCCACGCGATCGCGATGACCTCGCCGAGCCCGAAGAGGCAGCCGGCCGCGATGGCGAACGCCATGACGTCCAGTGCCCTCCAGCGAGGGCGCGAACCGCTCGTTTCCATTGTGGGGGCTCCCATCCACCCGTCCCGACCTCTCGACCGGAGGCCCTCCCCGCGCAAGGCTCGGACCGCCTCGCTTTCGTGTCGGGCCGCCGACACTATGTTCCCACGATTCGAGAAACTTAGGACACGCCTCCGGACGAGGACACCATCCGATGACACCCCCACCCGCCGCGCTGATCCTCGGAGCGTCGAGCGGCTTCGGCGAGGCCGCGGCGATCGCCTTCGCGGAGGCGGGCTACGACATCTACGGGGTCCATCTCGACCGCCGGGCGGGGCTCGCGCACGTGGGGGAGATCCGCGAGCGGATCGAGGGCTTCGGGCGCCGGGCGGCCTTCTTCAACGTGAACGCGGCGTCGGCCGAGAAGCGCGACCGGGTGCTCGACGAGATCGAGGCGGCGGCGGAGCCCGGCTCGGTGCGGGTCCTGCTCCACTCGCTCGCGTTCGGCACGCTGCTGCCGCTGGTGGGCGCGGAGAAGACGATCAGCCCGGATCAGATGAACATGACGCTCGACGTCATGGCGCATACGCTCGTCTACTGGACCCAGGGGGTCCTCGACCGCGGTCTCATGGGCGAGGGCGGCCGGATCTTCGCGATGACCTCATCGGGCGGCGACCGGGTCATCCCCACCTACGGGGCGGTCTCGGCCGCGAAGGCGGCGCTCGAATCGCACTGCCGCCAGCTCGCGCTCGAGCTCGCGCCGCGGGCCATCACGGCGAACGCGATCCGCGCCGGCGTCACCGACACGCCGGCCCTCCGGAAGATCCCCGGTGCGGAGCACATGATCGACGAGGCCGCGGCCCAGAACCCGTACGGACGTCTCACGACGCCAGAGGACGTGGCCCGCTGCATGGTGGTGTTCGCGCGTCCCGAGACGGCGTGGATGACGGGGAACACGATCCGCGTCGACGGCGGGGAGGACTTCGTGGGTTCGAAGCCGCCGGGATCGTGAGCGTCCGAGACGTGGTGGGACCGATCGCCGGGCGCGCCGGGAACCTCGTCGCGGGCGAGGTCGCGTACTGGCGCGGTGAGGTCGAACGGCCCTGGCGCGAGGGCGGCGACGAGCCGGCCGCCCGCGTGGGCCGCTGGATCGGCCTCGGGCTCGCGGTGGGGGCGGTGGTGGCGGGCGTCGTGGCCGCGCTGCGCGTGGAGCGTCCGTGGGAGTGACCCGTCCCTACGGGATTCTTGCGAATCGCAATTTTCCCATAGGGGCTCCGGGCGCGGGTGGACTACGGGATCCGGAGCCGCCCGACATCCCCTCCGCCTTCACCCCCGCCAGCGCGGTCGCCTATGCCGCACTCGGCGGATGACGACTGTGTGCGGGGTCCAGTTCGCGCCCCGGCTCGCCGAGGGCCGGGCGAACGCGGACCGGATCGCGGAGGAGATCGACGGGGCGGCCGCCGGTGGCGCGGAGCTCGTCGTGTTCCCGGAGGCCGCCCTCACGGGCTACGTCTTCCGGTCGCTCGAGGAGGCCCTGGAAGGCGCGATCGAAGCCGATGGGCTCGAGATCGCGCGGCTGTCGGACGCGTGCGCCGCGTCGGGCGTCCACGCGGTCGTGGGAGCCATCGAGCGCGAGGGCGCCGACGCCTTCAACTCGGCCTTCGTCCTCGGTCCGGACGGACCGGTGGGCCGCTACCGGAAGATCCACACGCTGTGTCTGGGCGCCGATCGCTTCACGCGGCCGGGCGACGCGCCACCGGCCGTCTTCCGCCTCCCGTTCGGCGCGGTCGGGGTCCACATCTGCTACGACGGGACCTTCCCCGAGACGGCACGCCTCCTCCGGCTGGCGGGCGCCCAGCTCCTCGTCCTGCCCACGAACTGGCCGCGGCTCGGGCTCAAGCGCGAGATGGTCCGCATCCGCGCGTACGAGAACCACGCATTCTACCTGGCGGTGAACCGGGTGGGGAGCGAGCGCGGCGTCGAGTTCCGCGGCGGGAGCCTCGCCGCCGACCCGGAAGGGATGCTGCTCCACGAAGCGGGACCGGACCCGGGACGGTTCGTGGTGGAGATGGACCTGTCGCGAGCCGACCAGACGCTCGAGATCGTGACTCCGGGCGAATACGAGCTCGACCTCATCGACGACCGGCGTCCGGAGCTCTACGGCGGCATCACGCGCGCGAACGACCCCGCCGCCCGCACCGGGAGCCGGCAGAGCCGCTGACGGCGACGGTCGCCGCGCCGTTGGGTCCGGGTGTGGGGAGCCTCAGCCGGCGCCGGTCAGGGTGAGGATGATCTCGATGCGGCGGTTCCGCCGCCGGCCCTCCTCGTCGTCGTTGCTCGCGATGGGCTGCTCCTCGCCCATGCCCACCGCCTGGATGCGGGACGAGCTGATGGGGAGGCGCCCAAGGAGGTACTCCCGGATCGCGATCGCCCGGCGCTGGCTGAGCACGCGGTTCGCCTCGGCGCTCCCGCGCGAATCGGTGTGGCCCTCGATCCGGATCGCGGCGTCCGGGTACTCGGTCACGACCCGCTGCACCTTCGTGAGGAGCGGCGCGTCGGCGTCGGACACGTCGGCCGAGCCCGAGGCGAACGTGAGGCCGTGTAGCCGGAGGACGAGTCGGTCGCCCGACAGCAGGACGTCGCCCTCCTCCGGGGTGAACAGGGCCTGTGTCTCGCGCAGCCGGGCCTCGCGCTCCTGCCGCTCGATGAGCCGCCCGCGGGTCTCCTGGAAGCGCGTCTCGGACTCCGCGAGCTCCGCCTCGAGGCTCCGCACGCGGTCGGCGAGCTGCCCGGACGTCACGCGCTCGTCCTCGAGCCGACCCGCGAGGCGCTGGTTGTCGCGCTCGAGCGCGTCGATGTACGCGGCCAGCGTGTCGGTGGCGGTCTCCGGCTCCCTGGCGAGCCCGGTTCCGATTCCGGCCGTCTCGAGCAGCCGCGCCAGATCGGCTTCGTGCGCCTCGATCAGCCGCTCGATCGACACTTCACGCCGGATCACGCTGTCGGCCAGCGCGGCGATCCTGCCCGCGCGCTCGAAGGCGCGGATCGCCGCCCGGGCGGGCGTCTCGATGGCCTCGTCGGCCCGATCCGCCTCGAGCGCCGCCCGCGCCTCGCCGAGCGAGCGCTCCCCCTGGGCGAACGAGGCCGGGGCGCGCTCGGCGGCGCCGCCCGAGAGGGCCGCCTGACGGGCGTTCTCGGCCGGAGCGATCAAGCGGGCGGAGCGGGCCGTGCGCGTGCCCCGCCGGTAGAGCTCGGTGGCGCGCGCCACGCGCTCCGCCACGTTCCCCGTGTTCCCGCGCTCGGCCTCCCGCCCGGCGCGCTCCATCTCCTCTTCGGCCGATTCCCAGAGCTCCGGGGCGCCGCTCGCAACGTCCTGGGAGCGGGCCCGCTCGCGGGCGGACAGCGCGTCGCGGAAGCGCGTGCGGGAGCCGTCGGCCGCGGCGGTGGCCGCGTCGAGGGCATCCCCCGCTTCCGACAGGGTCCGCGCCACGCTCCCCTCCCCTTCGGCGACCGCCTCCCGCGCGTCGTCCAGGCGATCCGCCGCGTTCTGGAAGGCGCGGGGCGCGAGCAGGTGGACGGCCGCCTCGCGCGCGCCGTCGAACCGGGTCTCGAGCTCGCGGAGCCGCTCGGCGGGGTTCTGGGCGGCCACGGGAACGGCCGCGAAGACGGCGAGGAGAAGCGCCGCGACCGGGCTTCGCCCCCGTCCATCGATCACCTGACAACCGGCTTCTCGGCTCATGGCGCACCCCTCCCGGGAACCTCATTATACAGCACGATTATACACATATGCCGGGTCGCGCGGTGTCGGCTGCCCGTCCTTCGCCCGCGGCGCTCGGGGAGCGAACGATCCGAGCCGCTTCGCCGTCCCTCCCGGGGCCGCGGGCCCGGCTCCTGCATGGGCACCGGCGTGTGCAACCCGGAGGATATCGTATGGAGATGATGACCGCGCGGGCGACGGAATCCGATCCCTCCCGATCCGAGTCCCCGTCCGCCGACGGGCCGACGGTCGGCAGCCACGGGGGATTCCTGCCACCGGTCCCGCGCAACGAGCCCGTGCTCCAGTACGAGCCCGGGAGCGCCGAGCGGCTCGAGCTCAAGGCCGAGCTCGAGCGGCAGCAGTCCACCATCGTCGAGATCCCCGTGATCATCGGGGGCGAGGAGATCCGCACCGGCGACCTGCACGACGTCGTGATGCCGCACGACCACCGTCATGTGCTCGCGCGTTGCCACATGGCGGCCGAGACCGAGGCGCAGGCCGCCATCGAGGCCTCGCGCGCGGCCTGGGCGACATGGTCGACGTGGCCATGGCAGGATCGCGCCGCGATCCTCCTGCGTGCCGCGGAGCTCCTGGCCGGGCCGTGGCGGGCGCGCCTCAACGCCGCGACGATGCTCGGACAGAGCAAGACCGCCCTCCAGGCCGAGATCGACGCCGCCTGCGAGCTCATCGACTTCTGGCGCTTCAACACGCACTTCGCGAGCCGCATCTACTCCGAGCAGCCGCAGTCGGGACGCGGGATCTGGAACCGGCTGGACCACCGTTCGCTCGAGGGATTCGTGTACGCGATCAGCCCCTTCAACTTCACCGCCATCGGCGGAAACCTCTCCACCTCCCCCGCGCTCATGGGGAACGTGGTCGTCTGGAAGCCGTCCACCACCGGGATGCTCGCCTCGTACTACGTGATGAAGCTCCTCCGCGAGGCGGGCATGCCGCCGGGCGTCATCAACTTCCTCCCCGGTCACGCCGCGCGCATCTCCGACGTCCTGCTCGCGAGTCCGGACCTCGCCGGGATCCACTTCACCGGCTCGACGGGGACCTTCCACCGCCTGTGGAAGACAGTGTCCGACAACCTCGGCACGTACCGGAGCTATCCGCGCCTCGTGGGGGAGACCGGGGGCAAGGACTTCATCGTCGCGCACGCGAGCGCGGACCCGCAGGCCCTCGCCGTGGCGATCGTGCGGGGCGCGTTCGAGTACCAGGGTCAGAAGTGCTCGGCGGCCTCGCGCGCCTACATCCCGTCCTCGATATGGGACGACGTGCGGGAGCGCCTGATCGCCATGACGACCGAGCTTCGCATGGGAGCGCCGGACGACTTCCGGAACTTCGTGTGCGCGGTGATCGACAAGCCGTCGTTCGACCACATCAAGTCCTACATCGAGTACGCCGACGGGTCCGAGGACACCGAGATCCTGGTGGGCGGCGGCTGCGACGACTCGACCGGGTACTTCGTCGAGCCGACCATCGTCCTGACCGAGAACCCGAAGCACAAGCTGATGTGCGAGGAGATCTTCGGACCTGTCCTGACGGTCCACGTGTACGACCCGGCCGAGTGGCGCGAGACGCTCGAGCTCGTCGACTCGACCTCGCCCTACGCGCTCACGGGCGCCGTGTTCGCCCGCGACCGCGAGGCGATCCGCGAGGCCGGGGCGGTGCTCCGGCACAGCGCCGGCAACTACTACGTGAACGACAAGCCCACGGGCGCCGTCGTCGGGCAGCAGCCGTTCGGCGGCGGACGCGCGAGCGGGACCAACGACAAGGCCGGATCGATGCTCAACCTGCTGCGCTGGGTCTCGCCGAGGACGATCAAGGAGACCTTCGCGCCCCCGAACGACTATCGGTATCCGTTCATGGACGCGGAGTAGGATGCGGGCTCGCGGGCCCCACCCGGAGGGTCCCCGAGGACGGAGACACGAGCCTCGCGTCCCGCCCTCGTGCGGCGGCGCACGCACGGTGGCGGGGCTCCTCCTCGGCGGTCTGCTTGCCTCGTGCGGCGGGGATGACGGGCCGGCCCCCACGAGCGCCGAGGCGCTGGCGCAGGCAACCTATTTGACCGAGGCCACCGAGAGCGGCCACATCACGCTGGAGAACGGCGAGCGGCCCTTCCCGCCCGGAGGCCCGGTGCGCCGCATCATGCTGGTCGCCTCCGGGGAAGGCGACCTCGACGGCGACGGGGACGTCGACGCGGCCGCGATCCTGGTCGAGGAGCGCGGGATGGACTGGATCCTCCGGCTGCACGCACTCCTCGCCGACGGCGACACCCTTCAGGATGTCGCCACCCGCATGATCGGGGACCGCTTCGAGGTGCGGTCCGTGTCGGTGGTCGACGGGCTCATCGACGTCGACCTGCTCACCCGCCGACCGGGAGTCTCGGTCCAGACGCCGCCTACCGTGCCCACCCATCTCCGGTTCGCGCTGACCGGGCGCGGGCTCCTGCCGGTCAATCCGCCGATGCCGCGCGACGCCGATGTCGGCACCGTGCGTCGTGTCCCGACGCTCACCAGCAACCAGTGGAACCTGACGCGGATCGAGATTCGCCAGTGGGTGGCCGATGCGGGCACGTTCCGCCAGGCGCCCTACCTTCGGTTCGCGGAGGAGCAGTCGAACGGCGAGACGATGACCGGCGGCATCTCCGGTCAGACCGGGTGCAACCGGCTGTTCGGCGGCTTCGAGGCCGGCACGTCGGGCTCGCTCCGCATCCGGAGCATCGCGACGACGCGGCGCGCTTGCGGCGGCGACGCGACGGACCGCGAGCGGCGGCTCGTGGCCGCGCTCGAAGCGGCGACCGGCTACACGCTCTCCGGGGACACGCTCGAGATCGAGCTCGACGGCGGGAGCCTGCGCTTCGAGGCCGGTCCGGAGCTGGCGCCGCCGGAGCCACCACAGGACCTGGAGGGAGAGCTCCTCCCCGACGACACCACGAAAACCGAGGGGAGGGACGCGCGCCGCCAGGCCTGAGTGGCGGACGCGCGGCCCGTCAGATGGCCGACATCAGGCCTCGCCGCCCTTCGCGTGCACCGCGAACGCGGCGCCCTGCGGATCCATGCACTGCGCGATGAGATCGCCGCCGGGAACTTCCATCGGTCCGTTCAGGACCTGCCCGCCGGCGTTCTTCGTGGCCTCGACGGCCGCCGCCACGTCGGGCACCAGGGCGTACAGCATCCAGGCCGACACCGGCATCTCGGGCGGCCGGTCGAACATCCCGCCGAGCGGGGGGCCGCCACGGCCGTACATCTGGTACATGTTCCCCTCACCCATGTCGAGCGCATCGGTCTTCTCCCACCCGAACAGATCCGAGTAGAACGCCCACGCGGCCTCCCAGTCGTCCGTCGCCAGCTCGTGCCACGAGAAACGGCCGGGAGATGACGGAGCCTCGGCGCCCTCCCCGGACTCGCTCACGGGGGTGTACACGGCGAACACGGCACCCTGCGGGTCCATGATGCCGGCCATGCGCCCCACCTCGGGGATGTCCATGGGTCCCCAGAGCGTCTTCGCCCCCAGCCCCTTCGCGCGCTCGAGGGTCGCGTCGACGTCGGGCGTGCCGATGTAGGCGATCCAGTGGGGCGGTGCCCCCCCGGCCACGGCCTCCTCCGGCAGCTCCATCAGGCCGCCGACCGGCGCTCCATCGACGGTCCACATCGTGTAGGGGTTCTCCCCGC
>Ga0299913_10000870_pt1 | contig 20713 bp, 16 predicted proteins | sample RVTome_9_FD_201360 | JGI IMG/M metagenome (GOLD analysis project Ga0299913, IMG submission 201360) | Soil microbial communities from uranium-contaminated site in the Upper Colorado River Basin, Wyoming, United States - RVT155D38 (version 2) ... | reverse complement strand
GGAGGGGGTGGGCAGTGGGGCCCGGGTGGGGGTCGAAGCGCGTGAACGGTCGGGAAGCACGCACTCTGCAGGGGGAGGGAAACAGGTGATGACGCGTGCAAGTGGGGGGTGCAAGCGAGGCTCACGGGGTGGCTGGGTTACGCAACGCAACCGGCTTCGGCGCGCCGAAGGCCCCCTTGCCTTTAAGACCGAGATTCGGGGCTCGTTGGTTCGAGCAAGCGTGCCCGCTATGTGGTGGGTGCGGTTGGTCGCGGCCGCGGAGCGGACCCCTTGGGGGTTGCGCGCGGGGCCGGTCTGAGCAATCCTCCTCGTCGAGAGGCGGGGGGTCGCGCGTGCCGGGCACGGGTGCAGACGCTCGGGGCAGTAAGGAAGGCTCGTCGGCGGCGGCGGGCGCGTGGCGCATGGATGCGCGCGGTGGCCGGAGAATGGCTGCCGGGCGTGTGGCGCGCGCGTCGGACCGTCGTGTCCCCAGGGTTGGGGGCGGGGGCGGGTTGGTACGGAAAGCCTGGGCGGCACTGGTGGGCGGCGAACGCGTGGGACAGGCATTGCACGTAAGGACTCAAGGAGTTGAAAAAGGATGGAAATGAACAACGCACGCAAGGCGCAGACCAAGATGGTCGCGTTCGCCCTGCTGCTCTCGACCCTGGTCGTGTTCTCCGGCGCCATCGCTGAGGGGACGGCGGTCAAGTTCAACGACTGGGCGTCGAAGGGCACGGTGGCACGCTACCAGAACCTCGTGGACACGGACGTCGAGAAGGCAGTGTTGACGTACACCAACATCTCGAACGGCGCGGGCACGGGGGTCGTGACGACGTACCAGTTCAATCTGACGTCGGAGGTCACGGCGGACGATGACACGCCGATGGAGAAGGGTGCGGCGGCGTACACGGGTGCGCCGACGACCGTCGTCCAGACGGGTGGCGTGAACTTCGAGGCCGCGAACGCGACGCTGCTCGCGACGATGGACTGGAACAAGTCCTCGTACCTGACGGTCTACTACCGGAACGCGACGGTGGACACGCTGATGGAGGACGCCATCGAGCAGGTCCAGTGGGCGTTCGAGGTGGTCAGCAAGGCCACGAAGGCGGATGACAACGACACGCGCGACGACAAGCACTTCCAGCACCGCGTGACGATGGGCTTCGTGAAGAGCGGCGTGGTGCTGTTCTCGTCGAAGCTCATGCACGCGGATGGCTCGTCCGGGTACGAGTTCAAGACGGGCGACTACACGGTGAACCAGAGCATCCCGCTGAAGACGCTCCTGGCGGCGGGTGCGAAGAACCCGACGGACCAGTTGTACGTCCGCATCGACGGCTATCAGGCCGCGGCGGGCTCGGCGGACTCGTTGACCCTCGTGGTCGGCTTGAACACGGCGGACGCGAAGGGCCGCATGTCGTTCAACGCGGCCATCATGTGGTCGATGGGTCTCGTCGCGCTCGGCACGTGGACCCTCGGCTTCGGCGCGAACCCGCGTGTGAGCGCGGCGACGATGTTCGGGGCGGCGAAGAAGGCTCGCAAGGGCGGCCGGGGGGGTGACCTCTGATGCTTCTTCCGACCCTTCTCATCCCGTTCCTTCTCGGGACGCTGGCCGTGATGGTGTACTTCTGGGGCCCCCGCACGTACTACAACGACGGGCACAGCGGCAACCGCTGGTTCGGCCTCGGGCTCTTCGCGGCCGTCGCGCTGCTGGGCTACCTGTTCAACGCGTTCGACAGCGCCATCAACCTGCTGACGTACGCGTTGCACTCCGCGAACGCGGGCACCGTGTTCGCGGCGTGGGCGTTGCTCCTGGGCCTCATCTGGGCCGGCATCCACATGACGTGGGCCTGGATTGAGGAAGGCAGCGTCTACGCCTGAGGGCGTGCTTCGCGCGGGCCCCTCATGGTGGGGGGCCCGCGTCTTCGGTCCCTGGTCGCTTCGCTCCTCGTGTGGGGGGCGGGGTTCCTGCCGCTCGCGCGGTGGGGGCGGGGTGAATGTTCCTTTCGCTATCACAAATCTGGGGCGGTCGCGGTGCAACGGAGCCAGCACGGTTGGAGTGCGGGGTCCAGCGGCGGCTCTCGGAGTAGGGCCGGCGCGCGGGCGCGTGCGGCGAGTTTTTTCTCGTGCACCAGCAGGGTGCTGGTGCTGGTGCTGCGCGCGCGCGTGGTGCTGCAGGAGTTCGTTCGAGTCCAAGTGAGGTCTTCGGTATGACGAGCGTGCAAGCATTGGCGAAGGAGGGTACGCGCGCAAGCCGCGCGAGCAGGAAGGCCGTGCTGAGCACGTTCCTGTTGGGGTTGCTGTTCACGTTCTACGTGGGCCTCAGCGTCGTCAACGTGTTCCTGCATCCGGAGGAGCCGGAGACGTGGGTCGTGGCGATGGTGTTCTCCAGCGCCATGGGGTGCTTGACGTTCTATGGGTGGTTGCGGCACGTGCCGGGCCGCTGGTTCCAGTTCCGTCGCGTGCCGGGCGCGGGCAAGCGCGCGTGGTTCCTCTTCTCGGGCTGCATCTTGGGCATCTTCGCGTTCATCTTCTCTTGGGCGGTGGTGGTCACGCAGCCGGTGGGCTTGCTGGGCGTGGCCTTCGTCGTGCTGGGCGTGTACGCGGCGTTGGCGCAGCCCGTGTTCTGGCACCGTTGGGCGATGCTGGGGGGCGTGGTGTTGAGCTTGGCGGTCATCGTCGTGTTCAGCCCGTACGCGATGCTGGCGGGGCCCTTGGCGGCGGCGACGGCGTGGCTGGTGGATGCGGCGACGGGCTTCCATGGCCTCGCGTACGTGCGTAAGGAGGTCGCGCCGCGGGCGGCGCGTGCTGCCGCGCGGCGCAAGAGCAAGCCGAAGAAGTAGGGGGAACAGGTGACCGTCATGGCGAAGTACGTCACGCTCGACAAGGAGGAAGCGGTAGAGGCGCTGGACAGCATCGCGCGGACGCTGCCGCGCGTGCGCAAGTACCGCCAGCCGACGGTGAAGTTCGACCCCGAGTCGCAGAAGTTCTTCATCACGGACGCGAACGGGCAGGGGGAGGCGATTGCGGGCACGCAGGCCGACGATGGCTTGGTGCGTCGCTTGTTCTCGCGCTACGTGGGCGGCGGGAGCGACAAGGAGAAACCCTCCTTCAAGAACGATGTGGAGAGCGAGTGGGCGCGGGAGGAGCATGGGGCGGCGCGGGAGGCGGCGGTCAAGGCCGCGGGCGAAGCGCATGAGGCGGCGAGCGCGTTCACGGCGGCGGTGCGGACGAAGGCCGGCCGCAAGTTCGAGAAGAAGGCGTTGCTGCAGCGCAAGAACGCGGCGAAAGCGTTGGGGACGGCCCTCAAGCAGATGGGGGGTCGCCAGCAGCGTGAGTGGGTGCGCAGCGAAGTCCTTCACGGCCGGTTGAAGGGGCTGCCGGCGGACCTCATGGCGGAGGCCCTGCGCGGGCACCCGGCAGCGTACGGCGAGTACCTCAAGGTCAGCAACAGCGACGAGCGTGCCCTCTTGCATGAGGAGGTGGCGCAGGAGGCGAAGGCCGCGGCGAAGGAGGAGGGGGCCCTCGCCAGCGCGTCGCAGGCGGCGAGCAAGAAGTTCGCGGAAGCCTTCGGCGGCACGGTGAGCACGTACGACGACCTCATCGAGCACGTGCCCGGCTTCAGCACGGGCGTCGTGGCGCGCCGCATGCAGGTGAAGGGCGTGGACCTCGACGGGTTGTACGCGGGCAAGTACAGCGAGGCGTGGCTGCGCAAGAACGTGCCCGGCTTGGGGGACACGAAGCTGGAGGCGTTGCGCCGCGCGGGCATGAACATCCCGGGCGGGGGTGCGTCGGCGAAGATGGAGAAGCGGACGAGCATCCGTCGCTTGGACGTGGAGAAGGACCCGTACACCATCGAGAACAACCGTGGCCTCTTCAGCCGGCGGCGCATGGTGCGCAACCCCTCGTCGGGGAAGCTGGGGGACCAGGTGGTCCGCGGGCGGTTGGGCTTGTGGTGGGAGGAGCGGAAGGCCGCGACGGGCGCGTGGTGGGACCGTGCGATGGCGCCGTTGCGGCGCTCGCCATCCAGCCGCGTCATGAAGGAGGCGAAGGAGCACGCGAAGATGCGGCGCGCGCAGACGTTGAAGGCGCGCGTCGAGAACGCGAACAGCGCGTGGGAGGCGCGCGCGTGGGTGCTCACGTACAAGATGACGGGCACGCTCTTCACCGTGACGGGCCTCGCCGTCATCCTTGCTATGATGTTCCTGCCGTGGGGCATCCTGCACCTCATGGGGTGGGGCTTCGGGGCCCTCATCCTGCTCGGCTTCAACGCCGCCTACGTGGGCATCGTGCAACTCGCCCACTTGGGTGCAGGCATGTTCACGACGCTGCTGGATGCGGTGGGCAAGTCCTTCTTCGGGGGGACGCAGAAGCTGTTGGATTACACGGCGTTGAGCCTCGCGGGTGGGCAGAACGCGACGCCGGGGAGCCTCCAGTTCTACAGCGAGACGCTGACATTGGGGCGACCCTTTGAGGCGACGGACGTGACGTTGTACACGACGCAGTTGATTGACATGCGTGTCCTGTTCCCGCAACGGTTCAACATCAACAGCGCGGGCAGCGTGCTCTTCGACCTCGTCGCTCGTGGCCTCGCGGCGACGGCGGGGGGTTGGGATGCGAGCCGCGCGACCTTCGCGACGCAGTGCACGGTGAGTGGGAAGTCGCCGTGGGCGTGCGGCGGCCTCTACGTGGTGGAGTGGCCATGGAACCAGTTGATGCGGTTTGGGGAGTTCGTGGCGACGCAGGTGTCGACGCTCTTCGCGGTGGCGGCGGATGCGGTGCGCACGGGGAACGACCGCATCGTGAACCAGGCGCTCGTGCCCGGCTTCCGTGAGGTCCTTACGGGTCAGGAGGTTGCGTGAAGCGTCCGGGGCGCGGGGGGCGCGCGCGTGCGTTCCAGGATGCGCAGCCTGGGGACGTGGATGGCTCCTTGCGGCATGAGGCGGAGAGCGCGCAGGCCGCGTTCCGTCAAGCGTTCTACACGATGCGGGAGACGCTTCCGCAGCACGCGTCGCTGGATGCCAAGAAGCTGGACAAGCGCATCGAGTCGAAGTGGGGGAACGTCAAGAAGCTGTTCGAGTGGCGGGTGCAGAAGCCGCACGGGACGGTGGATGAGGCCCTCGCGCACGTGGAGTCCGCGCGCAGGGACCTCGATGAGGCGTTGTTCACGCTGCAGCGGGAGTACCAGACTGCGAGCCAGTTGCAGGATGTGGACAAGCGGAAGAAGAACGCGGTGTTGGAGAGCATCCGGCACGCGCAGGCGCAGGCGTCCACGACGCGCGAGCGTCTCCTGCGGAAGGAGGCGTCGCTGCGCACGGTGAAGGAGCAGACGGACGCGCGGTTGATGGACTTCTCGGCGCTCAACATCGCGAAGTCGCAGGGCGGCCGCGGTGCGGACGTGCGAAACACGCTCTACGAGATGGAGGCGGTGGAGCGCGCGCGCTTGCTGCGTTTCCTCGCCGGGCAGGAGGAGGTCATCGCGGCGGCGCCGGCGAAGGACCGGGAGCGGTTGCGCAACGCGGCGTTGGATGCCGTGCGGCAGGCGACGGATGCGAGCGACCGCGCGCGCGTGGATTTCGACCGGTTGGGCAGCCGCGTGCCACCGCGGTTCTCGGGCGTGGACCCGGACGCGGTGCGGGACCCGGGGCACGCGCGGGAACTCGTGCGCGACATCCGCACGTTCAAGGATTCGAACGCGGCGCTCAAGCTGAGCGAGACGCCGGAGGGGCGCAAGCAACTCGTGGAACTCCAGAAGCTGGAGCAGAGCATCGAGAGTCGCGTCGGCGACTTGGAGCATGAGGTGCTCGCGCAGCGGAAGGCGGCGCCGACGATGGCGAAGCTGCGGCAGGAGTACGCCACGTTGGGGAAGCAGTTGGATGATGCGGAGGTGCGGGGGCACGACGCGCGGGCGCGCCGCTTGAAGCAGGAGCGTGCGAGGGTCGAGGCACGTCTCACGCGTCTGCAGCAGCGGGAAAAGACGCAGAGCATGCGTTACGATGAGGATGGCAAGCGCGTCGCGCCGCATGCTTGGGACCGCACGAAGGCGTTCTTCCAGGACACGGCGGGGGGCTTTGCGAAGAAGGCGGAGGGGAAGAAGGATGCCTTCGAGAGTCACCCCATCACGGAGGAGGTGGGCGCGTGGCGGCGGAGCCTCGTGAACGGTGCCGTCGTGAAGTGGAAGGCGCGCCGCTTGGAGAAGCAGGAGCGCAACTATCGCTTGGCGCAGAAGTACGCGAACGCGTCCGGCTTCATGCGCGCGTTCTACTTCGTGCGCCGCGTCCTCACGCCAGCAGTCGTGGCGAGCATCATCCTCGGCATCTTCTTCATCCCGTGGGGCATCGCCCAGTTCTTCGGCTGGACGGGCTTCGTCGTCATCGCGACGGGCGTGAACGCGGGCTACAACGTGCTCGTCGAGTTGTTCAACCTCGTGAGCAGCGCCATCATCCTCGGGTTCAGCTTCCTCGGGAACGTGGGTGGCGCGCTCGTGAACCGTGCGGGCCAGTTCATCGTGTACGACTTGTTGAAGCAACCCTTCTCACCGTACTACTTCTCGTTGGCCGGCGTGCGCTTACAGCCCGCTCCACTCATCGACCCCTTGTGGTTCTTCCCGGAGCGGTTCAAAATCAATTCGTGGTTCGCCGTCGTCATGGATGCCGTGGGCTTGTCCAGCGTGGGGGACTTGTTCCGAACGGGGCACGAGCGCGTGCTGGAGAACTTTGAACCCATCCGCGACGTCATCCACCGCCGCCTGCAAGGGAGCCTGGAAGCATGATGTCCCATCGAGAGCAAGTGCAGCAGGACTTGGATGAGGCCGACCGACGCGTGCGCGCCGGCGACGTGGCGGGCGCGCGGAAGGCGACGCGTCGCGCCGTGGACCGCGTGAGCGGCCCCCTCCGCCCGCAAGACGGGGCCATGGTGCTCGCTCGTGGGCGGGCGCGTGCCCAGCGCCGCGATGCCGCCGTCCGCGCGAGCGGCGGCATGGCGTTGAAGGCCGTGCGGCGGGCGGCGAAGCGCATCAGCGCGGCGTCGAAGAAGGCGTGGAGTCGGGCCAAGCGCGAATTCTCAGGAGGGGTCTGATATGGGCAAGCGCGTGTGGGTGCTTGCCGCAGCCGCCTTCGTCGGCTACTTCGTGGCGACGCGTCTCCTTGGACTCCTGCCGATGTACGGTGAGAGGTGGATTCTGTCTGAAGGCGCGCTCGTGAAGGTGCTCCTCATGACGCTCGTGGGCGTGGCGGGTGGCTACGCCGCGTGGCGTGTGACGTACGACGCGACGCGTCCCGCGGCCGCGGGGCCGATGCCAAGCGCCGCGCCCAGCCCCATGGAGGGGCGTGCCCGGTCGCGGCGGCACGGGGGGCGGCTCACGCGGCACGAGGCGGCGGCGTGGAAGAGTGTGCAACAGTCGTCGCGTCGACTGAAGGCGGCGTCGAAGCGTGCGTGGCGCCGCGTGCGCAAGGAAGTGAAGGAGGTGCGCGTGTGAAGCCGTGCAAGGCGTGCAGAATCGTGGGCTGCCACCACCAGGTGGGGGGCCGGGCACGGGCGGCGAAGGCCGCGCGCACGGGGGGCGGGAGCTTCGCGCGTCTGGATGCCCAACTCCAAGACACGCCGCGCGCGCCGCGGTTGCCCGCGTGGTACCGGCGCGGGGTCGGCCGCATCCCAGCATCCTTGCTCGTGCTCTTGGGCGTCCTCAAGGGGTGGCTCCTCGGCGCGTTCCTCGCGTACGCGGTCGCGTACCCCGCGAGTGGGGGTGCGTGGGCGGCGCACGCGTGGTGGGAGCACGTCGTGACGCAGCCGACGCTGCGCGTGGTGGCGCTCTTCGTCGCGCCCGGCGACGGCATCGACATGGTGGGTGCCGTCTGCCTCCTCGTGGGCGTGGCGCTCGCAGCGTGGGTGGGCCGTTGGACGCGGCAACGCTTCGTCCCCGCCGTTCAGGAGGCGGGTGCATGAGCACCGTCGTAGAGGATGCCGCGCACGCGGGCGTGCAGCGCGTGCGCCACTTCGTCTCCGCCCTCGCGGGTTGGGTGGCCTTCTACGCAGGCATGTTCTTCTGGCTCTGGCTCGCCGGCGGCGCGGGCAACGACCGTTCGGGTCCTGCCTTGTTGTGGGAGCCCATCGCGGCCAGCGTGCGCCTCGCCACCGCGTGGCCACCCGCGTGGGTGGACGTGGGGTCCCTGGTGGCGGGTGGCCTCGCCACGGGCGTGTTGGCGTACGCGACGCTGGAGAATCGCCTGCGCGGCCGCACGCGCATGATGCTGGACCGCTTCCAGCGCAAGACGGGGCAGAACGTCGTCTTGTGGTTGGCTGTCTTCGTCGCGGTGGCGAGCATCGTGAGCACGGTGCTCCTCGTGATGGTGGCGCGCGCGTTCGTGACGGCGTGGAGGTGGGCCGCGTGACGACGGACCGCCTCGCGACGATGTGGCACGACGCGACGCAGTGGCGGATGCCGCGTGTGCCCGCATTTCACCGTTACCGTCACAAGAATCGTTTCGGTCCCAACGGGTTCGAGTACCTGCGGAGGGCGCGCTGATGCGTGACGGGTTGAGTCCGCGCGCCCGCGCGTACGGGGGTCAAGCGGCGGCGCGGCCGGGTTGGCCAAATGGCCGCGGCAACGAGCCGCTGGGTAGGGACCAGAAGTATTGGAAGGCGAAGCCGCCGCGCAATGGAAGGTCATCCTGATGAAGACACGCACGTTGTTGCTCTTGCTTGCTGTTGGATTGCTCTGCGTACCCGTCGCGTTGGCGGGCCACTTTGGTGCGGTGGACGTGAAGCTGGCGCCGGAGGTGCCCGTCGTGCGGGGGAAGGACATCCTGCTGCGCATCAACACGAGTGCGCAGGAACTCGAAGGGACGTACCAGTGGTGCTCGTCCACGTGCACGTCGCCGAAGCCCTTGGAAGTGTACTACGGGACGACGAGCGCGTACGAGGCGGAGGTGCGCGTGCCGCTGGATGCGGAGGATTCGATGGAACTGAAGCTCGCCCTCGAATTGTATGACTCGTCCGGGGACTTGCATGAGACGCAGACGGCGAGCGTGCACGTGAAGACGGGGGGTGGGTGGTCCTTCGGCGGGCACACGGGCTTGGCGGAGCAGGCGTGGGCGTGGTTGAGCGGCGGGGAGGGCGTCCTCAAGCAGGTGGGCGCGTGGCTGATGGCTGCAGTGCCCGTCGTGTTCATCGTGGGCATCATCATGTGGACGAAGCGCAGGAACTACACGGCGTAGGTGGTCGTGTCATGGCTCGTCTGACGCAGAGGGAGGTGAAGAGCGCCGTGCGTGAGGTCGAGCGCAAGCTCGGGAAGCGCTTCGACGCACCTCCACGCGTGCAGTATGGGCCCAAGCGGGATGCGACCGATTTCGCGCACTGGAAGACGGTGGACGCGCGCGGTGGCCGCGTGCGGCCCATCATCACGCTCGCGGATGACGAGCCCAAGGAGAGCATGCAGGGGTGGCTGCGGCACGAGCTTGAGGAGTCCTTGCGCCGCTTTCACGGTGAGCCGTTGAAGAAGGCGCACAACGCGGCGGTGAAGAGCGAGAAGGAGTGGCTCGCGCGCCTGCACAAGAAGGACCCGAAGAAGTACAGCGACAAGCGGGGAACGCCGTACGTGAAGGCGTTGTGGTTGCGTCGCAAGCTCTTGGGCGCGCCCAAGGTGAAGCCGAAGACGGCGCTCGGGAAGCCGGCGCGGGGGTGGCGCTGGTGGTGAAGCGCGACGAACTCGTGAACGCGCAGGGCGTGCGCTTCATCCAGGCGAAGGGTGGCATCGTGCCGGTGCACGAGCGGGATGGGATGCCCAAGGAGCAGTTCGTCGCGCGCATCGAGAGCATGCGCCGCGCCGCCATCGAGGTGGGGGCGGGGAAGGACTTCCAGGATACGATGGATTACGTGGAGCGCACGGTGTTCACGGACGAGCACGTGCGGGGCGCGCAGTCGCAAGGCGCCGTGCTGCGGTTGTTGGAGCCCATCGCGCGGCGGAACGCGAAGTACGTGGAGCGCACGGTGCGCGTCAGCGTGCGGGATGCGGATGGGAACGAGGTCGAGCAACCGCTCACGTCGGAGGCGGCGCAGAAGCTTGCGGAGCGGTACGAGAAGGTGGGTACGTTCGACGAGCAGCGGCGTCAGGCGGACCGGTTGCGCGGCGACTTGTACCAGCGTCGGCACGACGTCGACGAGGAAGCCGAGCGGCGTCACAAGAAGGGCGCGAAGTACGACCGCGTGGTCGAGGAACGGGACTTGAGGGAGGGCCGCATCGAGCCGGACGCGCGCGTGGTGCGCCGCCGGCGTCAGGGCAGCATCGTGGACTCGGTGCGCACGATGCCCACGCGCCTCGCCGTCCGATTGGGCATGCGTCGCCCGTACGCGGACCGGCGCCTCAGCACGTATGAGGAGGTCGCGGCCCAAGAGTGGGAGGGTGCGACGCGGGCGCGCGCGACGAAGAAGGGGTTCCTCGGACCCACGGAGGATGCGTTCGTGCTGGCGAAGCCGGACGAGGATTCCGGCCGCGCGCTTCCGGGTTCGAAGCAGTTCTACGTGGACAAGGGGTACGCGGCGGAGGATGCGGAGCGGCGCGCGCGGCGCGCGTACCAGCACCGGTTCGGACGCGTGCCGGGCACCATCGCGTGGTTCCGCTCGCGCGGGTTCGATGAGGAGCGCGCGAAGGCGCTCAGTGAGGCCGCCTTCGAGGAGACGAGTGGGGCGCGCGTGCGGGGCACGAGGGACCGCACGCGGTTCAAGCACGCGTCGGAGACGGAGGCGGGGAGTCGTGCCTTCTTCCGCAAGAAGGGGTTCGACACGAAGGAGGCGGACGCGCTCAGCGATGCTGCGTTCCAGCGCTCGTTCAAGCCGGTGGGCAAGGTGTCGGGGGAGGCGGCCGGCGCGGTGGGTCGCGGCTTCTGGGCATTGGCGGCGGCGCCGTGGCGCTTGGCGCGGGGCGCGGGGCGGGCGACGGTGCGTCGCGTCAGCGCGTACGGGGACCGGCACGGGGAGGGTCAGGTCGGCGTGGAGAAGGCCGCGCGTGTGGCGAAGCACATGGGCCGCGCGACCGCTCGCAGCGTGGGCGACGTCAAGGAGGCGCGCAAGCAGGATTATGCGCAGGCGCGGGACGCGACGCGGCGCGTGACGGGGGATTCGACCGCCGGCCGTGCGGCCGCGGCCGGGGGCGCGGGCGCGTACGCGGCGGCGAAGGGCGGGTGGCGCATGCTGCCAAGCACGATGCTCGTCCGCCGCATGGTCCGCCGCGCGGACGCTGCCAACCCGGAGTTGGCGCAGAAGCAGACGCGGGGCGCGCGCGCGTTGCACGGCATGGGCCTCGCCGTCTCGGACTTGGGCAAGCGCACGTGGAGGGGGTTCCAGCGTCTCTCGTTGGGCATCCGCGTGGCCATCCTGCTCGCGTTGGCCATCGTCGCGCTAACCATGCCCTTCGCCGCGGCCAAGTACCTCATCCACAGCGTGTACATGCTGTTCTTGACGGGGGCGGACTACTTGTTCCTCGCGCCACTCAACGCGCTCATCCAACTCTTGTGGTTCGGCTACGACGTGTTGGCGAACCTCATCCTCAACGTGGTCATCAACGGCGTCATCGGCCTCGCGCACCAGTTGCTCATCCTCCCCTTAGTGGATGCCTTGGAGCCCTTGGGGTTGACGAGCAACTTGGCGCGGCCCACGTTCACGTACTTGGGCAGCGCGGTGCCGCAAGTCGCGTACTTGGCGGCCGTGCTCAAGACGGGCGCGTTCCTGCCAAGCGTGGTCCCGACGGACGCGTACGGGAACATCCTCACGGGCCCGGAGTTGGACTCCTCCTTCGACGACTTCATCTTCCACTTACCAGCAGGCAACGCGCGCAAGGCAGGCACGCCCGAGTTCTTCCAGGACTTCGGGGAACGGTTGCGCACGATGACGGGTTGTGACGCGTTCCGGGAGGATTGTTGGCCACGCTTCGGGTACCGTGGACGCTCCGACGGCACGATTGAGTTCGACTTCACGCAGGGGCCTGCCCTCTTCCCGAACCTCATCGTGCCCCCGACCCTGGCCCTCAGCGAGGCGGGGGGCCTCGTGCCGGAGGTCGAATGGTACGCGTGGGATGACTTCCGGTTTGCGGAGAACGCGTGCACGGACGTGTATGGGCGTCCATGCGCCGGGAACGGCCGCATCGACCCTGGGGAAGCGGAGGCGCGGGACACGTTCTGGGATGCGTCACGCTCCGACATGGGTCGCCGCATCTTCGACCTCGACTTCGAGGACAGTGCCGCCGGCCGTTGGATGACGGACAACTTCAACGCCCTCGCGGAGGACGCGCAGGGCATGTGGGACGCGTTCGTCGCGTGGGTCACGCGCGCCGAGTCCGCAACGGAGGGGGCGCAGTGATGCACCCATGCCTTCAAAACCGAGGAGCCGGCCTGGTTCCTTCGGCACGCCGAATCACGACGAGGTCCATACCATGGTGAGGGGAACATCTGTCGGTCACGGGAAGCGCGTCGCGGCGGTGCTGGCGGTGAGCATCCTGCTCGTGCAGGTGTTCGCGCCCGTGGTGAGCGCGGGCTCGCACGAGGAGAAGGGGAAGTTCAACTGGGGCACGGTCACGGGGAAAATCCCGACCTTCGGCGGCGCCGCCGTCGCGGGTGGTGTGGCGTGCGTGGTGGCGACGTTGGGCACGTGCGCCCTCGTGGGGGCGGGTGTGCTTGCCGTCAACGGTGCCGTCAATTTCGGCATCAACGCGTACTCGCACAGGGGGACGGAGCAATCGTGCTTCCAGTGGGGTCAAGCGTTCGCGTGCGCGACGGACAGTGAGTCGTTCCACAAGCACGCGACGGAGTTCGCGGAGGACCCGAATGCGGGGGATGCTGGATGGATGGCCGTCGAGATGGCGGCGAGCAGCTTGCCAGTCACGGGGAAGGGGTGGAGCTTGGCGCGTGCGGCCTTCGCGACCGGCGGCGACAAGGCCGTGGCGGGGGCGACGGCGAGGCTCACGGGCGCGACCTCTGGTGGCGCAGCCCACTGGTCGCAGGGCTTCGGAACGACGTGGAATGTGGCCGACGATGCGACCAAGTTGGCGGGTGGCGCGAAGGCACCAGGGGCTGCAGCGGATTGGGCGGCCCGTCGCGGCAGCGGCATCCTGGGGCAGAAGGTCGTGGTCGACCCCGTCACGAAGATTCCGGCGAAGCAGACGAACGCGTTGGGCAAGTTGTATGAGAAGACGGCGAGCGCTTTCACGCCCAAGCCGATGCCCAAGCCTGTGCCCAAGAAGTTCTTGCCGGGGAAGACGCCGCCGGTGGGGGCGACGGTGCGGACGGGCGTCGGGAACACGTTGCGCACGACGGGGCCGAAGGGCTTCCTGCCGGTCGTCTCGACGTTGGAGAATCCCTTCGTGGACCTCCAGTCGACGGACCGTCCGCAGTGTGGGGGGAAGACGGGCGACGATTGGGACAAGGACGGGTACCTCAACGAGGTGGAGAACGCGGCGGGCACGGACCCGTGCGACCCGAACGCGACGCCGCGGACCGTGGCGCAGCACGTGAACATCCTCATCGAGCCCGAGTCGGGCACGAAGTTCCTGGACACGCAACGCATCGACTTCAGCCTCACGGTGCGCACGACGGGGCCTGAGGATTACTTGCGCGCCGTCGGGTTCGCCATCGACGGCGTGCCCTACGTGGAGCATTACCCGAAGGGGCGCGACGAGACGACGTTCCAGAAGTCGTTGTACGCGGACTCGTGCGCGTTCCCGCCCGGCAAGTACTGGGTCGTGGCCGAGGTGCTCTCCGCCAAGAGTGGTGCGCCGGTCCGGCAGCAGCACGAGTTCACGGTGGAGCGGCCGGCGGATTCCCCCTGCACGACGACGCCCTTCACCAAGGGCCCCATCGTCGACCCATCGAATCCGGGTGCGGAGGATGATGACTCCTCGTACGAGCGTGTGCGCACGCTGCTCAACCGGAGCCCGACGTACAACGAGCCGAAGGTGAGCTTCTTGCCAAGCCTCTGGTGGTTCGTCGTCGTGGGTGCCCTGCTTGTGGGGTCGGGCTTCGCGTGGTATCGGGGCTACGATTGGGGTCGCTGGGCGTTCATGCTCACGGCGGGAATCGCGGCCATCGTCCTCATGTTCCGGGCGATGGAGAATTATCCTGCCTTGGGTTGGGTGCTCCTCATGGTCATCGTCGCAGTCGGCATCTACGTGTGGCGCAGTCGAACGGTCTTGGAGGTCGATTGAACATGGTGATGGGAAGCGGAAAGCACACGATGAGCAAGCGCGCGGGCCGCGCGCGGCCGAGCCTGTCTCAGTTGAACGGCGTGTGGTACAAGTTCGGCTACTATCTGAGCACGCCCCAGAAGATGCTGTACACGGGCATCATCGCCTTCCTCGCTGCCTTCGTCTTGGTGGTGTTCGACACCATCATCGGTGCTGCTGCGCTGCTCGCGGGCATCATCTTCGTGTGGAACGATGGCTCGTTCACGGAGCGTGAGAAGAAGTGGTTCGTGACCCTCGTCGCGACGACCATGTTCTTCTCGTTCGCGAAGATTTGGGGCGCCATCATCCTGCTGGTGGTGTACGTCCTCATCCTGGTCCTCGTGTGGCACTGGGACTTCTCGAAGGGCTTCCGCTTCGGTGGCGTGCGCGGTGGGTTGAAGAAGGTCATCCAGGGTCGTGCGCGTCCCGTGACGCCGAAGGCGAAGCGGCGCGCGGCCTTCTTTATGACGCGCACGCTGCTCTTCACCACTGTGCTGCCGACGGTGCTTCTCGTGCTCAGTTCCGCGGTCGCGGCGGCAGACCACACGGTGAAGCACTGTGAAGAGACCTACTCGAACGGGTGGAATCCGGTTCACATTCTTCAGAAGGCCTCGTGCACTTCGAAGGTACAGCGGAGCCTGAGTGTACCAAGCGTCGTGGCCAGCGCCGCCACGTGGGTGACTGCCGAGGTCAAACAGGCTGTGCTGGGTGACCTTGGCACGAATCAGCAAGCATTCGCGCCCTCGCTCTACGCGAATCCGAACGTGGCACTCCTTCCAAGTCTTCCGAAGACGAACCAGGCAGCCACGTACACGGTGGCGCAGTGCCAAGCGCAAGGGTTTCAGGGACCAAGCGCCGACGGGCGGACGTGTCAGGGCACTCTTGCGACGCCACCATCCTTGCTTCACAAGGATGTGAACACTGGCACGGTGACCTTGTCGCTTCCAGGCTTGCTGCATACGCCGACTCTGGGGGCGACGGGAGCGGCACTCACGAGGGAGGACCTCGGCTGCGCCGTCCGGTACGCGGGTTGCGGCACGTTGGGGGGTGAGAATTCTGGGAGCGCGAGTTCTGCTCTCAGGACTCAGGACACGCTCAACGCGCTCACAGGAGTTCTGCTCGCGCCGCAGACGCCGTTCTCGGCGGTGACGTTCGCGGGCGTTCCGCAAGTGTATCACTCGACGTTGAACACCATCATGAAGACGAATGTGGTGAGTCAACCAGCATTGCCGCCTCCGCCGCCGAACCCGCCTACTGTGGATATCGATGAGCTTGCTGTCCGTACGGATAGTGTGAGCATCGGCGTCTCGGCGGAGGATGAGGATGGGGACTTGCGAAGGATATCAGTGCTCGTTGAGTGGAAGTCGAGCTTGGGGTACCAGACCATCTTTGCGCGCACCTCGGATGAGGCTGGTTCTTTGGTCTCACGTGCCTACACGCTGACGAGCATTGGGGCTGGCGAGTACCGTCTCATCGTAAGCGCGACAGATTCTCGACAGAATGTGGCAAGCGAGGTGGAGGCGTTCACAGTCGGTGCTATCGATAGCACTGCGGACCAGGATGTATCGTTCACCATCGAGGTGCTCGATGCGAATGTGAGTACGACGACTGCAATCGCGGGCGTCACGAACTTGGTGTTCACGGCACGTGCGGAGCACTCGGATGCTGCACCCACGACGCCCATCAAGTACGTGTTCGCGTACGGGGATGGGGCGAAGTTCGAGACGTATGGGCAGAATGGTGAGGCAGTCACTGCGGAGTGGCGCTACGGCATCGCGAACGAGACGAAGACGGTGCAGCCCATCGTGACGGCGTCGTACAAGAGCGCGCAGGATGAGATGAACTTCCCTGTGGTCACCGTGAACGGGAACCTCAACGGCACAGGCCCGGAGGGAGATTCCGGGAAGAAGCCTGGGGAGAAGCCACTGGAGACGGCAGAAACGTTCCTCAAGAGCAAGAATGCCTTGTACTGGGGCCTCGGGCTTGCAGCACTCCTTGTGGGCGTGCTGTACTTGCGCAGCAAGGGCCTTCTGGACACGTGGCCCTTGATTGGGCGCAAGCCGCAGGTGCCTGGCGAGCCACCGCGTGGGGGGGAGGGGCGTTTGGCGGCGTTCGTGCGGCGCGCGAAGGAGCGCTTGACGAACAAGTCGCAGGTGGAGCAATCGTTCAACCACAACGTGGGGCTGCCGCCGAGCATCTACGTGCCCCCACCGCCTCCGCCACAGCCGGTGTACGTGCCCCCACCGCCTCCGCCGCCGCAGTCGATGTACGTGTACGACCCGTACGCGCCGGACCCGTACGACTACGACGACCGAGGCATGTATGCAGGTGGTCGGGCGCGCGCGAAGAAGGGGGCCAAGAAGAGGGGGGGCCGTGGCAAGTAGGCGCCGCGGGCGGCCGGCGCGCCGCAGCCGGACGGTGCTCTTCGCGGGGCTGGCAGTGGCCACGCTCCTCGTGGGGGGGTTCCTGACGGCGTGGCTTGTGCTCGACCGCGTGGAACTCCCCAGGGTGGAGGCCGCGCTGGGCCTCAATCCCCCCTATGGGGGCTTCGTGCCCGCGCGCGAGCGTGAGCCAGCCACGACGATGAGTCTGGCCGTGGCGTCGCCGAGGCCGGGGGAGGCGCTCGTGGCGGGCTCCGCCATGTTGCATGGCACGGCCGTGAACGCGCACGAGGTCGTCGTGTGGGTCCAAGGCGTGAACGTGCCCGTGTCCACCCCGGTCACGGGGGGTGGGTGGAGCTTGCCGGTGGGTGAGCGCATGCTGCCCACGGGTTCCATCACGCTCGTGTTCGCGGCCCGCGGCACCGGCTGGTCGGAGTCGACCAGCGTCGACGTCATCGTGCGGGATGCGGAGCCGTTGCCGGAGCCGGAGCCCGTGGTCTCTGAAGCGCCGACACTCTTGCAGCGCACGGCGGGGGCCTTGTTCAGCTTCTTCCAACCGCTCGCGGCCAAGGTCGTGGGGCCGGTGAGCATCGCCATCACGCAGACGACGGCGCGGGACATCAACGGGGACGGCGTGCCGGACCGCGTGCAGGGCCGTTTCGTGGCTCCGACCAAGGCGGGGAGTTTCCCGTACCAGGGGCTCATCCTCGTGCTGCTGGCACTCGCGGCGACTTTCGTGGCCCTCGCCATCACGCAGCCCCAGTGGTTGCGGCAGTGGGCCCTGCTGCGGCACGTGCGGAAGCTGGAGGACCAGCGGTTCCGGTTCACCGCGTCTCGGGAGCGGCGCACGGCGCAGGCCGTGGAGCGGGCGCGCCAGTACGAGTTGGCGCGGCACGAGCAGGCGACGGAGTACCACGAGCGTTCGGGGCACGTGCGTGGGCAGAAGGAGTTGGCGTTGGCCAAGGAGCAGGTGAAGCTCGTGCAGGCGGCCGCGAAGCTCAACAAGGTGCCTCCGGGCAACGCGCGGGCGGAATTGGAGCGGCAGCGTCAGCAGCAGCGGTTGGAGGACAAGCTGGGCCAAATCCGGCGCGAGCAGGACCGCTTGGCAAAGGACCGCGGGTACTTCGACCCCGTGCAGGGGGCGGCGGCCGGCCGCGCCCGTGCACCTGGGAGGGAGTAACTCGTGATTTACGGCGTGCAACTCTTCCAGAGCATCATCCTCTGGCTCATGCTCGCCCTCACGTCCTTGGCGGAGTGGCTGTTGGGCCAGATGGGCGTCACGAACCCCGTGGCCGTGCGCCTCCTGCATGGGGTGGCCATGGCGCTCGTCTCCTGGAGCATCGTGAACGCCATCTATGGGGAGCGTTCCACAGCGAGGAACGCCGGGAAACGGTTGCACCGCCCCATCTTGTGGCGTTTCGTCTTGGGCACGATGCTCCTGCTCTTCGTGTTCTTCAACGCCTTCGAGTTCACGAGCCACCTCACGAATTGGGCCGGCTCCGCCCTCCCGTTCACCCCCTCTGAGGAGGCCGCCGGCGTGACGTTCCGCATCGGCGAGCGCATCGTGAGTGGCCTCCTCTCGTTCCTCGGCGTGATGCTGCTCAAGAGCAGCATCTATGGGAAGCCCCCCGCTCCGAAGGAGGAGAAACGGCGCCGAAAACGCACCGAGGATGAGGGGGATGAGAACGTTTCTGCCTCGAAGCCGCGCGCGCCGAAATCCTCCGCAGGGGCGCGCGCGGCGCGGGCGGGGGCAAAGGCAGCCCCCGTGGAACGCGGGGAACCGTTGCGTCGTCGTCTCTGACGAGGCTGTGGGGGGCGAAATGCTGGCGTTTTCGAGCGTACGAGCCTTCTGGAAAACGGGGGTAGGAGGCGTGGTCGCGTGATGAGGAGGGAAGCCTATTTGGCCGAAGTGAAGGCGTGGAAGAGACTTAGCATGCGTGGCGGTTCGAGCGCGAGCAAGTCTCCCTCACTAAAGGGGAACGGAACGGCGTCGAGGTGGTTCCGTTCCCTGTTCCTCGTCGGCCTGTTGCTTGTTCCGATTTTCCCGGCCGCGGCCGCGTTGTCGACGGGGACGCTCTCGGGCGTGACGGAGTTGCCGGACGGCGTCACGACGAAGGCTTTCCTCTTCCGGGACATGGATGGGGGTGCGCGTACGCTCGACACGGTCGAGACGCTGGTGAACGACGCGTCCACGGTCTGGCTTCGCATCACGGAGGATAATCCGGCTCCGTATCGGGTCATGGCGGTCAAGACCTTCCTCTCGGATACGAAGGCGTTCATCACTCCTGTGTTTGAGGTTCGCGCTCCTGCACAGGGGGAATCGTGGACCATGGTGACGCCGCGCGAGACGTCGACCGCGTACGAGGTCACGGTCGGCTCGGAGTGGACGGACTTGACGGACCTCGTCGAGGTCCGCATCACGGAGACGCACGTCCCCTTTACGACGAGCGCGCTGGTGGCGGGCACGCGCGTGTTCGGCCTGGGTGACTGGGCGAGCGTGCGATTGAACCGGTCGGAGGCGATGTGGTGGCAGGCCGTCGAGTTCCCATCGACGCAGCCGGAGCGCGCCGGGGCCTCCATGCAGCGCGTCGCCTTCCGGTTGGAGCCCGCCATCGGGAAGAGCAACTTCGGTGCACCCGTTGCCTTCAACAAGGCATGGCTCGCGACGCAGTATGATGTCACGGACCCGTACTTCGAGTGGGGGCACCCGAACACCACGTACATCACGCTCAATCGGTCGGAGAACGAGACGCATTGGCTCGTGACGCCGGAGCACTTCTCGACCATCGGCCTGCATCAGGTCGCGAGCGGGCTCGTTGACGGTACAGTCCGCTCATATTCGAACGAGTTCACGCAGAGCGTCAGCGTGGCCTCGTTCCAGACGAGTGAAACGATGGTCATCGCATCAGCGTCCACTGGGGGGTTCGAGCAATCAGGCTCAGCGTGGACTCGTCAACGGTTCCAGATGCCATCGAGTGGTTATATTTCGAAGTTACAATGGAAGATGCCCAGTGCCCAGTGCCAGGGCTCGTCGTTTGGTGAACAATTCAACGTGGATGTGCGATTGTATAGTGACAGTGGGGGCGTGATGGGCTCCTTACTGGATTGGGCCACGACGGGCCAGTCGATGACTTGGGGCAACTCAGGTGCCGGATGGTCGTACCATCCAGCAATCTTCACGAACGCCACGTACGTGACTGGTGGACAAGCGTACTGGTGGGTAATCCACACGGAAAAATTGACAAGCCATAATCATTTCTCACCATGTGTCGCACCAGCGACGTCGACGCAAGCAGGTGCGTTAGGAGCATGTCAAATCGACTTCACAACGAGTGCCAATAGCCCCACACCGGGCTCGTCGTGGTCATCCCTCTCGGGCCCTTGCTCGTTCAGTGTGTGGACGAAGCCGTCGACGGCCATCGTCAGCGGGAGCACGTTGATAGCACCTCACAAGAACACAGGAAGTAAATTGTACAATTTCTTCCTCGAAGGCGGCTCGTTCTACGATGAATTTCCATTCAATGATAAGTGGCATGCAGGAGCAGGCTGGACGCAGCCAGCGAATCAACCACTTTCCAGGGTGCTCCTACTGAAGACCGGCTCGGCCGGGGGGTGCTGCGGTCCACTGGAGAGTGCAATCTTGTGGGAAGCAAGTGGGCTAAGTGGGGTACCGGTAACAGCCTTGCGAACATTTGATTACTCCACTGGAACGAGCAACACATTGGCATTTACTATTGACCCGCCGATTATCTCATCATCTACGAAGCATTACATTCTGACCATCGAAGGTCATGGCTCAGGAGGTTCAAAGCCATCGGCGCGCGCGGCGAACTTAGATAGCTCGGCGTGGTTCGTGTACAACAACAATCACTATACGAACGGCCAAGGGACGTGGACGGCCACGACATCCTATGAGGCTACGTTCATGGTTTTGGCGTCGACTTACGCCGACACTTCGTATGCTGAGACGACAACAAACGTACTTCCAAGTACTGTTGCGGGCGTCTACGGAATTCGAGCGACCAACTCGTGCACGGCGCCGAGTGGTACGAGTTGTTCGACTTCAACCATCACATTCAACACTGGGAACACGTACACGTTGGCGTCTGGTGCCGCACGGACAACCATTTCACCAACAGCAGTGTCG
>Ga0299913_10000869_pt1 | contig 20736 bp, 20 predicted proteins | sample RVTome_9_FD_201360 | JGI IMG/M metagenome (GOLD analysis project Ga0299913, IMG submission 201360) | Soil microbial communities from uranium-contaminated site in the Upper Colorado River Basin, Wyoming, United States - RVT155D38 (version 2) ... | reverse complement strand
GTCGGAGTCGCCGCGCCAAATCTCTATCCCCGGTGTCAGCCACCCTTCCCGGCTCGACGCATGCTCAACACCATCCGGAGCATTGGGTCGGCGAATCTGCAACCCGGTCGCTGGTACGTCCGAGACCCGTACGTGCGTCTGAGTGCTGTGACAAGCGGGCTGCTCGAAGATCGCAGACGCCAACCAGCCATATCAATCAGATAAGCCGCCTGTGTGGCTCATGCATGGTTCCTCAGTAATCGATGGTCGAGCTCGTTGAGCTCGACGACGAGCTGCTCGAACTGCTGGATGACGAGCTGCTGGAGGAGCTGGAGGAGCTCGAGGAGCTCGAGGACGGTGGGATGATCGGAACGAGGCCGAGAGCTCTGGCTAGGAAGCTGGCCATCTGATCGCGTAGCACGAGATCGTCTGGGCAGTACTCCGTGTTGGCTGGTGGATTGCAGCCCTTGGTCACTCCGGCTGTTGCCAGCTTGTCGATGTCGGCTTCGAATGTGGAACCGTCATCATCGACGAACAGGTCGCCGCCGCCATCATTGGTGTAGTCGAAGGCTCTCACCAAAAAGGCTGCCATCTGACCTCGCGTTACGAAGTCCTCCGGGCAGTACTCCGTGTTGGCTGGTGGATTGCAGCCCTTGGTCACTCCGGCTGCTGCCAGCTTGTCGATGTCGGCTTCGAATGTGGAACCGTCATCATCGACGAACAGGTCGCCGCCGCCATCATTGGTCAGATCCAATGCCCTAACCAAGAACGCTGCCATCTGGCCACGGGTCACCGGTTCGTCGGGGCAGTAGAGGTCGTTGGTCGGCGGGTTGCAGCCCTTGGTGATCCCTCGGGCGGCAATCGCCTCGATGTTGCCCTCATGAGTGTTGCCGTCATCATCGGTGAATGTCCCACCAGGCGGCAACGCTGCTACCGCGATCGTGGCCGTGAGCAACACACTCACCGCAAGAACACCGCCCAACACCCGAGACTCAGTCATCACGCCCTCTTTTCGTGTCGTTCCAATCCGCTACCGAGCCAGGTCGGCTCGCTCCGATCTTGGCCGGGGTCATCGAACCCTCGGTTATTTGACCTCCGACCGACAGTGGGGGTTGTCGATCAATGCGTCGCTGAACTTTTCTATCACCGCTGCGATGGCGAACACGCCACCCGGCCTGTCGTACAGACTTGCCTCACCCATGACTCGATCCTCCTAGTCCTTGCCGTCCCTCAGCCGTTTGGCCTCTGGCTAGGAATCGCTAGATGGAGACCGAGGGTCGAGTCGACGGTCCAACTGCTCTCCCTGACCGATCTGGGTTGGTTGTGAACCGACAGGAATGAGCAATCTCTATACGCATCGACTACCGGTCCGGTTCGCGTCGCATTGCGCTCGCAGGGAAACGGATAACAACCCGGCATCGGGCTGTCACCACTCCGTTGCGAATAGCGTCGGATTCGATGCCGCGCCATTCGACAAAGCTTGGGGATTGAGCAGGTGTCCGCTTCGGGTAACAGAGGATTGTCGGAGTGGTTCACGCCTCGAGGTGCCAAACGGCAACGAGCGAAAGGAAGAAATTGTGTGTTACACGTGCGGATGCAAATTGCCCTATGAGGATCATGGAGACTCAGCCAACATTGTCGAAGATGACCTCAAGGAGGCCGGTCAAACAGAAACCATCAAGAGAGCGGGCGTCACGGCAGCCAAGCTCAACATGTTGGAACTCATACAGCTTCAGGAAGAAGCCGGCGACTTGAAGCGGCCCAAGCAGGATTACAGCTGAGCCGGGACGGATCCCGAGAGCCTCTCGGACATACGCTACCCAAAGCGATCAAGCCGAAGTCCCCAAATTCGCTCAATACCCGTAGAGCGCAGATCACCAGATGATCGCTCATGTCCGAAGCCGTCCGGTATCGGGACTACGGCGCTGGGCCGTCCCCGTGCAGTTCGGGACAGGTCCGTGGGCCTATGCCGACTGGACTGCCTTTCGTGGCCGGTCGGGCCGTCGATCCGGACGACCCGCGTCCTGATGCGACGGGTCAATCAGACCTCGCGCCGGCGATTCGCGGGCTAGATTGCTGCTGACACCTGGGGGCCGTCTGGACACCAACGAAGAATTGCCACCCGCCAACGGAGCCAACACGCCGTCGTCTCGCTCGAATAGGGAGGGCGAAGGGGTGCCGGCGCTGCTTCGCCCGTTTGTCGAGTTCGTGGCCCGGATCCAGGCGCGTCTCGAGACGAAGCTGCTGGTCGGTTTCTTGGGTATCTCTATCCTGATGTTGGCTCTTGGCATCGTCAGCCTGTTCGTGGTCAACCGCATGGGCACTCAGGTTGACCATCTCTCGGCGCTCGAGGACCAACAGCAAAGGGCCCAGGAGATGCTCTACAACGTCACGGCGCAGTCTCATTTCCGCACCATGGCGTTGCTCACCGGCGAACCGGTTTGGAACGACAAGATCGTCACGGCCAAAGACGCGTTCACGGCTCTCGTGGCCGAGACCGAGGCGAAAGCCATCGGGGACCACGGTGATCGCTTCGACCAGCTCATCTCAATCGATCAGCGCTACAGGCAGGCCGGCATCCGAGTCGAGGAACTGCAGGCTGCCGGCGACCCCGACGGGGCCCTCGACATCCACATCCAGTCAGAGCACGAGATCAGCCACGAGCTGGAAGATCTGCTCAATGCGTTCATCGCAGACACCGAGTCGATGCTCGCCGACGAGATCGCCGGCTTCTCGGGAGTCCGACGATTCCTCATCATCGCGCTCGCAGCATTCTCGGCGATGAGCCTGGCCGGGGCGATTGCCATGGGTGCGATCATCTCGTGGACGGTCATTTTGCCGGTGCGAAGAATCGACGGGGCTCTGGACAACCTGGCGAGCGGCGATTTCACCTCGCGAGTCGACGTTCCCAACAGGGACGAGTTCGGCAAGCTCTCCCAGAACGTCAACCGCGCCAGTGAGCAACTCGAGGTGCTCTACGGCAGGCTCGAGACCGTCAACCGCGACCTCCAAGCGAAGGTCGACGAACAGGTCTCCATGATCGAACGCGCCTCGCAGCTTCGCCGATACCTGTCGCCTCAGATCGCCGACTCGGTGATGGCCGGCCATGTAGGGCTCGACCGGACCCGGAGAGCCGAGCTGTCGATCGCATTCATCGACATCCGCGGGTTCACGGCCCTCTCCGAGCAGTCGGAGCCCGAAGCGATGGCAGCCAGCCTCAACCGGTTTCTCACTGACATGACCGACATCGTGTTCGAGTACGGCGGAACCCTGGACAAATACGTCGGCGACGCCATCATGGTCTTCTTCAACGACCCGCTCCCTCAAACCGACCATGCCGAGCGAGCGGTGCGCATGGCCGTGCACATGCGCGACCAACTCGAACTGCTCTGCAGGGAGCTGGCTCAAGCCGCCCTCGCCGAGATCACGGCCGGCATCGGCATCTCCACCGGATTCGTGACGGTCGGGAACTTCGGGTCTCCGACCCGGATCGACTACACGGTCATCGGCAACCACGTGAACCTGGCCTCCCGCCTGGCCGACGATGCGGCGCCGGGTGAGATCCTGATCTCGGAGCGAACACTCGCTCTGCTGCCCCGAGATATCGTCACTGTGGAGCGGGCGGGGGAGCGGGCTCTGAAAGGGGTCACCCGTCCGATCAGGCTGTACCGGGTAATCGATCTCATCGAGCAAGTCGGTTCGACTTCGGTCGCGGCGGAGACGACGTCGTAGACGCACCACCGCCCGGGACGGTGAAAATGGCGTCGAGCGGGCTCCCGAGCGACGTCCTCAGCCGCCGCTGGCCACCCGGCGGCGTCGACCGCCTCCCGGTATTCGTCGCCGCCGACATCCTCACCGGTCCCCGAGTGCGCCCAATTCCGCTGGTTCGCCTTCAGTAGGGGCGACTCAGGTGGTGGCGTATCACTACGCTTGCTGACAGCGTCCCACTGCGGGCCAGATCGGCGATCAGGAACACGCTGTCATGCAGACTTCTCGTATCACGTCCGGATTCGATGTAGAGCTGCAGCTTGGTGCTTCATGGTTCCGAACGGCGGTCGAGCTCCTTGTTGAGAAAGGCGTGATCGATGCCGGCGGGCTGCCGATCATCATCACTGGGATGTCCGTGATCCTCGATCCCGACTGGGATCTCGAGATGGACGTGTTGGGCCTGCCCGCGCCGGTTCGGGTCCGGGCCGATTTGAACGACGACGGCACCGAGTTGACCTTGACCACAGACAACCCTGGGATCCCCCCTCAGGTCGTGCCGTTCGGTGCCCTAGACCAGCTTGCCGAGCCGCCTGTCAAGGTGAAACTGGCCGGCGACGCCGGGCATCAGAACACGATTGCGATCCTCGCCAACCTCGATATTCATGCCGAACCTCAGTCGGGCGAGCCGGACGACGAGATCGTGGCGCGTGGCGATCCATCGGCCGCACAATCGTTTCTGGAGACGGGTCAGCACGTCGCCTTTGGACTAGGGGCAGACACGTTCCAGCGCTTCGCGAACGACATCTGGCATACGGAGTTGCGCGCCGAAGACGGCTCGCATCCGCTTCCGGACGAAGATCACAAGCGGGGATCGTGGTCGCGAGTCACCGGTCGCACGACGAACAGCGGGGCCATCCAGTTTGTCCTGGAGGGCGACATCCCGCTCGACTCACCGCTGATCGACGTAGTCCCGGATCCCCACGTCGAGATTACGTTGACTCTCGATGTCTCGATAGACCAGGGGCAACTCTCGTTTACGATCGACACTGAAACCGATGTCGACACTGGTCTGCTCGGCGATCTGTTCGGCGGCCTTGTCGGCGCCGTAGCAGGCGCGATTATCGGCCTCATTCTGGGGCTCTTCACCGGCGGGATCCTGCTTGGGGTCTTGATCGGCGCAGGCGTCGGGTTCGTCGTCGGCGTGATCGCTGTCGAAGTGGCCGAGTACGTCGTTGAAGGGATCGTCCAGCGCGAGATCAAGGCCCGCATCGACGGTGAGCCGCTTCCCGACATACTGTGTTGTGAAGACGGCGTCGTCCAGATCGCAACCCCAGCGAGTGACGAGGACAGCTTCGATCTGGCGTTGTTGGACTCCCTCCCGTCATCGATCGCGATCCACGACGAGAACCCCGAAGGAGAGTGGCTTTACCGCCAGCACCTGCTCGTCAGCACGGCCTATGAAGACCTCGCAGTCAAAAGCGATGGCTTCGGCGCGGCTGGATCGAGCGGAACCGTTGAGCTCTTCGAGCCCGAGGTGGTGACCATCGCCTCATTCGACTACGACGACACTGATGAATTGGTCTCGATCACCTATCAGCGCGACGGAGGGCAGACCCAGACCCTCGCGCTCTCGGAGGTGCTCGACCGAGTCGGTGAACGGGCGGTCCAACCGCCGTTTCGGCTGATCACCCGCCCCGACGAAGCCGATCTGCACCAGCCGAGCGGCAAGATCGCCACCGTTTGCCTCACCCCCGCCCGCATCCGACGCCGAGACACGGTGATCGACGAGTTCGAGTTCGGGAACGGAGCGAGGTTGCGGGTCGCCGACGCGGTCGCCCTGCAGGATGCAGGTGCCATCGTGCTTCCCGGCTACCAGCTGATACACCCCCGGAACGCGAATCCCTACTTCCGGTCCCCGGCCGACTCATCGACATCCAACAACCTCGAGTCGCTTCCACAATTCGCGTGAGGTGGACCGTCAAAGGTGGCGAGCGGCACGCCGTGCGAATCGCTCCTGCCGTGTCGATGGCCTCTTTGACTTCGACGTTCCCGAAGGTTCGCGGTCCGTACTCGGATCGGTTTCGGTTGGGTCTGAGTCGATCGAAGGGGAGAGGACAGGTTCGTCGACCTGCACAGCCAAGGCGTGGGCATACTGCGCGAGAGCCTGATGGGGCCCGGTACGGCTGAGGACTTTGTGTCCCGACATCAGGAGTGCACCGGCGACGAACTTCCTGGCGGCATCGTCTGCGAGGACGTAGTCGCCGGATGGGTCGAGTTTCGCGATCCTGGTGGCCGCCTCGAGATGTGGCCCGGCGTCGTCGAGCCATTGGGTGGCGGTCGCCCTGATCAGGTTCGACCACTCGATCGACCCGCGAGAGTGCTTCCGCTTGTGCTTTTACGTCGACCCTCGTCTGACGTCACGGCTTCTGCGCGAGAATGCCTCGTGATGCTGTCTGTATCAGATACCCATCAAGCGCCGACGATGCAGATGCTCGGCGAGCGTCGCGGTGAGATCATGGCTGCGGTGAAACGGCATGCTGCTTCGAACACCAGAGTCAGTGGTCGCCGGTACGGCTGGGCAGAATGAGCCAGAGGAGGAATTATGGGTGAAGTTGTCGGAGCCGGGCTGTTGGCGCACGTCCCGACGATCATGCTGCCGGAGGAGACACGCCGGGAGCTAAACAATGGCGACGATTTCTCGCTCGTGGGAGCGCTGGAAGACCTGCGTGGCGATGTCTTCGAACAGGTCGACTACGACACTGTCGTCGTGCTCGACTCGCATTGGTTCACCACTGTCGAGTTCGTCGTCACCGCCCAGGACCGCCGCGCCGGCCTCTTCACCTCCGAGGAGCTCCCAAGGGGCATGATGAGGATCCCATACGACTGGCCCGGAGATCCTGAGCTCGCCTGGGCCGTGGAAGGGTGCTCCCCCCGGCACTCCACCTGGGTCACCGCGATCGACGACCAGTATCTGCCGGTGTTCTACGCCACCGTAAACCTGTGGAAGTACCTCGGCGAGGGACTCGACAAGCGTTGGGTCTCGGTGAGTGTTGCCCAGACGGGTGAGACGGAAGACTTTCTACGTGCCGGTCGTGCCCTCGGCCAGGCCATCGAGGAGACCGACCGCAAGGTGATGCTGATTGCGTCCGGGGCGATGTCACACACGTTCTGGAAACTCCGCGAATTGAGGGACCACGAAGCTGCCGACCTGTCCAGCATTCACACGCCGGAGGCGCGCGCCGCCGACGAGGAGCGGATTGGGTGGCTGAAGGAGGGCAACCACGCCAGGGTGCTCGAGACGATGGACGACTTCCTCAGGTACCGCCCCGAGTCGATGTTCGCCCACTATCTGATGATGCTCGGCGCCATCGGGGAGGGGAACTGCACCGCACCCGCCCGTCAGTACGGCGATTACGAGAACTCGATAGGCACGGGTCAGGTTCATCTCTGGTGCGACCGGCCCGAGGGAGGGTTCCCCCGCCAGAACGAGACGCCCACCGACCCCGAGTACGTCCGCCAGCAGACCGGTCCCGACCTCACCGCAGCCGGCTGAGCACCCGGCGCGGGCTCAGTCCGCGTCGACGAGAATCGCCCCGGTCGGACAGGAGTCGGCCGCCTCACGCACCCGGTCGTGCAGGGATGGGTCAGGGTGCTCTTGCTTCACCTCTGCGACCAGGTCGACCTCGAACACCTCGGGGCAGATCATCTCGCACTGGCCGGTGGCCGCACACAGACCTTCGTCGACGCTCACTCTCATGTCGTCAACCCTACGACATCATGGGTCACGGTCTCTGTAGGTTGGCCGGGCCATGATCGACCCCGAGTCCATCACCCTCGCCGACCTCGAGGCGGATCCCCATCCCATCCTCGCCGAGTTGCGCGAGCTGGCGCCGGCGGTCTACGTGCCCAGCATCGACATGTGGCTGGTCACCCGTTGGGACGACGTTGTCTACGTGTGTGAGAGCCCCAACCTGTTCACCGCCAACACCGACCCCAGCTGGCTCCGGGAGTGTCTCGGGGAGAACATGCTCACCCTCGACGGCGAGCCGCATCACAGGCTGGCCAACGGGATGCGGCCCCCCTTCGCCGCCACACCGTCCGGGCGCGCCCTGGCCCAGCGTCTCCCCGCCATGCTCGACGACGTCATCGACGGTTTTGCCGCATCCAAGAGCGCCGACCTGATGCCGCTCTATGCCGAGCCCCTGGCCAACCTGACCCTGCTCGAGGCGCTCGGTTTCGACACCGTGACCTGGGAGCGACTGGCCGAATGGTGTCACGGAGTCATCACCGGACTGGCCAACTTCGAGAACGAGCCCGAGAAGGCGTCCATCGCGGCCAGGGCCCACGGTGAGCTCGGCGACGCTCTCGGAGCTCACCTCGACGCCATCGAAACCGCCGATCCCGCGCTCGGTCTCGCCTCCTATCTGGAGGCCGGCTTCAGCCGGGAGGAGATCACCAACAACGTCCGTCTCATGATCTCCGGAGGGATCAACGAGCCCCGCGACGCGGTCGGGCTGGTCATGTACCAGATCTTGAAGGACCCTCGGCTCCACAGGCGGGTCACGGACGACCGGTCTGTGATCCGCAAGGTCATCGAGGAGACGTTCCGCTTCCACTCTCCGGTGGGAACCGCCACCCGGCAGACCACACGGGACGTTGCCCTCGACGGGGTGACCATCCCCGAAGGGGCGATGGTGGCCGCGGTCCTCACCGCGGCCAACCGCGATCCGCGGCGGTGGTCGGACCCCGACTCATTCCGTATCGACCGTGGCGAGGGGGCGCACCTCGCCTTCAGCGTGGGCGAGCACAGATGTCTGGGGGAGTGGATGGGGCGTCAGCAGGTCAGGATCGGAGTCGAGCGTCTCCTCGACCGTCTCCCCGGGATCCGTCTCGACGGAAAGGTCGAGCTACACGGGTTCGAGTTCCGCGGACCCGTCTCGCTGCCCGTGGCCTGGAACTAGGTGGCCCGTTCCGAAAATACCTGTGGCGTTTCTCCGGCCCTCGACGCCCCTGGCGGCGTCGAAAATGCTCATCGCAGGCTCCCCGGCTGCGCCTGCGCTTTTCTCCTTGCCAGATGACGTCGATGACTCGGAGATACGCGCACGCTATTTGCGAAACAGACCACTAGTAATACTCGAGGTACTCGTCCAGCTCCCAGTCTGTCGTCGTCGTGACGAATCTGTGCCACTCGGCGCGCTTCACAGCCAGAAAGCCCTCCACATATCCGGGGGAGAAGGCGGCGATGAAGTCCTCGTCCTCCTCCAGGGCATCGAGGGCCGCACCCAGGCTCGGCGGGACGGAGACATCGGTGTCCACCCCGGTGATGCAGTCCTGGGTCTCCGCGGGTGGGCACTCCAGCTCCATCTGGACCCCCCGCAACGCGCCGACGAGACATGCGGCGGTGGCCACGTGGACCGAGGCGGCGCCGTCGGCGAGACGGTGCTCGAGCCGCGTGCCCGGCCCCCGCGACGGGGGCACCCGGACGGCGACACCGCGGTGGTCGAAACCCCAGTTGGCGTAGTAGCCGTTGAGCTGGGCCGGCTGGAGACGTTTGTAGGCGTTGACCGTTGGCGCCACCAGAGCCGTCATCGAAACGTGGTCGTTGACCAGCCCGGCGATGCACTGTCGCGCCAGGGCGCTCAACCCGTCGGGGTCGGAGTCGTCGGCGAAGGCGTTCTGACCGTTCTCGTCGCGCATCGAGAAGTTGACGTGGATGCCGCTCCCGCCGCGATCGGTCATCGGCTTGCCCAGGAACGCCAGGAGATACCCCCGCTTGGTGGCGACCTCTTTGGCCATCACCTTGAACAGGAAGGCGTCGTCCGCCGCCTTCACCGCGTCGTCATAGCGGAGGGTGAGTTCGAACTGGCCGTCGTCGTACTCCGAATTGACCGACTCCAGCTCGATTCCCATGTCGTGGGCGGTGTGCATGATCTCCTCGATCGTCCCGCTGGGGTCGACGGAGGTCCCGGTGCCGTACACATAGGAGCCGGGGGTGTGAATCGGCTGCCAGCCACGGTTCCCGTCGGGCTCGAACAGGAACGCCTCCAACTCGATCCCGACCTGGGGGTGGTAGCCCAGATCGTTCCAGTCGGACACCACTCTCTCCAGGATGGACCGGGGAGCCAGATCTATCGGTGTCCCGCCCTTGGTGATAGAGGCGACCACGACACCGGTGCCCGGTTCCCATCCGGGTCGGATCGCCTCTATCGGGAAGCGAGCCTCGACATCGGGAAAGCTCTCGTGGTGCGCTCCCGGGAAGGGCTCCATCACCCGGTTGAGTTGGAGGGAGAACAGGGCGACACAGTGGTTGCTGCCTTCCTCCGCCCTGGCGGCGGAGAGATACTTGCCCCTGGCGAGCCCCAAATGGTCTGGCCACAGGTAGCGAACACGGTCATAGGTGGTGTGCGTCAAGCCTCGATACTCCTCGTCGTCCCTGGAGGTTTGGTCTACGGAAGGTGGGGCCGGACAGTACCAACACCCGGCCTGCGTCTGCGCCGGCGAGGCGTCGGCGAGCCGTTGATAGGCTGCGACGGTGCGGGCCCTCGTCATCTGTCACGATCGACTCTCGACACCGGAGCGGGTTGGAGACCATCTGGAAGCGCGCGGGGTCACATTGGAGCCGTTCGTCGTCGTCGAAGACATCGACGACCCGAAGGTGGCGGTGGCGTTCCCCGACCAGGACGGCTACGACCTGGTTGTGGTGATGGGGGCACCGTGGTCTGCATACGATCCACGGCTGCATGGATGGGTGCGTCCTGAAGTGGAGTTCATCCGTCACCACCTCGACCGGGGCACCCCGATCCTCGGCATCTGCTTCGGAGCCCAAATCATGTCGACCTCACTCGGGGGAGTCGTATCCCCCTCGCTGCGACCCGAGTACGGCTGGGAAACCATCGAGTCCGACGAGCCCGCCATCGCATCCGGGCCCTGGTTCCAATATCACGGGGACCAGTTCACCCTGCCCGAGGCGGCCACACCCCTGGCACAAAACGACTCCGGTCTCCAGGCCTTCCGGTTCGGACGCAGTCTGGCGGTTCAGTTCCACCCCGAGGTGACCGCGTCGTTACTAGAGTCCTGGTTCGCGGTCGGCGGTGACAGAAAGCTCATCGACGCGGGCATCGACCTCGAAGCGCTCGTCGACGAGACGTCTCGTCGGGCCGTGGACTCCCAGCCCGACCTGGAACAGTTGCTCGACTGGTGGCTCGACGACACCAATTAGACCACCGGCCCCGATGACCTGGCGTTTTGCGCCGCATCGACGCTTCCGCCTGGTCTAGATTCGACCCGTCCGGCGACGAGGAGGCATATGTCCAGTCAAGATGGATCCGGTGTGAGGCTGGAAGCGGCGGCGGTCGGGTTCCCGACAGCCCTCGCGACCGCGGTCGGTTTGATCATCGCAGGCTCGGTGCTGCTCACCGCACAGACCGGTTTCGGCGCCGGCGGATACATCTTCGCCTGGGCGATCCTCATCGCCTTCGTGCTGATGTTGGCCCAGTCCGCGAGCTTCTCAGAAGCCGCAGGCATCCTCCCCACGGCCGGATCCGTCTACGACTACGTGGCCGCGGGGATGGGGAGGTTCTTCGCGATCACCGCCAGTCTCGCCGCCTATCTGCTGGTCCACGTGTTCGCCGGGGTGGCGGAGACAGCGACCGCCGGTGTCTTCGCCGCGTTCAACTTCGGGTTTCTCGAGGGTTTCCAGGAGTCGGGCTCGTGGTGGATCGGGGCTTTGCTGCTGGTGATCCTGGGCGTCGTCAACATGCTGGGGATCAGACCCTATGCGTCGACCGAGATCGCGATGACGGCCTTCATGTGGGGGACGCTAATCATCTTCGGGGTTGCCGGGCTGTTCGGCGAGAAGCAGTCGAGCATCAGCGGATTCTTCGGTGAATCATTCGTCGGCACCGATCTCACCGCCATCCTCACCATGGTCGGATTGGCGCTCTTCCTATTCGTCGGGGTCGAGTACGTGACGCCGCTCGCCTCGGAACTGAGAGACGCGGCGAGAACCATCCCGAGGGCCATGTACATCGGTGTCACTGCGGTGGCGCTCGCCATGTTCCTCTACGGAGCGGCGGTTGCCCGTCAGGTGGAGAACGTCGATCTTGGCGACGGCACCTTCATCCTCGACACGCCGCTGGCAATTCCTGCGTTCGCCCAGGCGGTCATGGGTGATTTCGGTCAGGTGTGGCTCGGCATCGCGGTGCTTCTGGCTTCCGCGGCGACGCTGAACACCGTCATCGCCGGTGTCTCCCGCATCCTCTACGGGATGGCCAAGGACGGCACGCTGCCGAAGATCTTCGGATATCTGCACCCGAGGTACAAGGAGCCGTGGGTGGGCATCGCCCTCGTAGCCGTGATCGGAATCGTGGGGGCGATCATTCTCGATGGTGATGTCCCCTCGATCATCAACCTGATCCTCGCCGCGGTGATGGCGTGGATCTTCAGCTACATCCTCGTCAACATCTCGGTGATGGTGCTCCGCTCGAAACGCCCCGACCTCGCCAGGCCGTACAAGACGCCGATGTATCCGCTGCCACAGATCCTGGCCTCGGTGGGGCTGCTGGTGGCGGCGTGGTACATCGCCCCGCCGGGTCTGACCCGCGCCGACATCTATACACCGTTTTTCATCATGCTCGGGGCCTGCGCCGTGTACGCCCTCATCTGGACCTACGGGGTGCAGAAGACCAACCCGTGGACACCGGTCGACCCCGAGCAACTCAAAGCCGAGGAGGGCATCGAGGCTTAGTGGCCCGCTCCACCGGGCCCGGCCCGCCCTCGTCGCGCCTGGCCGGTCTGGTCGAGGGTGAGCTGTCGGGCTACCGGCGCGAGACGGGTGATGAAGGTCGGGTTCGGTTCGTCCCCGTCGGGGAGGGCCCGGTCTTCGAGTTGGCATCCCGCATCGAGAAGAGGTTCCTCGGCCGAACCGAGATCGCGGTGTTCCGGGCCGTCATCGACGGCTCCCTGCCCGAGGAGTCGATCGTCGCGCTGAGACACACCGGTGGTCTCAAGCGGACGGGAGGCACGGCCGTCGTGGTGGAAGGTGGCGAGTCAGCGGAGCGCGTTGCCTCCGCACTGGCCACCGATCGCAACCTGGCAGAAGCCCTGATGCCGTTGGACTTCACCAGGTTCGAGGTCATCTGTAGCCCGGCCGGGTGCCGTGCGGAGGTGGAGCTCATGGGGGCGAGTCACGTGGCGATCGCCCTGCCCCCGATCCGCTCCTATATCCATCTCTACCCCGATCAGCGTGACGCCATGACGAGAGGGCTGGAGGCGGTGCGACGGGTGGTCCTCGACTCGGTCTGAACGAGTTCTCAGTCGTCTCGGGAGTGTCGGTGTTTGCCCGGGTCCCACCTCTCGGGGCTGTAGGTGCCGGAGGCGAATTCGAATGGCTCGTCTTCTAGGTCGGTGGCCATGGTGTCGTTCCAGCGGTTGAGAAACCCGAACAGGGAGACGACCGCCATGATCTCGACGATCTCGCCTTCGCTGTAGTGCTCCCTCAGGGCGTCGAAGTGCTCCCGCGTCGCCAGGTTGGGCTGGAGGGAGGCGTCCCGCGCCAGGCGAAGCGCGCTCCGTTCCGCCTCGGAGAACAGCGGGCTGGTCTCGAAATCCCAGACTGCGGCGATCTTGTCGGCATCCACTCCGCGCTCGCGGGCGTCGACCGCCTCGTGTGCCTGGCAGTAGCGGCAGCCGGCGGCCTGGCTCGAGATGACCGCGATCAGAGGCTTCAGCTCGATGGGCAGGGTGCCGGTGCGCCAGATCTGGGTGATGAGGTCGGAGAACGCCCGCAGGATCTCGGGGCGCCGGGCCATGGTGAAGAGACTGTTGGGCACGAAGCTGAGCGTTTCGTCGTAGTGCTGGAACAGCTCTTCCAGCTCGGGGAGGTCTTCGCGGTGGAGCGGTTCGAGGTTGGCCATGGCTATCAGATGCTCAAGCGAGCCGCACCTCGACCGGCAAGTGCTTGATGCCCCGGATGAAGTTGGAGCGAAGCCGTTGCACCGGGCCCACGATCTCGATGTCGGCCAATCTCGGCAACAGCTCCTCCAGGGTCACCCTCACCTCGAGACGGGCCAGCCACGCACCGAGGCAGAGATGCCGACCGGTCCCAAAGGCGAGCTGGTCGGTCGGGTTGCGGTGGATGTCGAACCGGAAGGGGTCGGGATAGTGGTCTTCGTCGAAGTTCGCCGAGATGTAATACACGACCACCTTGTCACCTCCTGCGATGGGAACGCCACGCAGCTCGGTGTCTTTGGTGGCGGTGCGGCGGAAATGCATCGTAACCGATGAGTAGCGGAGGATCTCCTCGGTGGCAGAGCCCATCAGCTCGGGATTCTCCCGCAGCTCAGCCATCTGGTCGGGGTGGTCCATCAGGAAGGTGAGCCCGTGGCTGAGGGTGTGGCGGGTGGTCTCGTTGCCGGCCACCATGAGGAGCGAGAAGAAGTTCTTGAACTCGAGATCGGTCAGCGGCACCCCGTCGGGCTCCGCGTTCAGCAGCGTGGTGATGATGTCGTCCTGGGGGTTCTCCCGTCGCTCTCTCGCCATCTCCTCGGCGAACTCGAAGACCTCCAACGCCGCCGGGCTGCGAAAGGGGAGCAGCCGGTATTCCTCGGTGTCGACCCGGTCGACCACGAACTGGGTGTACTCGGGATCGGTATGGCTGATCATCTGGTCGCCCCAGCTCACGAGACGGTCCGCGTCGGCCTCGGGGACGCCGAGCAGACGACACAGCAGCCGGATGGGTAGCTCGCGGGCGATCTCAGTCACGAAGTCGAACTGGCCGAGGGGGAGCACGTTGTCCAGGACCTGGCTCGCCAGAGAGCGGAATGCGTTCTCATAGGTGGCGATCACCCGTGGGGTGAACCCCCGCGACACCAGCCGGCGGAGCCGGGTGTGCTCGGGCGGGTCGAACTCCATCATGGTGCGCCGGGCCTCCAACTCGTCGGGCGCCATCTCCTCGAGCCTGATGCCCTTCGTGGTGGTGAAGATCTCGTGGTCCCGGCTCACCTGGCCGACGTCGTCGTATTTGGTGACCGCCCAGAATCCCGAGTTGGGAGGCTCCTCCTCGATCCAGGCGACAGGGCTCTCCTTGCGGAGACGGGCGAACGTGGCGTGGGGGACGTCGTCGAGATAGGTGTCGTGATCGACGATGTCGGCGTGGGCGTCACCCAAGTGGACTTCGGTTGTGGTCAACGTGTCACCTTCCCATGACCCACCATCCCGGCTCCAGGAGTCGCGGATCTCTTCGAGTCTATCGGGGAGACCGCCGATCTAACCTGCCGGCATGGCCCGTCATCCAGCCCGCGCCGAGGTGATCGGCAGTCTGCTCAGACCGAAGACCTTGAAGACTGCCGTCGACGGCTTCTATGGGGAGGGGCACCGGGCTGTGCTCGATGACGAGCGCGCCAGAGGGGCCGATGAGCTGCATCGGGTCGAAGACGAGGCGATCGCCGAGGTCGTCCAGCGTCAGATCGACCTGGGCCTGGATGTCGTCACCGACGGTGAGTTTCGCCGCTACATGTTCCTCAACTCGTTCTGGGATGCGGCGCGTGGCTTCTCCACCGACGACAACCCGGTCGAGTTCCGCAACGACAGCGGGGACACCGTCGTCTGGCATGTCCACAAGGTGGTCGATCGGTTGGAGAAGTTGGACAGCCCGGTCTCCCGGGAGGCAGCCTTCATGTCCCGGATCACCGACCACCCGAACAAGGTGACGGTGCCGGCAGGGTCGATCTTCTCCAATCCGTACACTTGGAAGCCCGGGGTGAACGACCACGTCTACTCCACGAGACAGGAGCTGACCGATCATGCCGTCGCCATCGAGCGCGAACTGGTGGCCGATGCGGTGGCGGCGGGGGCGGGCTATATCCAATTCGATTTCCCGATGTATCCGTTCCTCGTCGACGACCGTTGGCGTCACCAGATGGTCGAGGACGGTTTCGATCTGGACGTGGTCATGGAGGAGGCGATCGCCGCCGACCGGGCGGTCCTCGAGGGGATCCCGGAAGGCGTCACCACCGGTCTCCACATCTGCCGGGGCAACTACCGGTCGCGCTACCTCTGCGAAGGCTCCCTCGAGCCACTCGCGGAGAGGATCTTCAACGAGCTCGACTACGACGTGTTCCTCGTCGAGTGGGAGGACCCCGAGCGGATGGGAGACGTCTCCCCGCTCCGGTACGTCCCACCCGGGAAGACGGTCGTGCTCGGTGTGGTCGGCACCAAGACCCCGCAGGTTCAAAAGGACGACGAGTTGGCCGAGCGTCTCGAGGAAGCAGCCGGCTATCTCGACCTGGATCAGCTCGCCATCTCGCCCCAATGCGGCTTCGCCTCGGTCGTCGACGGCAACGACATTTCCGAAGCTGTCCAATGGGAGAAGCTGGCATCGGTCGGCCGGGTCGCGGAGCGCATCTGGGGGTGAGCCGTCCGCCACGCATCGTCCTCGTCCTCAGCGAGAACTGGACCATGCTCGACCCGAGACGCCCTGACCGACTGGTGGAGATGGCCCGCATCGCCGAGGACACCGGCATAGACGCGGTCATGCTGTCCGAGCACATCGTTCTCGGGCCGTCCGCAGGAGCAGACGGGGTGATGGGCAACCCGCGTGACTATGCGATGCCGGGGAATCAGGAACCGTCCATGCCATGGCCCGACTCACTCGCCCTCGCCGCCGCCATCGCTGCCGTCACCACCACCCTGAGGATCGCCCTCGCCGCCATCATCGCGCCACTGCGCCATCCGCTGCTGCTCGCCAAGCAATTGGCCACACTCGATCTGCTGAGCCGAGGTCGTCTCGTCGTGCAGCCGACCGTCAGTTGGCACCAGGACGAGTATCAGGCTCTCGGGGTGCCCTTCCGGGAGCGGGGGAGACGTCTCGACGAGCATCTCGCCGCCTGGAGCCGAGTCTGGGCCGAGTCGCCGGCCTCCTTCGACGGTCGGCACTACCAGTTCGAAGACGTCTATCTCGAGCCCAAGCCGATGACTCCGGAAGGGCCGCCGATCTGGATCGGGGGGAGTACCGCCCATCTCGCGGTCGTCCGTCGGCTCGTCGAATACGGCAGCGGTTTTCATCCGCTGGGACAGCCGAGCGATGAGGAGCTGACACGTCTCCACGAGAGTCTCCGGGAAGCCGGACGCGATCCCGGAGAACTGGAGTGGGTCGGCGGGGTTCGAGGCCGGTTCACCGATGACCACTCTCCGGCCGATCTCGACGACGCCCTGGACCAGATTCCACTCCAGGTGAGTCGGGGTTTCGGGACGATCTGCATCAAGCCGTCGCAATTCATCGACACCAGCGCCGAGCTGCCCCGTTTCTGTGAGCACGTCGTGCGGCGCTCCACGGAGCTGGTGGCGTGATGGCGAAGACCGCGGCACGCGTCGCCATCGTCACCGGTGGTGGAACCGGCATCGGGGCGGCCACGGCCCGTGCCCTGGCCGCGGGTGGTATGAGTGTCATTGTCACCGGTCGGAGAGCGGAGCCGCTGGAAGACCTGGCGGAACACATCGGCGGTGTTGGGGTCGTCGCCGACGTCACCAGTGAGGACGATTGGAGTCGGGTCGTCGCAGTCGCCGACGAGCGGTTCGGCGGAGTCGACGTTCTCGTCGCCAACGCCGGCATCGAAGCGTTCGGTTCGGTGGAGACAGTGACGCTGGACGAGTGGCGGGCGGTTCAGCGGACCAACGTCGATGGCGTCCTCCTCGGCATCCGTGCCGTCGCGCCGTCGATGAGGAGTAGAGGCGGTGGGAGCATCGTTGTTGTCTCCTCAGTCGCCGGGCTCACCTCCGGACCTGAGTACGCCGCCTACGTCACTTCGAAGATTCGACGTTCTCGGTCTGGTCCGGTCCGCCGCTGTCGATTTGGGCCCCGACCGGATCCGGGTCAACGCCATATGCCCGGGATGGACACGAACCGAGATGAGCGAGCGCGAGACAGAGCTGATGGCGGCACATAAGGGAATAGCTGCGGAGCAGCTCTGGAGCAGGCTCGTAGAGCCTATACCCCTCGGACGCGCCGCTGATCCGGACGAGATCGCGACCTGCATCGAGTTTCTCGCCGGACCCGGAGCCTCGTTCGTGACGGGCGCGGTGCTCGTGGCCGATGGTGGCGGCGCAGCCGTTGATGTTGGAACGCTGGGTTTTCGCAGCTGACCGACAGGAGTTGGACCTTGCATAACGGCGCTCCGTTGCGGCGCGGTCATGTCGAATGTTGATGGCCATCAGCCAACATTGTGCTTGGATTGAAGGACGGTGGCCAGGAACCTCCTCGAATGCGGTGAGGTCGGCGTTCGTCGAACTTATTCCTTCAGGTTGCCACGGGAAGGCAATGACCTAAATGAAATCCGGGGAAGTCGAGGGGCCGGTTAGACCGACCCCTCGACTCTAGTTCTTGGGCTGGGAGTTAAGACTTCTCCAAGAGATCGCGGTTGGGAACTTTGAAGTTGCCTTTGCTCTTTGCACCGTTGATGTCTTCGGTGCTCATGCCATAGGTCAGCACGGATGCCGCCACGGCATCGGAGTTGACCTCAAGCGCCTCGAGGCTCACGTTGTCGAAGGTGTCGCAGGCGAGGTGATAGCACGGATCGAACTGATCGCCCGCAGTGCCACCCCAAATCGCCTCCTCCTCAGGCGTCTTGACGACCTCGGCTCCTGTGAACAAACCACCAGCGGGGATATCAACGGCGATGAATGGCCCGTAGTCGGACCGTCCGGAGAAGTCGGTTCCCTTGAACGGAAGGTCCCGGGCTTCGTAGAAGCCTTCGAAGAACTCCTCGATCTCGGCCGAGCCCTCCGGCCCCGGACCGGCACCGACGCCGTCCGAGTCGTCACCGTCATATATGAAGTAGACGAAGTTGGGCGAGCCGATCATGTCAAAGTTCAGGTAGAGCGCGATCTCATCGCGTTCTTCCTGGCCCAAGTCGTTGACATAGGCGGTGGAGCCGATCAGACCCGACTCCTCCCCACCCCACCAGGCGAACCTGACAGTGTTCTGTGGCTTGACCTTTGCCATTTGCACAGCTGTCTCCAGGATCGCGGCGCTCCCCGAACCGTTGTCCTGGATTCCAGGGCCTTGCTGCACACTGTCGAGATGGGCGCCGGCCATGACCACGTTGTCGTCGTTCTTGCCGGGCAACTCGGCGATGACGTTGTGCTGCGTGGTCTCGACCGGTGGATCGACCTGGACGAAGGCTTCCGAACCGGGCTGAGCCAGGGCCACCCCCGCCGCGAAACTCGCTCCGACCATAGGGATGGTTATGTTCGAAGGAGACCCGTCAGGCAACGCCGTCGCATTGCCACTGAGCGGGCCCATATTGGCAGGCGTGTTCCCTTGGTTGAAGATCACGACCGCCTCGGCACCGGCAGCTTCGGCATTGACTGCTTTCACCGCAAAGAAACAGGCACCCCGTTGTATCAACGCGATGTCGGCGCTTCCGCTGAAGTCGAGACCTGCAAAGTCGGCGGCCTCACAACCACTACTGGACGCCGCAGGGTCTGTGAGGGAAAGGTCGACAGGTATCACGGGCCCTTCAACGGTGCCAGACCCTGTTCCCGAGAACGAGCCCGTCTCGTAGGTCGCCGTGATCGGGGCCGTCTGCTCCAAGATGCCCAGTGCTGTGAACGTGAAGTCGAACTCGTCGAGCTCAACCTCGTAGCCGGCAGCCTCGAGCGTCTCGACGACATAGTCAACCGATGCGTCATATCCCGGAGTGCCGGCGGCCCGCGTTCCACCGTTGTCGTCCGCCACTGCCTGCAAGGCAGCTTGATGCGCCCGCACTCCGTCGATGGTCACACACTCCAACAATTTGGCGATGGTGTTGTTGGTGCGTCGATCACACACCGGCGACTCGGCCACCGCAACAGCTGGCAAGAGCGCCGCCAGCAAGGCGCCGGTTGTCAGGGCAACCGTGATTCTCTTCCTCATCATGAGGTCCTCCTTGACCTTATCAACCAACCCCACACCCACAGGTCGAACCTACACGAAAGACAAAGTGGTGCGCCGGGAGGCGAGATGCACGGTTCCACGGGCGAAGCTCTCTCGACTCATCGAAGCGCGTATCCGGCCCAGCCAACTCGGCTGGATCGTCATCTGTATCGGTCGCTAGATCCCTGGCGGCAGACATATCCCAAAGGTTGTCGGCCGACCACGACGAATCCATCTTCCCGTGTTTGACACGATCGGTGACTGTCAGCGGCGCCTGCGCCCGATCATCGGCGAGCGGAAGCTCGTTTGCCTTGGTGATGGCGGTGTTCCGGCTGTCGACATTGGCCCGCCACGCCAGCGGTGACCCATCTCCCTATCGTGCGCTGGTGACATTCAACCGAGGTTCGGGATTCGCGGCCCTGGAGAAGCCGATCCGGGCCGAATTGTTCAGCGTGGAGCGGCTCGAACAGCACGCTCAGAGTCTCGCCGAGTCACAGGAGCTGAGCGGCAGACGGGGGCGATACCGTCTGATATCCCGGCGTCTGGCAGACAACGGCGAGGTCCTGCTCACCTCATATCGCGAGCTCTCGAAAGCGATCCGGCAGGAAGCCCTTCTCACCCCTGCCGCCGAATGGTTGGTCGACAACTTCCATCTCGTCGAGAGCCAGTTGCGCGAGATCAGAGAGAACCTCCCCGCCGGCTACTACCGCGAGCTGCCCAAGCTCGACGGCGGGCATCTCGACGGATACCCCCGCGTATACGGGATCGCCTGGGCGTGCATCGCCCACCTGGACAGTCGCTTCGACGCCGAGGCACTTGCCCGGTTCGTGGGCGCGTATCAGCAGGTGGAGCCACTGAGCATTGGCGAGCTCTGGGCGCTTCCGATCACCCTACGACTGATCCTTATCGAGAACCTGCGCCGGCTGGCCGAGGCCATCGTGTTGGCGCGCCGACTCCGCCGGGAAGCCGACGAAATCGCCGACGGGCTACTCGGCTTGGGAAACCGGAGCGCCGACGACACCATGTCCGAACTTGCCCGATTCAGTGCCGAAGAGCTGTCACAGCCATTCTCGGTCCAACTGCTACAGCGTCTTCGGGACCAAGACCCGGAGACCACGCCCGGGCTGACCTGGCTTCTC
>Ga0299913_10000868_pt1 | contig 20741 bp, 18 predicted proteins | sample RVTome_9_FD_201360 | JGI IMG/M metagenome (GOLD analysis project Ga0299913, IMG submission 201360) | Soil microbial communities from uranium-contaminated site in the Upper Colorado River Basin, Wyoming, United States - RVT155D38 (version 2) ... | reverse complement strand
GAGCTCGCCCCGTCGGTGGTCTCGATGAGCACCCGGGTCACGGCGTCGGTGCCGTGCCCCTGGTCGAGGATCCGCACCTTGTAGTCGATCAGCTCGAACTTCGCGACCTCCGGGTACGCCTGGCCGATGGCGTCGCGCAGGGCCTGGTCGAGGGCGTTGACCGGGCCGTTGCCCTCGCCGGTGGTGATGATCCGGGCGCCGCCGGCACGCAGCTTGATGGTCGCCTCGGAGACGGCCTCGCCGCCCGGCTTGGAGTCGGTGATCACCCGCCACGACTCGATGTCGACGTACGACGGACGCGTCCCCTCGACCGCCTCGACGAGCATCAGCTCGAACGACGCGTCGGCGGCCTCGAAGGTGTACCCGCGGGACTCGAGGTCCTTGACCTTGTTCGTGACGCGGGTGACGAGCTCCTTGTCCGCACCCAGCTCGAAGCCGAGCTCCCGTCCCTTCAGCTCGATGCTCGCGCGCCCGGCCATGTCGGAGATCAGCAGCCGCATGTCGTTGCCGACGAGGGTGGGCTCCATGTGCTGGTAGAGGTTCGGGTCCACCTTGATCGCACTGGCGTGCAGGCCCGCCTTGTGCGCGAAGGCGCTCACCCCCACGTAGGGCTGCCTCGAGGCGGGCGGGAAGTTGGTGACCTCGGCGACCGCGTGGGCGATGCGGGTCGCCTCCCGGAGGTGTCCGGCGGGCAGGACGTCGCGGCCCAGCTTGAGCTGGAGGTTTGCGACGACCGACACCAGGTCGGCGTTGCCGGTGCGCTCCCCGTAGCCGTTGAGCGTGCCCTGCACGTGGGTCGCGCCCGCGTCGACCGCCGCGAGCGTGTTGGCGACCGCGCACCCCGTGTCGTTGTGGCAGTGGATCCCGACCCGCACCCCGGTCGAGGCGATCACGTCGTCGACCACGTCGGCGACCCAGGGCGGGAGCATGCCGCCGTTGGTGTCGCAGAGCGCGGTGACCTCCGCCCCTGCCTCGGCCGCGGTCCGGAGCACCTCGAGCGCGTAGTCCCGGTTGTCGCGGTAGCCGTCGAAGAAGTGCTCGGCGTCCAGGAACACCCGCTGGCCCTCGGCACGCAGGTGCGCCACCGTGTCGCGGACCATCGCGAGGTTCTCCTCGAGCGTGGTCCGCAGGGCGAGCTCGACGTGCCGGTCGTGCGACTTCGCGACCAGGGTGACCACCCCGGCGCCGCTGTCCCGCAACGCGGCGACGAGCGGGTCGTCCGCGGCGGTCATCCCCGGCCGGCGGGTGGCTCCGAACGCGGCGAGCTGCGCGTTCTCCAAGGTGAGCTCCGTGCGGGCACGGCGGAAGAACTCGGTGTCCTTCGGGCTCGCCCCGGGCCAGCCGCCCTCGATGTAGCCGACGCCGAGGCCGTCGAGCTGGCGGGCGATGGCCAGCTTGTCGGCGACCGAGAGGTTCAGGCCCTCCTGCTGGGCGCCGTCGCGCAGAGTCGTGTCGTAGACGTGGAAGTCGCCGGCTGCGTGGTGCGTGGTGCTCATCGTGGTCCTCGGTCCGGTCAGGTCGTCCCCGCGAGGGACGTCTGGGTCGGTGCAGCTCTCGGTGCAGCTCTCGGGGCAGCTCGGTGCAACAAAAAGACCCCCCGTCGGTAACGAGAGGTCAGCGCACCAGGGGTTGCTGGTGCGCTAGCTGATAATCACCTGGTGCAAGGTCATGTCTGAAGTCTGCCAGAGGTGTCCACGTCATGGAACCAGGTCTCGCGATCCGGTCCCCCGGCCACGACGGCCGGTCAGAAGAAGGAGACCAGCCGACCCAGCAGGGTTCCCTCTCGCCACGGCGGTCCCGGGAGCGGCTCCCACACGACTCCCTGCACCACCAGCATCGTGGCGCAGACCGCTGCGGCACCCGCGACGAAGGCCACGCTCGTCCACCCGACCCAGGTCGATCCGGTCCCCCGGAGCACCAGCGCGCGGACGGGCGCCCGGAGCCGTCGGGCACCGGGTCCCCACCACAGGCAGAACGCGAGCACGCCTCCCATCACGACCAGGCTGTTCTCCGTCGGCACCCGGAAGAGCAGCAGCCCCACCCCGACCAGGAAGGCCAGGGCGGTGGCCCAGACCATCAGCATCAGCGTGCCGCCGGTCGCGACGAGGAGGTACCACGGCGAGGTGAAGGCGGCGAGCGGTCCGTCGTACCAGGTCCGCCGACCACGGCGCAGGGTCCGCTCGCGTGCTGCCTCCACGGTCCAGGAGTAGGTGCGCAGTCCCAGCGCCACCAGGGTGACGGCGAGGAGCGAGAGGTACGGCGCCGCCGCGAACCCGAGCGCGAGGACCGTGAACAGCCCGGCGAGCACGGCACCCCGTTGCACGCGGGGTGCGCCCTTCGGGGGCGGTCGCCATGCCCCGAGGACAGGCGGCGGGGTCGCGTCGTCGTGCCGGCGCGGCTCGCGGGGCTGCATGTAGGGCTCGCGGGCGGGCTGGTGGACGGTCTCGGCAGGCGGGTTCGCGAGGGACTCCTGCACGAGCGTGGCGGGCGCACCGGCCCCGATCAGGTCCGTGGCGTCGTCGTCACCGGGGCCGGCCAGCGCCAGGGGCATGGTCGGCTCGGTGGAGGCGTCGGCAGGCTCGTGCCTGCGTCCCCACCGTTGCCGCGGCCGCAGGTCCGCGATCACGGTGGGCAGGGTCGGGCGGTCCGCGGGGTCAGGCGCGAGGCCTGCGGCGACGAGGGGCAGCACCTCCGCCGGTACGTCGGACAGGTCGTGCTCACCGCGGCGTACACGGTCCATGATCGCCATCGCCGGACCGGTCCCGAAGGGTGGCCGACCGGTCGCGGCGAACACGACGGTCGCCGCCCAGGAGTGCACGTCCGAGGCCGTCGTGGCGTCCTCGCCGTAGAGGATCTCCGGAGCGAGGTAGCCCGGCGTGCCGAGGAGCCAGCCGGTCACGGTGAGCCGTGGGTCCTCCGCGAGCCGGGCGAGCCCGAAGTCGATGAGCACCGGCGAGCGGCCCTCGAGCAGGACGTTCGACGGTTTGATGTCGCGGTGCAGCACGCCCACGGAGTGGACGGCCACGACCGCCTCGGCGAGGCTCGCGGCGAACCAGCGCAGGTCACTGCCCGCGATCGGCCCCTCCTGGCGGGCGTGGGCGTGGAGCGAGAGCCCCGGCACGTACCGGGTGGCCACGTAGGGCGTCTCGCCCCAGGGATCGGCGTCGATGACCTCGGCCACGCGCGGGCTGCGCACGCGGCGTAGCGAGGCGACCTCGCGCGCGAGCCTCTCGCGGGCCTCGTCGTCACCGATGATGTGCGGCCGCAGGACCTTCAGTGCGACGCGGCTGCCGTCCGGCGCCTGGGCGAGGTGCACGACCCCCATCCCGCCCTCGCCGATCTTGGTGAGCAGGCGGTAGCTGCCGACGTGCAGCCCCGGTGGGGGCGCGGCGGGCTCCTGACGCGTCGTACTCACCGCTCCACGGTAACCCGAGCGGGGGCCAGGATCCTGGCGCCACCGTGCGGTACGGACCGCCCGGACAGCTGCAGCGACGCCGCTGCCCCGCCGATGTTTCAGGGAGGTCGGCGGGGCAGAGCATCGTGCGCGGGTGTCTATAAACCCCCCACGTGACGGACACTACGCCCACTCCGCGACTACTGTCAAAGTTCTGTCACATGTTTGTCTAATCTTTGCCCAAGGTCTAGGCTGACCGCGTGTTCACCATCAAGCAGGCCGCACGTCGGTGCGGCGTCCCGGAGACCTCCCTTCGTGCCTGGGAGCGGAGGTATGCCGTGGTCACCCCCCGGCGCACCGACGCGGGCTACCGCCTCTACGGCGAGGACGACGTGGCCAGGCTCGGGCGGATGCGCGAGCTGGTCGAGCAGGGCTGGTCCCCCGCGGCGGCCGCCGAGTCGCTGCGGGGCTCCACACCGCCGCCGCAGCCCGGATCCCCTGCCACCCACGACCTCGCCGTAGGGGCGGCGCTCACCGCCGAGCTTCTCGACGCGGCAGCCGCGGTCGACGTCCGGGCGATCGAGTCGGTGCTGGACCGCGCGTTCGCCCGCGGTCCGTTCGAGGCAGTCGCCGACACCTGGCTGATGCCCACGCTCACCGCACTCGGGGACGCCTGGGCCGAAGGCACCGTCGACGTCGCGGGCGAGCACACAGCGAGCCATGCGGTGATGCGCAGGCTGTCCCACGCATTCGCCGCGGCTGCCACGGGAGCGTCCGGCCCGCGGGTGGTGGTCGGCCTCCCCGCCGGCAGCCACCACGAGCTGGGCGCGCTCGCCTTCGCGACGGTGGCGCGACGTCGGGGTCTTGCGGTGGTCTACGTGGGCGCCGACCTGCCCACCGCGGGCTGGCTCCGCGCGGTCAAGGCGTTCCCGACCCACGCCGCGGTCGTCGCGGTGCCCACCGCCGAGGACCGCGACAGTGCACGCGACGCCACTGCGGCACTGCTGAGGGCAGAGCCGACGATGCTCGTCGCGGCCGGCGGTGCGCACGCCGGGGCGCTTGCGACCGGAGTGGTCGGACTCCCGCGCTCGCTGGGCGAGGCTGCCCGCGTGCTCGCCCACAGCTGAGGCGAGAGCTGCTCGAGGCCGGTTCAGACGACCTGGTGCATCCAGCCGAACGTGTCCTCGGCGCGCCCGTACTGGATGTCGACCAGGGCCCGGCGCACCTGCTGGGTGACCGGACCGGTCTCCTCCCCGCTGCCGACCTCGCCGCCGCGCCACTTCAGCGTGCCCACCGGCGTGACCACGGCCGCCGTACCGCAGGCGAACACCTCGGTGATCCGACCCGACCGCACCCCGTCGCGCCACTCGTCGACAGAGAACCTGCGCTCCTCGAGCTTCCAGCCCTGCTGCCGGCACAGCTCGATGATCGAGGAGCGGGTGATCCCCTCGAGGATCGTGCCGGACAGCTCGGGCGTGACGATCGTCCCGTCGTCGTGGACGAAGTAGAGGTTCATCCCGCCGAGCTCCTCGACCCACCGTCGCTCGACGGTGTCGAGGAAGGCGACCTGGTCGCAGCCGTTCTCGGTGGCCTCCTGCTGGGCGAGCAGCGAGCTCGCGTAGTTCCCGCCGGTCTTGGCCGCACCGGTGCCGCCCACGCCTGCGCGCGAGTACTCGTCGCTCAACCAGATGCTCACCGGCTTCAGGCCCTTGGCGAAGTAGGCGCCGGCAGGCGAGGCGATGACCATGTAGGTCACGTGCCGGGCGGGCCGCACGCCGAGGAACTTCTCGGAGGCGAACATGAACGGACGCAGGTAGAGGCTCTTCTCCCCCGCCGGGTCCGGCACCCATCGCTGGTCGGCCCTCACCAGGGCGTCGACCGAGGCGACGAAGTCGTCCACCGGGAGCTGGGGCAGCGCGAGCCGGTGGGCAGAACGGACCATCCGCGCGGCGTTCTGCTCCGGTCGGAACGTCCACACCGACCCGTCCTCGTGCCGGTAGGCCTTCATCCCCTCGAAGATCTCCTGCGCGTAGTGCAGCACCGCGGTCGCCGGGTCGAGCGAGAGAGGGGCGTACGGCGTCACGCGCGCTTCGTGCCAGCCGTTCTCGGGGGTCCACTCTGCGACGAACATGTGATCGGTGAAGTGGAGCCCGAATCCGGGGTCCGCGAGGATCTCGGCCAACCGCCCGTCGGCCACCGGGCTCGTGGTGGGCGAGACCTCGATCTGCAGGGAGCCCTCTCGGGGGGATGCGCTGTCCATGGGGTGCACGGTACCTAACTCGAGTCGTGAGGGGACAGGAGGAGGGAGGGCCTCCCGGGGGAGCCCGCGGCTCACCGACCGGCCGGGAGGGCCGGTCAGCCGGCTACACGTGCGGCGACCGCGTCGCCGACCTCGGAGGTACGGCGGGCGCCGCCGGTGTCCCGGGCCGCGAGGTCGGCCACCACAGCATCCTCGACCGTGCGTGCTGCCTCCTCGAGACCGAGGTGGTCGAGCATCAGCGCGACCGACAGGATCGCCGCAGTGGGGTCGGCCTTCTGCTGCCCGGCGATGTCGGGGGCGGAGCCGTGGACGGGCTCGAACATGCTCGGTGCGGTGCGGTCGGGGTTCACGTTGCCGCTCGCGGCGAGGCCGATGCCCCCGGTGATCGCGGCCGCGAGGTCGGTGATGATGTCACCGAACAGGTTGTCGGTGACGATCACGTCGAAGCGGGCCGGGTCGGTGGTCATGAAGATGGTGGCGGCGTCGATGTGCAGGTAGTCCACGGTGACGTCGGGGAACTCGTGGCTCACCTCCTCGACGATCCGGGACCACACCGCGCCGGCGTGGACGAGCACGTTGGTCTTGTGCACGAGGGTGAGCCGCTTGCGGGGCCGTCTCGCGGCACGGGCGAACGCGTCGCGCACGACCCGCTCGACCCCGAAGGCGGTGTTGACGCTCACCTCGGTCGCGATCTCGGCGGGTGTGCCGACGCGCAGCGCGCCACCGTTTCCGACGTACGGCCCCTCGGTTCCCTCACGGACCACGACGAAGTCGACCTCCCCGGGGGCGGCCAGCGGGGAGCGGGCACCCGGGAAGATCCGCGAGGGCCGCAGGTTCACGTAGTGGTCGAGCTCGAAACGCAGCCTCAGGAGAAGGCCCCGCTCGAGGATCCCCGGGGGGAGGTTCGGGTCGCCAGGCTTCCCACCGACGGCGCCGAGCAGGATCGCGTCATGCTCCTTGATCTCGGCGAGCACCGAGTCGGGGAGCACCTCCCCCGTGGCCAGGTAGCGCTCGGCGCCGAGGTCGTAGCGGGTGGGCTCGAACTTCACACCGGCCGGGGTCACCTGCTCGAGCACCTTGAGTGCTTCCGCGGTGACCTCCGGACCGATGCCGTCGCCGGGGATCACGGCGAGCTTCAACGACTGCGTCATAGGCCGGGTCATGCAGCGGACTCTAGTTGTCGTCGGGGCGCTGGCCGCCGTTGTCTCTGAGGTCAAGACCGGACTGGACGGACTGCAGAGCGCTGTCGTTGTCCTGCTCGCGGTTATGGGCCGGGCCCCACTCGGGGTACATGTCGTACATGGTCTTCTCCATAAGGATCGAATGCGCCTGCTGGCGCGGGATGTCTTCGGTGAGTGCTGCAGCAGATCGCGCGGGGTGCCCGCGCCGTGATCGTGGTGACCGTCGTTTCATCGACGGTCGGTGCTCCGCTGCGAGCTGAAGAGACTCGATCCTCGAGTGCGGGTCACGCGGCTTCGAGGGGATCTCTGACGAGGGTGCAGATGATGCGTGCTTCGTGCGGCTTCGCTGCGGAGGTTCTTCGTAGGGCCGGGAACGCCGAACACCGCGGCGAGGTGGCCTTACTTAAGAGGCCCCGCCACGGCGGCTGATAAGTACGAAGAAGCTCCGCATAGTGGGTCCAGCCTAGACAGGCGGCCGCGCGATGTCCGCCCTTCGCACGACCTTCTCGACATGTGAGATGGAGTACCGCAACGTGGACAGCCGCGTGCGCTTTGACAGACTGCGGGGATGAGCGCCCCCCTCGAGCTACCTACCCCCGTCTCGCGTGCCTTCGACGTTTCCCGGCGCAGCGGCTACGTGTCCTTCTGCCGCAACGAGACCGGCCGGCTGCTCGCCGCCCTGGCCGCGACACGGGCGGGGACGCTCGCCGAGTTCGGCACCGGCTGCGGCGTCGGCACCGCGTGGTTGCGCAGTGGGATCCGCGAGGACGCCCGGATCCTCACCGCCGAGCTCGACCCCGGGCTCGCCGAGGGGGCGGCGGAGATCTTTGCCGACGACCCTCAGGTCGAGGTGGTCTCCGCGGACTGGTCGACCCTGCGTGACCGCGGCCCCTTCTCCCTACTGTTCCTCGACGCGCGGGAGCCCAAGAACAGCGGCGCGGACACGATCATCGACCTCATCGAGCCCGGCGGCATCGTGGTCCTTGACGACTTCACCCCGTGCGAGTCCTGGCCGCCGGTGTTCGACGGCCGGGTCGACGTCCTGCGGGAGCAGTGGCTGACCGACGAGCGCTTCACGACCGTCGAGGTGATGGTCGCCAGCGACGCCGCCGTGCTGATCGCTGCGAAACGCTGAACCCTCAGGCGGCATGCACCAGGCCGACGACCTCGGCCATGGCGTCCAGTGCCCTGCGTCTCCCGTCCGGGGTCTCGTCGCTGACCAGGTAGCAGCGCACCTCGTCCATGCCGGCGCTCTCACCCACCCCGAGGATGCCGTCAGCCATCTCGCGGTGCGAGCCGCAGAGCAGGTCACCACCCTCGGGCGCGAGGCCGAGCGGGTCCAGCACCACGTCGGCGCTCCTCGTGAGAGAGGCGGGGTCCCGCCCGGACGCCTCACACACAAGGTCGAACGCACGGGACATGGATCGCAGGCGTTCCGCGTCGAATCCACCCGGCGTGCAGGCGTTCCACTCGTCGGCGAACCGCGCCGCCAACGCCATCATCCGCGGACCCCAGGCCGCCACCACGACCGGTGGACCGGTCGGCCGAGGGCCCCGCATCACCATCTCCGCCTTCTCAGCACGCCAGTGCTCGCCCCGGAGGTCGACGGCACCGTCCTTGAGCAGGCGATGGATGATCTCGATGGCCTCGGCGAAGCGCGAGTAGCGCCGGTCCCCGGCCACCCCGACGGCGTCGTAGTCCTCGGTGTTCCCGGCGCCGATGCCCAGCACGTAGCGCCCACCGGTGATCTCGTCGAGGGTCTCGGCGGCCTTCGCGACCAGCGTCGGCGGACGGTACGGCCCGTTGAACATGGAGTGGCCCAGCCTGACCGTGGAGGTGACCGCGGCGAGCGCTCCGGCCGTCGCCACCGACTCCCAGCAACCGACCGAACCCGTCTCCCGGCTGTAGAGCGTGTGGTCGGGGACGACCACCAGGTCGAACCCGATGCTCTCGGCCGTCAAGGTCAGGGTGCGGACGTCGTCCCAGCCGGTCCTGCGTGGTGGCGTGGCCCAGCCGTGCAGGTCCACCGCGTAGCCGATGCGCATGGTCGGGCCCCCCGGGTCGAGGATCTTCAGCACCGACTCTGGCAGAACTCCCATCGGCGGTGGTGCCTTTCCTGGATCCGGGCCGACCTCCGGCGTCGTACGGCGACCCGCAGAAGCCCGGCTGTCGCCGGGCAAGAGCGGTGGGCGCTCGACTTGTGCGGGTTCGGGTACGACGGCGGGCCGGCGGTGGAGGTCGGTTACTCGCTGAGGTCGACCGCGCAGACCGACTCGGCGGTCATCGCCACCTTGATCTCGTCGAGCACCGGACCGGGGATCGCGGAGTCGACCGAGAGCGCCACCAGCGCATGGCCGCCCTTGGCGTCTCGGGCGACCTGCATGCCCGCGATGTTGACCTGGGCCTGGCCGAGGATCTGCCCGACCGTGCCGACCATCCCGGGGCGGTCGGCGTAGCGGAAGAACGCGAGGTGGTCGGTCGGCTCGATGTCGAGCTCATAGCCGTTGACCTCCACGAGCCGTTCCCGCTGAGCGATTCCGACGAGGGTCCCCGACACCGAGATCTGTGAGCCGTCGGCCAGCGTGCCGCGCAGGGTGATCAGGTTGCGGTGGTCGGGACTCTCGGGGTCGGTGACCAGCCGCACGGCCATGCCGCGCTCCGCAGCGAGCAGGGGTGCGTTCACGTAGGAGACGGCATCCTCGACGATGTCGCTGAAGATCCCCTTGAGGGCCGCGAGCTCGAGCACCTTCACGTCGTACTGGGTGATCTCCCCACGCACCTCGACGTCGAGCTGCTGGGCGACCTCGCCGGCCAGGCCGGTGAAGACGCGGCCGAGCTTCTCCACGAGTGGGATCCCAGGACGGACGTCCTCGGCGATCACCCCACCCTGGACGTTGACGGCGTCGGGGACGAGCTCGCCCCCGAGCGCGAGACGCACCGACCGCGCCACGGCGATGCCTGCCTTCTCCTGCGCCTCGTCGGTCGACGCGCCCAGGTGCGGGGTGGCCACGACGTTCTCGAACTCGAAGAGCGGGCTGTCCGTGCAGGGCTCGGAGGCGAACACGTCGAGCCCCGCGGCGGCGACGCGGCCCTCCTTGATCGCGACGTACAGCGCGTGCTCGTCGACGATGCCGCCACGGGCTGCGTTGACGAGGACGAGGCTGGGCTTGACCTGCGCGAGCTCCTCCTCACCGATCAGTCCGACGGTCTCGGGGGTCTTGGGCAGGTGCACCGACATGAAGTCTGCCTCGGCGAGCAGCTCCTCGAGGCTCACCAGTCGCACGCCCATCTGCGCGGCCCTCCCGGCCTGGACATAGGGGTCGAACGCGATCACCCTCATCCCGAACGCGGACAGCCGCTGCGCCACGAGGACGCCGATGCGGCCGAGCCCGACGATGCCGACGGTCTTCTCGTAGAGCTCGATGCCGGTGTACTTGCTGCGCTTCCACTCCCCCGTCTTGAGCGCGGCGTTGGCGGGCGCGACGTGGCGCGCGGCCGCGAGCATGAGGGCGACGGCGAGCTCTGCGGCCGAGACGATGTTGGAGGTCGGGGCGTTGACGACCATCACGCCGTTCTGGGTCGCGGCCCGGACGTCGACGTTGTCGAGACCCACGCCCGCGCGCGCGATCACCTTGAGCCTCGTGGCGGCGGCCAGTGCTTCGGCGTCGACCTTCGTGGCACTGCGCACGAGGATCGCGTCCACATCGGCGATGGCCGGGAGCAGCTCGGCGCGATCGGCGCCCACACAGGTGCGGATCTCGAAGTCCGGCCCGAGCGCGTCGACAGTGGCGGGGCTGAGCTCTTCGGCGATGAGTACGACGGGCTTGCTCACGAGTTGTCCTCTTGCGTGTGATGAGTCGGCATGTCCTGGCGCTCCCGCTGTGGCGGTGCGCGGCCGTGCACGACGCTGTGCCCGAGCGGCAACTCTACCCGATCGACCGGGCCCGTCTCAGGTGGCGCAGCAGTCGGGACCGCACGCCCCGTCGGCGGTCGCGGTCGACGCCATGGTGAGGGTCGGCCGCGACTCGGCCCAGGCCTGCTCGAGCACCTGGATGAGGACGTCGGTCGGCTGGGCTCCCGCGACGCCGTACTTCTCGTCGACGACGAAGAACGGGACCCCGGTCACGCCGTACGCCCGCGCCTGCGCGAGGTCGGCGTGCACCGCGTCGGCGTAGACGCTGGAGTCGAGGACCCGGTCGACCGCGCCGCCCTCCAGGCCGACCTCCGCCGCGACCTTGCGCAGCACCGCGGGGTCGCCCATCGACTCCCCCCGGGTGAAGTACGCCGCGAGCAGGGCCTCCTTGAGCTCGCCCTGGAGCCGGGGGCCGCCGTCGTCGAGCGCGAGGTGGAGCAGCCGGTGCGCGTCCACGGTCTTGGTGTGTGTGGCGTGGTCGTAGTCGAAGTCCAGGCCCTCCTCGGTCGCGACGTCCGCGACCCGCGACATCATCTGGCGGGCCCCGTCGGTGTCGACGCCGTACTTGCTGGCCAGCGAGTCGAGGACCGACTCGCTCCCGACCTCGGGGGCGGACGGGTCGAGCTCGAAGGAGCGGTACACGACCTCGACCTCGTCGGCGTGCTCGAACCGCTCCAGGGCAGCCTCGAGCCGACGCTTGCCGATGTAGCACCAGGGACAGACGACGTCGGACCAGATCTCGATGCGCATGACGGGCATAACGCCGGGGGTGCACCGGTTTGTTCCGACCGCGCGTCCGGGTCCGCTCCTCGACCGTCAGCGCCACACGGCGAGGACCAGCGCCACGACCACCAGCCCGACGGTGTGGTACCCGGCGGTGATCGCGGCCCAGACCAGCGGCTGTGCCTTCTTGGGGTCGAACCAACCGGTGACCATGAGGATCGCAGCCGCGATCCCGACCCCGACCACGAGGCCGAGCGTCAACCCCTCACCTGCGGTGTCGGTGCCGGTGGCCACCACGAGCATCGCCACCGCGACCGAGGAGATCAGGCAGGTGACCAGCGGCGCGATGTAGACCGACACCGACGGGGTGTCGTCCTCACCCGGCTCCCAGCCCAAGGACTTGGTCCAGGCCGACGCCATCGGCTTCGGCATGTACCACGCGGCGCCGAGGACGAAGTACGCCACGGCAGCCACCGGCACGGCGAGCCAGTTCACGTCGCTCAGCAGGGAGAGTGTCATCGAGATACCTCGCACGGTCGGGTCGGCTGGATGCCGCTTCGACCATGGTGGCGGGTGACAGGCGTCCCGTCCGCCGGACACGCGCAGGCACGCTGTCCGACGTACGTGGGGAACGCTTGCGGCGGGCGTCTCGGGGGCCGCCGACCGCGCACTCCCCTCGACAAAGCAGTACTCCCCACGACGTATGCGTCGTGGGGAGTGCCGCTTTACCAGGGGACCCTGGGAAAACGGTCGAGCGAGGTGGGGGTCAGCGCGTGGCGGTGCCCTCGGTGTAGTCGGAGTCGTGCGACTTCACCCAGCTCATCAGCTTGCGCAGCTCGCGGCCGGTCTCCTCGATCGGGTGCTGCTCACCCTTGGCACGCAGCTCCTTGAACTCCGGGCCGCCGGCGTCCTGGTCGTCGATGAAGCGCTTCGCGAACGCACCGTTCTTGACGTCCTCCAGGACGTCCTTCATCCGGTCCTTGACCGAGTCGTCGATCACCCGCGGGCCAGAAACGTAGTCGCCGTACTCCGCGGTGTCGGAGACCGACCAGCGCTGCTTGGCGATGCCGCCCTCGTACATCAGGTCCACGATCAGCTTCAGCTCGTGCAGGCACTCGAAGTAGGCGACCTCGGGCTGGTAGCCGGCCTCGGTCAGCGTCTCGAAGCCCTTCATCACCAGCTCCGACACCCCGCCGCACAGCACCGCCTGCTCACCGAAGAGGTCGGTCTCGGTCTCCTCGGTGAAGGTGGTCTTGATGCCGCCTGCGCGGAGGCCACCGATCGCCTTCGCGTAGGCGAGCGCGAGGTCCCACGCCTTGCCCGACGCGTCGTTCTCCACCGCGACGAGCACCGGTACGCCGCGACCCTCGGCGTACTCACGTCGCACGAGATGGCCCGGGCCCTTGGGGGCGACCATCGCCACGTCGACACCCGGGGGCGGGGTGATGTAGCCGAAGCGGATGTTGAACCCGTGGCTGAAGAACAGCGCGTCACCCTCCACGAGGTTCGGCTCGACGGCCTCGGCGTACAGCTTCCGCTGCACGTGGTCGGGGGCGAGGATCATGATCAGGTCTGCCTCCTCGCACGCCTCGTAGGGCGTGAGGACGCGCAGCCCCTCGGCCTCGGCCTTGGCCCGGCTCTTGGAGCCCTCGGGCAGGCCGACACGCACGTCGACCCCGGAGTCGCGCAGCGACAGCGCGTGGGCGTGACCCTGGCTGCCGTAGCCGAGCACCGCGACGTTGCGGCTCTGGATCACGGACAGGTCGGCGTCATCGTCGTAGAACATCTCGGCCACGGTGGGCTCTCCTTCGTCGTTGCTTCATCTGGTGCGGTCGGTTCGGGGGTACGGCGGGTCGGTCAGACGGCGGCGGGCGGCACCGGGACGGGCACGGGGCGCAGGGTGCGGTCGGTGATCGAGCGGCTGCCCCGGCCGATCGCGACCATCCCGGACTGGACGAGCTCACGGACCCCGAGCGGCTCGATCACCCGGAGGAACGCGTCCAGCTTGCCCGCGTCACCGGTCACCTCGATCGTCACCGCGTCGGTCGCGACGTCGACGACCTTTGCCCGGAACAGCTGCACGGTCTCGAGGACCAGCCGGCGGTTCTCGCCGTCGGCCTTGACCTTCACGAGCAGCAGCTCGCGCGTGACCGCGGCGTCGTTGTCGAGCTCGACGATCTTGATGACCTCGACCAGCTTGTTGAGCTGCTTGGTGACCTGCTCCAGCGGCGAGTCCTCGACGTTGACCACGATCGTCATCCGGGAGACCTCGGGGTGCTCGGTCGGGCCCACGGCCAGGGAGTCGATGTTGAACCCGCGCCGGCTGAACAGCCCCGCGATCCGCGCCAGGACGCCCGGCTTGTTCTCCACCAGCACCGACAGGGTGTGCCTGCTCACAGGTCGTCCTCCTTGGTCTCGAGACGCTCGCTTCGCTTGTGCTGAGGAGCCGAGGAACGAGGCGTCTCGAAGAGCCCGGTCCTCGACCAGCGGCTCGCGCTCACAGGTCGTCCTCGTCGAACTCGGGCGCGAGGTCCCGCGCGAACTTGATGTCGTCGTTGCTGGTGCCGGCGGCCACCATCGGCCACACCATCGCGTCGCGGTGCACGCGGAAGTCGACCACGACCGGCACGTCGTTGATCTCCATCGCCTTCTGGATCACCGCGTCCACGTCGTCGGGGTTGTCGCACGCCAACCCGACACACCCGTAGGCCTCGGCGAGCTTGACGAAGTCAGGGATGCGGACCTCCTCAGCACGCTGGAGGTCGGTGTTGGAGTACCGCTGGTTGTAGAACAGCGTCTGCCACTGGCGGACCATGCCGAGCGAGGAGTTGTTGATGATCGCGACCTTGATCGGGATCCCCTCGATGGCGCAGGTGGCCAGCTCCTGGTTGGTCATCTGGAAACAGCCGTCGCCGTCGATCGACCAGACCGTCGCCTCTGGGCGGGCGACCTTGGCCCCCATCGCGGCCGGCACGGAGTAGCCCATCGTGCCCAGGCCGCCGGAGTTGATCCAGGTGTTGGGGTGCTCGTACTGGATGAAGTGTGTCGCCCACATCTGGTGCTGACCGACCCCGGCGACGTAGATCGCCTCGGGGCCGGCGATCGCGCTCAGCCGCTCGAGGACGTACTGCGGGGCGAGCGAGCCGTCCTCGGGCTCGTCGTAGCCGAGCGGGTACTTGCTCCGCACACCGGTGACGAACTCCACCCAGGCGGCGTAGTCACCGCGGCGACCGGCATCCGCCTCGGCCTGGAGCGCCACGATCAGGTCGGCGATCACCTCGCGGGCGTCCCCGACGATCGGCACGTCGACGGCCCGGTTCTTGCCGATCTCGGCGGGGTCGATGTCGGCGTGCACGATCTTGGCGAGCGGCGCGAACGAGTCGAGGTTCCCGGTCACCCGGTCGTCGAACCGGGCGCCCAGGCTCACGATGAGGTCGCTGCGCTGCAGTCCGGCGACCGCCGCGACGGTGCCGTGCATGCCCGGCATACCGAGGTGCTGCGGATGGCTGTCCGGGAACGCGCCGCGGGCCATCAGTGTCGTGACCACCGGGATGCCGGTCATCTCGGCGAGGACCCGCAGCTCCTTGGCCGCCTTCGCCCGGATGACGCCGCCTCCGACGTACAGCACCGGACGGCGGGCCTCGAGCATCAGCCGGGCGGCCTCCCGCACCTGCTTGGCGTGGGGGCGGGTGACCGGGCGGTAGCCCGGCAGGTTCAGCTCGGTGGGCCACGTGAAGGTCGTCATCGCCTGCAGCGCGTCCTTGGAGATGTCGACCAGGACGGGACCGGGACGGCCCGTCGAGGCGATGTAGAACGCCTCGGCGATGATCCGGGGGATCTCGTCGGCGTCGGTGACCAGGAAGTTGTGCTTGGTGATCGGCATCGTGATGCCGCGGATGTCGGCCTCCTGGAACGCGTCCGTGCCGATGGCGGCGCTGGTCACCTGGCCGGTGATCGCGACCAGGGGCACCGAGTCCATGTAGGCGTCCGCGAGAGGCGTGACGAGGTTGGTGGCACCGGGGCCGCTGGTGGCCATGCAGACGCCGACCTTGCCGGTCGCGGCGGCGTAGCCCTGGGCGGCGTGGCCGGCGCCCTGCTCGTGGCGCACCAGGATGTGCCGCACCTTGACCGAGTCGAACAGCGGGTCGTAGGCCGGCAGGATCGCGCCACCGGGAATGCCGAAGACGTTCTCGGCTCCCGCGCACTCCAACGCCTTCACGAGGCTCTGCGCGCCGGTGACCTGCTCGCTCATGATCGCCTTCCCTCTCGGTGCATCTCGCCCAACAAAAAACCCCTCGGCCCGGTGGGCAAGCGAGGGGTGACGCGTGTGCTGCTGGCTGTGGCCTTCGCCGGGCCCGTCAGCTGACGCGTCGGGTGCGTACAAGAATGTCGAAACGCATGGGTCAACAATCCCTGCAGGCGCGCCCCTCGTCAATCGAGTGTGACACGCGTCCCAGCATACGGGACGTCGATCCCACATGGTGGCGGGCGGTCCGCTCTCACCACCTGTAGACATCTGCAGATCCGCGAGATATCTTCGTGCGAGAAAGTATCTCGCCAATACCGACGGAGGAGAAACCCCCGTGTCCCCGCGTCGCTACCGGATGGACCGCCGCCAGGAAGCCGTCGAGGCCACCCGCGCGCGGATCGTTGCGGCGGCGATGGAGCTGCATGCGGAGCGGGGCGTGCAGAGCACCGGCTGGGACGACGTCGCGGAGGCCGCCGGCGTCTCGACGGCCACGGTCTACCGGCACTTCCCCTCCGTGTCCGAGCTCGTCCCTGCGTGTGCGCGCGCCGTGTTCGACGTGATCCGCCCCCCGAGCGAGGAGGAGGCCGCGGCCCGCTTCGCGACGATGCCGACCGGCGGGGAGCGCCTGGAGCACCTGGTGCGCGAGTCGTGCCACTGCTACCGGCGCGGAGAGGCCTGGTTGCACGCAGCCCACCGCGAGCGCGACTTCGTCCCGGCGCTCGACGCGGCCCTCGAGGTGATCCAAGGGACCCTGCACGTGCTCGTCGACGCAGCCGCCGGTCGGGCGCTGCCGGCGGCGGCGCACGCCCCCCTGTTCGTCCTGTGCGACTTCCCTCTCTGGAAGTCACTCATCGACGCCGGACTGTCCTACCGGGCTACCGAGGACACCGTCGTGGCGCTCGTCCACGCGCAGGCACACCGTCTCGGACTGACCCCTGAGGAGGATCCATGACCAGCACCGCGACCACGTCCCTGGCGGCGACCGACCGAGGGGCCGGTGAACCCGCCCTCGTGTTCCTGCCCGGTTGGTGTGGCGACCGCACGGTCTTCGACGAGCTCGTCGTCGGTACGTCGGAGCGCCGGCGCGCCCTGTCCGTCGACTGGCCCGGGCACGGCGACACGCCTTCGACCACCCGCGACTTCACCACCGCCGATCTCGTGGACCGCACCCTCGACCTGCTCGAGCAAGCCGGAGTGCAACGCGTGGTGCCGGTCGCGCTCTCGCACGCGGGTTGGGTGGCCCTCGAGCTCCGCAGGCGCCTCGGGAGCGAGCGGGTCCCCGCCCTGGTGCTGCTCGACTGGATGGTGCTCGGCCCTCCCCCGCCGTTCCTCGACGCCCTCGAGGGCCTGCAGCGCCCCGAGTCGTGGGAGCAGACGCGAGCCGCGCTCTTCGACATGTGGACCAGGAGCCTCGACATCCCCCCGTTGGTCGACTACGTGGCCGGGATGGGTGCGCACGGGTTCGACATGTGGGCCCGGGCCGGGCGCGAGATCGCCTCGTCGTTCCGCACCGAGGGGTCCCCTCTGGAGGCGCTGGGCAGGCTCGACCCGCCGCCCCGGACGTTGCACCTGTACGCGCAGCCGGGCGACGCCGAGGTGCTCACTGCCCAGCAGGAGTTCGCGGCCGCCCACCCCTGGTTCGAGGTACGGCGGCTCGACGCCCGCAGCCACTTCCCGATGTTCGAGGTGCCCGAGGAGATGTCGGTCCTGGTCGAGCAGTTCGTCGCCTCGCTGCCCTGAGCGGTCAGCCGCAGATCGCGCCGTGCGCGGCCGACTGGACGACCTTGGCGTACTTGCCCAGCACGCCCTTGGTGTACTTCGGCTCGTTCGGCGTCCAGCCGTCCTTGCGGCGTGCGAGCTCGGCGTCGTCGATGGTGACCTCGAGGAGCCGGTTGCCGACGTCGAGCCGGATCGGGTCACCGTCACGGACGAACGCGATCGGGCCACCGTCCGCGGCCTCCGGCGCCACGTGGCCCACGCAGAGGCCCGTCGTACCGCCGGAGAACCGGCCGTCGGTGAGCAGCAGCACGTCCTTGCCCAGGCCCGCGCCCTTGATCGCGCCGGTGATCGCGAGCATCTCGCGCATGCCAGGGCCGCCCTTGGGACCCTCGTAGCGGATCACGACGACGTCTCCGCCGGTGATCTGCCCCGCCTCGAGCGCGTCCATCGCCGCGCGCTCGCCGTCGAAGACCCGCGCGGTGCCCTCGAACACGTCGTCGTCGAACCCGGCGGACTTCACCACGGCCCCGTCGGGGGCCAGGGACCCCTTGAGGATGGTCAGGCCGCCGGTCTTGTGGATGGGACGCGACAGCTCGCGGATGATCTCGCCGTCCACGTCGGGCGGCGCGATGTCCGCGAGGTTCTCGGCCATCGTCTGGCCGGTCACGGTCAGGCAGTCGCCGTGCAGCAGGCCCGCGTCGAGCAGCGCCCTCATCACCACGGGGATGCCGCCGACCTTGTCCACGTCGTTCATCACGAACCGGCCGAACGGCTTGAGGTCGCCCAGGTGCGGGACCCGGTCGCCTATGCGGTTGAAGTCGTCGAGGGTCAGGTCCACCTCGGCCTCGCGGGCGATCGCGAGCAGGTGGAGCACGGCGTTGGTGGAGCCGCCGAGCGCCATCACGATCGCGATCGCGTTCTCGAAGGCGGGCTTGGTCATGATCTGGCGCGCGGTGATGCCGCGACGGAGCATCTCCACGACGGCCTCGCCCGAGCGGTGTGCGAAGCCGTCGCGGCGGCGGTCCACGGCCGGCGGTGCGGCCGACCCGGGCAGCGACATGCCGAGCGCCTCGGCCACCGACGCCATCGTGTTCGCGGTGTACATCCCCCCGCAGGCGCCCTCACCGGGACAGATCGCCCGCTCGATGCGGTCGACCTCGGCCCGGGTGATCTTCCCCGCGAGGCACGCGCCGACGGCCTCGAACGCGTCGATGATCGTGACGTCCTTGCCGTCGACCTGACCGGGCATGGTCGAACCTGCGTAGAGGAACACCGACGCGAGGTCGAGCCGGGCGGCGGCCATCAGCATGCCCGGCAGCGACTTGTCGCACCCGGCGAGGAGGACCGACCCGTCGAGGCGCTCGGCCATCATCACGGTCTCGACGCTGTCGGCGATCACCTCGCGGGAGACCAGCGAGAAGTGCATCCCCTCGTGCCCCATCGAGATCCCGTCCGAGACCGAGATCGTGCCGAACTCGAGCGGGTAGCCGCCGCCGGCGTGGACCCCGTTCTTCACCGCCTTCGCGAGCCGGTCGAGGGAGAGGTTGCACGGGGTGATCTCGTTCCACGAGGACGCGACACCGATCTGCGGCTTGGCGAAGTCCTCGTCACCCATGCCCACCGCGCGGAGCATGCCGCGTGCGGCGGCGCGCTCGAGGCCGTCGGTGACGTCGCGGCTGCGGGGCTTGATGTCGGGCCGGTCCTGGGGGTTCGCGGGGCGCTCAGGCATGGCAGGAGACTACGCCGCGGTGTCGAGCGGGCCGGTGGGTGTCTCACCTCGTCCTCCCCGGCATGTCTAGGGTTGGCCGGTGACCGCGCGGCAGACCCAGGACCCCACGCCCCCCGCCGGCCAGGCGCAGGCGGTCTGGCTGGTCATCGGGGGCATCGTCTCGGTCCAGGTCGGCGCGGCGATCGCCAAGGACCTCTTCCCGCTGATCCCACCGACCGCGATGGTGTGGCTGCGCCTGGTCACTTCCGCGGTGATCCTCCTGGCGATCGCCCGTCCACGTCTCCGCGGCAGGTCCGCCGCCGACTGGCGGGTGTCGCTGGCGTTCGGGGTCAGCCTGATGACGATGAACTGGGCGATCTACCAGTCGTTCGCGCGGATCCCCCTCGGGATCGCGGTCACCATCGAGTTCCTCGGTCCGCTGGCCGTGGCGGTGCTCGGCTCCCGCCGCCCGCGGGACCTCGTGTGGGTGGGCCTCGCCGCGGTCGGCGTGGCCCTGCTCGGGTTCGGCCCGGGTGACCTGACGTTGGCGGGGGTCCTCTTCGCGCTGCTCGCGGGGGCGGCCTGGGCGGCGTACATCCTGCTCAGCGCCCGGACCGGGCAGCGGTGGCCGGGGATCTCCGGGCTCGCGGTCGCCAGCGTGGTGGGGGCCGTGGTCCTGGCACCTCCCGCGATGCTCGAGGCGGGCCGGGACCTCCTGGACCCGAAGATCCTCGCCCTCGGCGTCGCGATCGGCCTCCTGTCGTCGGTGATCCCGTACAGCTTCGAGCTCAAGGCTCTGCGCCGGATCCCGCCCCGGGTCTTCGGCGTGCTGATGAGCCTGGAGCCCGCCGCGGCTGCGCTGGCCGCACTCGTGCTGCTGGCGGAGTTCCTCACCGTGCTGCAGTGGGCGGCCGTGGCCTGTGTGGTGGCCGCGAGCGCGGGGGCGACGCGTACGGCGCCGCCGCCGGTCGAGCCCGCGCCGAACTGATCACGCGAGGACCGCGGCGCGGACCACCATCACGTCGGGGAGGTGCTTCACGGCCTCGACCCACGTGTCACCGGTGTCGGTGCTCGCGAACACGTTGCCGCACCGGGTCCCGAAGTAGAAGCCGGCGTCCTCGGCGTGGTCGGTGCACATCGCGTCGCGCACCACCGAGGTGTAGAACGCGTCCGGCAGCCCGTTCCCGAGCTCCTCCCACGAGGACCCGGCGTCCCGGGAACGCCACACCCGCGCCCGTGCGCCCGGGGGGAAGCGGGAGTCCCCCGCCCCGTTGGGGAACACGAACAGGGTGTCCGGGTCGTGCGGGTGGACCACGAGCACGAAGCCGAAGTCCGACGGGAGCCCGTCGGCGATCGAGCGCCAGCTGTCTCCGGCGTCGTCGGACCGGTAGACGCCGCCGTGGTTCTGGGCGAAGAACCGGTCCGGCCGGTCGGGGTGCTGCGCGACCTTGTGCACGCACTGGCCGAACTCCGGGTACTGCTGGCCCTCCGGCATGAAGTCCGCGACGATGCCCGTGTTGGCCGGCGACCACGACTGGCGTCCATCGGTGGTCCGGTACACCCCACCGGTCGACATCGCCACGAGCATCCGGGC
>Ga0299913_10000867_pt1 | contig 20743 bp, 16 predicted proteins | sample RVTome_9_FD_201360 | JGI IMG/M metagenome (GOLD analysis project Ga0299913, IMG submission 201360) | Soil microbial communities from uranium-contaminated site in the Upper Colorado River Basin, Wyoming, United States - RVT155D38 (version 2) ... | reverse complement strand
GAGCCCGTCCAGCCCGCCGAGCACGGCGATCGTGCCGACGCGCCGGCCGTCGAGGAGGATGGGCCGCGCGATGGCGACTCCCTCCCGCGATGTGGCGACGGAGCTCGCGGGCGGCGCAGGCGGCGGCCCGAGCGCCGGATCGCTGGCATAGCCGGCAAACAGCGCGTCGTCGCCGTCGTAGATGGCGGCCCAGCGCACGTCGGGTTGTGTCTCGAGGGAGGCCAGCAGCTCGGTGGCGGTGGCCGGATCGTCGAACTGGATGGCGGCCGTACTGTTGCGGCCCGCGATCTCGGCCACCGACTCGAGTCGCTCCTGCAGATCGCGGCGATACGCGAGCGAGTCCCACACGAACAGCGCCGCGTTGGCGAGCAGCAGCACGATGACGCTGCCCAGCGCGATGACCGCGATCAGTTTCCGCCGGATCGAGAGCTCGTCGAGCCTGCCCATCATCGGCTCACTGGCCCGGCGCGGACGCGGGACGGCGCGCCACCTGCATCAGCTTGGAGCTCATCCTGAATTCGGCCCGCTCGCAGGCCTCCTGGTTCACCGCGAACCGGACGCGGCTGCCCTCGACGAAGAACGAGACGTGTCCGCCGGCAGCGAGGAATTCGAGGCTGTCGGAGACCGTCAGGACGCGTTGCGTGTCGATGCCGCGCAGCAGCGCCGCGAAGCGTCCCTTTTCCGTGGGGGACACGAAGAGAATGTGGCAGCCGTCGAGCCGGCCGGCGCGCTCGACGCGCCGCACGGCCAGGCGCCGGTGCCGCACGTGCTCCCCGGCGAGCAGGTCATCGAGCACGCGGCCGAACGGGTCCCGCCCGACCAGGCAGAACGTGATCGGCTCGTCCGGGGACGCGAACGCGTCAGGCGGCCACTCCACGAACTTCGCGAAGTTGTACAGGAAGGCGGCCTTGATCTCGTCCTCGAGTGACTGCGCCCGCGCCGGCGATCGGCCGGCCGCCAGCAGCAGGCCGAGGGCGGCGGCGAGACAGAGGGCCCGGCGCATCAGAACACCAGGGTCGCCTGCACGGCGATGCCCCGCTCGACCTCCGAGCGGACCGCCGGCGCCCCGAACTCGGGATGGCGACCGTGCAGAAGGTTGCGGCCGGTCAGCGAGAGGCGCAGGTCCGGCGTCACGAGCCAGGCGGCCCGCAGATCGAGCTCGGTGTAGGCCGGGACCGCCGGGTCCGGCAGCGAGCCGACGCTCCGCAGGAAGGCGTGCAGCTCGACATCGCGCGGCAGATCGATCGCACCGCGCAGCTGGAACATGGCGCCCGGGTCGTTCCCTTCGGTGACGCCCAGCTGCGGGTCGCGGCTTCCGGGGCGCGGCTCGAGCTCCTTGGTGAACGCCGTGAACGCCGCGTCCCAGTGCATCCAGGGGAGCGGGCGCACGTTGAGCTGCACCTCCACGCCGTTGGTGTGTCCCCGCAGGAGGTTGTCGATCCGCAGCGATCCGTCCGCCTGCGGCTCGAGGGAGCGGAGCCGGTCGTACCGGTTGTGGAAGAGCGACACGTCGACGGCGAGCCGTGGATGCGGCTGGACGCGGTAGCCGCCCTCGTACGCGACGAGCGACTCGGCGGAGAAGTCCGGCGAGCCTCGCAGCGTGACGTTCTGTGCCGGATCGGTGAGCTGCACATCGGACTCGAGCCGTGTCGGCATCCGGACGGCCCGCGAGATCGCGGCCCAGGCGAGGTGATGCTCCAGCGGCTTCCAGCGGACGCGCGCCGTGGGCTGGAGCTCGAATCCCGAGAAGTCGTTCTTCTCGACCCGTACCCCGACGAGGAGGTCGAGGCGTTCCGGCCGGATCGCGATCTCGTCCTGCACGAAGAGCCCGTAGAGAGGCGCGCTGCGGGACCGCGGATTGAACCGGACGACGGAGGTGGGCGTGGTGTCGTCCCTCGAAACGCGGGCGCCCCCCCCGACGAGCACCAGGTGGCGGCCGTGCCGGGGCAGCCGGTACTGGACGTCCAGATCCCACGTGCCGCGCTGCTCTTCGAAGAGTTCGGGGATCAGGCGGTAGGTGTGATCGTAGTACCCCTGGATCTGCAGCTCGCTGTCGCGCTCGAACCGCGTGGTCCATCGGCCCAGCAGGTTGAAGCCGTTCAGATCGAGATCCGGCTGACCCGGGAGCCCCGCCTCGCCGACGTAGCCATCTCCGGACACCGTCAGACGCGATCGCGGCGAGACCGTCCAGTCGAGGCGGCCGCCAATCTGGCCGCTGCGCAGCGGGTCCCCCGCGCTGAGGCCCTCGGCGGTGGCGAGCGCGTCGAGCGTCCGGTACTTGGCGTACAGGCGGTAGTGCGCGGCCGGGCCCAGCGCATCGCCGAACCGCATCAGCGCGGTCGCGCGCTGCTCGGTGCCCGCCGCCACCTGCGCGAGCCCGTCGATCGTCTGCGCGGCCGGCTTGGTGACGATGTTGATGACGCCGTTGACGGCGTTGGCGCCCCACAGGGTGGCGCCCGGCCCCCGGATGATTTCGATGCGCTCGATGTCGTTCAGCACCAGGTCCTGCACGTCCCAGAAGACGCCCGAGAACAGCGGGGTGTAGATGCTGCGGCCGTCGACCAGCACGAGCAGCTTGTTGCCGGAGGTGTTGAAGCCGCGGGCCGAGATCGCCCAGGTGCGTCCGTTCTGCCGGGCGACGAACAGTCCGGCGCCGAGCCGCAGCAGGTCGGCCAGCGTCTCCGCGCCGGAGCGCCGGATCTCGTCGGCGTAGATGACGTCGACCGCGGCCGGCGCGCCGAAGAGCGGCTCGCTGCGGCGCAGGACGCCGGCGACGTCGATGTCCATCAGCTCTTCCAGCGTGAGGTCCCGGAGGGGGGCGTCGGAGATGGAGAGCGACTGCGCGCGGGCGTGGGTGCCGCCGGCGACGGCGCCGAGCGCGATCGAGACGAGGACGGCCAGAACGCTCCGGCTCATGCTTCGGCCTCGGGGCCACCGGGGCACAGGACAAGCACGGAATCGCGCATCGGCGCGAATCCCCCCGTTTCCGGACTAGGCGCCGGACGCGCCGTGAAGCTCGGCGCCTTCCGTCGAATCATGGACGGCGCTCCGCGCTTCCGCGCGCCCGGGCACGAGCGATCGGACCACCACGTAGAGCACCGGGATGAAGATCACGTTGAGGAACGTCGCGAACGCCATGCCGCCGAACAGCGTCGTGCCGACCGAATGCCGCCCCGCCTGCCCCGCGCCGGTCGCGAAGACGAGCGGCAGCACGGCGAGCATGAGGGTCAGCGATGTCATCAGCACCGGCCGCAGCCGGATGCGTGAGGACTCGACCGCCGCCTCGATGATCGAAAGGCCCCGCTCGCGGAGCTGCTCGGCGAACTCGACGATCAGGATGGAGTTCTTGGCGGCGAGCCCGATGAGCATGACCATCCCGATCTGGCAGTAGACGTCGTTGGCGAGCCCGCGCAGGCCCACCGCGGAGAGCGCGCCGAGCACGGCGAGCGGCACCGCCAGCAGGATGATGAACGGGAGCACATAGCTCTCGTACTGGGCGGCGAGCACCAGGTACACCAGCAGGAGCCCGAGCCCGAAGAGGATCAGGGACTGCCGGCCCGCCTCCAGCTCCTCGCGGGATTGTCCGGACCACGCGTACGAGTATCCGGTGGGCAGCGTGGTGTCGGCCACCTCCTGCATCGCGCGAAGCGCCTCGCCCGAGCTCACCCCCGGCGCGGCGGATCCGTTGATCTCCACGGACCGGAACAGGTTGAAGTGCGGGATCACCTGCGGCGATGTGCCCTCGGTGACCCGGACCAGGTTGTCGAGCGGCAGCATGCGGCCGTTCCGCGCGCGGGCGTAGAACTGGCCGAGTTGCGCCGCGTCGCCTCGGAACCGCTGGTCCGCCTGGACGTAGACGCGATACGACCGGTTGTTGAAGTCGAAGTCGTTCACGTACTGCGAGCCGAGGAAGATCTGCAGCGCGCTGCTGACCTCGTCGAGCGGCATGTCGAGCGACTTCACCCGCTCGCGGTCGATGTCGACCACCAGCTGCGGGTCGCTCGCCGTGAATGTCGTGAAGATCCCCCGCAGCTCCGGCCTCTGGTTGGCGGCCGCGATGAGGTCGCGCGCGACCGCCGACAGGCGATTGATGTCCCCGCCGCTCTGATCGAGCAGCTGGAACTGGAAGCCGCCCAGCGCGCCCAGACCCGGGATGGACGGCGGCAGGAACGCCATCACGATCGCGTCCGTGATCCCGCCGAGCTGCCCCTGGAGGCGCCCCACCACCGCCATCGCCGAATGCTCCCGTCCCGGGCGCTCCTGGATCGGCTTCAGGCGGATGAAGATCAGGCCGCGGTTCGGGGCGGAGCCTCCGAAGCTGAAGCCCATGACCGAGAACACGCCGGCGATCTCGGGCGTCTCGAGCAGCATCTGCTCGGCCTTCCGCGCGACCGTCGCGGTGTACTCGAGCGACGCGCCCTCGGGGGCCTGCACCTGGCAGATGATGAAGTTCTGGTCCTCGGCGGGCACGAACGCGGTCGGCACGATGCGATAGACGACGACGGTCAGGACGAGGCCCAGGACGAACACGGCGATGGTCGCCACGCGGCGGGCGACCAGGACCCGCAGCACCTTCACGTAGAGGTTCGTGCCGGCCGTCATCATCCGCTCGAACAGCGCGAACACGCCGCGCCGCTCGCGCTCCTCGCCGAGCAGCAGCGCCGAGAGCGCCGGCGTCAGCGTCAGCGCATTGAACGCGGAGAGCGCCACCGCGAAGGCGATCGTCAGCGAGAACTGCTGATAGAGGATGCCGGTCGATCCGGGGAAGAGCGCCACCGGCACGAAGACCGCCACGAGCACGAGTGACGTCGCCACGACCGCACCGAACACCTCGCGCATCGCGGTCGAAGCGGCCTCCCGCGACGATCGCCCGAACTGGTGCATGTGCCGCTGGATGTTCTCGATCACCACGATCGCATCGTCCACGACGATCCCCGTGGCGAGGACGATGCCGAAGAGCGTCAGCGTGTTGATCGAGAAGCCGAGCAGCTTCACGAAGATGAACGTCCCGATCAGCGAGACGGGGATCGTGAACGCCGGGATGATCGTGCTGCGCCAGTTCTGCAGGAAGACGAAGAGGACGAGCACGACGAGCACGATCGCCTCGAGCAGCGTCGTCAGAACCTCGCGGATCGACTCCTGGACCACCGTCGCCGTGTCGAAGGCGATCTCGTACTTCATGCCCGCGGGGAAGTTGCGCGACAGGCGCTCGATCTCGGCCTTGACCTGCTCGTAGACGTCGAGGGCGTTCGCCGTCGGCAGCTGCATCACCCCGAAGCCGACGGCCTCCTGACCGTTGTACCGCAGGTTGCTCGAGTAGGTTTCGGCGCCGAGCTCGGCCCGCCCGACATCGCGCAGCCGGATGAGGCCGCCGTCCGGCTCCGCCTTGACGATGATGTCCTCGAACTCGTGGACCTCGGTGAGGCGCCCGGCCGCCCGGACGCCGATCTGGTACATCTGTCCCGATGGCACCGGCGGCTGGCCGACCTGCCCGGCGGCGATCTGCACGTTCTGCTCGCGCAGGGCGGCGGTGACGTCCGCGGCCGTGAGCCCGCGCGCGGCCAGCCTGGTGGGGTCCACCCAGAGCCGCATGGCGTACTTCCGCTCGCCGAAGATGATCACGTCGGCCACGCCGGGGATGCGCTTCAGCGAGTCGCGCACGAACACGTCGAGATAGTTGCTGAGGAACAGCGGGTCGTACTGCCCCGACTCGTCGTACACGCCGGCGCCCATGATGAAGCCCGTCGAGCTCTTCGTCACCGTGACGCCGATGTTCTTGACCTCGTTCGGCAGGCGGCCGCTCGCGGTGGCAACGCGGTTCTGGATGTCGACCGCGGCGAGATCCTGATTGCGCGAGACGTCGAACACGGCGCTGATGCTGCTCAGGCCGCTGCTGGTGCTCGACGAGGTCAGATAGGAAAGCCCCTCGACGCCGTTGATCGCCTGCTCGAGCGGCACGGTCACCGCCGACTCGACGGTCTGGGCGCTCGCGCCCGTATAGACGCTGGAGACGTTCACCTGCGGGGGCGCGATGATCGGGTACTGCGCGATCGGCAGCGTCGGAATGGCGATCAGGCCGCCGAAGATGATGATCAGCGAGCAGACGGTCGAGAGGACCGGCCGGCGGATGAAGGTATCAACGGACATGGTGGATCCTGCGGAATCACGACCTTCCGACGGCGGTCCGCCGCGGAGGCCCGGAGGCGGACGGGCGCCCCGCCGGCCTAGCCGGCGGGCGCAATGGGCAGCCCATCGCCGAGCCGCTGAACGCCGGCGGTCACGACGCGATCGCCCGGCTCGAGGCCGTCGAGCACGACGTACTCGTTCCCCACGAGGGGCCCCAGACGGACGAGCCGCTGGCGCGCGACGAGCGTCGCGTCCTGCTCCTCCGCGACGAAGAGAAAGTACTGGCCGTTGACCCGCGTCACGGCCAGCGCCGGAATGGTCATGGCCGGATCGGAGCTCCAGACGACCTGCGCGCGGACGAACTGCTCGGTTCGGAACCCGTTCCCCGGCGGCACCGGCGCCTTGGCGAGCACCGACTGCGTGCGCTCGTCCACCTGCGGCGACACGAAGTCGATCCGGACGGCCGCCACCACCTCGCCCGCGTCGGAGAGCAGGCGCACCGGCAGGCCGACGCGCAGCCCGGAGGCGCGCTCGATCGGCACGTAGATGTAGGCCTCCAGCCCCGCCTGCTGATCGATCGTCGTCAGCTCCGTCGTGGTGGTCACGCGATCGCCGACGCGCACCGGAACGTCGCCGACGACGCCGGCCGTCGGTGCGGCCACCGTGTAGTAGCCGAGCTCGACGCGGCTCTCGCGCTCGCGGGCCTCGAGGGCCTTCAGGGCCGCCTCGGCCGTCGCCACCGCCGTCGCGGACTGATCGAGCTCCTGCTTGCTCAACAGGCCTTCCTTGAACAGCCCCCGCGCGCGCTCGAGCTCCTCGCGCGCGTACTGCAGCGTCGCTTCCTGGGAAAGTCGCGAGGCCTCGTTGCTCGAGACCGTCGCCTGCTGCTTGCCGGCGTCGATCTGCATGAGCGGCGTCCCGGCGGCCACCCGGCTGCCCGAACGGACGTGAATGCGGGTGACGACGCCGTCCACCTGCGGGCGGATCGCGGACGATCGGCGCGACCGCAGCGTCGCCACGTACTCGGTCGTGCGATCCACCGGCTTCGGCTCGACCGTCGTCAGCTCCACCTTGGCGGGCGGCATCGCGGGCGGCCCCGCGGCCTGCTGACCGGACCCGCAGGCCGCGCCGAACGCGGCCAGGAGGACAGCCAGGCCGAGACCGGGGCGCACCGGCCGGCGGCCGACTTCACTCACCTGAGTCCTCTGCATCAAGATCACCGGAAAAGGCAGGACCACAAAGACAATAACTATACCTCACCGGCCGGCCCGGCGGGAGGGCTGGGACGAGCGACGAAGGGCCCCACAGTGCACCGCCGCGTGTCGGTCACGGGCGATCGCAGACGGCGGGGGCGGATAGAATGGCGCGCTGTGATGGCTTTCCTCCGCATCCCCATTCAGCGTCTGCCCGGCAGCGAGGGCGTGCCGCTTCCCGAGTACCAGTCGGCGCACGCCGCCGCGCTGGATCTGGCCGCAGCCGTTCCGGAGCCGCTGAGCGTCGCGCCCGGGACGATCGCCGTCGTGCCCTGCGGCTTCGCCATCGCCCTGCCGCCCGGCTACGAAGCTCAGGTGCGTCCCCGCTCGGGCCTCGCCTCGCGCCATGGACTCACGGTGGTCAACGCCCCCGGCACGATCGACGCGGACTACCGCGGCGAGGTGAAGGTGGCGCTGATCAACCTGGGACAGGCCGCGGTCACCATCGAGCGCGGCATGCGCATCGCTCAACTCGTCGTGGCGCCCGTGCCTCGAGTGGAGTGGGACGTGGTCGGCGAGCTTCCGCCGACGGCGCGCGGCGCCGGCGGATTCGGACACACGGGGACTTGAACAAGGAAAACGGAAGAAGGAAAAAGGAAAAAGGAAGAAGAAGGGAAAAGGAAGAAGCTCATGGGCGATCTCTCCGGCTGCCGCATCGCATGGATTGGAACGGGCGTGATGGGGCTGCCGATGTGCGGCCACCTGATCGCGGGCGGTGCGCAGGCGACGGTGTTCACTCGCACGAAGGCGAAGGCCGGGCCTCTCATCGACCAGGGCGCGGCGTGGGCCGGCTCGCCCGCGGACGCCGCACGCGCCGCGGATGCCGTTTTCACGATGGTCGGATACCCCGACGATGTGCGGGAGGTCTACTTCGGTGCGAGCGGAGTCCTGGCGGGCGTGCGGCGAGGCGCCGTGCTCATCGACATGACGACGACCGAGCCGGCGCTCGCGGTCCGGATCGCAGCAGCGGCAGCGGAGGCCGGGGCCTCGGCCCTCGACGCGCCCGTGTCCGGCGGCGATGTGGGCGCGCGCAACGCGACGCTCTCGATCATGGTCGGCGGTGACGCGGCGGCGCTCGAGCGCGTCCGCCCGCTGCTGGAGACGCTCGGCAGGACCATCGTCCACGAAGGACCGGCGGGCAGCGGCCAGCACACCAAGCTGTGCAACCAGATCGTGATCGCCGGCACGATGATCGGTGTCTGCGAGAGCCTGCTCTACGCGCGTCGGGCCGGCCTCGATGCGGAGCGGATGCTCGAGTCGATCCGCGGCGGTGCGGCGGGATGCTGGACGCTCGACAACCTGGCCCCGCGCGTCCTGAAGGGCGACTTCGCCCCCGGCTTCCTGATCGAGCACTTCGTGAAGGACATGGGGCTGGCGCTCGACGAGGCGGCGAGGATGCCGCTCGCCATGCCCGGCCTCGCGCTCGTGCGCCAGCTGTATCTCGCGGCGGCTGCACAGGGCGACGGTCGCGCGGGGACCCACGCGTTGTTCAGGGCCCTCGACCGGTTATCGAAGGGATCCGGCGCGTGAGGTGGCGCACGCCTCCAGCCGCGCACCGGGGCAGGCCTGCAGGCCTGCCCCACGGCTGAACTCGGGTCCTCAGGCGGACCGCCGCCCCGTCGCCGCCTCGAGGACGGTATCGCGGGCGCGCGCGACGGCGTCACGCCCCGCGCGCTGCGCGTTGTCGATCAGGCGATCACGTGCGCCGCCGAGGACGCGGTGCTCCGACTCCGATTCGGGAATCGCGAGCCCCATGATCAGACCGGCGAGGAGCGCCACAGCACCGGCCGCGAGCGGGTTCCGATCCACCAGGTGGCTCAATCGATCCCCCGCCAGGCGGCTGCGGTCGGCGAGCTGGCGCTGCGCGCGTCCCGCCACCCCGCGCGTTCGCTCGCCCGCGGTCGACGCCGCATTTCGTGCTCGGGCCGCGACACCGGACATGGCGCGGCGCACGCGGCCCTCGTGCGAGCCCTCCTCGTGCCATTGCCGCTCGGCAAACGTCCGGTACGATCCGGCCTCGGCGCCCGCCGACCCGTAGGCGCCACCGTTCCAGGAGGCGTCCTCCACACCCATGTCCGCCGGCGCCTCGCGCCGGCGGCGCCAGAGCCACCAGCCGAGCGCGAGCCCTGACAGCGCGATCGGAACGGCGCCCGCCTTCAGCATCGGTGCGAGCCGCTCGTCGTCCTCGACGAAGGCGAAGTCGTCGCCGAAGTCGCGATACAGGCTCTCTTCGGAGATGTCGATCCGGGCGGTGAGATCCGCTGCCTCGTCGCCGGCCTCCCAGAACTCCTCGTGCTCCCGGGACCGCCTGGCCATCCACCAGGCGGCGGCGCCGAGACCGGCAGCCGCAGCGGCCGCTGACCACGGGTGCTCACGGGCCTGCTCCATGCCGCGGTTGGCGGCCTGCCGCGTTGTCGACGCTACCGAGCCGGCCTTCTCGCGTACCCGGCTCCGTGCCTCGGAGACCAGACGGCGCGGCGTCAGCCGGCCCTGGATCTCGTCGAGGGTGTCGCTGATGTCGGTGCGCTTGCGCTCGATCTCGGCCCGAAGCACCGCCGTGTCCGCCGACTGGGCGTCGGCAGGCCCACCCGGCGGCGCGGTGCCGCCCGGCCTCACGTCCTTTGACCCTTCGCCCATGCCGCGTTCTCCTTCATCGTTTCGATGGTTTCAGTGGGTGCGAGGCGGTCCCACTGCATGGACGAGATGCCTCGCTGCAGCAGCAGGTAGCCGACGAGCGCGACGACAATCCCGACGATCAGCGTGGAGGCCCACCACGTCAGACCGAAGGTGGCCAGAATGACGACGAGCGCCGCCACGATCGCCAGCAGTCCGGCGTAGGCGAGGGCGCCGCCGACCGCGACCATGGCGGCATAGCGGCCCAGCCGGGACGCGTTGTGCGACATCTCGGTGCGCGCGAGCTCCACTTCCTTCCTGATGAGGGCGGTCACGTCGCGCGAGAGCTCGGCGAACAGCTCGCCGAGCGATCGATCGTCTCGTGCGGTCTGCATCACGGACTCTCCTGCCCGATGGCATCGGCCGGACCGGGCCTGTTGAACGAGGTGGACGCGCGTCCGCCGGAGTGCCTCCCGGCGCCGGACGGCGAGCCGTCGCCGGATGCCTTGGCGAAGCGCGCCAGCACCAGGCCCGCCGCGAAACTCGAGCCGAGAAACAGCGCCGGGTGCCGCCTGCCGAACCGCTCGAGGTCCGCCAGCAGCTCGTCCATGTCGCGGTTCCTGAGCTGCGCCGAGAAGCGCTCCAGCTGATCGACGCCGCGCTCCAGTGCCGAGGCCACCACGTCATGGCGCTCGGCGCGCAGTCGCTGCGTCGACCGCCGGACGTTGCCGGCGATCTGGTCCAGCTGTTCGGTCGCCCGCGCCTTCTGTGCGTTCAGCTGCGACGTCGTCTTCTGCCTGACCGACCCGAGCATCCCCTTCTCCGGCCGCTCTCCCGGGCCAGCCGCGGGTTCGGACGGGCCGACCGTGCGAGGGTCGCTGACGCCCTGGCCCGGAACGGGGCTTCCGGGGGCCGGCCTGCCGGACTGAAACCTGTCATCCATAGGTCATCCTTTCCCGCGCGTGCTTCGCCAGGGGCAGACCCCTTGGTTCCCTTCGAGATGCAAGGAACTTCCGTGCCAGAGCCGAAAAGCAGGGCTGTTCCCGCTCGATGTCCGGGGGCTTCGGCGTCCGTGCCAGAATCGAGAACAGTCGGCGTCGCGATTGCCGACGAGGGAGGGCCGGCGCATGAGTTCGGCATGGGCGGCGCTGCTCGGGGAGGAACGGCGGGAAGGGTTCGCGAGACTGACCGGATCGCGGATTCGCGCCACCATTCCGCTCCGCGAGCCGTTCGTGGCGTGGGCGATCGCGCGTGCGCGGCTGCCTTCGGCCATCCGGGGCCTGGACGTCCGCTTTCTCCCCGACAGCCGCGTCGCCGTCGAAGCCGACGTGCAGGTGCTGGGATTCGGGAAGCGACTGCGAACGGTGCTGCGGCTCGAGGACTCGATGCAGGCCGGGCCGCCGAAGACGCTTCGCCTCGCCTTCGTCGGGCGGTCGTTCCTGTCGTCGGCCGCGGCGCTGGCCGGTTCGGCACTGGGAGGGTACGGCGTCGAGGTCCGGGACGGCATCGTCACCATCGACCTCGATGCGCTCGCGGCCCGCGTCGGCGTCACGGATCTCGCGGAACACCTGCACGCGCTGGGCGTTTCGGGCGATGAAGGCGTGCTGTGGATCGCGATTGACGCCGAAGTGATCCGGCCCTCGGCGGGGCGGCTCGAGACGGCGGGTAATGGGGGCGGTTCGCGCCAGGCGGGGGCACCAGGTGACCTCCGGCCGGAGGACGTCGCCGCGTGGCTCAAAGGGCTGCACGTCGAGGCCACGCTGCGGATCGCGGAGTCCCTCGCCAATGCCGCCATCGCGGCGCTGGCAGGGGAGATCCGCAACCCCGTGCCTTCCGAAGCGGCCGTTTCCCGGGCGAGCACGGACTGGAAGCCGCTCCTGCAGGCGTTGCCGCCACCCAGGCTGCGGTTCGAGACCGGTGCGATGGTGGTCGAAGCCGAGATCGAGCTGTAGGGCTTGCCGGGGCGCAGCGCCCCGGCGTTCCCGTCCTGCGCGCTATCCTGCGCCTGCCAGCTGGACCGGCGTGACCGCCGACTGGTCCTCCTCGCCGGTCCGGATTCGATAGACCTTCTCGACGGGCAGCACGAAGATCTTTCCGTCTCCGACATCGCCGGTTCGTGCGCCGCGCAGGATCGCGGTGACCGTCGGCTCGACGAAATGGTTCGACACGCCGATGTCGATGCGGACCTTCTCGGAGAGGCCCATCTTGACCGTCGTCCCGCGGTAGGTCTCGACGTGATCCCGCTCGCCGCCGTGCCCCTGCACGCGCGAGATCGTCAGGCCCGACACTTCGGCCTTGTACAGCTCTTCGAGCACCGAGCCCAGCTGTTCGGGCCTGATGATGGCGACCACGAGCTTCATGCGCGACCTCCCTGCGTGGCCATCGCCGGCGAGGGCCGCACGATTTCACGCTCCGGCAGCACGAGGATGGCGCCCTCCGCGGCCGCGTACGCCTCCTCACCGTGCTGGCTGACATCCATACCCTGACCCTCTTCGGTCGATTCGACGCGCAGCGGGACGAACACGCCGACCAGCTTCAGCAGCACGAAGGTGCCGATGCCGCTGAACGCAATCGCGGCGAGGATCGCCACCGCCTGAATCCCGAGCTGGCCGGGATTGCCGAAGAGCAGGCCGTTCACCGATCCGTTCCACGACTCCTGCGCGAAGACTCCCGTCAGCAGCGCGCCCACCGCGCCGCCCAGGCCGTGCGCCGCAACCACGTCGAGCGAGTCGTCCAGCCGCGTGCGTGCGCGCCAGACCAGCGCGTAATAGCTCGGCACGGCGGCAATCGCGCCGAGGGCGAGCGCGCTCATCGGCCCCACGAAGCCGGCAGCCGGCGTGATCGCCACCAGCCCGACGACGATGGCCGTGGCGAGGCCGACGGCGGTCGCCTTGCCGTTGCGCATCAGGTCAAGCAGCGCCCACACGACGACCGTGCCCATCGGCGCCAGGAAGGTCGCCGCGAACGCCAGGCCCGCGGCGGGGCTCGCGCCCAGCGCGCTGCCGGCGTTGAACCCGAACCAGCCGAACCAGAGCAGGCCCGCGCCGAGCAGCGTGAACGGCACGTTGTGGGGCAGGATGGCCTGACGCGCGTAGTCCTTGCGCGAGCCGAGCACCAGAGCGGCCACGAGCGCCGCGACGCCGGCGTTGATGTGCACGACGGTGCCGCCGGCATAGTCGAGCGCGCCCATCTGCCCGATCCACCCGCCACCCCACACCCAGTGACAGAGCGGGGCATAGATGAAGATCACCCACAGCGCGATGAAGAGCATGTAGGCGCCGAACCGCATGCGCTCGACGATCGCGCCCGAGATGAGGGCCGCCGTGATGATCGCGAACGTGCCCTGGAAGGTCATGAACAGGACGTGAGGGATCGTGCCGTTCTCCTCGAGTCCCACGCCGTTCAGGAACACCCGCGAGAGATCTCCGATGTAGGCGTTGCCGGGGCCGAAGGCCAGCGAGTACCCCACGATCGCCCAGACCACCCCGACCACGCCGAGAGAGACGAAGCTCATCATCATCGTGTTGAGGGCGTTCTTGGATCGAACGAGGCCTCCATAGAAAAAGGCCAGGGCCGGCGTCATCAGCAGCACGAGCGCCGTGGCGACAAGCATCCAGGCGGTATCAGCCTGATTCATTGCACTCTCCTCCGAAGCAGTTGGCGGCCCCTGGTCCGACCGGGCCGGCGACGGAGAGTGTACACGGATTCGTGCACATCAAGCATATTTTTTGTTTCACTTTGCGATGACGAGCGGTTATTGATGTGCACCGCGGCCGCAAACCATGTCTGTTCTGCACTATACGCGCGATCCGCCGCGGAACGGCCGTCCGCGGCCGGCTGGTCAGGGCTGCAGGCCGGCGAGCAGGAAGACGAGCGCGGCGTTCCAGTTGATGGCGTTCTCGTTGCCGGCGTACGACGCCTCCGCGTCCGCATAGCGGCGCGCGGGCGGCGATTGCGGCAGCGCGTCGAGCACGGGATCGCCGCCGTTGCGGTTGGGACCTCCGGAGAGCAGTCCGGGCCACGGCAGCGGGTTGGCGTCGGCACCGCTCGGGCGATGATGGGGATGGCGGAACGGCCGCGTGCCCACGCCGGTGAGCCAGCTCAGGCCGAACGTGTTGCGTCCGAGCAGGTAGTGCAGGTTGTCGAGCGCGGTCTCGCGAAAGACGCGCTCACCCGAGAATCTCTCAGCCGCCAGCAGCAGCACTCCGTAGTTCGCGACGACGCCGTTCGAGCCCCAGACGAAATCCTGGTCCGTGAGGCTGTGGCGCCATCCCGCCGACTGCGTGCGCTCCACGATCGTGCGGGCGGCTTCAATCGTCTCGGTGCGGATTCGTTCCCGCAGCGCCGCATCCACCGGGGCCGTCTCCGCCAGCGCGTACGCCCACAGCCCCAGGTTGGCCACGTCCTGCCACCATTGCGGAGGACCGGCGCTCACGTGGTGCGATGCCGCCAGCGCGCGCGCGGCGCGCTCGTACGCGGGCTCCCCCGTGGTCCGCAGCAGCTCCGCGGATGCCCACAACCGCTCGTCCGCACACGTGCGATCGCCGTAGCCCCCGGTCGAGACGCCGGGAGGATTGCGGAATGGCACGTCGGGGTTCGCCTCCGCCCACGTCCACGCGCGCCGGGCGGCGTCGAGCGTGCGGCCGGCGAAGGCGGAATCGATCTCCTGCCACGCGCGCGAGGCGATCGCTGCGACCGCGGCGAAGTCGGCGGTCGCGCACGTGCTCTTGAACGGCGCGGCCCCGGTTCCGATCACGTACCGCGTCCCCCCATCGTCGGCATCGGGCATCACGAACGATCCGAAGCCCTCGCTCGTCAGCTTGTGCCACACGCCGCCGTCCCCGTCCTGCATGGCGAGCATCCAGTCGAGGTTCCAGCGGATCTCGTCGAGGACGTCCGGCACGGCGTCGCCGGATTCCGGGATGTCGAGGCGCAGGTCGCGCAGCTTCGCGGGGTACCATTCCCACGCCCAGAGCAGCTCGCCCATCGTGATGCCCGAGTTGACGATGTACTTGCCGTAGTCGCCGGCGTCGTGCCAGCCCTTCGTCGCGGAGCGGCGGCCCTCCCGCCCGGACGAGGCGTGGTAGAGGGCGTCCTCGAGGTGGCACGCGGCATAGCGATAGCCGGGAAACTCGGATCCGAGATCGACGGCCGTTCCGCAGCGCTGCCCGTAGAAGGATCGCAGCGCGAGATACAGGGGCCGGCCGTATACGTCGCCGGCAACGTGGACCGGATCGCTCTCGCCGAGCCCTTCCACCGCCAGGACATAGGTACCCGGCGTCGTGACGCTCGAGAAGTCGATGACGCGCACGGTATCGCCGGACTGCGCGTCCGGCTGCGCGGGCCCCACCGGGACGGCAGCCACGATGCCGCCGTCTTCGCGGCGGACCTCCGCCGTCCTCGCGGCGTTGGAGGCGTCCACGGCAATGGCGAGCTTCGGCGCATCGGCCGGATAGCCGGCCTGGTTGACGCGGACGGGCGGCGGCGGAGGACCCTCCACCGCCGCGGCACGAGAGCCCTGGCGCGAGGAAATGACGCCCGCCGCACTGGCGCAGATGATGGCGACGCAGATTGAAACCGGGATGGACGGTCTGCGGCGAGCACGCGAAGGCGACGGTCCCGCCTGTGACTGCGACGGCATGAAAGGAGGTTCCTCAGAGCTTGCGCAGCCGGACGCTCTGAACGAGGTGCTCGCGGTCCTTCCGGAAGATGAGGTTCGCCCGCTCGCGCGTCGGCTCGATGTTGTCCTTGAGGTTCAGGAAGTTAATCTCGCGCCAGATGCCGCGGGCGGTGTGGATCGCTTCCTGCTCGCTGAGGGCGGCATAGCGATGGAAGTACGAGGCACGGTCCGTGAACACCGTGCGCCGCAGCGTCATGAACCGGTCGACGTACCACTCCTCGATGTGCGACGCCTCGGCGTCGATGAAGATCGAGAAATCGAAGAAGTCGGAGACGAAGACGCTCGCGCGCTTCCCGGCGTGGAGATCCCCCGTCTGCAGCACGTTGAGACCCTCGAGGATCATGATGTCGGGCCGATCCACGATCTGTTCCGCGCCGGGAACGATGTCATACGCGAGATGCGAGTACACCGGGGCGCTGACGCGCGGCTGTCCCGATTTCACGGCGATCAGGAAATCGAGCAGCCGCCGCACGTCGTAGCTCTCGGGGAAGCCCTTGCGGCGCATGAGGCCGCGATCCTCGAGCAGCCGGTTCGGCAGCAGGAAACCGTCGGTGGTGACGAGATCGACGCGCGGGTGATCGGGCCAGCGGGCGAGCAGCGCGCGCAGGATGCGCGCCGACGTGCTCTTGCCGACCGCCACGCTGCCCGCAATGCCGATCACGAACGGGACCTTGGCGGCGGGATTGCCGAGGAACGTATCGGTCGCGCCGTGCAGCGTCTGGGTCGCGGCGACGTACAGGTTGAGCAGGCGCGAGAGCGGCAGGTAGATCTCCTCGACCTGCTGCAGCGTGATCTGCTCGTTCACGCCGCGCAGCGCGTGGACCTCCGCCTCGGTGATCGTCAGCGGCGTGGCCGCGCGCAGGTTGGCCCACGCCTCGCGGCTGAACGTCACGAACGGCGAAGCGCCCAGGTCCGCCGGGGAGCTCAGCATCAGGCGCAGCCTATCATGGGACCAGGAGTCGGGATCCGGGATGCGGGATCCGGGGATGCGGGAGCCGGGATGCGCGGTGCGGGACAGGGATGCGGGTCGAAGGATCAAGTGCCCAGGGGCGGCGGTGTCAGCATCTTGCGACCCGGATTGAAGAACGGCGTCTGGACCACCCGCGCGCTCACGCGGTGCCGCACGGCTTCGATGGTGACCTCCACCTGCAGGCGAGTGCCGCGACGGTTGTGCGGCGCGTCGATCGTCGCGAGCGCAATCAGGCGCTTCAGCACCGGCGACCACGTGGTCGACGTCGCCTTGCCGACCTGGCGCCCGCGGCGATACACGGGAACGGCGATGCGCGATGCGGCCGCGGGCAGCTGCGGCGGCAGGTCCGCGCGCTCGTAGAGCCGCTCGAGCTCGTCCCAGGCGATCTCGAGTCCGACGACCTCCCGCGCCGCCAACGGCTCGCGCCGGAGCGCATCGGCGCCGACGAAGGTCCGCTTGGTGCGGCTGACGAGGCGGCCGAGCCCGAGCTCGTACGGCGTGTACCGCTGCGCGTCAGTGAGCGCCTTCCGGCTGCCGTGATAATCCACGTCGACCAGCAGGAGCCCCGCCTCGATGCGGGCGACGTCGAGCGCCAGCATCCCCGCGGCGCGCAAGCCGTAGTCTCGACCCGCCTCCGACAGCGCATCCCACACCGCCAGCGCACCGTCCCGCGGTATCCAGATCTCGTAGCCGAGATCGCCCGTATAGCCGGTGCGCGAGATGTCGACGGGGACGCCCGCAATCGAACCGCTCGTCATGCGGTAGTACGCGAGCGAGGCGACGTCGGCCCGGGCCGCCGCCGCGAGCACGGCGGCTGACGCCGGGCCCTGCAGCGCCAGCGCCGACACCTGTTCGCTCACGTCGGCCACCTCCACATCGAGCCCGGTAGCGTTCTGCCGCAGCCATCGCAGCGTCGGATCCGCGGCCGTCCACCGCCACCGGTCCTCGCTCACCCGCGTCACCGTGCCATCGTCGATGACCTTGCCGCGCTCGTCGCACCAGAGCGCGTAGATCACCTGGCCCACGCCCACGCGCGTGGCGTCGCGGGTGACGACGCGATCGACGAGCCGCACGGCGTCCCGCCCGGACACGGTGTACTTGAAGAGCGGGGAGACGTCGATCAGCGCGGCCGCGTGCCGGATCGCGTGGTACTCGTGCTCGTGGCACATCTCGTACGAGCTGGCCGCGTAGTAGCCCGACCAGTCGCGGAAGCTGAGGCTCTCGCTGAGCGCGAGCGTGCGCGGGTGGAAGGGGGTGGGGTGGGGCATGGGGGGATCTTACGTCCACGGGAGACGGGAGGCGGGAGGCGGGAGGCGGGAGGCCGTGAAGCGGCGGCCGAGAGGGATTACTCCGCCGCCTTGAGTGATGCTCGAAGTCGCAGCAGCATCAGCCGGATGCCCGCGACCTCCAGACGAACATCGCGGACGCACTCGGGTGATAGAAGTCCGACTCGGACAGCCAGCTCCATCTGTGTGTCGAGCTCAGCGAGCGAGCCGAGTGCCACGCTGACATGGTGCCGGTACGCGGCGGTGGGGAGCTGGTGTCCTTCCGCGATGTTCGATGGAACCGATACGGACGCGCGACGAATCTGGGTCGCGAGGCCAAACATCTCGGAGCGAGGCAGAAGCATCGCCACACGATACGCCAGCTCAGCAACACTCATCGATTTCTGCCAGACCTCCAAATCACGAAAGTTGCGAATTCTTCGACTTCGGCTCTGTGAACGCATACATGCGAGCGATGCAGCAAGGACCGTTCTCCCTCAGATCGGTGTCCCGCCTCCCGCCCCCGTCCTCCATCCCCAGCCCCCCGGTCCCGCCTCCCGCCTCCCGTCTCCCGTCCCCCGTCTCCCGTCTCCCGCCCCCCGTCTCCCGTCAGCATAAGATCCCTCCGTGCAATACGACGTGATCGTCATCGGCGGCGGGCACAACGGGCTGACGCACGCGGCGTATCTCGCGCGGGCGGGCCGCCGCGTGCTCGTGCTCGAGCGGCGCCACGTGCTCGGCGGTGCGGCGGTCACCGAGGAGATCTTTCCCGGCTTTCACTTCTCGGAGTGCTCGTACGTCGTCTCGCTGCTGCGGCCCGAGATCATCCGCGAGCTCGACCTGCCGCGGCACGGCCTCGAGATCCTGCCCCTGGACGGCACGTTCACGCCGCTGCCCGGCGGGGACTGCCTGTGGCGCACGGACGATCCCGCCGCGACGCGCCGCCAGATCGCGCGGCACTCGCCCGTCGATGCCGAGGCGTACGCCGAGTACGGGCGAGCGATGGCGGATCTCGCGCGCTTCGTGAAGCCGATCCTCGAGATCGAGCCGCTCGATCCGTTCGATCGGCGGTCGCTGCGGCCGCGTCAGCTCGGCACCGCGCTCTCGCTCGGGAGGCGGTTCCTCCGGCTGTCCGCGGAGCATCGCCGCCTGCTCGTCCAGCTGATGACGATGAGCGCCGCGGACTTCCTCGACCAGTGGTTCGAAACGGATGCGCTCAAGGCGACGATGGCGGCGTCCGGCGTCATCGGGACGTTCCTGGGCGTCCGATCGCCGGGCACGGCGTACGTGCTGCTGCACCACTACATGGGCGAGATCGACGGCGCGTTTCGCTCCTGGGGCCTGGTCCGCGGCGGCACGGGCGCGATCTCGAACTCGATCGCCGGGGCCGCGCGCGAATCGGGCGTGGAGATCCGGACGAGCAGTCCGGTGCGGCGCGTGATCGTGGAAAGCGGGCGCGCCGCGGGCGTGACGCTCGAGAGCGGCGAGGAGATTCGCGCGCGCATCGTGTCGTCGAGCGCGGATCCGAGGCGCACGTTTCTCGGCTTCGTCGGGGCGGATCGGCTGCCCGCGGACTTCGTCGAGGGCCTGCGACACTACCGGTTCCGCGGGTCGTCGGCGAAGGTCAACCTCGCGCTCGACGCGCTGCCCGACTTCACGGCGATGCCGGGAGCCGGCGCGCACCTCCGCGGCGCGATCTCCATCTCGCCGAGCGTGGACTACATGGAGCGGGCGTACGACGAGGCGAAGTACGGCTGGTACTCCCGGCGGCCGTACGTGGACATCGTGATCCCGACGCTGAGCGATCCGTCGATGGCGCCGCCGGGGAAGCACGTCATGTCGTGCTTCGTGCAGTACGCCCCGTACCGGCTGCGAACCTCCTCGTGGGATGCCGAACGCGAGGCGCTGGGGGACACGGTCGTCGACGCGATCGCGGAGTTCGCGCCGAACATCCGGGACATCATCCGGCACCGGCAGGTGCTGACGCCGCTCGATCTGGAACGTGAGTTCGGCCTGACGGAAGGGAATATCTTCCACGGCGAGTTGTCGCCCGATCAGCTGTTCTTTCTGCGCCCGCTCGCCGGCTGGGCGCGCTACCGCACGCCGGTCCACAATCTCTACCTGTGCGGCTCCGGGGCGCATCCCGGAGGCGGACTGATGGCAGCCCCTGGACGCAACGCGGCGCGGGCGGTGATCGCGGATATGTAAGTTTGACACTTCGCTGCAGGTTCCGCGTGCCACGTTCCACGTTCGGAAACGCGGAGCCGCACGCGGAACGTCGGACCCGAACCCGGAACGCGGAACGCGGCACGCGGCACGCGGCACCCGGAACCTGCGCCGTACATTCAATGCCCACCATCCCCCGTCCCGTCATCATCGGCGCCGGTCACAACGGGCTCGTGGCGGCGTTCTACCTGGCGCGCGCCGGACTGCGTCCGCTCGTGCTCGAGCGAAGCGGGATGGCGGGCGGTGCGGCACGGACTCACGAGATCCGTGCGGGCTTTCGCGTTCCAGCGCTCGCGCACGCCATGGGTCCGCTGAGTCCGGAGGTCGAAGCCGACATGGACCTCGCGGCTCACGGTCTCGAGCTGATCTGTCCAGCGGTGGCAAGCTTCACGCCGGGTGACGACGGCTACCCCGTCGTGATGGCGCGTGATCCCTGGAACTCCGCGAAGTACCTCGCGGCGATCTCGGAGCACGACGCGGCGCGCCTGCCTGACTTCGAGGCCACGGTCTCACGGCTGGCGCGCGCGGTCGCCGCCGTGCAGCGAGAGCCCCCGCTGCCGATCGACGCGGGCGCCATGGACCTGCTGAGGGCCTTCCGGACGGTGCGGCC
>Ga0299913_10000866_pt1 | contig 20744 bp, 32 predicted proteins | sample RVTome_9_FD_201360 | JGI IMG/M metagenome (GOLD analysis project Ga0299913, IMG submission 201360) | Soil microbial communities from uranium-contaminated site in the Upper Colorado River Basin, Wyoming, United States - RVT155D38 (version 2) ... | reverse complement strand
CGCGCCTGAGCACACCATCGACACCACACTGAACAACGGCGGCTACCGCGCCTACGTGCAGGCCTGGTCCGAGCACAACGCCAAGTCCGACTGGGCGCACAAGGACTTCGTCATCTCCGCGCCCAGTCCGGCGATTCCCGGCGACGACAACGCCGGCCTCTCCGGGGTGCCCGGCGTCGGCGTCCCGACGGCGATTCCCGACACCTTCACCTCCAGCGCCCAGATACGTATGCGCGACGCCTCCAACCTGTTGAGCGTCCAGCAGGCCGACTTCGAGGTCCCCTCGGATGCGCTGGAGTACACGGCCGTCAACGGGGTGCTGGCCCGTAGTACGGCCCAGTCCTTCGGCAACGGCAGCGAGGGGTCGATGTCGGTGACGGCGTCGTCCGCCGGCGACGTGACGGTGGAGTCGACGTACATCGAGGTCGCCCCTTCGCTGGCCTTCACCCTGCGTTCACAGGGCAAGGCCGGCAGCACGGGCCGTGACTGTGAGCTGTACGCCACCTTCTATGACGAGACGTTCGCCGAGATCAGTACGACCGCCGTCGCGTCGATCACCGATTCCAGCTCGACCTGGACGGAGGCGGTCAACAACGTCACCAGCCCTGCGGCGACGGTGTATGTCAAGTTCAAGTACAAGATCAAGTCGGCGGGTAGCGGCGAGGTCCACTATCTCGACCACTGCGGGATCATGCCCGGCACAAACTCGGCCTGGACCGACGGCGGCCATCAGTCGCACAACGTGCTCTCGTCGTTCCTGTCGACCGGCGACGACCCCATTTCTAATGTCGACTCCTGGGCGCAGGCGAACTCTGCCTCGACGGTGTCCCGAACGGATGTCACCGGCACCGGCGGCCACGGACTGAAGTGCAACCAGATGACCTATGTCGGGTCCCCGGCACAGATCGCCTTCCGCTCCACCGGTTCGGTCTTCACGACACCGACCACCGGCACGAACTTCACACTCAACAAGCCGGCCGGCGTCACCGACAACGACCTGATGCTGGCGTTCGTCACCTCCACCGAGCACGGGACCATCACGCCCCCGGCAGGCTGGACGACGGTCAACACGGCGTCCGTCGACGACGGCACAACCGACATCGCCCTCTTCGTGCTGAAGAGGACGGCCACGGCCTCCGACCCCAGCTCCTGGGCAACCGGGAAGGTGTCGGCGGCCTCGTCGCGCCGTACGGCCGTCGTCGTCGCGTACACCGGCGCCGCACACGCGGACGACCAGTTCATCGCGGACAACGTACGGACGGACACCTCGGGCGACGCGGTGCACCGTACGCAGATCGTCAACAACAACGACCCGAACGCCTGGCGGATCGCCGCCTTCGCAGCCAGCGACGACGCCTCGGGGTCGTCCTACTCGGCGAACACCGTCGCACCGCCAAGCGTGAGCGCCCCGCCGATCTCGTTCGTGGCGGCCTCGTCGAAGTGGGTCCAGCAGGGCAACAACACCAGCTACACAATCCACAAGCCCTCGGGTGTCCAGTCGGGCGACCTGATGATCGCCTCCATCTGCCTCAGCGGCAGCGTCGGCACGGTGACCGCCCCCTCCGGGTGGACACTGGTCCGCCGCACGGCCACCAGCGGCAGCGGAGACGCTCACTCGGGCGTGGCGACCGTCGCCATCCTGAAAAGGACGGCTGGCAGCAGCGAGCCCAGCTCCTGGACGGGCACTCACAGCAGCTGGGGCCAGCCGAAGGTGACACAGGTCGTCGCCTACCGCAACGCGGCCAACGCCTCCGAGCAGTTCCTGACGGAGAACTCTTCGACTGCTGTCAGCAAGACCACGATCGAGACGCCGTCGGTAACAAACTCGGACTCCCGCTCTTGGCGGATGTGCGTGTTTGGTGCCACCACGGCACGTGCGGCGTCGTGGAGCGACGGTGATGTTGTAGAGCGGTGCGACGCATCGTCCAGCCTGAACAACTTCCCCGACACGGTTCTGAGTTTCTCGGACTCCAACGGGCAGGTGTCCACCGGTTCCCACAAAAGGACCGCGAAGACCAGCGAGAGCTTCTTTGCTGCAGTCGCCTGGATCGGGATCATCAAACCGCTGGGGGCACCTGTTGCCCAGCCGGGCGACGAGACCGAGCGGGTCGACAACAACAACGGCTCCTCCAACCCCTGGATGAGTACCGCGGTCTACGATTCCAACGGCACGATCCCTTCCGGCAATACGTCGCTGTACGGGCAGTTCACCGGCGCCGCCGCCAACTCGATGGCGTCCTGGATCGGCATCATCAAGCCGGGTGCCAGTGCGCCGGCCGGCGTCGTATCCGCCCTGACCAGTACCTGGGTGGATATATCCGAGATTGATCCGCTGGTCCTGGAGCTGAGCGACAACAAGCTGACGGTGATGGGTAGCTTCCTCGGCTCCACCGACGGAACCCCCGTCCTGGGCGTGGAGTTCGCCAGGGCCAACCAGCCGATCAGTGACGCGGCGGCCGAGGGTGCGGTGTTCAACACCACGTCCTGGACGAAGAGCTGGGCGACCTTTGTGATCCCCGAGGGGGCCACGCGTATCCGCCCGGTCCTGTCGGTCACGGACCGCACCATCGGCCAGTCGGTGAAGTTCGACCGGGTCAGCCTTGCGTTCGGTGCCCCCGCCGCGGGCGAGACGCCGGCCTGGAGGAACGGTACCGGCCGGACAGAGCATCCTGTCTGGTCCCGCCCGTTCATCCAGTACGCGGACGACACCGGGTCTGGGTATGGCGACTGGACAAATCTAACCGGCCAGACGGTCAGTCCGCCGCAGTTCCTCGCCTCTACCGGTCAGCTTGCGTATGTCGACCACTCGATCATTCCGCTGAACACGCGGAAGTACCGGGTGCAGACGTACTCCTTCGGACTGCGTGGCGAGGTCTTCGCGTCCGGCTGGGGTCCGGAGAGCGGAGAGGTTTCCTTCACCGCCCTGAACTGGTGGCTGAAAGACCTGTCCGATCTCTCCACCGCACTGCGCCTCCGCGTGAAGTACGAGGATATCGAAATCACGACGGACAACACCGCGTCGGTATTCCACCCGCTTGGCGAGGACTATCCGGTCGTGGTGACCGAGGGATATAAGGCCGACTCACTCACCATCGGTGTCTACTGCGACCGAGAGGAAGAGGCTGCGCTTTACAGGCTGCTGCGGTCGAACAAAACGCTGCTGCTCCAGAGTGACACCGATTACGCATGGTGGGTGCGCCCGGTGGATGCCCTCACGGTCAACAACCTGGCGGTGAGCCAGCTCAGAAGGACGACCGACCCGGTGAAGCTCGTCACCTGCAAATTTGTGCAGGTGAAGCCTGAGGAGTAATAACTGAATAGGGGATCCAATGGCAAGGCAGTCTGATCGGTTCTACACGGGAATCAAAAGGTCACACACGATTATCTCGTGGATCGATGTGATATCCCCCGACCAGGAAATGATCAGCCTGCCTGCCATTGACGGACAGGTGGACGTGGATCGCACGGCAGCCTTCCGGCGCAAGCTCTCCTGTCAGTGCATCGACCCCACCGGACTCCTCACCCCGAGGACCGAGGGCGAGATACTCACCCCGTACGGAACCGAGCTGCGGGCATACCGCGGCATCAAGTACTCCGACGACCCGGACGACTTCGAGGTGGCGAGCCTCGGGGTCTTCCGCCTCTCCCGCTCGTCCATCACCGACAACAACGCGGGATCCCCTACCATCCAGATCGAGGCGTTCGACAGGGCGCGCACGATATCCCGGGACAAGTTCAAGGTCCCCTACGTCATCGCGGCCGACGAGAACGCTATGGACGCCCTGAAGAACATAGCCAAGCAGACTTTCGCCGAAGTCGAGTTCGACGCCATCACGTCCGCTGTGCAGACGACGGCGCCGCTCCTCTTCGACGCCGGCAGCGACCCGTGGGAGGCCATCACTCAGCTGGCCATCTCCATGGGCTGCGAGGCCTACTTCGATGTGGACGGCCGGCTGGCGGTACTGCCGCCCCACGACGTCAACGCCCTCCCCTCGCCCGACTTCGAATACATCGAGGGCGAGAACTGCACCATGCTCGACCTGAGCCGGGAGTACAACGACGAGGGCGTCTTCAACGGCGTCATCGTCACCGGCGAGTCCGTCGGCGACCAGCTGCCCCCTGTGCGCGGCGAGGCCTGGGACGAGAACCCGACGTCCCCCACGTATCGCCTCGGGCCGTACGGCGAAGTCCCGCTGTTCATCACCGACAACCTCGCCAAGACGGAAGAGCAGTGCGAGACGATCGCCAAGTCGCAGCTGGCCCTCATCCTCGGCGCGACTTCGAAGCTTGGCATCACCGCGGTCGTGAACCCGTCGTACGAGTGCAACGACATCGTCAGCGTCAAACGCGACAAGGCCAAGGTGGACGGCCTGTACGCCATCGACGCGTTCAGCGTGCCCCTCAGGGCCGCTACTCACAGCGTCACGCTGAGGGAGCAGAGGCCTGCCAATGACAACCCCACCGCCTGAGTCAAGCACGCCTATCGTCACCCCCACCCCGGAGGAGACGCGGGCCATCACCAGCGCAACCCTGGACGAGGAAATCAGGGCGCTGGCACAGCTGCTGGAGAAGGGCGGCGACCAGAGGGTCTTCCTCAAGGGCATCGTCACCGCCTTCGACTACTCCGGATCGCCCCCGACGGTGTCGATACAGGTGTCGGGCGACACGACGACCGTCATCGACGGCATCCGGCTGCTGAACAACTACGCCCCCCAGGTGGGCCACACCGTCATCATCGGCAAGCAGGGCTCGGACATCTTCGTCCTCGGCCATCTCGCAGACCTGGGCGCCACCAGCACCAGCGGAGGCGCCGGCGGATGGGTCAGGGCGACCCTGTCGGCGGGGTCGCACGGCGGCAACTCCAACGGTGACGTGTACTACCGGCGGATCCTGGATCACGGCTCGTGGAAGATGCAGTGGCGCGGCGGCTGGAATGTGTCCGGCAGTTTTCTGATCAATACAGCCCAGGCTCTCGGCACCGAGTTCCGGCCTACGGCCAAGCGGTCGGTCCTGGTCGCCAGGGCGGTAACCAGTGCCGTGGCCGCCCAGTTCGACTTCCGCACCGACGGCCTTGTCGAGCTGATAGGCGCGAACACGTCCCCCAACAGTGCCACCACCTCTGGTGACGTCGGCTCCATCGGCGGCCTGGGCGGCGGCACGGGCAGCGCCGGCGTCTCTATCGGCGGCACCACCGGCGGCGCCAGCGCCGGCACCGCCCACACCCACGGTTTCAGCGGCGGGTCGAGCCACTCCCACGGCCTTACCACCAACGGTCACGACCACTCTTTCTTCGGCGGCTCCCACAGTCACTCGGTATCGACACCGTCATGGGTGTCACTGAACGGATGCGAATATTTTCTCTAGGGGGTTATTTCTCGTGATTGACAGCCCCGAACCTCCACCGAGTGTGGAAACTCAACTTGCTGTATTGCGCGTAAAGATGGATCAGCTTATCGACCTGAACAAAACGCGCGGCGAGGACCACGAGAGCCGTATTCGGAGGCTGGAGGAGCGGAAGTTCCCGCTCCCCACCGTAGCCGTACTCATTGCACTGGCATCGATTATCTCCAACATCATTCTGTACGTAGTCAAGTAGGGGTGGGTGATGATCGGAATCTGTCTTGTCGGCGCCGCATGGGTTGTCACGATTGCGTGGCTCTGGTGGCGCCGGGGGATCAAATAAAGGAAGGGACCCGCTAATGCCTGAGGAAGAAGAAATCCAGGTTGTCGACCACCGCCTCCGGGAGACCGTAAACGGCCCGGAGGTTTCTTATGAAGAGGAACTGCTCCGACAGTACTTCGGCGACCCCGACGCCGACGGCGTCTACGGCAGGGGGGGCGACAATGCCGGGCGTTGAGGAAGTGATCTCCCAGTGTGAAAAGTTCCTGGGAACCGTAGGCCGCCCCAACGAGGCAACTCGCTGGTATGCGGCCCGCAATGGCGCCTACTTCGCAAATGCCGCATGGTGCGACATGTTCATAACCTGGGCGGCGCACCAGTCCGGCAATTACAACGTGGTCAACTTCGGCAAGGACTTCGCCTACACGGTCTGGCACGCCCAGGAGTTTCAGAAGCACGGGCAGTGGAACACCGACACCGCCGGCATCCGGCGCGGTGACATCGTCTTCTTCGACTGGGCGGGCACAAACTCCATAGCCCACATCGACCACGTCGGGATTGTCACCGACGTCAACGGCCGTGACGTCCTCACCATCGAGGGCAACACCTCCGACCGGTGTGCGCGTCGCGTACGCCGGGCAGACACCATCGTCGGTTACGGCCGGCCGGCGTACGCCCAGGTCGCCGTCGCCGGCCAGGCGACGTACACCGTCAAGGCCGGCGACACGCTCTCCAGGATCGGAGCGGCCCTCGGTGTCAGGTGGCAGGACATCGCCGCCCTCAACGGCCTTCGCGACCCGTACGTCATCCAAATCGGCCAGGTGCTGAAGGTCCCCGGCGAAGCCCCGGCACCGGCGCCGGCACCCGAGGAGGCCCCTGTGGCGCGCCCGCAAGTCAGCCTGACCAACCTGCAGTTCGGAGACCGGCACGCTGATGTCGGTGTGTTCCAGACCGCGCTGAAGAACAAGGGGTACAGCCCCGGCGTCATCGACTCTTGGTTCGGCAACCAGACCAAAGAGGCCTGCCGGAAGTTCCAGGTCGCACAGAACTGGGCAGGCAGCGACGGAATACCCGGCCCGATGACCGTAGACAGGCTAGGCCTGGCCCTGCGGACGTCGCCGGAGCCGTCAACGTCAGTGGGCGAGCCCCCCGCTGACTACAAACGGGTCACATGGGGCGGCAAGACGATCAACGTCCGGACTCGGGTGATGCTGGAAGCCGCCAACGCCCGCACCACCGCGGACGTCACACGGCTCTCCCAAGGCTCGTACAACCGCGGCGTCTCGGCATCGGCAGGGACACACGACGGCGGCGGCGTCGTCGACATCCCGTCGACGAACCTGAGCCTGCTGAAGGTGCTCCGTGAGGTCGGGTTCGCCGCGTGGATCCGCACTTCGGCTGAGGGGTTCTCCCCTCACATCCATGCCGTGGCCATCGGGGACAGGGAACTCGCCCCCGGCGCACGGAACCAGGTCACCGCCTACTTCAACGGGCGCAACGGCCTCGCAAACGGCCGGGCGGACACCGCTCCGGCTTCGGTCGGCAGGCCCTATCCGGCCTGGGCCGCTAAGTACAGGTAAGAAAGAAGGGATCATCATGCTTGGTCTCAACGCCGAGGCCGTCAAGGACGTGGCGGAGCGCTCGGTGCGCACGTTCATTCAGACGTTCCTCGCGATGTACGCCCCCGTCGTGCTCGGCGCGGGCTCTCTGGGCGGTCTGCTCGACCTGAGCACTGCCGACAAGGCAGCAGCGGCCGGCGTCGCCGCGGTGCTCGCTGTCGTCATGGGTGTTCTCGGCGCCCAGGTTGGCTCCTCAGAGGAAGACGCATCCGTACGCTAGCGAGGAGGTGATCCGGTCTCGTGCCGGGTCGCGCCCGGCAAAACCGTGCCCCCCGGCTCGGTGATACCTTCAGGGTGTCATCGGGCCGGGGGGCCTTTTTTGCGTTTCTACTCCGGCTTCGGGTCCTCGGGGTGCTTCCTCATGTAGATCTCTTCGAGGTTCTTCGGGAGGCGGCCGTGAGTCTTCACCTCATGTCCGGCATCGCGGAGCCACTCCTTCGCCCTTCGGTTCCACTCCGCCAGCCTGTTCTTCGTGCCAACGCTGGGGGTGGGGGCAGTTGTCGTCGCGGGGATGACGCGGGCCTTGTCGGCGAAGGGGCCAATGGCCTTGAGGTACTTCGCCAGGGTGGCTTCGCCCATGTCGATGACGAGCCGGTTGTAGATGTACAGGTTTTCGTCATCGGCGTCCTCGTCCTCTACGGGTACGAGCATCTGGATCTCGGTGACGTTCTCAGTGGTCTTGCCGTCCATGTCGTCGACTCGTTCGAGGCGCGCATACGACTCCACATGCTGGCCGGCGATAATAGTGACGGCCTTCTCGACACCCGGCTCGTCCTTCTGAGATTCATCAACCTGTACAACCCGGATCGACATATCTGGTTCCCCTTTCCGACGGTGGGCCAGACGATAGCATGCACCCCCTACCACCACTATGGGCGATAGGGGGTGCATACGATGCCCCCTAGCTATGTGCTGTGTATCCGCAGCTACCGCACAGCCACATGACACCATTACCGTCGGGGATGGCCTGCATCTGACCTCCGCAGCGTGGACATTCCATTGGCTAGGCTCCTTGTCGTCAGGAGTGGATCACGTATCCGCAGTCGCATGACCAGCGGATGAGCTGGCCATCCGGCTTACCGATCATTGCTCGCCCGCAGTTGCGCGGGCACGTCAGGTAGACGCGGCCCGTCAGGTTGTCCTTAACCGAGGCCAGGTACGCCGTTCGTGTCGTCTGCTGGGGCTTCTCGTCCATGGCGTGGAGTGTAAGCCCTTCGTTTTTCCGGTTGGGGTGAACCTCCCACCGCCGTGACCGCGCGGGGATACGCGGACCGGGGTGGATCGGCGGTGGGAGGCAGGGGGCCCTGCCCTGCCGGGCTATCGCCTACGGTAGGGAAAGGAGAGACCACCGGATTTGATTGTCTTCCGGCAGGGCAGGGAGTCTAGGGGGTGTCCCCGACAACGAGCGCGAGGATGAAGCCGAACACGGAGACCCAGACGAGCAGGGTCAGCACGGCGCCCCAAAGGGGTCCGTCGCGGGTGAAGTTCCAGCTCCGCAGGTGCCGGGGGACGCGCTGCTGGTCGTCCTTGATCTCGGGCGGCCATCGCGTCACGACCTGATCACCCGCGCTTCAAGGCCGGCCTGGATCGTGAGCGCCAGCTCGGTGGCGGTCTCGGTCTTCATGCCCCCGAGGAAGATGCGCGGCCCCCAGGGGGTGTCCTGGACCTCGACGTCGAACAGCCAGCCGGCGTCACGGAGTGACGTGATCAGAAGAGCAACCGCGTCCGATGTTTCACGCCGAGGCATCGATGGACTCCTCTGGGTACCTGGCCCGGAGGGTGAGGGCATCGCGGATCAGCCCGTGCAGGGCGATGCCGACCTTCACGTTGCAGGCGCCGAGTCGGATCAGGTAGTCACGCTCGTCACGCTTGACCGCGAGCTGCGGGAGGCGGACTCCCGCAGCATCGAGCGCGCCGGCGAGGGCGATCTGCACCACTGACGCCTCGGTCGCCACCGCCGCTCGGTCGTCATCTCTGTCGACTTGGGGAATCACGTTAACTGCCTCTCGGGGGGTCGCTGTTCGTAGTTACATCGTTGCCGTACGACGCTACGATCAACAGTGGACAGCGGCGGTTGTCATGGGACAACGCCCCTTGTCATACGGGAGGTTGCACGCGTGGCGGCGGAAGAGCTAGACGGCGAAGACACGATGCTGAAGTTTTTCGGATCCGAGCTGGTGAGACTCCGAGGGGAGCGGGGCGTCGGCCAAGTGGAGTTGGCTAGAGCGACTCATTCGTCGCAAGCCTTGGTGAGCAAGATCGAGAACGCCAACCGGGTGCCCAGCAAGGAGTTCGCTCGCGAGGCCGACGAATTCTTTGAGACGGGGGGCCACCTGTCAAGGCTCTGGCCGCTCGTCATCCTTTATGCGTACCCGTCGTGGTTCCGGTCGTTCGTTGAGCTGGAGAAGGATGCGTCCGTCATCCGGTCGTTCGAGACGATGGTCATTCCCGGCCTGCTACAGACGAGGGCGTACGCGAGGGCGACGCTTGAAGTGGGTCGAACGAACGACGTTGACACGCTGCTCGATGCCCGCATGGAGCGGCAGGCCATATTCGACCGTGACACCCCGCCTGAGCTGTGGGTTGCCCTCGACGAGCGCGCCGTACGCCTCAAGGTGGGGGACGGGTCCGTGATGCGGGAGCAGCTACAGCGGCTCATCGATGTATCTGAGCGGCCCAGCATCGTCGTCCAGGTGGTGCCGGCCTCGGCCGGCTGCCATGCTGGCATCGGCGGACCGTTCGCTTCGCTCAGCTTCGCCGAGGGTAATCCAGTTGTGTACGTGGACGGTTTCCTGCAAGGTCAGATCCTGGCTGACCCTGAGGTCGTCAGGACGGCCAACCGCACCTATGATCTGCTCATGGGGGCAGCCCTGCCCGTGCCAGCGACGGTCGATTTGATCGCTAGAGTAATGAAGGAATACGCATGATCCCCGCAAGCAGCCTGCCGGAAGAGGTATGGCGGTCGTCCAGCTACAGCAGCAACAATGGCGGAAACTGCGTCCAGGTCGCTGATGGGCTGCCCGTCGTCCCCGTGCGGGACTCCAAGACACCCCAGGGGCCCGCCCTGGCGTTCGGCCCCACCGCATGGTCGTCCTTCGTGGCCGACCTCAAGTAATCACCCCCAAAAGCGAACGCCCCCCTCAGCTGCTATGAGGGGGGCGTTCTTTGTGCTCTATCGCTTGCACAGCCGGTAGATGCCGTACGTGATGCCGAGGATGATGTCGGTGAGCGCCCACAGGAGGATGACGATCCCGACACCGATGGCGGTACCGGCGGTTTCGGCGTCGTTGCAGGTCTCCTTATCGAGGACGCCGCAGTCGTCGGGTGTACCCGACCCTGACATGGCCCCGGTGATGATCCAGATCAGGAAGATCACCTGGATGGCCAGGAAGACCCACATGAATATCCGGCGCTTCTTGGGGGGCTGCGGAGGCTGGGGTGTGGGGATACTCCACGTCGAGTGCTCTGTCATGTCACGTCTTCCTCTTCAAAGGGGAGGCCGCTTGCGCCGAGGGGTACGAGCGTGCCCATAAATGTGTCTCCGAGGCGGGCGACCGTGAGGCGTACGGGATGTTCCTTGCCGTCCGCGCCGAGTACCGGAACTGAGATGGTTCGGCCGGCGACCCGTGTTTCACCTGACTCGCGGAAGCGCTTGAAACCTTCATGGTGGGCCCGGAGGAACCGGTCGGGTATCAGAGTGTCAAGGGGGCGACCCACAAGCATCTCTTTGTCCCAGGCTATTGCCTCGGCGTGCTCAACCTGAACGATGTCACCGTCTAGGCTCACTTCGATCACGCAGGCAGGTGCGGATACATTGACCTGCAATGCGGTCGCCGCCTTGAGTCCGGTCTCGAAGACGGATGTGATGGCGCCGGTCAGCCGCATACGGGACAGGCTTGTACCAAACGCGATTCCGGTACCGATCAGCATAACGATGATCAGGGCGAGCCATGGCGGAGCACTACCCGTCGGCCGGGCGCCCCCCAGGGTTATCTGCACTACCAGCAGGGCGAAGGCGCCCCACCATGAGCCATGCGCCCCGACCCGGTAGGTCAGCTGCCGGGTATCTTCTGTGATCTTCATCGAGGGCTGTTCTCCCCGCTTCGCCGATCCTGGTCGCTGTCATACGCCCGCATGAGTATCTGTCTCTGCTCGTCGGTGATGTCTTTGATCTTCATAAGCTGCTCCATTACATAGTCTCGTTGTGCCGTGTTATCCGGCATCGGGAGTACATCGGAGTGCTCCGGGCCGACTATTTCTGCGGTAACCGCAAGCCGCATAAAGTCTACGCCCAGATAGTGGGCAAGTCCCTCGACGTTCGAGAGGCTGATTGATCCGCCCTGTGTCCACCTGGTGACCGCTGACGGACTGACATCTAGAACCCTGGACAGGGATCCGTTGGAGATACCCCTGTTCCTGAGTGTCCTTCGCAGCCACTCTGCGAAGTACTGACGGTCGTTCTGATCCTTCTTCTTGGTACGCACCGATCCATGGGCTTTCCTGCCGGGACTGAAGCGGGGATGGGGGCGGTGCCCCGCGCTGGGGAGCGCCCTTGTTTGTCTACGCACCTCAAAGCCTGCCATTTCAGACATTCAGGTCAAGGGGTCACTGCCGCTCAATCGTTGAGCAGTGCGCCAACTAGCCCGTAACTTAAGGCTTCTGTGCTTGTGAAAAATCATGGAGACCTGCTCACGTATCGCAGTGTTTCGCGACGCTCCAGTGGATCTTGACCGTTACGCGACACTCTAAAAAATCATGAAACTTCCGCCCCTAGAGGGGTTGCATACCGGTCAAAACGGGTCCAATGTTGAGCACAGAGCAAGCGGAACCGGGTGAAACCCGGACACACCAGAGGCTCTGGGACATGTGGACCCCCAATGGCGGTACGTACCCCCCGACACAGCCGGGTTTCGCCTCCACCGACAAGGGCACCGGCCCTCTGTCCCTCCGGCAAGGAGGACGCCGCAAGGCGTACCACGACAGGAAAACGCAGCGCGGAGCAGGTGCGCGCGACCAACATCCAAATACATACGCCCTCAGGGGTGGGACCGGCCCCGAGCCTCCCGCCCTTGCAGGGGCACCACAGACGTATCCGGCGCCAGCGAGATGAACCGCTGACCCCTGAGCGACTTGTCCCTGGCTTCCCGCTCAGCCTGGAGTCCTAGGTAGCCCTCGGTCGTGGTCGACAGATCATGGTCAAGGAGAGCGGAGGTTTGCCGAAGAGCATGGTCGTACGAGATCTGCTCGCGCAGACCGTCAAAGTAGATCCTCGCTACTGAGCGACGGATCACATGCCAGCACTCACCGCTCTCGACCTGAATGCCGCATCCCTCGAAGAGGGCATTCAGTCGGGTCTGCGCCCAGGAGTAAGAGGTATGCCAAGAAGGGTCGGCGACGAACTCGTTGTTACCTACTCGGCGCCACCCGGGGAACAGGAAGCTGTCGCCGTCGACGACGGTGACGCCGGCGGTGTCGGTGTACCACTTCAGGTACACCCTGAGTTCCTCTTCGAGGTCGAGCGTGATCGGCTTCGCGTCGTACTTCCTGGTCTTCTTGGACCACACGAACAGATCACCGTTACTCAGGTCGATATCCCCCACCTTGATCTTTACGATATCCGAGACACGTAGCGCCGTACTGATACCTACGGCGAGCATCCCCCTCAGCACCGGATCCTTGCAGCTGTTGAACAGCAGCCTGAGCTGGGTCTTGTTCAGCCTGGTCGCCAGCGCGCGTCGCGCCCCATTACCTCTCGGCCTGATGACCGGCATGGGGACGATGGTTACGTGCTTCGTCCAGTCCCGCATCTGCCCGTACCTGAAGAAGGAGTTCAGCGCGGCCCGGTAGGTAGCGCCGGTGTTGGTCGACTTGCCGACGAGGATTCCGCCCGGCCCGTACAGAAAGGCCGACAGATCCTTGGTCTTGATCCCGGCGAACTGACGGTCCGGGAACTTCCGGTACAGCCGGAGCAGCACGTTGCGGTACGTCTTGATCGTCCCCTCCGGGACGTTCCCTTCCCGAAGGGCGTCAACGTACTCGAACACGGCCTCGTGCAAGCTTATACCGGACATAGTTGAACCCTCTACCTGTAACCGGACATAGTAGCGCAAGTCTGGGTAATACGACTTCTCTATTTAACCGTCTGACCTGCGGGTTTCGGCTCGCAGTTTGTAGCACCACCAACTCCCTCCCTGCAAATACGGGAGGGTTTTTCGTCCCTTTCTGGGGCGATTTATCCCACTCTGTACGGTCCCGCCCTTGAGGAGCTTGGGCGGGCTGAGAGGGCCACTGCTTCGGTGTCGGCTTTCGCCGTCCGGACTCCCCGGGAGCAACCCCTTCGGCGTCAGTGCAGAGGAACCCGCGCACCCCATCCGCGATTCCGGCCGGGTTACGGATGGGGCCGGGAATCTATATAAGGGACTGAGAACTATGGGCACCAACCGCAGCAGTGAGACCAAAGCCTTCGCCGAGCACCTGCGCTCCCAGCGCCGTACGACGCAGGCACAGGTGGACCGCACGACAGCCGCCCATGACGTTCTCGACTTCACTGCAGACGAGCGCATGTCGTCCCGTTGCGCCCACCGGACTGCCGCTGCTGCGGCCCACTGACCCCGCCGGAACCCGACGACCGGCGGCTGGGGGCGGCGGTGCCGAGGGACATCCCGCCGCCCCCAATATTAGGAGGAGCTAATATATGGGTCAGTGCAAGGTGCCGAACTACATATCCGGGCACCGCGGTAAGTGCTGGACAGCATCCCTGCGTCAGGCATACCGCCACGGCGCCACGATCATCGTCGAAGACACCGGCGTACCGGTGACATACGACAAGCCTCATCCCACCAGTCGACGCTTCTGGGTCGACTACAACGGCAACCGCTATGACAGCCGGGATTGCATCCCGGTCTTCTAATGACTGCCACGGTCCTCACCTCCTTGATATCGACATCTCCGAGGTACGAGCTGGACAACTCCGAGGACCGTGGTATATCCGTCCCTGCCCGTGCTTTGTCGGGCAGGGGCTCTACCCCCTCGCTCCGCCCGGTAGGACCGGGCGTCGAGTGAGGGCCCGCTCCCCCCGGTAGCTACCTTCCAGGGGTCGAGCGGAACCCCCGGCTGGGTCTTTAGGGATGGGGCCCAGCCGGGGGCGCACTTCCATCCCATCGAAAGGAATCCCAATGCCCGCACGTCTCGGTGTCAAGCACCACGCAGCAAAGATGACAACCGCCAAGGTGAAGCAGGCGCGCAAGTCATACGACACAGGTAAGTGGACCATCTCCGGCCTCGCCCGTAAGTACGAGATATCCCACCAAGCCATGTGGTCCATCATCCGCCGGAAGACCTGGAGCCACGTCGCATGACCATCCCCCACTGCCCCCGATGCTCCGCCCCGCTATGGCTGGCCGCATGCAAGTGCGGCTGGCAAAGGGAGAAGTGATGACCGAGACCCGTGAACCAATGAAGCTCCGAATTACCACTCAGGACGGGGACGTCATCGTTCTTCATCTCATGGAGGGGGAGGAGGTTATCGCCGCGATGTCCACCTCAGAAGCGGAATGGTTCGGCGTTACCCTGTCGGACGCCGTCGGGGTAGGGGCTGGCAGAAGGAGTCGACATGAGTGAGTGCAACATCCAAGTCAGGTTCGAGAACGGCGAGATCACGGCGAGCTGTCCGTGTGGTCGACCCGTAGGGACCGTTCCGGTCGGCGCGGGTATTAGTCCGGTCACGGGCGAGCCCATTACCGACGGGGGCGCCTACAGCTTCCAGCATGTGGACTCGCCATGAAAGACATATGGCCCGCCGACCCCGACGGCGACATGACACCGATACTGGAACTGTCAGTCGACCTGGTGAACACCATGAAGGAGGCGGCAATGGCACGACACCCGTCGGGTGGCGGCTTCACTCCCGCCCCCATCCTCAAGGCTTCCGACAGGTGTGACCGCTGCGGTGCCGCCGCCATGTACCGGGTGTGGCGCGAGGACATCGGCGATCTCGATTACTGCCAGCACCATTGGACGAAGTACATGCCCGCTATGGCCGACCAGGGGTGGAGGGTTGTCGGCACCAATCCCGACCTGATCAACGAGCTGTACGGGGGTGATTGAGATTATCTGTGAGCCGTGTGCCTGGGAGGCGATCATCCGCCGGACCTTGGGCGAGAACGCTGATACCTACCTGATGCGCAAGTCGGGGCCGCTGGGACATAAGGCTTGTAAGGGCTGCCCCTGCCAGCACAAACCTGTCTGGAGCTATACGAATGGTGGACGGGTGGACTCTCAGCCAGCACGCCATTGACCGTGCACTCGACATGGCGATTGACGGCGAGGCTATCCGCAAGGTTCTGGAAGAGCCCGAGGGTAAGTGGGACTGCCCCGACCCCGAACGCGAGCTGTGGTGGCACGGTCGCGTATGCCTCGCCGTCAACATCCCCCAGAAGCGCGTGGTCACCGTGCTGTGGAATACCGGGCACAGCCTGAACAGGGAAGAGTTTGACGACGAACTGTTCTGGCGCGACTGACAACTGAATAGGCATCTATGACAACTGAATACAGCGGCACCACTAAGCGCAAGAAAAAGATGTGCACTCGTTGCACCAAGTACCGCGCTGTATCCCGCTTCCATATGGACCGCAACCGACGAGACGGCCTGTATCCGTGGTGTAAACCGTGCCGACAGGCCTACGCCCAGGGGATGCCTCCGGACTGGCTGAAGGAGTCCAGGTCGTGTCGGATGTGTTCGGCGGAGTTCGTGGGTCCGAGCAATAAGATCTATTGCGGGCGCCCATGCTCCCTTAAGGCAGGCAGGGTGAGGGCGTATGGACTCACGCTTGACGACTATGACCGCCTTATCAACTACGCAAGCGGACTGTGCCCCATATGCAATCGCGAGACTCGAAAGTGGAACATAGAGCACAACCATGAAACCGGCCTCGTCACCGGAGTGACATGTTCCGACTGCAACACCCTTTTGCTGCGCGGCGCAAGGCATGACGTGGAGGTCGCGAAACGGCTAGTGACCTACCTAACCAGGACCCCGGCCGAGGAATTGGGGATCACCGCCATCGCCGACGCGCCTAGCGTAAATCGCAAGGGCCGAACGTGGAAGTGGTCCGATGCTGAGGAGTGAGTATGAGGAACTCTACAACTTCCAGGGGAGTTTGTGCGCGCTGTGCCGTCGAGCACCTAAGGTCGGCGGTCGCCTCCTTGTCGACCGTGAGAGTGAGACGGGGGATGTGCGGGGCCTGCTCTGCGGGGCCTGCCGCTCTCTACTCGGTCACGCCCGCGACAAGGTCTCGTTCTTCCGCCGGTGCGCCGGGTACCTAGGGCTGCCCCCTTATGCCGCGATGAAGCAGGGCTGGGCGGAGTGGTACAAGGATGAGTGACTGCACCCGGACGCCCGGCCTGCATAACGACGGATGCGAATGCGACAGCTATATCGCCTGCCCCGGGTGTAGTAAAACCCTGAAGCGGACAACTAGCGGTAGGTATCGCAGGCACAAAGACTGCGACTTCAGCGGAACCCATATACCGGAGGAAGAGTGGGCGACGAGTGCAACATCAATGACGAGTGCCCCATCTGTGAAGTCTACTCCGGACGGTGCGACGGACCCTGCCGCGCCTGCGACACCTTCGACGCCGTCGCCCCCTGGTGGAACGGAATGGGCGGACGATGCCTCGACGTCTGCGGATGCGACACCTGCACTGCCCGGCGCGACGTCGTACGCGAACACGCTCAACGACCTGGCGGCGACACAGCTTGACGCCTACCGGGCGAACGTGGAGGCGAACCTGACACCGTTCTCCCAGCCGGCCGCTGTCGCCGTAGAGCAGCCGACCCTTTTTAGCCAGCCTGCCGGTGCTCTGTCCGAGCGGCCCGCGCAGGAGATGAACGACCTCGGCAAGGAGCTGACCGCACGCCTGAAGGAGATGTTCTACGCCTATGACAACCGGCGATCTGCCGACAACCGGTCCGCCCAAGTCACGATGGGCCCTTCGGAGATGGGCACTCCGTGCGACCGAAGGTTGGCGCTGTCCCTCATGCGGATGCCCCCTGTCAATCCAGGAGGCGACGGATGGGCGGCCTTCGTGGGCACCTGTATACATGAGGGTCTTGAGCGAATGTTCATGTGGGCTGACGCTGGGACTGGCCGTTTCGCTGTAGAGCAACCGCTGACCTTCGACTCGAAGTACGTCCCGAAGGGGACGGCGGACCTGATCGACCGCACGCTGTTCATGCTGGACGACCACAAATGCCAGGGGCGTTGGAGCAGGAACAAGCTCAAGTCGTCCGGGCCGTCGCCGACTTACCGCGTCCAGGCTCACGTCTACGCGTACGGCGCCAGGCAGCGAGGCGAGCGCATCGACCACGTCGCAATCTTCTCCTGGCCGAGGGATGAGGCCACCCTCGATGACCTGTACGTCTGGACCGAGCCGTACAACCCGCAGATCGTGAAGGACGCTTTCGCGAGGGTGGAGCGGATCGGTGACGAGGTCGGCACCTTCGTGCAACTGACAACGCGAGAGAAGGCGCTCAAGGCCAAGGAGTTCGATGTGGCCGATGATTGTCGCTTCTGTTCAGCGTATCTACCTGGCGCGCGATCCATAGAGGATGGATGCAATGGAAAACGATGAGATGGTCTGCCGTGATGGCGTGAAGTTCCACTCCGAGGGGTTCAACTCCCGCCCGAACCACTTCTTCCATGACTCGCTCGGTGACCCCGACGAGTGCGAGGAGAACCACAACCACCCCGCCTGACCGCAACACATAATTGAATAACAACAGAACAGGGTACCCGTGACCTTTTCACAACCGGCGGCCGGCGGCGACACTTTCACGCCCGCCGACCACTTCGGCAAGCTGCTCCTTATCTTCCCGAAGTCCTACGACCCGGCCATGAAGACCTCCAACGGCGACAGCGCCGCCGCCGATGTCGACCTCATCGTCGTCGACAGTCCCGACCCCGCGACGGGGAAGCCGCTGTTCTTCTCCGGCGCCCGGCTCTTCGGCAACCTCGCCAAGTCCGTCCGCAACGACCTAGGCGGCCAGGTGCTCGGCCGGCTGGGGCAGGGCCCGAACACAAGGGGGACCCCGCCGTGGATCCTGACGAACTTCACCGACGCCGACGCGGCGATGGCGACCCCGCTGCTGGGGCAGTACCAGCAGGGCCTGTTCAAGCCGCCGGCGAACCCGAACCCGATGGCGGCTGCTCCCTCACCTGCCGCTCCGCAGACCTGGGCACCCCCTGCGACCGTGGCGCCGCCTGCCCCGGCTGGCCAGTGGCAGCCCCCCGTCGCTGCCCCGACGGCCCCGGCTGCACCTGTTGCTGCGCCTGCGGCGAGTGCGGTTGACCCGAACCTCGTCGCCTTCCTGGCGTCGAAGGGCGTGCAGGTGCAGCCCGGCATGGACCAGGCCACCTGTGAAGCCATCGCCCGCTCCTTCCAGTAGAGAGACACGTAGCACATGAGCCACGAAGAAGAGCACGCCACCAAGCGCCGAGGCCCGAAGCCCAACAACGTAGGCCGCCTTTCGGGTGCCTACCAGAGGGCCCACGCGAAGGCGGAGAAGGCCCGCCGCGCCTACGCGAAGGTGCAGCGCCTGGCCGAGGAGCTGGCCGCCGCGGAGCAGGCCGAGCAGGAGGCGTACGACGCCCTTCAGGAGGCCCTCGCCGAACTGCCCGGCCCCGGCGCCCCGGTGGACGACGAGGAGGAGTAAGACCGCCGGGGGCGCCGCGACCGTATCTCGAACGGGGAAGCGCCCCCGGTCTTAACCGTCGGGGGTGGGGGTTCGGAATCGACAAAACGTCGCATCTGAGGTCAGCCCCCGCCCCCGGCCTACAACTGAATAGGAAACGCATGGCAGAACAAGAGAAGGCCTGCGGTGCGCCGTGTGGCCAGTGCCGGAATTGCAACCCGATCACGTCGATGGCTGAGCGTGTGGACGCGTACAAGTCGGCGCAGGCGATGCTGAAGGATATCCAGTGGCCGGAAGATGCCGGGCCCACGCCACACGAAACCCTTGTTCTCGCCAACTGGCTGTATTACGGCGGCGGCGAGGACGACGACGACTGATGAGCCTGCTGGGATATGCCGCGCAGGCGGTGTCCCGCGGCTGGTCTGTCTTTCCGTGTAATCCACTAGGCACTGAGAACCCCGAGAAGCCGGGCGAGTTCATAGAGAAGATGCCCCACCTGATTACCCCGGGGAAGCCCTACAAAATAAAGTGGGGCGAGGTCGCCACCGACAACATGAAGCAGGTCGTGGACTGGTGGACGTATAGCCCCGAGGCGAATATCGGAATTGCGTGTGCCCCCTCGGGTCTTATGGTTATCGACTGCGATCAGCCAAAGCGGGCGTATCAACTTAAGGACACACCGTGGGAGTATTTGCATGAGTCGCTTGGGCCGCTGGTTGACGGAGCGGATGTGCTCCGAGAAATGTGCCGACGATTCGGGGATGGTTATTCTCGACTGGAACGGACGTACCGAGTCTGCACTGCATCCATGGGGCTCCATCTTTACCTGCGATGGCCCGAAGGGGTACAGGCGTCTCAAGCTTCGCCTGTACCTGGCCTTGTGGACGTACGCGGTAACGGCGGACAGCGGGGTGGCTACGTCCTCGGAGCGGGATCGGTAACGCATAAAGGTTCTTACGTAGCCGAGAACAACCTTCCCATCGCCGACGCCCCCGCCTGGTTGGTGGAGTTGTGCCGTGAGAAGCCGAGACCGAAGCCGGTCAAGCCGCTGTTCTCCCAGCCCGGCCACGCCGGCTACTCAGGCCTGGTCGAATCCGTCCGCCTCGCACAGGAAGGGAACCGGAACAACTGCCTTCTCTGGGCGGCCCGTTCGATGTGTGAGGACGGGGCCACCGAGGAGGAGTGCATCAACTTGCTTGTCCCGGCCGCGATGGAGTGCGGCCTTGACGGCGGGGAGCGACAGGCTCTCGCCACGATCCGGTCTGCGTACCGCTTGCAATCAGGCAAGGTGTGAACCGCTTGGAGTTCGAGGAAAGATTCTGGTCCAAGGCGGACTGGGATATACGTAGCCCTGACAGGTGCTGGAACTGGCTGGCAGCTAAGTCTACCAATGGTTACGGTCGCTTTCAGATAGCCCGGCATGTAATTGGAGCGGCCCACCGGGTGGCTTACGAACTGGAAGTGGGACCCATACCCCCGGGAAAGTATCTGGATCATCTATGCCGGAATAGATCCTGCGTAAACCCGGAACACTTGGAGCCCGTAACCAGTCGCGAGAACACACTGAGGGGCGAGTCACATGTGGCTGATCGCGCAAGACAAACACACTGCCTGCGCGGTCACAACCTAAGCGGCACGAATCTTGTTCCGCATCCTCATTCGAGAGTGTGCCGTGAGTGCAAGAACCTCAGGGCCAGGAAGGAAAAGGCGTGAAGCAGTTCCTCAAGGACACCTACCACTACCGGTGGGGTTGGATAATCGCCGCCCTGGTGGCTCCGACGGCGGTCCTTTCCTACATCGACGGTGACATTCT
>Ga0299913_10000865_pt1 | contig 20750 bp, 17 predicted proteins | sample RVTome_9_FD_201360 | JGI IMG/M metagenome (GOLD analysis project Ga0299913, IMG submission 201360) | Soil microbial communities from uranium-contaminated site in the Upper Colorado River Basin, Wyoming, United States - RVT155D38 (version 2) ... | reverse complement strand
CATGACCGGCGCCCCGCTGCCCGAAGGCGCCGACCGGGTCGTCCCCTTCGAGCTCACCGACCGCGGCGCCGGGCGGGTCGAAGTCCGCCGGGCGACCGTCCGAGGGGCCCACGTCCGCCGCCGCGGCGAGGTCGTCCGCGCCGGCGACGAGCTCCTCGCTGCCGGCACCCCGCTCGGCCCGGCGGCGCTCTCCGTCGCCGCCGCCCACGGCCACGCCGAGCTCCTCGTCCACCGCGCGCCCCGGGTCGCGGTGCTGACCACCGGCGACGAGGTCGTCCCCCCCGAGGAGGAGCCCGGCCCCGGCCGCCTGCGCGACAGCCACACCGACCTCCTCCTCGCCGCCGGCGCGGCGATCGGCCTCGCCTTCACCCCGCTCGGCATCGCTCCCGACGACCCGGCCGAGCTCGCCCGCCGGGTCGTTCGCGGCCTCGAGGACCACGACGTCCTCCTCCTCGGCGGCGGGGTCTCCGCCGGCGAGCTCGACTTCGTCGAAGAGGTGCTCGGAGAGCTCGGCTTCCGGGCGCTCGTCACCTCGGTCGCCGTCCAGCCGGGCAAGCCGCTGGTGGTCGCGGCCCGCGGCGAGGAGGGGGATGGCGGCGTGGGCGGCCGGCGCCTCGTCTTCGGCCTCCCCGGCAACCCGGCCTCGGTCCTGGTCACCTTCCACCTCTTCGCCCGCCCGGCCCTGCTCCGCCTGGCGGGCCACCGCGCCTCCCCCTTCGACGCCGCCCGCCCCGGCCTCCTCGCCGCCTCCGCCCCGGGCGCCCGCGACCGCCACCGCTTCCTCCCGGCCGCGATCGAGCCCTCGGCCGACCCCGGCGCCCCGCCTCGCCTCGCCCCCCTCCGCCTCGCCGGCAGCCACGACCTCCGCGCCTACGCCCGCGCCGCCGCCCTGCTCTGGATACCGCCGGGCAGCCCTCCCGCCGAGGCGGGCGCCCCCTGCCGCTACCTCCCCCTGCCGCCGCTCTGACCGCGCCGGCGTCGGGCGGGCGGGCTATCATCGGCGCGCGGAAGCGCCCGGGGGCTGGTGCCTCCCGCGGTCTTCAAAACCGTTGTCCCGTGCCGGTTCCGGCCCGGGGGGTGGGTTCGATTCCCATGCGCTTCCGCCAGTCCTTTCGGACGAGCGACCTCCGTCCATCATCACCAGCCCCGCCCCTCGCCTTCCCGCAGCCCGTGCCGCCGCAATGCAAGTAGCAGAACATCGCCGCCTCCGGCTGCGCCTTGGGTTAGCGAGAAAGCAGAAGTGGCCCCCGGATTTCGGACAGCTTGCCAAGGTGGGTTCCAGACCGAGGAAGAGTCTGGAATGCCACGGAAGCGACGGAAGTATCCGGCGGAGCTGAAGGCGAGGGTCGCGCTGGAGGCGCTGCGGGAGGAGTCGACGATGGCCGAGCTCGCCGCCCGGTACGACGTCCACCCCAACCTCATCGCCAACTGGAAGAAGAAGGCCCGTGAGCAGGTGCTCGCCGGGTTTTCGGGGCAAGGCGAGCGCGACGAGGCGTCGCGGGAGGCCGAGATCAAGGAGCTGCGAGCGAATATCGGCGAGCTCGTCGTCGAACGTGATTTTTTATCGGGACTAGGTTAAGGTTAGGTACCTAGTCCCGTTTTTTATCCAGGGCCTTCGGTCGATGAGCCACGGCCGAAGGGTGGCGATGGTCGACCCGCACCACGAGAGGCTGAGCATCGCGCGGCAGCACCTTGTCCCCTTCTGGTCGGCCGGGCCGGCCGAGGCGATCAACTGCCGAGGCTGGGACTGACGGAGCTCGCTCTCCCGCGGCCGCCCTGTGAGTAGACTCCGGCTCCTTGCCAGCGGGCTCGGAGCGTGGCTTGACTGGTTCCTCGATCGCCGGCTTCGTGTCCATGCGACCGAGACTCCCCCGGCGCGCCTCAAGAGGCGGCTTGTCTATCTCGTCGTGGAGGACGATATCGAAGAGCCGCCGGAGCTATACTGGCCGTCGACCGAGAGCTCGCCCATGTTGGCCACGACAGCAGTCAAAGTGCCCCTGCGGATCGACGAGTCCGGCGTGGCGCGCCTCGGCAAGTCGCGGATACCGCTAGAAAACCTCGTCCACTCGTTCGACGGCGGTGCCTCGGCCGAGGAGATCGTCGCCAGCTATCCCACGCTGGAGCTCGCGGACGTCTATGCCACGATCGCCTTCATCCTCGAGCATCGCGAGGAGGTCGACGAGTACATGGCCCAGAGCGCGGCCGAGAGTGAGCGCCTCCACCGCGAGAGGGAGAAGCGGTACCCGACCGCGGAGCTTCGGCGCCTGATTCGCCGGCGCGCCGCCAGGCTCTGACCCGCGACAGTGTGCTCGAGCTCCTCGCGGACGAGAACTTCAAAGACCAGATCGTCAGCGGCCTCCGCCGCCGGCTACCGACGCTCGACCTGTCTACCGCCCGTCAGCACGGGCTCCTCGGAGCCACGGACCCCGAGATCCTGGAATGGGCAGCCCACGAGCACCTCGTCGTGCTCACCCACGACGTGCGCACGATGGGGCGGTACGCATTCGCACGGATCGAAGCAGGTGAGCTGATGCCCGGCGTGATCGAGATCCCTTCCCTCATGCCGATCGGCCAGGCGATCGAGGAGCTGGTCCTGTTCGTCCAGGTGGTCGAGCCCCGCGAGATCAGGGGCCGCGTCGTGCGCCTGCCGCTCTGAGAGCGTCGGCCGGGCCACACGGCCTCCTCGCGCGTCACCGCTCATCTGTCTCCTCCGCCTCCTCCGCGCCCGCGTCCACGTCGGTCGCTCCGGCTCCCGGGAGGGCGTCGCGGTAGTGGCTCGCCAGGTGGCTCATGAGCTCGAGCAGGCTGACCCGTCCCTCGGCGACGTAGAGCTTCATCCGCAGCGCGCCGAGCTCGCGCGCCTGCGCCTGCATCGCGGCCTGGTGGATCTCGACCAGGTCCCGCGGGCCGGCACCGAGCTCGCCGGCGCGGCGGGCCAGGCGGCGAGCTTCGGGGTCGGGCTCGCGGCCCGCGCCGCCGAGGACCCGGCCCACCGCGCGGTCGAGCATGCGGCCGTAGCCGGCGGTGAGCTCGGCGAAGTCGCCGGGGCGGGCGCTGCGTAGCGGCGGGGGTCCCTCCCGGCCCTCGGCCTCGAGGGCGAGCACCGGCGGCCAGTGCGCCTCGTACTCGCGCAACCGGGCGCGCACCGTCTCGAGCTCGACCGCGTGGCGCAGGCAGCGGACGAGCAGCGTCCCGTACAGCCGTTCGAGCACCAGGAAGTCGGTCGCCCCGAGCTGGACCGCCTTGAGCGCGAGCGGCTCGTCGGCCGCGGCGGTCAGGACGACGATCGGCGCGTCCGGCGCGCCCGCCCGCAGCTCCACGATCCGGCGGACGCTCCCCTCGGGGCCCGGCAGCGGGAGCACGACGACCTCCGCCTCCCGGCGCGCCATCCGCTCGGCCGCCGCCGCCACGCTCTCGACCCGGGACACGCTCACCGACGCGCCGTCGTCCGCCTCGCCGAGGGCGGCGGCGATCCGCTCCGCGATCTCCCGGGTGGGATCGACGACCAGCGTCCGGATGACGTCCGGGCCGCTCATGCCTCGGCGGGCGCCACGGCGAGCCGCCGGACCTCCTCGAGGAGCGTCTCCGGGTCGACCGGCTTGACCAGGTAGGCGTCGCAGCCGACCTCCCGCGCCCGGTCGCGGTCGCTGTCGAGCGCGTGGCCGGTGACCAGGATCACCGGCACGCCCTGTTCGCCGGCCAGCCGCTTGAGCCGCCGCGTCGTCTCCCAGCCGTCGAAGCCGGGGACCGAGATGTCGACCACCGCCAGCGCCGGCGGCTCGCGGCCCGCCAGCCGCAACGCCTCGTCGCCGCCGGCCGCCTCCCGCACCGACCAGCCGGCCCGCTCGAGCAGCGCCCGGTAGGCGAGACGCGTCGCCTGGTCGTCCTCCACCACCAGGATGCTGTCGCGCATCTTCGCGGTCATTTTCGCCATTGCCCTCCCGCCGGGAATCGTCGCCACGGCGTCGTGGCAGAAGGCTTGCGTGTCCGATGCCAGGAGGAGCGCCCGCGAGTGTCGGAAAGGGCGGACCTCAGAGGTAACCGAGCGCCTCGAGCTCCCCGCGCAGCGCGTCGTCGAGCTCGCCGGCGTCGCGTGCCTCGACCGCCGGCAGCCGGCCGAGCCGGCGCACCAGGGCGGCGAGGATCCGCTCGCCGTCGCCGCGGCACGGAGCGGGCCGCCAGGGGCCGTCCGCGCCCGCCCGCGCGCACTCCCGCCCGCCCTCCCACAGGACCTGCCGTACGCCCCGCCCCTGGATCGCGTAGAGGTCCGGGGCGACGAACAGGAACCGGTTCGGCAGCGGATGGACGCGGGAGACGTGCTCCTCGGCGAAGACGTGGCGCCGCCGCCCGGCCGCGCCGCCGCCGTCGCCGCGGGGGAGAAGCACCCCGTCGCCCGGCGGCGGCTCGATCCCGGCGGCGGCGAGCAGCGTCGGGAAGAGGTCGACGACCGAGACGAGCTCGCCCATCCGCCGCCCGCGCCGCTGCCCCGGCCACTTGACCACGAGCGGCACTTGCACGAGCTCCGGGTCGAGCCGGTAGGCGTGGGAGAGCCGGCCGCCCTCGCCGAGGAGCTCCCCGTGGTCGGCGACCACGGCGACGACCGCGCGGTCGAACAGACCGCGGCGCTCGAGCTCGGCGAAGAGACGGCCGATCTGCTCGTCCATCCAGGCGACCTCGGCGAGGTAGACGGCGCGCAGCCAGGCACGGGCCTCGGCGGTCACCGGCGTCTCGCCCTCGACGGCGCGCCGCCAGGCCTCCCGGTCGCCGCGAGCGACGGCAGCCCAGGCGGGGCCGAGCGCGGCGGCGTGCGCCGGGGCGCCGAAGCGCTCGGCGACCTCGGCCGGCGGCTCGTACGGGTAGTGGGGGTCGAAGTAGTTGACGAACAGGAACGGCGGGCCGGCGGCGGGCGCGGCAAGGTGGTCGAGCACCCGGTCGGTCAGCGGCCCGGCCGTCTCCTCGAAGCCGGCGGGGTCGCGGTAGAGGTCGAAGCCGCGGCCGAGCCCGAACCGGTGGGCGACGAGCTCGCCGCCGGCGAAGCCCGCGGTCGACCAGCCGTGGCGCCGCAGGATCTCGGCCAGCACCGGCACCCCGCGCGGGAGCCGGCGGGCGGACACCCCGGCCCCGTGCCGCCCCGGCCAGCGGCCGGTGAGCATCGAGGCGTGGGACGGGAGCGTCCACGGCGCGGTCGTCCAGGCGTCGTCGTAGACCGTGGCGCGCCGCGCGAAGCGGTCGAGGTGCGGGGTCGTCCCGGCCGGCGCGCGGTAGGGGCCGAGGGCGTCGCGGCGGGTCGTGTCGAGGGTGACGAGGACGACCGGGGTGCCGCGGCCCTCGTCCGCCGGGGAGACCACCCGCGGCGCGCCCCACAGAAACAGCCCTCCGGGAGGGCCGCGGACGTCGAGCCGGGCCGAGCGCGCCCCGTCCGGCACCGCGAGCCGCACCCGCCGCCGCAGGCCGGGCGGGACGTCGACGCGGCGCGCGACCCCGCCCGCCGCGAGGGTGAACGCCGCCGGCTCGGGCGACACGTTCTCGGCCCACGCCGAGAGCTCGCGGGACCGCCCGTCGCCCAGCGCCGCCTCCAGCCCGCGCGGGCCGGCGAAGAGCACGCCGTCGGCCTTCTGCGGCCCGAGCCCGGCGCCGCCGAGGAGGAGGAAGTCGGCGAGGTAGGCGAACCGCCCGGCCGCCTCCGGAGGCAGCGGCGTGGGGGGCTCGTCCCCGACGCCGAGCTCGAGGGCGGCGAAGCGGTGGACGGCGGCCGCCCCGCCCGCCGGCCGGCCGCGCCGGTCGACCTCGAGCGAGTGGACGCCCGGGCCCGCCCGCGCGCCGCCGATGCGCACCGTCCAGGCCGGCCGGTCCCCGGGCTCGGCGGCGACCGGCTCGCCGTCCCAGGCGAGGGCGAGGTCGAGCCCGGCGGTCGCCGCGTCGGGGACCAGCCGAAGGGTCAGCCCGCCGCCCTCGCCCGGGTCCGGCGGCCGGCGCACGAGGCAGGCGATCTCGGCGAGGCCGGGGAAGGTCCAGGCCCCGTCCTCGCCGACTTGCCAGTCCCGCGACGGGGCGCAGAGCACGCGGCCGTCGGCCTCGACGGTCCCGGGCCGGAACGGGCCGGAGACTTCGAGCGGCGGGTCGTGAGCCGGTCCGCAGGCCCCCGCGGCGGCGACGAGGAGGGCGCCGAGCCAGGCGTCCGCGCGCTCGTGCCCGCGGCCCGGACGGCCGGCGGCGGACGAGCGCCGCCGCTCGGCGAGCCGCCGGCGCGGGGAGCCCCGGTCAGCCGAAGCGGACCACCGCGAAGGCCGCGCCGCGCGGGTCGGAGAGCACCGCCATGCGGCCGACGCCGGGGTGGTCGGCCGGCGGCTCCAGAACCCGGCCGCCCGCCGCCGCGGTGCGCTCGGCGGCGGCGTCGCACTCCGCGACCTGGAAGAAGGGCAGCCAGCCGGCGCCGGCCCCCTCGCGCGGGCGGCGGAGCCCGCCGATCGGCGTGCCGTCGAGGTCGAGCTCGGTGTAGGGCTCACGTGGGCTCCCGCTGCTCCGCGGCCGCCAGCCGAAGAGATCCCCGTAGAACGCCGCCGCGGCGTCCGGGTCGTCCGCGCCGAGCTCGGGCCAGCACAGGGTGCCCGGCTCGCCCTCCCGGCGGGCACCCGGGTGGCTCCCCCCCTGCCACAACCCGAAGAGGGCCCCGGCAGGGTCGCGCAGCCAGGCCGACCAGCCGCCGCCGGTGTCGAACGGCTCGCGGACCACGGTGCCGCCGAGCTCGCGCGCCCGCGCCGCGGTCGCCGCCGCGTCGGCCGTCGCCACGTAGACCAACCAGTGCGGCCGCGCCTCGCCCTCCCAGGCGCTCGCCGGCAGGGCGTAGAGCGCGCCGACCGGGTCGCCCTCGATCGAGAGCATCGCGAACTCCGACGCCTCGGGGACCCGCCAGCCGATCACCTCGCGGTAGAACGCCTTCGCGGCCGCCGCGTCGTCGGTGACGTTCTCGACCCAGCAGAAGCTGCCGGGCCGGTAGCTGTCGACCGTCGTCATCCGGCGAGCTTAACCCGCATCATTCATGACTCGCGCTCTCGCGACGGGCGCGTTCATGCTCGATGCGGGGTTTACCCCGCCTCGCCCACCCCGAAGTAGCGCGCCTCGGGGTGGTGGAAGACCAGGGCGGAGACGCTGGCCTCGGGCTCCATCATGTCGCCCTCGGTGAGCTCGACGCCGATCTCCTCCGGCCCGAGGGCGGCGAAGAGCTCGCGCTGGCCGGCGAGGTCGGGGCAGGCCGGGTAGCCGAAGCTGTAGCGCTTGCCGCGGTAGCGGGCGGCGAAGCGGTCGCGCATCGTGGTCTCCGGCGGGTCGGGGAAGCCCCACAGCGCGCGGAGCTTCGCGTGCAGCCACTCGGCGGCGGCCTCGGCGGTCTCGAGCGCGAGCGCCGCGAAGGCGTGGCTCTTCAGGTACTCGCCCGCCTCCTTCCACGCCTCGACCCGCTCGCGCACCCGGTCGCCGGCGGTGGTGACGAAGAGCGCGACGTGGTCGCCGGGCAGGACGTAGTCGGCCAGGCAGAGCCGTGGGCCGGAGGGCTGGCGCGGCATCTCCCAGGCGGCGACGGCGCCGCCGTCCGGTGCGTGGAGGACGAGCCGGTCGCCCTCGGCCGAGGCGGGGAAGAAGCGCCACACCGCCCGCACCGGCATCGCGCCGTCGCGGCCGATCGCCTGGACCTCCCCGACGACCTCGCGCAGGCGGGCGAGCTTGGGGTCGCCGGCGGCCTCGAGCCTGGCGACCGGGCCGCGCAAGCCGAGGTGGCGGCCGTAGAGCATCTGCGGGTTGACCCACGGCCAGATCTCGTCGGGGTCGGGCCGCTCGACGTGGCGGTCGAGGTCGGGCGGGGCGGGGACCGGCACGTCGCGCGAGACCACGACCCGCTCGCGGCGATCCTCGCCGCCCCCGCCGGCGGTGCCGGCGTCCGCGGCGCGGTCCTCTGCGGCGGTCTCGGCCACCTCGGCGGCGAGCGCCGGGAGCTTCTCGGCGTCGGTGAGCCGCTCGACGAGCGCCAGGCCGTGCATCGCGTCGCGGGCGTAGGTGCAGAGCCCCGCCTCGTAGGCCGGGGCGATCTTCTTGTGCGTGAACCGCCGGGTGAGCGCCGCGCCGCCGACGAGGACCGGCACGTCGATCCCCGCGGCGGCGAGGTCGGCCGCGGTCGCCACCATCTGCTGGGCGCTCTTGACCAGCAGGCCCGAGAGCCCCAACACGTGCGGCCGGTGCTCGCGCACCGCCTCGATCAGCCGCTCGCTCGCCACCTTGATCCCCAGGTTCACCACCGCGAAGCCGTTGTTCGTCAGGATGATGTCGACCAGGTTCTTGCCGATGTCGTGGACGTCGCCCTTGACCGTGGCGAGGATCACCTTGCCGCGGCTCGTCCCCCCGGCGCGGTCCATGTGCGGCTCGAGCCAGGCGACGGCGGCCTTCATCACCTCGGCGCTCTGCAGCACCTCGGCGACGATGAGCTGGTTGTCGTTGAACAGGCGACCGACCTCGGCCATGCCCCTCATCAGCGGGCCGTTGATCACGTCGAGCGGCTCCGGCCAGCGCGGGTCGGCGAGCGCCGCGGCGAGGTCGTCCTCGAGGCCGACCTTCGAGCCCTCGACGACCGCCCGGGCGAGCCGTTCTTCGAGCGGCAGCTCGGCGCGCGCGGGCCCGGCGGCGAGCGCGCTGGAGCGGCCGCGGAAGTGCGCGGCGAAGCGCTCGATCGCCCGCTCCGAGCCCGCCGCGTCGCCCGGGTCGAGGAAGATCAGCTCCTCGCACAGCCGGCGCTCCTCCGCCGGGATCTCGGCGTAGCGGGCGAGCCGCTGCGAGTTGACGATCGCCGCGTCGAGCCCGGCCCGGGTCGCGTGGTAGAGGAAGACCGAGTTGAGCACCTCGCGGCCGGCCGGGGGCAGGCCGAACGAGACGTTCGAGATGCCGAGGATCGTGCGGGTGTCCGGGTGGTCGGCCTTCAGCCGCCGCACCCCCTCGATCGTCGCCGCCGCCGAGCCGATGTAGGCCTCGTCTCCGGTCGCACAGGGGAACACCAGCGGGTCCCACCACACGTCCTCGGGGCGGACCCCGCGCTCGGCGAGGAGCTCCAGGCTCCGCCGCGCGACCTCGGCCTTGCGCTCGACGGTGACCGCCATCCCTTGCTCGTCGATGCAGCCGACGACGAGGGCGGCGCCGAAGCGGCGGGCGAGCGGCACGACGGCGTCGAAGCGGGCGAGCCCGTCCTCGAGGTTGATCGAGTTGAGGATCGACTTGCCCTGGCACCAGGTCAGCGCCCGCGCCATCACCTCGGCGTCGGTCGAGTCGATCATCAGCGGTACCTTGACCAGGCGGGTCAGCCGGTCGAGGAAGGCCTCGACGCCGGCGACCTCGTCCGCCTCGGGGTCCTGCAGGCAGACGTCGACGATCTGCGCCCCGGCCTTGACCTGCGCCCGGCCGACCTCGGCCGCCGCCTCCCAGTCCTCGGCCGCGACGAGCCGCTTGAACTCGCGGCTGCCGAGGACGTTCGTCCGCTCGCCGACCAGGAGCGGCCGGTTGTCGTCGGTCAGCTCGACCGCCTCGAGGCCGGAGACGAGACAGCGGTGGTGGTCGGGCACCGGCCGCGGCGGCCGACCGCGGGCGAGCTCGGCGAGGGCCGCGACGTGGGCCGGGGTGGTGCCGCAGCAGCCGCCCACGAGGTTCACCCAGCCGGCGTCGAGGAAGCGGCGGAAGACGCGCACGAACTCCTCCGGCCCCTCGCCGTAGCGCCCCTCCTCGTCGGGCAGGCCCGCGTTCGGCACGCAGGCGGTGCGGGTACGGGCGAGCTCGGACAGGGTGCGCAGGTGGTCGGCCATCAGGTCCGGCCCGGTGGCGCAGTTGAGGCCGAGGTAGAGGAGGTCGGCGTGCAGCAGCGAGACGGCGAGCGATTCGGCGTCCTGCCCGCCGAGCATGGTGCCGGTCGTCTCGATCGTCGCCGAGACCGCGACCGGTAGCCGCCAGCCGGCCTCGGCGAACGCGCGCTCGACGCCGAGCAGCCCGGCCTTGACGTTGCGGGTGTCCTGCGCGGTCTCGAGCAGCAGGTAGTCGGCGCCGCCGGCCATCAGCCCGAGCGCCTGCACCCGGAAGGTCTCGATCAGCCCGTCGAAGCTCACCCCGCCGGTGACCGAGATCGCCTTGGTCGTCGGCCCCATCGAGCCGGCGACGAAGTGCGCGGGCGGGGCGTCGTGACCGCCGTCACGGAGGTCGTGACGGAAGCAGGCCGCGCGCGCGATCTCCGCCGCCCGGCGGTTGATCTCGAAGGCCGCCCCGGCGAGCCCGTACTCGGCGAGGACCAGCGGCGTCCCGCCGAAGGTGTCGGTCTCGACGACGTCGCAGCCGGCGACGAGGTAGCCCTCGTGGACCGCGTCGACCGCCGCCGGGGAGGCGAGGACGAGGTTCTCGTTGCACCCCTCGAGCTCCGGCCCGCCGAAGTCGGCGGGGCCGAGCTCCATCGCCTGGAGCGCGGTGCCGGTCGCGCCGTCGAGCACCAGCACCCGCTCGGCGAGCGCCGCGCGCAGGGCCGCCTCGCGCGCCGCCCGGTCGGCCGGCTCGGGCAGCGCGGCGGCCGGCGCCGCCGCCGGGGCAAGGAGGACGTCGGTGTCGGAAGCCTGGCTCATACGAAAAAACCCGCCTCTCCGCAGTCAGGAGAGCCGGGTCGGCTCGGACAGTTCGTTGCCGGCGCCGGCCGCCTCGCGAGGCCGCCGGTGCGGGCCACATCCCCGCTCGCGGGAGCGGGTGGGCACCTTGGGTGTCCGCCCCAGGTTGCCGAGCCCGGCCGTCGTGCCGCTCCGGGCTCTCCTGATGCTCGAGGGAGGATACGTCCGCCCCGGGCGGCTGTCAAACCGCCGCCGCCCGGGCGGCGGGCTACCGCGCCTTCGCCAGGTCGGCGAAGGTCGCCTCGGTGGCGGCGAGGCGGCGCATCAGGCCGTTGATCGCGCGCGCCGAGTGCATGACGTAGAAGTGGACCGAGGGCGCGCCGCGCTCGAGGAGCTCGCGGGTCTGGGCGAGCGCCCACTCGACCCCGACGTCGGCCGTCCGCTCCGGGTCGGCGGCCTCGACCTCGTCGGCGAGCGCCGCCGGCACGTCGACGTGGAAGGTGCTCGGGATCGAGGTGAGCTGCTTCTTCGAGGAGAGGATCTTCAGCCCCGGCACGATCGGTACCTCGATCCCCGCCTCGCGGCAGGCGTCGACGTAGGCGAAGTAGTGCCGGTTGTCGAAGAACATCTGGGTGACCACGTACTCGGCCCCGGCCTCGACCTTCGCCTTCGTCCAGCGCAGGTCGGCGGCGAGGTTCGGCGCCTCGAAGTGCTTCTCCGGGTAGCCGCCGACGCCGATGCAGAAGTCGGTCGACTCGGCGTCGAGCAGGTCCTCCTCGAGGTAGCGGCCGCGGTTCATCGCCGCGACCTGCTGGACGAGGTCGAGGGCGAAGGCGTTCGCGCTGCGGCCGAACTGCAGCGGCTTGCGGTAGCCCGAGTCGTCGCCGCGCACCGCGAGGACGTTGTCGATCCCGAGGTAGTTGAGCTCGATCAGGAAGTCCTCGGTCTCCTCGCGGGTGAACCCCTGGCAGAGGATGTGGGGCACCGCGTCGACGTCGTACTTGTTCTGGATCAGCGCGCACACCCCGAGGGTGCCGGGGCGCTTGCGCTTGACCCGCCGCTGGAAGCCGCTCGCCGTCTCCTCGAAGATCACCTGCGCCGAGTGGCTGGTGATGTCGATGAACGGCGGCCGCCAGGCGGCCAGGTCCTCGATCAGCCCGAGCAGGGTGGCGAGGTTCCCCCCGCGCAGGGGCGGGATGATCTCGAAGCTGATCAGCGGCCGGTCGGACCGCGCCAGGTGCTCGGTGACTCGCATCGGTGACGCAATATTAACTTCTTGCGGGGACCAGCCGCACCAGCCCCTCGGCGGCGAGCCGTTCGACGAGGTCGCGCAGGTCGCGCTCGACGACCTCCGGGGCGACCTCGTACTCGGCGAGCAGGCGCTCGGCGGCGGCCGCCAGCGTGCCGTGCTCGGCGAGGAGCGCCCACATCCGGGTGCCGGTCTCGTCGAGGCTGTAGTAGCGCTGGGTCGCGAGGTCGAGGAGCACCGCCTCGCCGGCCACCTCGCGGAAGACGACGTCGGGGGCGACCTCGACCCGCAGGTCGTCGCGGAGCCCGCCCTCGCCGCCCCGGCGGCCGGCCGTCAACCGCCCGCCTCCCCGGCCTCGGGCGCCGGCGCCGGCGGGGCCGCGGGCCCCTCGCCCGCCGCGCCCGGCGGCAGCTCCCGGCGCAGCCTCGGGTCGAGCCGCACCGCCTTGTGGAAGGCCTCCTCCGCCTCGCGCCGCCGCCCGCCGGCCCACAGGACGCGGCCGAGGTTGAGCCAGGTCTCCGGCCGCGGCTCGAGGGCGAGCGCGCGGCGCAGCTCCGTCTCCGCCTCGCCGAGCCGGCCGAGCAGGAGGTACTGGACCCCGAGCGCCTGGCGCACGGCGGCCGAGGCCGGGTCGAGCTCCGCGGCACGGTCGAGCAGCTGGACGTGCCCCCACAGCAGCGTCGGCGCCGCCCGTCCCGACTGCAGGGCGAAGCCCGTCATCCCCTCGACCGCCTGCCGGATCCGGCTCGCCCGCAGGAGGTCGAGCGACCGGTCGGTGTGGAGCGCCAGGCCGGCGGCGAGCAGTGCCGCGAGCGCCCAGGCGAGGTGCCGCCCCCGCGGCCCGCGGCCGCCTTCCCCGGCCGCCGCTCCGGCCTCCGCCCCGCCCGCGTCAGCCCCGCCGGCGCCGGGGGGCCACCGGCAGACCCAGGCGAGCAGCAGGAGCGCCGGGAACGCGGTCAGCGCCAGGTGGAAGGGGAACTGGCCGAGCGAGAGGACGGCGAGGACGGTCAGCCCGCCCCAGGCCGTCGCCGGAGCCCGGCTCCGCCGGCCCTCGCCCGCCGCGCCGGCGCCGCCGCCGCGCCTCCAGGCGCAGGCCGCGACGACCGCCAGCCCCCAGGCGAGCGCGGCGAGACCGGGCAGGCCGAGCTCGGCCGCGGCCTCCAGGATCTCGTTGTGGGCGTTGCCGAAGTAGGGGAGCGCGTGACCCCGGTAGAACTCGACCCCCCGGTCCTCGAGCGCCAGCCGTGCCGTGCCGTACTCCGCGACGTACGCCGAGTGGCCGACGCCCGCCCAGGGGTGCTCGCGGGCCATCCACGCCGCGGCGCGCCAGCCGTCGAGCCGCCCGGTGAGCAGCACGTCGACCCGGCCGGCGCGGAGGGCGTCGAGCATGTCGGCGGATCGGGCGGCCAGGGGGCCTACCGTCAGGGCGACCGCCGCTGCGACGGCGGCCGCGGCGAGCCCCGCGGCGAAGAGCCGGCGCCGGCCGGCCAGCCGCAGCCACCAGAAGACGGCGCTCCCGGCGGCGGCCGCGGCGACGGCGGTCACCGTCTGGGTGAGGACCAGGGCGTAGAGGCAGACCGCCAGAGCCGCCAGCGACGCAGCCCGCAGCCGGGCCCCTCCGCCCCGCCCCTCGAAGGCCCGGGCGGCGAGCGCCTGGGCGAGGAGAACGGCGAGGGCGAGCAGGCCGGCGAGGTCGCCCGGATTGCCCGCCAGCGAGGTGATCCCCATCCGGGTCGCCTCCTGGCCGCCGACCAGGTCGATCGGTCGGTACAGGCCGTGGAACTGCAGGACCGCGAGGGTCGCCAGGAGCGACGCCGGCAGCAGCGTCGCGGCGAGGAGCCGCTCGAGCCGGCGGGTGCCGAGCCCGGCGCTCCAGCCGACGAGGGCCGCGGCGCCGATCCACAGGTCGGCGAGCCCGGACGCCGACTGCGCCCGGTGCGCGGTGAACGCCAGCCCCACCGTGGCCACGGCGACGAGCGGCGCCACGGCGCGGAAGGCCGGGAGACGCCAGACGTCCCCGAGGCCGACCCGCTCCACCCGGGCGACGGCGAGGGCGAGCGGAATCAGCGAGGCGAGCGCCAGCCACTCGCCGGCCACGAGCTTGGGCAGCCGGAAGGCGTCGCGGGCCGTGGGCACCAGGACGACCGGTACGGCGAGGACGAGCAGCCAGACGATCGCCTCGGCGGCCGTGGCGAGCCGACCCCCCCCGGCGGACGCCGGCGCCGGCCCCCCGGCCGCCCGCTTCCCCCCGGCGGGCCGCGGCCTCGCCTTCGCCCGGCGCCCGGCCCGCGCGCTCACGACCCGGTGCGGAGCAGGGCGGCCGTCAGCACCCCGACGACGGCGCCGAGCGCGTCCGCCACGAAGTCCGCCAGCTCGCCGGCGCGGTCGGTCAGCAGGTGCTGGGCCACCTCGCTGGCCGCACCGTAGGCCGAGGCGGCGAGGAGCACGGCGAGCCGCGGCGCAGGCACCGGGAGCCGCCGGAACGAGCGCACGCCGAGCAGGGCGAGAACGGCGAACATCACCAGGTGGACCACCTTGTCGAGGAGCCGGAAGTGGAACAGCCGCGGCACCCAGCCGGGCAGCTCGGGCGACACCGGCACGGCGAGGGCGGCGGTCACCAGGGCGAGCCACGCGACCGCCGGCAGATGGACCGTCCAGAGCTCGCGGCGGGTGGGCGACACGGTCGGCTACTATAGCCGGCGCCTTGCCGATCGACCCCGTCCGATCTTCCGCCGCCGCCGCCGGCCGGACCCACGGCGGCTCGCCGCCGCCGCGGCGGCAGGACGGCCCCGCCACGCCCCGGATCGTCTCGGCCGTCCAGGCCGCGCTGGCCGTCGGAGCGTTGCTGCTCGCCGGCGCCTCGTGGCTCGACCTGTCGGCGCTTCACCGCGAGCGCGACCGCGTCGCCGGCCGGCTGGCCGAGGTCCCGTTCGCCGACGAGACCCGCGCGACGCTGGAGCGCGCGGTCGCCGGCGCCGGCTCGGCTTCGGAGGTCCGGCTCGCCGTCGCGGCGGCCATCGTCGAGGGCGAGCTCGCAGCGCTCGCCGGCCCCGCGGGGGCCGCCGGCGACCGGGCGCCCCCCGTCCGCCGCCTCGAGCTCGCCGCCGAGCTCGCCGCCGAGGCGTTCGCGCTGCGTCCTTCGTCCTGGCAGGCGCCCACCCTGCAGGGTGCGGCGGTCTACCTCGCCCGCCGGTTGTCGGCCGACCGACGCCTCTTCACCGAGTCGGAGAGCTGGGACGGTCCGCTGACCCTGGCGCGCCGGCTCGCCCCCGGCATCGACGACCCGCGCCGCTTCGCGGCGAGCGCCTACATCGAGCTGTGGAACGCCCTGTCGCCCGCCAAGCGGGAGGAGGCGGTGGGCCTGCTCCGGCGAGCGTTCGCGGACGGGCGGACCTTCAACCGGCTCGTCGGCGCCTGGCTGGACATCGCCGAGGACACCGACGAAGCGATGGCCGCCGTGCCCGACCGGCCCCACGTCTGGCAGGGCCTGCAGAACGAGCTCGCCCGGCGGGGCGACTGGTCGGCGGTGTTCACCGCCCGCGAGCGGTGGCGCGACGCCCTCGAGCGGGACCTCGCCCGCGAGCTCTCGGAGGCCGAGCGCCGCGCCCGCGGGGGCGACCTCGCCAACGCGCGGGAGATCTACCTCGACGTCGTCGGCCGCAGCCCGGTCGAAGAGCGCTTCGTGCCGCTGGTCCGCAAGGCGCTCGCCGCCTCGCCGCCCGGGCCGTTCGAGCCGCGGCGGAGCTCCGCGCTGCGCCCCTGGCTGGAGGCCGAGCTCCGCCTCGACCTGGTCGGCCGTTCGCACCTCGGCCCGGAGCTGACCGACCGCCTGGCCGGCCTGGTGGGCGACCTCCCGGAGCCGCTGGCCGCCCGGGCGGCGCTGGCCGCGGGGCGCCTCGCCGACGCCGAGCGGATCGAGCGGCGGACCCCCCTGGCGAGGTGGGACGAGGACTGGCAGCCCTACTGGGTGCTCAAGGCGCGTGCGCTCCTCGCGCGCGGTCACCCTGCGGAGGCCGCGCAGGCCCTCGGCCGGATCGCCGAGCCGTGGAGCGGCCATCCGGCCTACCTCGCGACCCGCCGCGAGGTCGCCGCCGCCGCGGGCGACCGCGCCACCGCCGCCGCCACCGCCCGCCGGCTGGCCGCCTCCGGGGCCGGGCGGGTGCCCGCGGAGGCCTGGCGGCGCGCCCGCGGCACCGCCCACGCCGAGCTCCACGGCGGCCGGCGCGTCGGCTCGCTCCACCTCGACTTCCCGGAGGCCGCCACCGCGGGGGCGATCGAGGTCCTCGTCGACGGGCGCCTGCTGGCCGCCCGCCGCGTCCGCTCAGGGAGACCCCTGGTGGTCGAGGTCGGCGCCGCCCCCGGCCTCCACCTCGTGGAGCTGCGCACGATCGCGGGTCCGGACCCGCCGGCGCCGACGCTGACGGCGCGGCTCGACGACCGCCGCGGCGGCCGCGCCGCAGACGATCGCTAGGGTGAACGCGATCGCCGGGATCGCGAGGCCGAAGTCGAACGCTTCGTGCACCGCGACGGCGGCGAGCGCACCGAGCCCGGCGAGCCCGGCGGCGCGATCCTCGCTGCGCAGGCCGTCACGCTGGACCTGCAGGAGCCTCGCGGCCAGCGCCGCCGCCCCCCAGGCGGCGAGGGCGACCGCGACGAGGCCGCCGGTGACCAGCAGCTCGGCGTAGTCGTTGTGGGCGTGGGTCCAGGCCTCGAAGCCGAACCCCGCGGGCTGCACCCGCACGAAGGCGTCGCCGAACGTCCCCAGGCCGGTGCCGGTCCACGGGAACGACCGCCACAGGTCGAAGCTCAGCCCGGCGACCCGGCTCCTGGCGCCCCAAGCGACCTCGTAGACCGACGTCGAGAACAGGCGTTCGAAGACCGGAAGCGCGGTCAGCGACGCGGCCACCGCGGCCCCGGCGGCGATCAGGCCGAGGCCGGTCGCCGCCAGTCCCCAGCGTCGTCGCGGCAGGGCGAGCAGCACGCACTGGAGCAGGGTCGCGGCCGATGCCGCCAAGAGCCCCGCCCGCGACCGGGTGAAGGCGAGCGCGACGAACAGCGCGATCCACAGGGCGGCGGGCGGCGCCCCGAGCAGCAGCAGCCGCTCCGCCGACTTCCGGCGCAGCCCGCGGCGGATCCCCCACCAGCTCCAGGCGAAGGCGACGGCGAGCCCGATCTCGAACAGGTAGGCGAGGTCGTTCGGGTTGACGAAGGTGCCGCGCAGCCGCTCCGCGACGCCGGTCACCGTGATCCCCCAGATCGTCCGCGCCTCGGCGGCCTGGTGGCGGACCCCGTAGAGGAGCTGGAAGGCCGCGGCGGCGAGGATGCCGGCGGCCAGCCAGCGGCGCCGGCGGCGGCTCCTCCCGGCCAGGGCCGCGGCGACCAGCGCCGCGGCGGCCGCCGCCCAGGCGAGGGCGGCGTCCGAGGTGGCCTCGGGGGAGAGGGTCAGTCGAGCGCTGCCTGGGGGCGCCGGGCCGCCGTCCTCCGGCAGCAGCTCCGAGGCGGCCGCGTAGGTCTCGGCGTGGGCGGGAGAGAGCGCCGCGACGAGGGCCGCGGGGAGCGCGAGCGACTGGAGCGCGCCGAGCGCGGCGACCCCCAGGAGCGCCAGCGCCGGCCCGGTGACCGGAGCGAGCGTGCGCCGGTCGGTCAGCGCCGGCAGCGAGAGCGCCAGCGCCAGCGCGGCCGCCAGCCGCAGGACGGTCTCGGCCCACGGCTGGACGCTCGCGAACGGCAGCGGCGCCCAGAACGACATGCCGGCGAGGAGGCCCGCCCCGGCCCACGGGAGCCAGCGGGTCGCCTGCCGTATGATCGGCGTCTCGCGGTTCCCCGACGTCATCGGCAGAGATCGGACAGGTTCTTCGGGAGACGCCATGCGAACGAGATTTCTCGCCGCGCTCGCCCTGGGCTCGGGGCTCGCCGCCGCGACCGCGGGGGCACAGGCGCCGCAGTATACGGCGCCGGGCGGAGCGGACAGGGGCGACGTCCGGTCCAAGGAGGAGATCGAGCAGGCGATGGAGGACGCCCGCTGGCGACTCGGCCCGGTGCGCCTGGCGCCGTGGGCCGGGCTGCGGAACGTGACCTACGTCGACAACGTGTTCGGGGCGTCGGAGGGCGGCGAGTCCGACGTCACGGGCACCCTGGGCGCCGGGCTCACCGCGTACCTGCCCACCGGGCCGAAGGTGTTCTGGGTGGCCCAGGCCCTCCCGGAGTACGTCTGGTGGCTCGACCTCGAAGAGCGGCGCGAGCTCGTCGGGCGCTACGGGGCGGGGGTGTACGCCGACCTCAACCGGCTGCGCCTGGCGGCGAACGCGACGCGGGTCGAGGAGCAGGCCGTCGTTACCTCCGAGACCGAGCAGCTCGCCTTCGCCCGCCGGGACGAGCTGTCGTCCGCCGCCGATCTGCGGCTGACCGGGGCGTTCGAGCTCTTCGTCTCGGGCCGGCTGACCGAGGTCGGCGACGAGCGGGCGGTCGGCGACGACCCGCGGGGGGCGCCGGTCGAGCTCCTGCACCGCGAGGAGCGCGGCGTGCGCGGCGGGCTGCGCTACCGGTCCGGCCGGGCGCTCGCGGTCGAGCTCGGAGCCGAGGTCGCCGAGGTGCGCTTCGACGCCGGCGGCCGCGACCTGTCGAACCGCGGCACCTCCCCGTTCGTCCGCATCGACCTCGACGGCAACGACCTCGAGGTCGATCTCGAGGTCGTGCAGCGCTCGATGGAGCCGATCGACGACTCGCAGCTCGAGCCGGTGGACCTCACCCACGGCAGCCTGCGCCTGCTGCTCACGCCCGGCTGGCGGTTCAGCGTCGGACCGTACGGCCACCGGTCCACGGTGTACTCGCTGAGCGCCGCCTACACGCACTTCACCGAGGAGCGCTGGGGATTCCAGGTCGCCGCGCCCTTCGAGCGGCTCGGGGCCCACGCCTACGTCGAGGGCGGCCGCAACGACTACGCGGCGCCGGTCGGGGCGGCGGACCGCACGGACGACGTCACCGGCTGGGGGATCGGCCTCGACGTCGAGGTCGTGGAATGGCTGAGCTACCGCATCGGGTTTCACCGGGTGGAATACGACTCGAACCTGCCGGGCTTCGACCGCGAGATCGACCGCGTCGAGTCGACGTTCAACCTCGGAGCGGCCTCGTGGATCTGGCGCTAGGCGCCTCGCCGAGGGCTCCGATAGACTGATCCTCCCGACCGCAAGCCCGGACACCGCCGTGAGACGCTTCGCCGTAGCCTCTGTCCTCCTCGTCGTCGCGGCGCTCTGCGCCCCGCCGCCGCGAGCCGCCGCCCAGACGGGCGCCCCGGGCCTCCCGATCGTCAGCTCCACCTACGAGCTCGGGCCCAGGGACTCGATCCGTCTCGAGGTGGCCGGCGATCCGTCCCTGACCGGCGAGTACCGCCTCACCGACGCCGGCACCGTCAACCTGCCGCTGCTCGGCGAGGTCGCCGCGGCCGGCCTCACCGCCGGCGAGCTCGCCTCGCTGATCGAGGAGCGGCTCGAGGCCGACTTCATCGCCGACGCCCGGGTGCGGGTCCAGGTCGCCGAGGTGCGGTCGAAGACGATCTCGGTCCTCGGCGCCGTCGTCCGGCCCGGGGTCCTCGGCTACCCGGGCGAGTGGACGCTGCTCGAGGCGCTGACCGCGGCGGGCGGGCTGGCGTCCGACCGGGGGGACACCGTCCACGTCCTGCGCCGGGCCGGCAACGGGCTGTCCGACCAGGTCTCGATCCCGGTCGACGCCCTGCTGCTCCGCGGCGAGCCGCGGTACAACCTGCCGCTCGCCGCGGGCGACCTGATCAACGTCGAGCGCACCCGGAAGCTGTCGATCTACCTCCTCGGCGAGGTCGCGAACCCGGGCCTGATGGAGTTCGACTCGACCCGGCGGCTGACCCTGCTGACCGCGATCGCCCGCGCCGGCGGCCTGACCGACCGCGCCTCCCCGCGGGTCCGCATCAAGCGCGAGGGGCGCGACGACCTGCGCGAGGAGATCCGCGCCAACTACAAGCGCATCCTCGAGGGCGAGGTCCCCGACGTCGAGCTCGAGGACGGCGACGTGGTGGTCGTCGAGGAGTCGTTCTTCTGATGCCCGCGCCGACCGAGCACGACCCGTTCCTCGTCGACCAGCCGGCCGGCCGGGCGGGCGAGACCGAGCACCTCGTCGACACGGCCAAGGAGTACCTCCGCGGCCTGCGCGGGCGCTGGAAGCTCGTCGCCGCGCTGGCCGCCGCGGGCCTCGTCGCCGGCGCGGTCCACTTCGCGATCACCCCGCCGGTCTACGAGGCGGAGACGACGATCCAGATCGAGCGGCGGAGCACGAACTCGCTGCTCGCCAGCCAGCTCCCCTGGCTCGACCACTACTTCAACCTCGAGTTCTACCCGACCCAGTACCGGTTGCTCCAGAGCCGCGGCCTCGCCGAGGAGGTGGTCCACGACCTGCGGCTCACCGACGATTCGAAGTACCGGCCCTCGGCGAGCACCCCGGAGGGCTCGTCGGGGTCGGACGCCGACCGCGCGGTCCTCGGCAAGGTCGCCGAGCGCCTGCTCGCGCGGCTGTCGGTCGAGCCGATCCGCGAGACCCAGCTCGTCCGCATCGTCTACCGCTCGGACGACCCGAGGGAGGCGGCGCGGATCGCCAACGGGTTCGCCGAGGCCTTCATCGAGTTCGGCATCCGGACGCGCTCGGAGACGATGACCGAGGCGTCCGACGTCCTCACCCAGGAGATCGGGAAGGCGCGCGACGAGGTCCGCCAGCGCGAGGAGCGGCTGGCCGAGTTCCGCGGCGAGGACGGCGCGCTGCCGATCTCCGGCGACGCCGACCTGACGCTGCAGCGGCTCGAGACCCTGAACCAGGACCTGATGGCGGCGAAGCGGGATCGGATCGACCGCGCCGCCCGGTAC
>Ga0299913_10000863_pt1 | contig 20762 bp, 20 predicted proteins | sample RVTome_9_FD_201360 | JGI IMG/M metagenome (GOLD analysis project Ga0299913, IMG submission 201360) | Soil microbial communities from uranium-contaminated site in the Upper Colorado River Basin, Wyoming, United States - RVT155D38 (version 2) ... | reverse complement strand
TCAGTACCTCGCACGTGGCGCACACCGCCTTGGCCTTCTCTTCCCGGATGCGGCGTTCGACGGGGCTCTCGGCGGGCCCTTCAGCTTCGTCTTCTCCGAAGAAGAGACTCGCGGGCAGGGGGAGGCATGCCGCTCGTTCGCGCCATTCGAGCTCGGGCAGGGGCCGGTTGCCTTCCATCGATAGAGATGGTGGTTCACGAAGGTCATCTAGTCAACGTCTCATTCCTGAGCCGGCCCGGGAAAGGCCCCGCCTAGGATGGGCCGATATGAGCGATCTGGAGAAGATCTTCAAGGCCTACGACATCCGGGGTGTCTACCCCTCGGACCTCGACGAGGAGGCCGCAGGACGGATAGGGGCCGCCTTCGTCCGCTTCACGGGCTCCGACCGGATCGTGCTCGGCCGGGACATGCGGGTGTCCTCGCCGGCTCTGGCCGCCGCCTTCGCTCAGGGAGCGGTTGCGGCCGGGGCGACGGTGGTAGATGTGGGCGAGGTGTCGACCGATGCCCTGTACTTCGCCTCCGGATCCCTGGCCATGCCGGGGGCGATGTTCACCGCATCCCATAACCCGGGCCGCTACAACGGGATCAAGATGTGCCGCGAGAAGGCGGCACCGATCGGCGAAGAGTCGGGCCTTCTAGACATCAAGCAGCTGGCCGACAAGAACGAGAAGCCGTCGGTCCCCGAAGGGCGCGTCGAGGAGCGAGACGTCCTGGCGGACTATGCCCACCACTGCAAAAGCTTGATCGACGTGTCGCATCTGAGACCTCTGAAGGTGGCCATCGACGCAGGCAATGGGATGGCGGGGAAGACGGTTCCGATCGTGTTCGAGGACCTACCGTTCGAGATCGTCCCGTTGTTCTTCGAGCTCGACGGAACGTTCCCTAACCACCCCGCGAACCCGATAGAAGCCGAGAACCTCGTAGACCTCCAACGAGTGATCACGGCGAACGGTTGCGATGTCGGGATCGCGTTCGATGGTGACGCCGACCGGATGTTCCTGGTCGATGAGACGACCCGGCTCGTCTCCGGCTCCTTGACGACCGCCCTTGTCGCCGACCGGCTGCTCAAGAAGCATCCCGGAGAGACCGTTATCCATAACCTCATCTGCTCGTGGACGGTTCCGGAGGTCGTTCGCGAGAACGGCGGCACACCGGTTCGGACCCGGGTGGGGCATTCGTTCATCAAGCAGGTCATGGCCGAGACGGGAGCGATCTTCGGTGGAGAGCATTCCGGGCACTATTACTTCAGGGACAACTTCCGGGCCGATTCCGGCATGATCGCGGCGCTGATCGTCCTCGAAGCGATGTGCGAGGCGAACGCTCCACTATCCGAGCTCTTGCAGTCCTTCCGCAGGTATCACGATTCCGGCGAGATCAACTCAGAGGTGGCCGACCAGCAGGCCAAGATCGAGGAACTTGCCGCCGCTTACAAGGATGGGAAGCAAGATCGGGAGGACGGGCTGACGGTGGAGTTCGACGATTGGTGGTTCAACTGCCGGCCATCGAACACGGAGCCCCTTCTGCGCCTGAACCTCGAGGCGCGAACCCCACATCTCCGTGATGAGAAGGTGGCCGAAGTCCTGTCAGTGATCAGAGGAGGCGCATAGATGGCACTGGACGCGAAGCTCCTGGAGATCCTCGCTTGCCCCAACTGCCGCGGTGACGTCGAATACCGGGAGGCCGAACAGATCATCGAGTGCGTGGGTGAGTGTCGGTACCGCTATCCGGTCCGAGATGACATCCCGGTGATGTTGATCGATGAAGCGATCAAGCCCGGAGCTGAGGATGCCTGATCTCGACGACCTCGACTATTCGATCGATTCCGAAGACGTCCTCGGCGCGGTCGAGCGGTTCCCAGAGCAGTGCCGGGAAGCGTGGGAGATCGGTCGGACCGTGACCAACCTGCCCGACGGCGACGGCATCGATTCCGTCCTGGTGCTCGGTATGGGGGGGTCGGGTGTCTCGGGCGACGTCGTCCAGGCAGTCGTCGAACCCCGGCTTCCTCTGTTCTTCAGAACGATCAAGTCCTATGGACCGATCCCCGAATGGGTGGGGCGCAACACCCTGGTCTTCGCGGTCTCCTATTCCGGCAGCACGGAGGAGACGCTTGCTGCTCTCGATGCCGTGCTCGAGAAGGGGGCGCGGGCCGTCACGGTGGCTTCGGGCGGCCCCCTTGCCGAGGTCGCCGGTGCGCGAGGTCTCGCGCACGTGGGCATCCCGGTCGGTCTGCAACCACGCGCGTCTCTCGGTTACCTGACCTTGCCGATCCTCGCGGTGATGAACCAGATGGGTCTGTCCCCGGACCTCCAGCCGGATATGGACGAGACGATAAAGGTGCTGAGCGAGATGGCGGCCAGGTGCCATAGGGAACGTCCCGTGGCCGAGAACCCGGCCAAGGATCTGGCCGCCCGCATAAGGGACAGGATCCCGGTCGTGTACGGCGGTCACGGCCTCGCGGCGACGGCGGCCTATCGCTTCAAGTGTGACCTTAACGAGTACGGGAAGACACCCGCGTTCCATAACGAGATCCCCGAGCTCGACCACAACGAGATCGTGGGTTGGAACCAGCTGGGCGACCTAACGGGCAAGCAGTTCGTCGTCGTTGCACTGCGCGAGCCGGGCGAACATGAGAGGATCGGGCTGCGTTTCGACATCACCCGCAGGTTGATCGAGGATCGTCTAGCGGAGTTCATCGAGGTGAACGCCGAAGGCGACTCTGTGCTGGCTCGTCTGCTCTCGCTGATCTTCGTGACGCAACTTGCATCGATCTACGTCGGCCTCGCGTACGGCGTGGATCCAGGACCGGTAGACGTGATCATGAAGCTCAAAGCAGAGCTGAAGAACAGCTAAGGAGAACCTATGGCAACCGAAGGCGACATCAAGGACCAGTCACAGGCCGAAGAAGGAAAGCTCCGGATCGAGTGGGCGGACCGCCAGATGCCCGTGCTTACTCGCATCCGTGAACGCTTCGAGAAAGAGAAGCCGCTCGACGGGGTCTCGATCGCGGCATGTCTTCATGTGACCACGGAGACCGCCAACCTCATGCGCACACTCCGGGCCGGCGGTGCCGACGTCGCCCTGTGCGCGTCGAATCCGCTCTCTACCCAGGACGAGACGGCCGCGAGCCTCGTGCACTCCTATGGGATCCCAACGTTCGCCGTCAGGGGGGTCGACGACACCGAGTACTACGGTCACATCAAAGCAGCGCTCGACCGGCGCCCGAAGATAACGATGGACGACGGTGGGGATCTCGTAACGATGCTCCATCAGCAGCGCCGCGATCAGCTGCCGGAGATCATCGGAGGTACCGAAGAGACGACGACGGGAGTGATCCGGCTCCGGTCCATGCAAGCTAACGGAGTGCTCGCGTATCCGGTGGTCGCGATCAACAACGCCGACACCAAGCATCTCTTCGACAACCGTTACGGCACGGGTCAATCCGCGATCGACGGCATCTTGCGCGCCACGAACGTGCTGTTGGCGGGCAAGACGGTGGTCGTCTGTGGCTACGGCATGTGCGGGCGCGGTGTCGCCTCACGAGCCAAGGGGATGGGCGCAGACGTGGTCGTGACGGAGATCGACCCGACCCGCGCTCTCGAAGCGGCGATGGACGGGTTCCGGGTCCTGCCCGGGCGCGACGCTGCAACCCAAGGTGACGTGTTCGTGACCGTTACCGGTAACAAGCATGTGTTGGGCCCCGATCACTTCGAGCTGATGAAGGACGGAGCGATCCTCGCCAACGCCGGCCACTTCGACATCGAGCTCGATCTCGCTTCTCTGCGACGGATCGCATCGAGCCAGCGACGGGTGCGCCAAGAGGTGGACGAGTTCCAGTTGTCCGGCGACCGGAAGATCTACGTCCTCTCCGAGGGGCGTCTCGTGAACCTCGCCGCTGCCGAAGGCCATCCTGCCTCGGTCATGGACATGTCGTTCGCGAACCAGGCGCTGAGTTGCGAGTGGCTCGTCAAGAACGCGGACTCGTTGGACAAGGCGGTCTATGAGGTCCCCGTGGACATCGACAAGGAGGTCGCGCGCCTCAAGCTCGAGACGATGGGCGTGCGGATCGACGAGCTCACCTCGGAGCAGCGGGCATACCTCGAGGGCTGGGAAGAGGGCACCTAGTCCCTGACGCAGCCGGTTCCCGACACACCCTGTCGCTAGCGTCGATGGATGCTCTCCTCGGCGGTCTCTCTTGCGGCGCGGGTGCGATGCTTCGGGTGCCGCGCGTCCGGCGGATGGCTGTGTCGTCGCTGTCGCGACGCGCTCCTGCCCCCTTCGAACCACGGGCCTATCCCGGGGGTCGATGATCTCCATATCCCCTGGAGCTACGAGGGGGCCGCGCGCGACCTCGTCTTGGCGTGCAAGCTGCGTTCGTGCAGGCCCGCCGCCGCGGTCCTCGCCGTCGCCGTTGCCACCAGGATCCAGACCACCGGCACGTCGGCCGACGTGATCACCTGGGTACCGGGGAGGCGAAGGGATATCCGTCTCAGAGGTTTCGATCACGCCGAGTTGATCGCTCGGGAGCTCGGCATCCGCACCGGTATCCCGGCCTCGTGTCTCCTGGAACGGGCCATGGATAGGCCCGACCAGACCACCCTTTCGGGCCACGACCGGTGGTCAAACCTGGTGGGGGCCTTCAGAGTGGTCGATGCCCCCTCCCGGGTCTTGCTGGTGGACGATCTGGTCACGACCGGCGCGACCGCCGCCTCCTGCGCCGGAGCGCTCCGCTCGGCAGGATCGGGAAGGGTGGAGATGGCGGCCCCGTGCCGGGTATGAGCAAATCCGGCCCCCCCAGAGATATCTAGGCACAATTGCTTAGCGCTTTGTGAGTGGTCTGGTGCGTACAATCGGGCAAGAAGGATGTAAACAGGCTCTATTCGGCTCCTTACGGACAGGAGAGTTGCGCGTGGCAGATAACGACGATCCGATCCGGGTGCTGGTCGTAGACGATCACGCTCTGTTCCGCCGGGGCCTCGAGATGGTTCTGGACGGTGAGCCGGATATCGACGTCGTCGGCGAGGCATCCGATGGCCACGAGGCGATCGAAAGGGCCGAGAAGACCACCCCTGACGTCGTGCTCATGGACGTACGGATGCCGAAGCGCTCTGGGATCGAAGCCACGCGCGCGATCAAGGACACGCTTCCGTCTACGAAGATCCTGATGCTGACGATCTCCGACGAGGAGGCAGACCTCTACGAGGCGATCAAGGCGGGGGCTTCGGGCTACCTGCTGAAAGAGATCAGCATCGAAGAGGTCGCGGACGCGGTACGCCAGGTGCACGCCGGCCAATCCCTGATCTCACCGTCCATGGCTTCGAAGCTCTTGAACGAATTCGCGAGCATGGTCAAGACCCGTGACGAGCGTAGTCAGGTCCCCGGTCCCCGTCTCACGGACCGAGAGCTCGAGGTCCTCAAGCTGGTCGCCAAGGGCATGAACAACAGGGACATCGGCACCGAACTCTTCATCTCGGAGAACACCGTCAAGAACCACGTCCGCAACATCCTCGAGAAACTGCACCTCCACTCACGCATGGAAGCGGTCGTCTACGCCGTGCGCGAGAAGCTCCTCGACATCAAATAACCCTTCCCATGGCCCCGGCGAGCAGCGCCCCTGCGGGGCCACTGGTCGGTCGTGTGGCCGGTTTGGCTATCGGGCCCGGGCGACGATAATGGTGCGCTGATGGGGATAATCCAGAAGGTCCTGACCGCCGGCGAGGGCAAGAAGCTGAAAGCCCTCGAAGCCATAGTTCCTCAGGTCGCGGCCTACGAGGATGAGGTCCACGTCCTCGACGACGATCGCCTCCGGGCCAAGACCGCCGAGTTCAAGCAGCGGCTCGACAACGGGGCCGACCTCGACGACCTCCTGCCCGAGGCGTTCGCGGTTACCCGTGAAGGGGCTATCCGGGCCATCGGTCAGCGGCACTTCGACGTGCAGATCATGGGTGGGGCCGCGCTCCACAAGGGTTGGATAGCCGAGATGAAGACCGGTGAGGGTAAGACCTTGACCGCCACGCTGGCCGTCTACCTGAACGCTCTATGGGGCGAGGGCGTCCATATCGTCACCGTCAACGATTACCTGGTCAAACGAGACTCCGAGTGGATGGGACAGGTGTACCGGTTCCTCGGGATGACCACCGGGATGATCCAGTCGCAGATGTCGCCGGAGCTGCGCCGGCCGGCTTATGAGGCAGACATCACCTACGGCACGAACAACGAATTCGGGTTCGACTACCTGCGCGACAACATGGTGACCGAGCACAGCCGCCTTTCGCAGAGGGGCCATTACATGGCCGTTGTCGACGAGGTCGACTCGATCCTCGTGGACGAGGCTCGGACGCCTCTGATCATCTCGGGCGCGATCCAGGAGAACAACAAGTGGTACCAGCAGTTCGCTCGGATCACTCCGCGATTGCAACCCGAGGTGCACTACGAGGTCGACGAGAAGAAGCGGACCATCGCGGTGACCGAGGAAGGCGTCGCGAAGGTCGAAGAGATCCTCGGCATCGAGAACATGTACGACCACGTCAACGTCGACATGATCCACCACCTGCACGCGGCTCTGAAGGCCAAGGAGCTCTACAAGAAGGACGTCGAGTACATCGTCCAGCATGGTGAGGTCCTGATCGTCGACGAGCACACGGGCCGAACGTTGCCCGGCCGTCGTTATTCGGAGGGTCTGCATCAGGCGATCGAGGCTAAAGAAGGCGTCCGGATCAAGGAAGAGAACCAGACGCTGGCAACGATCACCCTGCAGAACTACTTCCGCATGTACGACAAGCTCGCCGGCATGACCGGTACGGCCCTGACGGAAGCGGCGGAGTTCGGTCACATCTACAAGCTCGAGGTCGCGCCGATCCCGACGAACCGGCCCATGGTCCGAGCCGACGAACAGGACTTCATCTACAAGACGGCCGAGGCCAAATGGAACGCGGTGGCCGAGGACGTGCGCGAGCGCCAGGAGAAAGGCCAGCCGGTGCTCCTCGGGACCGTCTCGGTGGAGAAGTCGGAGCATCTCTCCCGGGTGCTCAGCAAGAAGGGCGTCGCACACACGGTCCTCAACGCGAAGCATCACGAGAAGGAAGGTTCGATCGTGGCGCAGGCCGGTCGCCTCGGAGCGGTCACGGTAGCCACGAACATGGCCGGGCGTGGTGTCGACATCATCCTCGGTGGTAACCCCGAGGGCATGGCCCGCCAAGAGATGAAGGCGGCCGGGTGGGATAACGACGCCTACCTTCTCAGCGAATACCCCGAAGAAGACATGAAGGCCTACGAGGCCGAGTACCAGCCCCTCTACGAGAAGTTCAAGGTCGAGTGCGAGCGAGAGCACGTCGACGTCGTGGAACGCGGTGGCCTCTACGTCCTCGGCACCGAGCGTCACGAATCGCGGCGCATCGACAACCAGTTGCGTGGTCGCTCCGGACGTCAGGGTGACCCCGGCGAAAGCCGGTTCTATCTCTCTCTGGAAGACGATCTCATGCGCTTGTTCGCATCCGACCGCATCGCGTCGGTGATGGACCGGCTGAAGATCCCCGACGACGTTCCCATCGAGGCGAAGATGGTCTCGAAGGCCATCGAACGTGCCCAGACGCAGGTCGAGTCGATGAACTTCGAGATCAGGAAGAACGTTCTGAAGTACGACGAGGTCATGGACAAACAGCGCCAGGTGATCTACTCCGAGCGCCGCAAGATCCTCGAGGGAGCAGATTTCCACGAGCAATCGCTCGAGTTGATCGGAGACGTCGTCACGTCCGCGGTCGCCGAGCATGCGAACGACGAGCTCCACCCCGAGGAATGGGACTGGGAAGCGCTCTTCGCTCGCGTCCGGGAGATCTATCCGACCGATCTCAAGCCCGAGGCATTCGACCACGAGCACACCACCCAACAAGAGGTCACCGACGCGTTCGTCAACGATGCACTCGACGTCTACAGCAAGCGCGAGGCAGAGTTCGGCGGAGATCAGTTGCGGGAGATCGAACGTCTGGTGTTGCTGAACGTCATCGACAACCGCTGGCGTGAGCACCTCTACGAGATGGATTACCTGCAGGAGGGCATCGGTCTGAGGGCCATGGCCCAACGCGACCCTCTGGTCGAATACCAGCGCGAGGGCTTCGACATGTTCCTGGCCATGCAAGACACGATCAAGGAAGACTTCGCTCGCTACGTCTTCCACGTCGAGGCGGTGAAGGAAGACCAGCGTCAGACCCCCGCGCACATGCGTCAGGAGCGCCGCCAGATCCCGATGGCCCAGATGCAAGCTCCACCGGAGTCAGCCGAGGTCGACGGACAGGGCCACCCTCCCGCCGAGAGCGAGGGCGTCCACGTCACACAGGCCGTCTCCGACAAGATCCCGCGCAATGCGCCGTGCCCCTGCGGCAGCGGCAAGAAGTACAAGCAGTGCCACGGCCGCCCGGGAGCCGCAGCCCTCTAAAGAAAGACCTCCGCCTTGTGAGCGCTGCCGGAACGACCATCGAGATCGAGGATCTGTCCCTGGACCGGGGGCGACGGCCGGTTCTGAGAGACATCAGCGCGCGCTTCTCGGAAGGGGTCGTCACCGCCATCGTTGGTCCTTCGGGCGCAGGGAAGACGAGCCTGCTGAGGTGCATCAACCGTCTCGAAGAGCCGCTCGAGGGCCGCGTACTTCTCGATGGAACCGATATCCGTGAGCTCGATCCCACCGAGTTGCGCAAGCGAGTGGGCATGATCTTCCAGACGCCGGTTCTCTTCGAGGGGGGAGTGCGCGCCAATCTCAGCTATGGACTGGAAGCCGTTGATGACTCGGTCCTTGAGAGGGCCCTCGAGGTTGCAGGCCTCGGCGCCTCGTTCCTCGAGAGGGGATCGACCGCCCTATCCGTCGGTCAAGCGCAACGCGTGTGTATCGCTCGTGCTCTCGTCCGCGATCCGGAAGCCCTGATCCTCGACGAGCCAACATCGGCACTCGACATGAAAGCCACGAAACGGATCGAAGAGCTTCTCGGGGCTCTCGCCCAGAGCGGTCTGACCATCATCGTGGTCACCCACGATCTCGATCAGGCCCGGAGGATCGCGTCGAAAGGGGTTCTGTTGGACGAAGGTCGAGTGGTCACCACCGGAACCTTGGAAGAGGTCGCGGCGGAGTGGCCCGGGGGTGTCGCATGAGCGGCGATGCGTTGACCGACTCCGGACTGGTAGGCGTAGCGATCTCGCTGGCGCTGGTTGGCGTGGCGTTCTTGATCTCGATGCGCTTCCGGTTGAGCCTCGAGAAGGATCTAGCAGTGGCTACGGCGCGCGCGGTGGTCCAGCTGAGCGTCGTCGCCCTGGCGATCACGTTCGTCTTCGAGCACGAGCTCTTGTCGGCCGTCGTGATACTCGTGATGCTCGGTGCCGCTGCGTGGACCGCCGGCGCACGTCTCGAGGGCATTCCCCGCGGCCCCCAGTTGGCTATCTTCGCTATCTCGTCGGGGGCCATCGTTGCCCTCGTGGTCCTCTTCGGAGCCGGTGTCTTCGACCTCGAACCGCGTTTCCTTATCCCCATCGCCGGCATGCTGATCGGCAACTGCATGACGGCCGTCTCGGTTGCCGGCGCGCGCGTGCGCGACGAATTGAACGACAAAACGCTCGAGGTCGAGGCCCGCTTGGCCCTGGGAGTACGCGCGAGGGAGGCTCTCAATCCCTACATCCGCAAGGCGACGACGACCGCACTCATACCGGTGATCGATACGACCAAGACCGTCGGAATCATCGCTCTGCCAGGAGCTTTCACCGGGATGCTGATAGCAGGAGCCACCCCCGCCCAAGCGGCACGCGTGCAATTGATCGTGTTGTTCATGTTGTTCGGTGCGGTTGCGATCTCGGGGATGACGGCAGCCTTGACCGTCACCCGCATGTTCGTCGGGCCGGGCGAGCGCATCGTGCTGCCACAGGTAAAGTGAATCCATCGTGGAAGACCTGAAAGAACGTCTCGACCAGATCGAAGCGAAGCTCGCTCACATCAAGGAGTACCTTTGACGTCGATAAGAAATCGGCGCGCTTAGAAGAACTCAAGGCCCAGTCGGCGGTCCCCGAATTCTGGAACGACTCCCAAGCAGCACAGAAGGTCATGTCCGAGCTGTCGCGCCTATCCGAGGACGTGACGATGTACGAGAGGGCGAGCCGGCGGGCCGGTGACGCCCGTCTCCTCTGGGAGCTCGCATCGGCGGAGAACGACGAGGCGACCCATAAGGAATCGTTGTCCGAGCTGGAGGCGCTGGAATCGGAACTCTCGAAACTCGAGGTCACGGCCCTGCTGGGCGGCGAGTTCGACGACAATCCTGCGATCGTCGAAGTACACGCGGGGGAGGGCGGGACCGACTCCCAGGACTGGGCCGAGATCCTGCTTCGTCTCTACGAACGGTGGGCCGAGCGCCGCGGCTTCAAGCTCGAGCTCGTCGAGGTCACCCCCGGTGATGAAGCCGGCATCAAGAGCGCGACCCTGACGGTCGACGGACGTCACGCGTACGGACTGCTGGCGGCCGAGCGAGGGGTCCATCGTCTCGTACGCATCTCTCCGTTCGATGCCGCGAAGCGGCGCCACACCTCGTTCGCATCGGTCGACGTCACTCCGGAGGTCACAGAAGACGTCGAAGTGGATATCTCGCCCGACGACCTCCGAGTGGACACCTACCGCTCTTCGGGTGCGGGCGGCCAGCACGTCAACGTGACCGACTCTGCGGTCCGCATCACTCACATCCCCTCCGGGATCGTTGTCTCGTGTCAGAACGAGCGCAGCCAGATGCAGAACCGGGCGGTCGCGATGCGCATCTTGAAGTCTCGGTTGCTCGCCAAGATGAGGGAAGAGCGCGAGGCGGAGATGGCCGCGATGAAAGGCGGCAAGCGGGAGATCGGCTTCGGCTCCCAGATCCGTTCCTACGTGATGCACCCGTACCAGATGGTCAAGGACCATCGGACGGAGGTCGAGGTGGGCAACGTCCAGGCGGTCCTGGACGGGGATATCGACCGGTTCATAGAGGCCGAACTGAAGCGGAAAGCTGTGCAATCATGAAGCCCATGTCACAGACCCCCGAAGTGGTCGAGAGGGTAGAAGGAGCGAGTCTCGCCCAGATGCGGGACGTGGACATCGACGATGTCTACCGGCAGATGGACTGGTTGCTCGACTCACGCCCTACTCCCATCGACCTCTACCATCGCTGGGAGAACCAGAACTGGTCCACCCAGGATCTCGACTTCACCGAAGACGCGGCCCAATGGAAGAGCCTCGAAGGCCCCTTCGCCGGCATCCGGATCGAGTTGCAGCGGTCCTTCACGCTGTTCTTCGTCGGCGAGCAGGCCGTAACCGACACGCTGTCACCTCTCGTGCACGGCGCGCCCGACGAAGGTTCCCGCATCTTCTTGTCTACTCAACTGGTCGACGAGGCTCGTCACACCGTCTTCTTCTCTCGCTTCTTCGACGAGGTGATCGGGGTTTCCGGTGGTCTGTCGGAAGCCCTGGCGCTGCTGCGCGACAAGACGGTCGGCGGCTTCCGGAAGCTGTTCGATGAGGATCTTGTGGATGCCACGGAGAGGGTTCGCAAGGATCCGACCGACTACGGTGCGTGGGTCGAAGGCATCACCGTCTATCACCTGGTCGTCGAGGGGATGCTGGCCCTGACCGGGCAGAAGTTCCTGCTCGGCACGCTGCGCGAGATGCAGATGCTCCCTGGCTTCTACGCGGGGTTCACCGCGGTAGCGCGCGACGAGTCGCGCCACGTCAACTACGGCGTCAGGGCGCTCATGGAGGCCGGGCTCAGAGAACCCACCTTGCTCGACCGCGTCGAGGACACGATCCGCAGGCTGCTGCCACAGGCATGCAGGATCGTCGCGGCCCCCGATAGAAGGTTCGCGATCCAGCCCGACGAGGTTCCCGAGAACCTCAGGATCAGCCCCTACGAGGTGAGGTCGTTCTCGCTCACGTCGTTGACCAAGCGGTTGAGGGTGGCCGGGCTCTCGGCCGAAGCGTGCGCGCGGATCACGAAGGAGGGTCTCGGCTATTACGACGAGGCCTGGGCCGAGTATGAGGAGATCCACGGTGAGGACCATCCCCGCCGGTTCTACGATCAGCTCGCCACTGCTTGAGCCCTAACTCCCGATACCCTGTCTTTCTAGATGATCAAGATGGCCGAGGTACACAAGGAGTACAAGGGCGGGATAAAAGCCCTTGACGGGCTCTCCCTCGATATCGAGAAGGGTGAGTTCGTCTTCGTCGTGGGCCCCTCTGGATCCGGCAAGTCGACCTTTCTGAAGCTGTTGACCAAAGAAGAGGAGCCCACCTCTGGAGACGTCTACGTCGCCGGCAAGAACCTGACGAGCCTGCCCCGCTGGCGCGTGCCTTACCTCCGCCGCAACGTCGGATGCGTGTTCCAGGATTTCAAGCTCCTGCCGAACAAGACGGTATTCGAGAACGTCGCCTTCGGCCTCGAGGTGATCGGACGACCGAAGAACGTCGTCCAGCGCCAGGTGCCGCAGATACTCGAGCTCGTGGGCCTCGGCGAGAAACTCGATCGGTTCCCCGACGAACTGTCCGGCGGTGAACAGCAGCGTGTCTCGATCGCGCGAGCGTTCGTCAACCGTCCTCTGATCCTTATCGCCGACGAGCCGACCGGGAACCTGGACCCGGCCACGTCCGTGGGGATCATGCGCCTGCTCGACCGGATCAACCGCACGGGCACAACGATCGTGATGGCTACGCACGACCACGCGATCGTGGACTCGATGCGTCGCCGGGTCGTCGAGCTCGAATCCGGTCAGGTCGTGCGCGACCAGTCGCGCGGCATCTACGGGGTCGGCACTTAGCCCATGCGCATCCGCTATTTCCTCTCCGAGACGTTCACGAACCTGCGGCGCAACCTTCTGATGTCGATCGCCGCGGTCAGCACCGTCGCCATCTCTCTCTTGCTGCTGGGGGGAGTTCAGATCCTCGGCATGGTGGTCGGCAACATGACCCGTTCGTGGGAGGCGAAGGTCGAGGTATCGGTATTCCTCTTAGACGACATCACCGAGAACGAACAGCAGGCATTGGTCAGTCAGCTCACGAACCTCGACGAGGTCGAGGAGGTCACGTACGTCTCGAAGGATGACGCGTACAACGAGTTCAAGGCGGAGTGGGCCGACCAGCCCGAGTTCTACGAGAGCCTTCCCAAGGATGCCCTTCCTGCATCGCTGCGCGTCAAGCTCACCGATGCCAAGTATTCCGAGGGGGTGGCGACGCTCGTCAACGGCGCGCCGGGGGTCGACGAGGCGCGCTTCGGCGGCGACATCATCCGCAGATTGCTCAAGGTGAACTCGCTCTTGCGGACGATCACGTTCGTGATGTCGATCGTGCTCATGATCGCGTCGGCAGCTCTCATCGCGAACACGATCCGAGTGGCGATCTATGCCCGGCGCGACGAGATCGGGATCATGAAGCTCGTGGGCGCGACGAACTGGTTCATCCGAGTCCCGTTCATGATGGAAGGGGTCTTCGCGGCCCTAGTGGGCGCGATGGTCGCCGGCGGCATCGTGGTCCTCGCGAACTGGCTGCTGTTCTCCCGTATGGAGCAGGCCCTGCCGTTCCTCGCGACGGTGTTCAGCTTCTCTTCCGGCGAGATCGCCTCGGTGCTTTTGGTCCTCGCGGGGGTGGGGGCCGCCGTTGGCCTGGTGGGATCTTCCATGGCCCTCCGCCGCTTCCTCGAGGTCTAGCTTTCTGCGCCCCTAGCGCCCCGGGCCCCCTCGGGCCTAAAGAAGCCTCTCCACCGCGCCGACACTCCCTAGGGGCCCCGTTCGTCCGTTTTGGCCCTGTTGAAGCTGTTGTTTATGTTGTTCCTGTTAACTAGGATGAAGGAGATGACGACTTTGCGGGGGCTTCTCAGGCGAAGCGCGGCATTGCCTCTGGCCCTCATCGCGGTCTTGTCCCTGGCCATCCCAGCTCTCGCCCAGTCCCTCGAGGAGATCACAGAAGGCAAAGAGCGAGCGCTCGCCAAGGCAGCGCGCTTCGAGGCCAAGGGCGACAGCCTGGCCGAGAAGGTCGCCGCGCTCGACGCGCTGCGTGCCGAAGCCGAAGCGCGCGTCCTCGCGGTCAAGGAGAAGCTCCGGGAGATCGACCGGCGTATCACCAAGAACAGGGCCCGCCTCACCGCTGCTCAGAAGCGCATGGCCGTCCTAACGGTGGAACTCCAGGGGATCCTCGGTGACCTCGGTGCGCGGACCGACGCCTTCGTCGACCGCGCCGTGGCCGCGTACAAGGCCGGCCCCACCGCCGCCGCCGAAGGAGTTCTATCGGGAGAGAACTTCAACGACGTCATCGACCGCTACACCTATTACCAGGCGGCCCTCGATGCCGACTCGACCCTGATCGACGAGATCGAGGTCCTAAGAGACGGAGTCGAGGAGAGACGGATCGAGGTCGAGGAGCGTCAGGCCGAGATCACCACCGCGAGGATGGCCCTCCAGGCAGATCGGCAGACGGCCCAGGTCTTACACGACGAGCGTGCCGCGGTCCTGGCGGAGCGCCGTGCCGTCGTCGCTCAGAAGAAGAACCTCCTGGCGGAGGTGCGAGGCAATCAGGAGATCTGGGAAGCCAAGGTCGCCGCGTTCAAAGCCGCCGAGCAAGAGAAGCTCGCCTTGTTGGCGGCGGCGTCGTCGTCCAACGGGCAGTTCCCTGTTGGAGGGGGCCAGCTGCTGTGGCCGGCAGCAGGGCCGCTCACCTCGGGGTACGGGTACCGCACCCACCCCATCTTCGGTGACACGAGGCTCCATGCCGGCATCGACATCGGAGCCGCCTACGGCGCCCCGGTCATCGCCTCGGACTCCGGTTACGTGGTGTTCGCAGGGGCCATGAGCGGGTACGGCAACGCGATCGTCATCGACCATGGAGGTGGCCTTGCGACCACCTACAACCACCTCTCGGCTTTCACCGTGGCATCGGGGCAAAGCGTCCGGCGGGGGGCCCAGATCGGGTCGGTCGGCTGCACCGGTTACTGCACCGGCCCTCACCTGCATTTCGAGGTCAGGGTGGACGGTAGCCCCGTCGACCCCATGCCCTACCTGCAGTAGCCCTCCCCAGACCTAGCCCTCTTAAGACCCCTTCACCCCGTACCCTAGTGACGTGGAACGCTGGCAGAAGATCACCATCATCATCCTTGCGGCACTGACCGTCGTGTTCGCCGCGTTCTCTGTCGGCTTCAGCGTCGGGTCGAAGCGGGACGCTTCGATGCGTCTCAGCGGAGCCGACGCCGCCACGATCGGATCCGTGCAAGACGCCTACAACAAGATCCTGTCCGAGGCGGTGGACCCGCCCAGCGAGAAGGCCCTCGTCCGCGGGGCCATCAAGGGCATGGTCGAGGTCCTCAAGCGCAACGAAGATCCCTACGCGTTCTTCTACACACCGCGGGGCTATCGCTCCTTCCAGGAGCTGACGACCGGCAGGTTCTCGGGGATCGGCGTGTGGCTCAAGCAGAAGGACGGGGACCTAGAGATCGTCTCGGTGTTGCCCGATACGCCGGCCCAAGCCAGCGGGCTGAAGCGAGGCGACATCATCCGCGATATCGACGGGGAGCCGGTCGAGAAGCTCTCGAGCGACGACGCCGTAGCCCTGATCAAGGGCCCCGAGGGCACCGATGTCGAGCTTCAGATCGAACGCGACGGTTCGAGCCTAGGTTTCACGCTTACCCGGGCCCAGATCGAGCTGCCGAACCTGATCTCGAAGAAGCTGGATGGTGATCTCGGCTACATACGCCTGTTCGGGTTCGCCAGGGGGGCCGGGGACCAGGTGCACGAAGAGGTCGAGAGCATGATCGCGGAAGGCATCAAGGGGGTCGTCCTCGACCTCCGCGACAATGGCGGGGGTCTGTTCCAAGAGGCGGTCGGCGTCGCCAGCACGTTCATCGAAGACGGCGAGATCGTGACCTACCGTGAGCGCTCCCAGGGGGATGTCGTTTACGACGCGCAAGGGGACGCGTTCGAGGATCTTCCCCTCGTCGTGCTCGTGAATGAAGGAACCGCCAGCGCGTCCGAGATCGTCGCCGGCGCGCTACAGGACCGCGGTCGCGCGATGGTCATCGGTACCACCACGTACGGGAAGGGCTCGGTTCAAGAGGTCGTGCCGCTGACCGATTCGTCGGCACTCAAACTGACGATAGCTGCGTACCTGACGCCGGACGGCAACGACATCAACGGACAAGGGATCGTGCCGGACGTAAAGGTGGACGACGTGGCCTCCGCGCAGAGAGCCCGTGCGGTCGAGATACTCAAGGGCATCGTCATCTCGACCACCGGCGCGCAAGGTTAGGTGGCCAAAGCTCCGAAAGGCGATGGAACCAAGCTCATCGCTCAGAACAAGAAGGCGCGCCACAACTACCTGATCGAGGACACGGTCGAGGCCGGTCTGGTCCTCGTCGGTACGGAGGTCAAGTCCTGCCGCGAGGGCAAGGCGAACCTCGCCGATTCGTACGCTGCGGTCAGGGACGGCGAGGCGTGGTTGCTGCAGTGCCACATCAGCCCGTACTCGCACGGCAACCGCGAGAACCACGAGCCGATGCGACCTCGCAAGCTGTTGCTGAAGCACAACGAGATAGTGAGGCTCCAAGAGAAGGTGGCACAGGAGGGCCGGACCCTCGTCCCGCTGCGCCTGTACTTCAAGCACGGCCTCGCCAAGGCGGAGATAGCGATCGCTCGAGGCAAGCAGACCCACGACAAGCGTCAAGCGGAAGCCCAGCGGAGCGCCGAACGCTCCATGCGCCGCGAACTAGGCCGGCGGAGGTAGGGAAGTTCTTGTCTCTCGAGGTCGTTATCCTCCGTAGGCACATTGAAAAGAAGGCCGAACATGGGGCTGAACTGGTATCGACCCTGATTCGACCGAGGTAAGGGAAGCGAGCCGAGGACTCCTGGTATCCCTCGCAAATCATCCAGGAACAACAATAAATGCCGCTGCGTAAAGCACGGTTGCAACCCCTATAGCGGTTGCCGTCGGCCCGGAGATGGCCTGCGCCTCCGGGATCCGGCGTCGCCTAGCAGGCTTACCGGTCTGAGTGTGCTCGGGGCGAAGACCGGGACATCTAACCTGAGCTAGGTGCCGGTCGCCGCCGTCCGTAGGCCGGCCGGCTCCGAAAACTGACTGCGGACTACGCTCGTAGAAGACTTACATCGGGATCGGGGGACCCGGGTTCGATTCCCGGCAGCTCCACTTGATCTCCTGGTGCGCGAACCAGCGCCGGGACGCGATACGTGGGGATGATGTCGCCCAGGAAGGCCGGACGGTCATTCCACTGAAGGTGTACTTGAAGCACGGTCTGGTAAAGGTTGAGCTCGGCCTTGCTCGGGGCAAGAAGACGTACGACAAACGCGAGACGATCGCGAAGCGTGAGGCCGAACCCCTCGATCGCTCGCGACCTGGGCCGCCGCCGCTAACTCGCCATCGGCCGCAAAAAATCACGCATAGCCCTACTCAGGGCGGCCGGTGCGGGCTCGTACTCCTTCATTACGTATGTCTTGCCAAGGCCCGAGCCAGTAGACCGGACATGGATCAGATCGCTCAGCCGTTCATCGCTCTCGCGGCCGGAGCCACGATCCGGATAGCGATACCGGAGCTGGGGAGGCGACTCCGCAGGGCTTGGCTCGCGGCAAGGTTCGCTGACTTTGGACCTCGAGTAACCCATCCGACTAAGCTTGGTCTATCCGGGCGAATCATCCGGTCGCGAAAGGAGCCTTGATGAATGCCTGGATCAAGTGGTTGGGGCTGACCCTGGGCCTGCTCGTTCTCGGCGTGGCCATCATCTGGTTCGCCTGGGTGCGTCCCTTCGGTGGGGACATGGATCGGATGGGCCGTGGGCTGTCGGATATGGGCCGAGGTATGTGCAAAGCGATGTCGGGCATGGCGGGGGAGACGCGGGCCGAGCGGATCGAGCATTGCGGGAAATCATCGTCGAGCCCCCTCCCGCAGCCGTAAGCGGTATGAGAGATCAGGTACAAGGAGCTTCGTAGAGGAAGACAAGCAACTTCGGCGAATTTTTCTGGGCATGAGATCAGGCGCACTGGTTGGCGCGGCGGCGGCTTTGCTCATGGCGGGCAGTCTTCAATCTGCGCAGGCCCATTCACAGCTGAGGTCTGCCGGCGAGCTGGTGGCGGCGGTGGCCGAGGGATGCCGAGTACGCGGTGTAACGCCGGTTGGGACCACGTCCTGTCCGGGAGTGCGGCCCGGCGGCTACCTGGAGATCAGCTTCCCCGACCGCTTGCATACCTGGAACTGCACACTCAATTTCCTCCTCCAAGGCGCTGATGGCCGGCGTTACATCGCGACCGCCGGACACTGCCCGCTTGAAGGCGGGCAGACGGGGCGATTCACGTGGCGGTCGAGTAAGGCTCCCATCGCAAACATCTACGTAGGCGAGGAGCGGCGGCGGGTAGGAGAGTTCGTCTACGCGATCCTTGACGACGTCTCTGACTTTGCCCTGATCCGGCTCGACAAGGGCGTGAAGGCGAAGCCCCGCATGTGCCATTTCGGCGGCCCGACAGGTATCAACGACGACCTCTCCGCCGATCCGACGATCCTTCACCACTACGGTCAGGGCATCGGCCTCGGTCAGGTCTTCACCGTTAGCACATTGCCGGCCCGCTCTGCCCTTGCACCCAACATGGAGGATGCCCAAGAGGTAACCGCCTACGGCGCGGTCTATGAGGTCGACTCAGGCAGCCCCGTTATCAGCAGTGACGGAAGGGCAGTGGGGGTGATGGTCGCAATTCGGGTGAACGCCGCCGCCGACGGGCAGGGCATCCTCTCGATCACACGTCTCACTCCCCAGGTAGCCGACGCCGAAGATGCTCTGGGGATAGACCTCCGGCTCTTGAAGGCACCGCTCTCCTGACATCAGCCGGCTAGATTCCCGATAATCGGCAGCTCTTAAAGTCGCACAGAGAATGAGCGAACGGCAAGAAGAGCGACGCGGTTCGCGCACCGATCAATTAGCTCCACTAGAGCCCAGAAGGGGAGTGCTCGTTGACAGACGTTCTTCTGATCATCCTCTCCGCCGCCAGCGCATCGCCCGCGTTCTGGGCTCTAACTAACTCTTTCACGCGTAAGGCACCCCTCCCCTCGACGCTGATCAAAGTCTTTGTTTCTGCAATCGTTATCGAGACCGTGGCCCTTGTCTGCCGATACGCCTGTGCCGGCACACATCGAGCAAGCGAGCGCACAGTTTGAAGCACTGGGCTTCGAGCGTTTGGCCGTTAGCGCCGAAGCCAGCGAGTCGACCCAGGTGGTCCTCTTGCGAGACCGTGATGGAGTCCTGGCCGAAGTGATCGAGGACAAGTCTGACATCGAGGTCGAAAGGCTCGTCCTCGAGCTAACGTCCGCCCTAGTCGAGCCTCGCGGCGTGTTGTGCACTGGAACGGCGCCTTCCCTAACTCTGTGGCCCGCCGAGCTTCGCCAGATCTTTCCGGGTTCGACCCCTGAGCAACTGCTGTGGCACCACGAGCGGGCCTCCCGCTTGGTGCGGGGAAAGGGAATCGCGCTCGAGGGCCCAAAAGGTTAACCTCGCGGAACACCGTCCCCCCGAATGACGCGACACCAGCGCTTCAGGAACAGCGTGATCGCTGCTCGCCTTCGTTGATTGCGGAGGGAGGTTGCTGGACACGACCGATAACGTGACCCAAAGATGTTTCTTTCATCATTCGCGGGCAAGATCGGTGCACCGATCGCCACCCTCCTGGTGTTTGCCTCCCCGGCGTCTGCCGCCGTGGTGGGAGCGAACGCCTATCTGGAGGGGGCTCTGAGAGCGCGTGCTGCCGAACCCGCACAGGCGGTCGATCCTCTGGATACCGGGGGCACCGGGTCGTTCGATCTGACCGGAACGGAGGACCCGGCGCCCGGTGAGGGACGCTTGGCGGCTTACCGTGGTCTCGGCACCTGGGTGGACATGTACGACAAGGGTCCGTGGGCCGACCCGGAGGGGGCCGTCCTCAAGATGACGAGGAAGGGGGTAACGACCCTCTATCTCCAGACGGCCAACTACGCGAAGCCTCGGCGGACGCCCATCTTCAGGCCGGACCGCATGGAGCGTCTGATCGTCGCGGCTCACGCTCGCGGCATGAAGGTCGTCGCCTGGTATCTGCCGTCCTTCCGAAACCTGGACAAGGACTGGCGAAGGACGAGGGCGGCTCTCGATTTCCGCACCGGTGATGGCCAGGCGTTCGATTCGTTCGGGCTCGACATCGAATCGACGAAAGTAGGAGACATCTCCACCCGCAATAGCCGTCTAAGGACGCTCTCGAAGAAGATCAGGAGCAAGGTCGGACCTTCCTACCCGCTCACCGCGATAGTTCCCGACGTGCACACCAATTACTGGCCGTCGTTCCCTTACCGGATGGTGGACCGGCACTACGACGCCTTCCTGCCGATGGGCTATTTCAGTTACCGGGTGAAAACCTTCAAAGGCGCCTACCGCTACACCCGAGACAACATCAAGGCCATCCGCCGGCGCACGGATGACCGTGGCGTGAAGATCCATCCGATCGGGGGCATCGCCGGCGATGTTGGAGATGCTGCAGCCCGGGGCTACGTGCGGGCCGTCAAGGACACCCGCGTGCTCGGGGGCAGCTACTACGACTTTCCGATCACGACTCGATCCGAGTGGACGATCCTGGAACGACTCGCACCCTGATGCCCGCCCGGCGATCTAGCCGGGTGTATGGAGGCGGGCCACGACCGTGTCGTCCGTGGGGAAACGCAGGATGAACGAGATCTCATCGTGGTTGGCGAGGGCATCAACCGCGCCATGGAG
>Ga0299913_10000862_pt1 | contig 20775 bp, 18 predicted proteins | sample RVTome_9_FD_201360 | JGI IMG/M metagenome (GOLD analysis project Ga0299913, IMG submission 201360) | Soil microbial communities from uranium-contaminated site in the Upper Colorado River Basin, Wyoming, United States - RVT155D38 (version 2) ... | reverse complement strand
GAAGGGGTTGATCTGACCCGATGATCGCGCTCATCGACTACGGCGCCGGGAACCTCACCTCCGTCCGCAAGGCCTTCGCCGCCGTGAACGCGCAAATCGTGACGCCGGCGGCGCCGGAGGACCTCGCAGACGTGCCGGCGCTCGTCGTTCCCGGCGTCGGGCACTTCGGCGCGACCCGGTCGCTCGATGCGGCGTGGCGCGAAGCGATCGAGCGCCGGATCGACTCGGGCGCGCTGCTCCTGGGGATCTGTCTCGGCCTGCAGTGGCTCTTCGACGGCAGCACCGAGGCGCCCGGTGTCGCCGGACTGGCCCGCATCGCGGGCGTGTGCGACCGGCTGGACGATCGGGGCGGAACGCTGAAGGTCCCGCACGTCGGGTGGAACGCGCTCTCGATTGCGCGTCCTTCACGCCTGCTCGACGGCGTGGAGGACGGCGCCTACGTGTACTTCACGCACTCGTTCGCCGCGCCGGTGACCGCCGAGACGGTCGCGACCAGCTCGCACGGCGGGCCGTTCGCGGCGGCCGTCGAATCGGGACGCATCATGGGGGTGCAGTTCCACCCGGAGAAGTCCGGCGAGACGGGCCTTCGCATCCTGCGGAACTTCGTCGCCCTCGCGGGCAGGACCTGATCGTGCTGGCGAAGCGCATCATCGCGTGCCTCGACGTCCGCGACGGCCAGGTGGTCAAGGGCGTGAACTTCGAGGGGCTCCGGAACGCCGGCGATCCGGCCGCGCTGGCGCGGCGCTACAACGTCGAAGGCATCGACGAGCTCGTCATTCTCGACGTCACGGCGACGCTCGAGAAGCGCCGCGCGCTCGCCCGGACGGTCGCCGCGGTGGCGCGCGAGCTGTTCATCCCGCTCGCGGTCGGCGGCGGGATCCGGGACGAAGAGGACGCGGCGGCCGCGGTCGAGGCGGGCGCCGACAAGGTCAGCCTCAACACCGCGGCGCTCGCGGACCCGACGCTCATCTCGGTGCTGGCTGCGCGCTACGGCAGCCAGGCCGTGATCGTCGCGGTTGACGCGAAGCGCGAGGGCGATCGATTCGAGGTGTACGCCCGGAGCGGCACGACGGCGGCCGCCCGCGATGCCGTGGAGTGGGCGCGCGAGGCGGCGGACCGGGGCGCGGGCGAGATCCTGCTGACGTCGATCGATCGCGACGGCACCAGAGCCGGATTCGACTGCGGGCTGACGGCGGCGGTCGCCCGCGCCGTGCCGATTCCGGTGATCGCGTCGGGCGGCGCCGGCACCTACGCGCATTTCGTCGACGTCTTCACCCGTGGATGCGCCGACGCCGCGCTGGCCGCGTCGATCTTCCACTTCGCCGAGCACAGCGTCCGCGGGCTCAAGCAGCACTTGCACGGCCGCGGTATCCCTGTGCGCCTGTGATCGCACCCGTGCTCATCCCCTCCATCGATCTCCGCAACAACAAGGTCGTCCAGCTGGTCCAGGGCGAGCGCCTTGCCCTCGAGGACGAGGACGTCTTCAAGTGGGTCGAGCGGTTCGCGCGCTATCCGGCGCTGCAGCTGATCGACCTCGACGCCGCGATCGGCACGGGTAACAACGATGCGCTCGTCGCGCAGGTCTGCGCGGCGCGCCCGTGCCGCGTGGGCGGCGGCATCCGATCGATCGAGCGGGCGCGCACGGTCCTGGAGGGAGGCGCGACGCACGTGATCGTGGGCTCTGCGCTGTTCCGGGACGGCACGGCCGACCTCGCGTTCGCCCGCGCGCTCGCCGAGGCCGTCGGTCCTGAACGGATCATCGCCGCCGTCGACAGCCGGGGCGGGCAGGTCGCGATCCACGGGTGGAGGACGACGCTGCCGCTGACCGCGGTGGAGGCGGTGACGGCGCTGGAACCCTGGTGCGCGGCGTTCCTCTACACGATCGTCGACGGCGAAGGCCTGATGCGCGGCATCGACCTCGAGGCGGTCCGGGCGGTCACGGCGGCGACCTCCCGCCGCGTCATCGCCGCAGGCGGCATCACCACACGCGAGGAGATCGAGGCCCTCGACCGCCTCGGCGCCGACGCGGTCGTCGGCATGGCCATCTACACGGGCAAGCTCAGCCTCGACTAGGCGGCGCACTTCTCCCCTTCCTCGTTTTCCACTTCCCACTGAAGCATTATCACGCTATCCTACGTAATCATTACGTAACTCAACGTAACGGAGCCCTCCCATGGAGAACCCCTTCGTTTACGGCGAGGTCGTGCCGGCCTCGGCCTTCGTCGATCGCGTGGACGAGCTGCGCCGCCTGACTGGCGACCTGGCAGCGGGGCAGAAGGTCTTTCTCATCTCGCCGCGCCGCTACGGCAAGTCGTCCCTGATCCGCCGGGCGCTGGCGGCCCTCGACCGGAAGGGAGCGCTCTCGGTCGAGGTGACGGTCTCGAGCTACAGCTCGTACCTCGCGTTCCTCGAGGGGTACGCGCGGGCGGTCGTCACCGCCGCGACCCGGTGGGAGCGGGCGATGGCCTGGGTGCGGGACGTCCTCAGCGCCGCGCGGCCCCAGCTGCGGATCGAGCCGGACGTGTCGGGCGCGGCGAGCCTGGCGGTGTCGTTTCCGGACGTCCGCGGCGCGCGCGACCTGTCGCGCGTGGCGGCCGAGGTCTTCGCGCTCCCGGCGCGCCTCGGCGAGGCGCGGCGCCGCGACGTCATCGTCGCCCTCGACGAGTTCCAGGCCATTGCGGCGTTCAACGGGGGATCCGTGGAGGAGGCGCTTCGTGCGGCGGTGCAGCACCAGCGCCGCGTCGGCTACGTCTTCGCGGGGTCGGAACCGACCCTGATGGAGCAGATGCTGACGCCGAAGCGGCCGTTCTACAAGGCCGGCCCCGTGATGCGCCTGGAGAAGATTCCGGCCGACGCGTTCGCCCGCTTCATCGAGTCGCGGTTCGCGCGGTCCGGATTCCGCGTCGACGCGGGGTTCGGCGCCGCCATCGTCGAGCTCGCGGGACAGCTCCCCTACGACGTCCAGCGCCTCGCGCACGAGGTCTGGGACGATGCCCGGTCGGGCGGGTGGCGGCGCGTCGGGCTGGAACACCTGCACGAGACGCTGAAGCGGCTGCTGGCGGAGCAGGCGATCGTCTTCGAGGCGTCCTGGCAGCGCCTCACGCTCGCGCAGCGGGCCGTGCTGCGGGCCGTCGTGCTGCACGACGGCCGCGAGCTGCTGTCGGCCGATGTGCGCGGCCGCCACCGCCTCGGCGGCGCCTCGACCGTGCAGGCGGCGCTCGCCGCGCTCGTCCGCCAGGACATCATCGCGCGCGACGGCCCGCGCTACGTGGTCGTCGACTCGCTCATGCGGGAGTGGGTCGTGCGGAGGACGTTCTGAGCGCGGCGCGGCTCCGCGGCCGCGGCCTATTCGAGGCGATGGGCCTCGGCCGGCCGGAGCTGCGCGCGTGGGCGCTCTACGACTGGGCGAATTCCGCCTTTCAGACCACGATCATCGCCGCGGTCTTCCCCGTCTATTACAGCTCCGTCGCCGCCGCCGACCTCGCGAGCACGACCGCGACGGCGCGGTACGCGACGACCACGACGATCGCGCTGACGATCATCGCGATCCTCTCTCCGGTGCTCGGCGCCTACGCCGACTTCGCGGGGGTGAGGAAGCGGCTGCTCGCCCTTGGCATGGTCCTGGGCGTGGGCGCGACGGCGGCGATGTTCTGGATCGAGCGGGGAGACTACCGCCTCGCCGAGATCCTGTTCCTGCTCGCCAACATCGGCATCTACGCGAGCTACGTCTTCTACGACTCGCTGCTGCCGCACGTCGCGTCCGACGACGAGATGGACCGCGTGTCGAGCGCGGGGTACGCGCTCGGATACCTCGGCGGCGGACTCCTTCTCGTCCTGAACCTGCTCTGGATTCTGCACCCGCAGTGGTTCGGTCTGCCCGATGCGGGGTTCGCGTCGCGGCTCTCGTTCCTGAGCGTCGCGATCTGGTGGGTGGCGTTCGCCATCCCGCTGTTCCGCCGTGTTCCCGAGCCGCCCGTGCATCCCGAGGCGAAGGCGCTGGCGGCGCAGGGGGCGGTGCGCGCGTCGGTGATCCAGCTCATCGCGACGCTGCGCGAGCTCCGCGCCTACCGGCAGGCCGCGCTGATGCTGGTGGCGTTCCTCATCTACAACGACGGCATCGGCACGATCATCCGCATGGGCGTGGTGTACGGCACCGAGCTGGGACTGCCGTCGTCCGCCCTGATCGGCGCCATCGTGATGGTGCAGTTCGTCGGCGTGCCGTTCGCGCTCCTCTTCGGCCGACTGGCCGCCCGCACCGGCGCGAAGCCGGCGATCTTCCTCGCGCTGGTCGTCTACACCATCATCAGCCTGATCGCCTACCGGATGACCACCGCGTGGGAGTTCTTCGTGCTCGCCTTCCTGGTCGGCACGGTGCAGGGCGGCAGCCAGGCGCTCTCGCGGTCCCTCTTCGCGACGATGGTGCCCCGGCACAAGTCGTCGGAGTTCTTCGGGTTCTTCGCGGTGTTCGAGAAGTTCGCCGGCATCTTCGGTCCGGCCATCTTCGCGCTCACCGTGCACCTGACCGGATCGAGCCGCTACGCGATTCTCTCCGTGATCGCGTTCTTCGTCGCGGGCGGAGCGCTGCTGGCGATGGTGGATGTCGGCGCGGGGCGCCGCGCCGCGCGCGACGCCGAGGCCGCCGCGAAGCAGCTATAGTGATCTGGTGCGCATCGTCATCGCCGGGGGAACGGGCTTCCTGGGCCGGCCGCTCGCCGCCGGACTCGCGCGCCACGGCCATGAAGTCCAGATCCTGACGAGGCGCACCGGACCCCTGCCAGCGGGACTCGTGTCCTGGCAGCCCGACGGCACCGCCGGGCCGTGGGCCTCCGCGCTGGACCAGATGGATGGCGTGGTGAACCTCGCCGGCGCGGAGATGGCGGGAAGGCGGTGGACCGAGGCGCGGAAGCGGGAGCTGCGTGAGAGTCGCATGCTGGCGACGCGCAGCCTGATCGCCGCGATGCAGGTCGTGACGGCGCGGCCGCGCGTCTTCGTCAGCCAGTCGGGCATCGGGTACTACGGACCGCGCGGCGACGAAGAGATCGGCGAACACGAGCCGCGAGGCGGGGACTTCGTGGCCGGCATGGCGGGCGACTGGGAGGCCGAAGCCGCCCGCGCGGGCGACATGGGCGCCCGCCTCGTCGTCCTGCGCACGGGACTGGTGCTGGCGCGGGACGGCGGCGCGCTCGGGCAGATGCTGCTGCCGTTCCGGTTCGGCCTCGGCGGACGCCTGGGCAGCGGACGGCAGTACGTGCCCTGGATTCACCGGCGCGACTGGATCGACCTGGTGCGCTGGTCGCTGGTCTCGGAGAAGGTGCACGGGACGCTGAACGCGACTGCGCCGAACCCGGTCACCAACCGCGAGTTCACGGCTGCGCTCGGACGCGCGCTGCGGCGCCCGGCGATCGTTCCCGTTCCTGCCTTCGCGCTGCGCCTCGCCTTCGGCGAGCTGGCCGATGCGGTCCTCACCGGGCAGCGTGCCGTGCCGCGGCGCGCGCTCGCGCTCGGCTTTCATTTCCGCTGGCCGCTGCTCGGACCTGCGCTGGCCGACGTGCTCACGCGGTAGGGCGGCGTCGCCGAGGCGCCGCACTTGGCGCGCGGTTGTCGGCGCGCTCGGCGAGCGCGCCCTACCGGGCAGCGGCCACGCGCCCTACCGGCTGTCTGTTGCCGCGCGGGCCCTTACCGGCCAGGACATCATGCGACCCATGACGAGCGCGGCGGCCGCCAGCGGCGCGCTGAGCAGGACACGCCGTCGCGCCGTCGCGTACGGCACTTCTCCCATCGCGTACCGGATCACCAGATCGGCGACGGCGGGCCGCTCGCGCGCAGCGGCGACCAGCGCATCGATGCGGTCGGGACGCGTGAGCAGGTGGCGCTGCACGAGAACGGCGTCCCGCAGCTCGGGCCAGATCTCGCTCCGCCATAGGCGGTCGTAGCGGCCAGGATTCCCTGCCAGCATCGCGTGCGCTGCCAGATCGCCGGTGACCATCGCGTAGTAGATGCCTTCGGCCGTGATGCCGTTGACGAAGCCGCCGGCGTCCCCCGCCAGCACCACGCGCCGGGTGGACACGCGCGGGAGCGGACCGCCGACCGGAATCAGGAACGGCGTGAAGTGCGCGCGGCTCGACTCGCCGTCCAGAACGCGGCGCCGGCGGAGGACGTCCACGAGGCTGCGCTGCAGGCCGTACGGCGGCCCCGGATCGCGCCGATCGTACCAGTCGAGCACGTAGCCGATCCCGACATTGACGTGGGCGGCCTTGGGGAACACGTACGCGTAGCCTTCGGACCCGCGAAACCCGTATGCGACCCACAGCGCGTCCGGATCGAGGCTCCGCAGCGTATCGACCGGGCTCTCTTCCATCATGTCGAGCGCCACGTGGGTTCGCGGCCAGCGGGGGTTCAGCCCCAGCCGCCGCGCGACGATGCTGTTCACCCCGTCGGCGGCGATGACGAACGGCGCCTCGAAGACGCGGCCGTCCCGCGTCCGGAGGCGTACGGCCGCGCTCGTCTCGGAGGCCCGTGCGATCTCGGCGCCTTCGATCACCTCGGCGCCCGCCTCGTGCGCCAGGTCGACCAGCAGCTGGTCGAACTCGACGCGGCGGATCATCAGCGCCGCCGGCCGGTGCGACCGCAGCTCAATGCCGTCGCCGGACGGCGATTCCAGATACAGCCGGGAGATTCGGCGGGTGGGAATGCGCTCGAGCGCGGTGCTCAGGTACGGAAAGCGGCGAAGCGCGCGGACGCTGATCGCGCCCCCGCAGGGCTTGTGGCGCGGAAACCGGGCCTTGTCGAGCAGGCAGACGCGCACGCCTGCGCGTGCCAGGGTCAGCGCCGCGGTGGCCCCGGCCGGCCCGCCCCCGACGACGATGACGTCCCGCCGTTCGCCAGGGTCAATCGGCATCCCGGGGAGCGCTGCGGCGGAGGCTGATCAGGTTCGCGAGGAGCTGATACGCCCCCTCGGTGCCGGCCGGCAGCTGCCTCCACAGACCGAGACCGACGTAGATCCACCGTCCGCGGCCCACGCGCGCCTCGACCAGCGCGCCGCGCCTGGGCTCCGGGTTGTACTCGAAGGGATCCGTGAGCTCGACGAGATCCACGTACCGCGGATCCCGCTCGCCCAGGAAGTAGAGCCCGCGCTCCTGCGTCCAGTTCTGCCACGCCGAGCCGGTGATGCGGTTCGGAGTCGTGAACACGGGGTGTTCCGGTTCCAGCACCTTCACGGGCGAATGCTCGTCGGTGACGCGTCCCGAGCTCACCTGTGCGGGATAGGGACCGTACTGCGCCTGGTTGAACTCGTACTTGTTGTACTGGACGAGCACGACCCCGCCTTCGGCCGCATACTGCAGCAGCCGGTGGTTGTACGCGCGGAGGTCCTGGCGCCGCTCGTAGGCGCGGACGCCGGTGACGATCGCGTCGAAGCGCGACAGATCGCCCCACGCGAGGTCGTCGGTTCCGAGCATCGTCACGTCCGCGCCGATCTGTTCTATGGCCGGCGGGACCTGGTCGCCGACACCCATGATGTAGCCCACCTTCAGGCCGTCCGGCACCGTCACGTCGACCACGCGCACGTCGGTGGACGCGTCGTGGAACAGGTGCTGGCGCCGCGTGTGCGGATACTCGATCACCTGGAACCCGCGCGCGAACTCCTGGCCGTCCGCGTCGACAATCGCGCGGACGCGGTACTTGCCGGCCGGCGCGGAGGCGCCGGGGCGCAGCATGAAGCGCACGGTGACGGCTTCATCCGCGCGCGACAGCTGCACCGGCTGGCTGGCGGGATCGGCGCTCCAGCCGTCCGGAACGACCAGGCGGACGGTCGCGTCCGCCGGTCCCGGTCCGTTGCGCCTGACGGTCACCCGGATGTCGCGCTCGACCCCGGCCGTGCTGCCGCCGCCGGCTGGCACGATGGCGATCCCGGGCGCGACGCGGGCCGTGATCGCCGGCACGACGTTCAGCTCCATCCGTTTCTCGCCGCTGAAGATGTTGCCCTCGTAGCGGTACTGCAGCGGTACGGGAACCATCACCGTCTCGCCCGCGATCGAAAGCGTCACCCGCGCGAGAAACGGCGTCGGGCGGAACGGCAGCCCGAACGGCGCGTCCGGATCGAGCTCGTGGCGCTCGGCGTCCGGCAGCCGGCGCCAGTACGGCTCGGTGATGCGGGCATCGGCCGGGATGCGGACGGACGACTCGCAGCGCAGGACGCCGCCAGGCGCCAGCGGGCCGAGCTCGCAATCGCTGCTCTCCAGCTCTACGCCCTCGAACGCGCCGTCCCTGAACTCGACGGCCGTCGCGCCGCGATTCGCCGCGACCGCCGTCACCCGCACTTCCTGTCCCGGCGTGACGATGCCGTCGTCGGCGAGCACCTCGACGCGGACACCCTGGGCGATGAGCAGGGCCGACTCGAACTTCTGTTCCGTCCTCGCGAGGCGGAAATCGATCTCCGCGCGTGCCGTATCGCCGATTTCCATCCCCTCCAGGCCGAGACGAAGGTGGCGTACGGCCCGCAGGCCCGCGACGAGCGGCGCCGCGGCGGCCGCCGGCCCGCCGGCACTCAACGAGTCCGACGCGGCACTCACGTGAGCGAGGATCGCGTCCAATCCTTCCTTCAGCGCTGCGGGAGCGCTGCGCCCCGCGAAGCGGGCCGCGAGCCCCACGAGGGAGAGGTCGAGACCGGCCAGCAGGGGCGACGCATGGGTCGCCCCTACCGGGTCGTCGGGCCCGGTGTCCGCGCGCGTCAGCACTACGGGAGGCGTGCCCGGAAGCGCGAGCAGCTGGCCGAAGCCCTGCGACTTGTGCATCGATCGCGCCCGGCTGCCGACCTCGGCGAAGGTCCGTCCGAGCACCGGATCGTGCAGGTCGGTTGCCATCGTGACGACCGAGCCTTCGAGCGGCCGCTGCGGCTCGCCCGCAAAGCCGTACCGCGTCAGCCGGTACAGGCGGGCCGGGCGCCACGGCCGGAGCCCCGCAGACGCGTGCTCGCGGTACTTCGCCGCGTCGCCGCTCAGCTCGAACGCCTCGCCGGCGAGCCGCGCGATCGCCTGGTGATGCTGACCGCCGCCGGCTCCCCCCGGCCGCATCGTGATGACGACGTCCGGCCGCGTCATGCGCATCAGCCGCACGTAGTCGCCGAGGATCTCCCGCCGTCCCCATTTCTCGAACGACTCCTCGATGCTGAACGAGTAGCCGAAGTCCACGGCGCGTCCGAAGAGCTGGTCGGCGCCATCGAACCGGCGGGCCGCGAGCAGCTCCTCCGTCCGGAGCACGCCCAGCGCCGCGAACAGCTCCGGGCCGATCTCGTTCTGTCCGCCGGACCCGCGCGTGGCGGTCGCGACCACCACCCGCAGCCCGTCGCCGTGCGCCAGCCGCGAGATCAGCAGGTTGTGCTCATCGTCCGGATGGGCGGTCGCGAACATGACCGTCCCCGTCGTCGCCAGCTTGCGGAGCATGAGGGCGAGCCCGGCATGGCCGCGATCCTCCGTGGGCGCGTCCCCTGCGGCGGGCAGGACGAGCGCGAGTGCCAGTGCGAGGCTGAGAAGGGTCAGGCGAATGCGCATGGAATCCTGTCAGCGGGCCAGCCGGGCGAAGCCGAAGTTCTCGTCGCCGCTGTCGGGCTGTCCCTCATAGTGCCGCAGCAGGATGCGTGCGGCGAGAAACGCACCCGTGAGGCTGGCGCCCAGCCCCAGCGCGAAGAGGTGGCGCGGGTAGTTGCGATGCGGGCCGATGAACGGGAGGCCGTCGAGCGTCCGCGTCGAGGGTACGTCCCACACGTACTCCGCCTGGATGCCGGAAATGGCCGGCACGATCAGCGAGAGTTCGTACATGAGCTGGCCGCCGCGCTGGACGAGCACCTTCCCGCGCCCGCGCTCCGGCGTGCGCGGCTGATCGGCGCCCGTCCAGAGCACGCGGCCGTCGGGCGTCCAGGCCAGCCGGTGGGGCGGCTGCTGCCGGTCCTGCACGATGATCGACGAGCCGGGCGCCGAGCGCCGCACGGCCGCGGGCAGCGGCGGCGTGAGCACGGCGTACGTCTCGGTGGTCGTGAAGTGACGGCGGAGCGCACCGAAGCCAGCGGCCGGTTCCGCGGTCGCCAGGACGACCGTCCCGCAGCGGATCGATCCCCGCGCGGTGACCAGCTCGACATGCTTCGATCGGGCGAGGACCCGCCGGACGGCGGTTCGCTCGAAGATATCGCCGCCTCGCTCGACGGCCGCGCGTGCGAATCCCAGGCAGGCGCGATAAGGGTCGAGACGCGCGTGGCCGCGCGTCCGGATGCCGCCTTCGCCTTCGAGGCGCAGCGCAGCGAGCGCCCGCTGAGAGAGCCAGGTGCCGTCGAGGCCGGCATCCCGGCGCGCCTGCGACTCGCGCTTCAGCCGGCGCAGTTCGTCCCGGTCGCGGGTGTGGACGACCGCCTCGGCGGGCTCGAGCCGGCAGCGCAGGTTGAGCCGGCGCACGGTGGCCGCGAAGTCGAGGGCGGCGCGGCGCGTCGCCTGCCACAGCGCACGGGCGGCCCGCCGGCCGTGCCCGGTCTCGTGCGCCAGAAAGTCCCCTTCGGCGTCGGCGAGGATGAGCCCCGCGGACCTGCCGGTGGCCCCGGCGCCGATTCGATCGGCCTCGATCAGGACGACCTTCACGCCGGCGGCCGCAAACGCGTATGCGGTCACCACGCCGGCGAGTCCTCCGCCGACGATGGCGACGGGCAGCTCGAGGTCGCCGCTGAAGGGGGGGAAGGAGGGCCGGGATCGGGCGGCCACTCCGTCCACCCAGGGGGACACGCCGTAGCGAATCTTCGGCATCGGTGAGGTTGATTCTATAATCCCCGCGGCTCCGTTCCCGATAACCCAGGCCCGGCCGTCCCTGAGCCCGCGGAGGTCCGTATGCTGCGTAGCTGGTCTGCGCCCGCTGTGCCACTCGTCTGGTTCCTCGCCTGCGCCTCGCCTGCCGAGGCGGCAGCCAACCGCCCCGACTTCGACACACCGGTGACCGTTCAGACGGTCACCGCGGACGCGCTGGAGCAGATGCCGTCCTGCGCCCGGGTGCTGAGCGACCTCGTCAACATTGCGCCCGCTCCCGCGCTGAACGTGGCGAAATCGACGATCAAGGTGCCCAGGGACGCCGCGACGCCGGACCTGCTCGACAACCTGCGGATTCGCACGCGGGACGGAGTCGAGTACCCGGCGCGGGACCCCATCTGTGTCGACAATATCGAGATCCTGCGGGACGGGGCGCAGGCAATCTACGGCGCGGACGGCGTGGCCGGGACGGTCAACTTCATCATGTCCCGCCCCGACCATGCTCCGCTGGATGTGGGGACGCCGGAGTCGGGCGCGGCGGCCGGTCCGTACAACTTCTTCGCCGAGCCATTCCTGAACCCCTCGCAGGTCCAGATCATCCGGGGTCCCTTCGACACGCGCTGGCCCGGGACGAGCGTGGATGTAGGGGGCAGACCGGGGGTGATTCTGGCCGAGACGCCGCAGGCGCTGTTCTGGCTCCTCCCCGATGACGTGCCGCACGGTTCGATCTCGGTGACGATTACCGATGCCGGACGGGGGGCGCGGTTTCCGGTCTACGTCCTGGGGCTCGGCATGTCGGCCGATCAGCTCAGGCTGCTGCGGGGGCAGTCGACGCAGATGCAGGCCACGGTGTTCGGGCCCGACCTGATGCCCGCGGATGCATGGAAGGCGGGGGACGTGTCGGCGACGGTGGATCTGGCCCTGGTCGGGCGGCTGTTCCCTGACTTCCGCATTCCGCGGCCCGGGGATCCCGGCGTGCTGTTCCTGAGGATCGACAACGTCAGCCGCGATACGGTGTCGATGAAGCCTTCGAAGAACGAGAGCTTCCTGGTGAACCTCACGCGCGGGGACTTCGCCTCGGGGCCGTACACCTATCGCGCGCGGATCCAGTCGAAGAAGGCGGGCGGCTTCACCATCAACGGGCTCGTCGTCGGCTTCTTCGCGCCGATCCCGGGAGAGCCGTGGACGCCGCCGGACTCAGGCGTGAGCGGCGCGGCGACCAGCCTCGACGGCGGCCGCTGACGGACAGACGTGGGGCAGGGCTTTAGCCCTGCATGGCGTGGGGTAGGGCTTAGCCCTGCGTGGGCGTGGGGCAGGGCTTCAGCCCTGCGCCGAAGCCCGTGATCCACAGCAGCAGTGAGCCCTTCCCCTGCCGCTCGATGTCGGCGGCCGTCCGGTCCACGCCTTCGTATCTGCCCCAGCGCTGGACCAGATCCAGCGCAGGGGCTACTCCTCGGCGCTCCGCCCCATCCGTGTGCTTACAGCGCCGCGCGCGCCTTCAGCGCCAGGCGCAGCGCCTCGTCGGGCGTGTTCGCCAGCGCCGTGAGGTGCCCCATCTTGCGGCCGGGGCGCGCGTCCGCCTTGCCGTACAGGTGGAGGCGGACGCCGGGCATCAGGCATGCGGCGGGCCAGTTCGGCTCCCCGTACTCCCAGAGATTGCCGAGAAGATTCGCCATCGCCGCGGTCCGCAGCAGCTCGGTGGATCCCGGCGGCAGGCCGCAGATGGCGCGCAGCTGCTGCTCGAACTGGCTGGTCATGCACGCGTCGATCGTGAGATGCCCGGAGTTGTGCGGCCTCGGCGCGATCTCGTTGATCAGCAGCTCGCCGTCGCGCGTCAGGAAGAACTCGATGCAGGCGACGCCGACCAGCTCGAGCGCCTCGGCGAGCTCGTGGACGATGCCCTTCGCCGCGCGCTCGATGCGCGCCTCGACACGGGCGGGGTATACGGATGTATCGAGAATGTGCTGCGTGTGGGTGTTCTCGATGAGCCCGTAGGTGATGGTCCAGCCGGACACGCCCCGCGCGACGATCAGCGAGACCTCCCGCTCGAAGTCGATGAAGCGCTCGAGCACGGCTTCCTGGCGTCCGAGCTCGTCCCATGCCGCGTCGGCCTCTCCTGCCGAGCGCACGGTCCGCTGCCCCTTGCCGTCATAGCCGAACGCGGCGGTCTTGAGCACGGCCGGCGTTCCGACCTGTGCGACGGCGCCGGCCAGCTCCTCGCGCGACTGGACCCAGGCGAACGGCGCCACGGGGAACCCGCGGTCGGCGAGAAACGCCTTCTCGCGTGCGCGCTGCTGGGTCACGTGCAGCGTGAAGCCGCTGGGGCGAACGGGCGCGAAGCGGGCGGCGACCTCGGTCGATTCCGACGAGACGTTCTCGAACTCGAACGTGATCACGTCGACGTCGCGCGCGAAGGCCGCGACGGCGTCGAGGTCGGTGTACTCCGCAGTGATCTCGCGATCGGCGATCTGGCCCGTGGGGGTGTCCTCGCCGGGGGAGAGCGTATGGACGCGATATCCCATGCGGCGGGCCGCCATCGCGAACATGCGGCCGAGCTGTCCGCTGCCCAGCACGCCAATCGTCGATCCCGGCAGAATCGGCGTCATCGGACCTGTAAGGATGTCGGGGTGCCGCCCCTACGGCAGCGTGTCCTGCCGCACCTTCTCCGCCTGCTCGTCGCGCCAGGCGCGGAGGCGCTCGCGGAGCGCCTCGTCGCGCGTGGCGAGGATCGCCACGGCCAGCAGCGCGGCGTTCACCGCGCCCGCGGCGCCGATGGCGAGCGTGCCGACCGGCACGCCGCGCGGCATCTGCACGATGGAGAGCAGCGAGTCGACGCCCTTGAGCGTCTTCGATTCGATGGGCACGCCCAGGACCGGCACGGTCGTGTGGGCCGCGACCATGCCCGGCAGGTGCGCCGCGCCGCCTGCGGCCGCGATGATCACCTGGAGGCCGCGCGACTCCGCGGCGGAGGCGTACTCCGCCATCCACTGCGGCGTGCGATGGGCCGACACCACCTGGCACTCGTGCGGCACGCCGAACGACGTCAGCACCTCGTCGGCATGGCGCATCGTCTCCCAGTCGGACTTGCTGCCCATGATGACGCCGACGAGGGGCGCGTCAGGCACGGAAGCCCCGCGTCTCACGCAGTCCGGATCTCATGACGGGCGGATCATAGCGCATGCCGGGCGCCGCGGAGGAAGCAGAGAGCGCAGGGAAAGGCTTTACACGATCTCGGCGCTCTCCGCGGCTCGATCGCACGCACGCTGCGCGTGCCCGTCGAGCGCTGCTGCGACACGCGCGCTCTCTCTGCGACCCTCTGCCCTCGGCGATCTCTGCGTGTTGCCTTTCTCAGCGTCCTCCGCTCCCTCAGCGTTCGCGCCGAGCGCCACCCGACCGCACACTGATCGTCATCCCCACGAGGACGACAGCCGCCACGCCGATGACGTTGTGCCACAGGAACGAGATCTCCGGATACCAGAACGCGACGTGCGCGACCGAGGCCATCCCGGCGATGAGGCCGACGAACGCCCCGGTGCCGGTGGCCCGCCGCGTGCCGATGGCCAGCACGAAGACGCCGAGGATCGATCCGTAGAAGAACGATCCGAACCGGTTCACCACCTCGATGAGCGATCCCAGCGTGGTCGCGTAGACCGCGACGCCGCACGCGAGAAGGCCCCATGCTCCCGTGGCGATGCGCGAGACCCGCAGGTAGTGCGAGTCGGGCGCCTCGCGCCGGACGTGGCGGCGGTAGAAATCGATGACGGTGGCGGCCGAGAGCGAGTTCAGCTCCGCCGCGATGGACGACATGGCGGCCGCGAAGATCGCGGCAATCATCAGCCCGATCAATCCGATCGGCATCCGCGTCGTGATGAACGTCGGGAACACGTAGTTCACGTCGTTGTAGCGCGCGTCGCCGCTCACGCGCGCCACCAGGCCGGCGGCGTCGCGGCGAAGGGCCATCAGGTCGGCGTCGCGTTCGCGGAACTCGCGCGTGGCCGCCTGGAAGGCCGGCTCGCCCTGGTCGCGTGCCGCGGCGGCGCCGAGCGCGGCCTCCCGGCGCGCCTGGTACAGCGCGTCGAAGCGGCCCTGCAGCCGTTCGTACTCGGCGGACTCGGCGCTGGCGCGCACGCGCTCCTCGTGCACCGGATTGAAGAGCATCGGCGGCGGCGAGAACAGGAAGAACACGAACACCAGCACGCCGGTGAGGAGCACCAGCGCCTGCAGCGGGATCTTCACGTAGGCGCTCATCATCAGCGAGTCGCGCCCTTCCTGGATCGAGCGCGCCGTGAGGTAGCGCTGCACCTGGCTCTGGTCGCAGCCGAAGTACGACAGCATCAGGAAAAGCCCGCCGATGAGCCCCGACCAGAACGTGTAGGTCTCGGTCAGCGTGAAGCGGAAGTCGAGCGCCTCGAGCCGGCCGGTGCTGCCGGCGACGTGCAGCGCGCCGAGCAGGCTCACCTCCTCGGGAAGGCCGGCCAGCAGCACGACGATCGCGGCGCCGAGGCCCGCGACGATCACCACCATCTGCTTCACGTCGGTCCAGGTGACCGCCTGCACGCCGCCGAACATCGTGTAGACCGCCGTCGGCACGCCAATCGCCAGCACGGTCAGCGTGAGGTTCCAGCCGAGGACGATCGACAGGATCACGGCCGGCGCCGCGATGATGACGCCGCACGACAGTCCCCGCGAGACCACGAAGAGGAAGCTCGTGAGGGCGCGCGTCTTCGCGTCGAACCGCTGCTCCAGGTACTCGTACGCGGTGTAGACCTTCGCGCGGTGGAAGAAGGGGACGACCGTCACCGAGAGGATCAGCATCGCCAGCGGCAGCCCGAAGTAGAACTGCACGAAGCGGAGGCCGTCCTGGTAGCCCTGGCCGGTGGTGCCGACCAGCGTGATGGCGCTGAGCTGCGTCGCCATCACCGACAGGCCGACCGCCCACCACGGCAGGCTGCGGTTGGCGAGGAAGTAGCCCTCGACCTGCTTGCTGCCCTTGGTCCGCCGCAGCCCGTCGTACACGATCCACACGAGATACGCGGCGACGACGGCCCAGTCGATCCAGTGCATGTCAGGCGGAGAAGTACCGGCCGAGCAGCCAGAGCGCGGCGATGACGAGGACCTCCGTCGCCAGGACCCTGACGGCCGTGGCGCGGATCGTAAGCGGCTGGTTCTCGGGTGCGGTCATGTCGGAAGCCGCAGTATATCGGCAGCCGTTACCTGGCGGACCCGCGACCGCCTTAAGATGCGGGCATGTCCGAGCGGACGGTCCGGATAGCCGGCCTCGCGGGGACGGTCGCGTACGGCGCGCTCGTCGGCTGGCTGTACCTCCACCAGCCGCAGACCCTGGCCCAGGTGACCGGAGGTCTCACCTCCGCCGTCGGCGCATACCGTGTCGACCAGCGGGCCCTCGACGAAGGACTGCGCTTCTTCAGGAACGACCAGTTCGTCGAAGCGCGCATGGCCTTCGAGCGCGCGGACCCCGCCGTGCGCGATCCGGTCACGCAGTTCTACATCGCCTACAGCTACTACCGCCAGGGCTGGGGACGCATGTATTCGGACGATGACCTCTACGCACTCGGCCTCCAGGCCGTCGATCGCGCCATCACCCTCGCGCCGAACGGGCGCATCGTCGTCGACGACGAGAACCTGGGGATGAAGAGCGCCGAGGAACTGAAGGCGGAGCTCGAGGCGGGGCTCCGGCGCGAGATGAGCGACTTCAATCCCGCCCGCCTGCTGAGGGAGCGCAAGTGACTGCCGTCCGCGAAGCGGTCGTGCTGCCGGCGCTCCTGCTCACGGTCGTCCTGCTGGGCGGGATGCGGCTCACAGGCGATGTCGCGTTCGTGCCGCCGCCGCTGTTCGCGCTGGTGCTCGCGGTGCTGCTGCTCGCGACGCTGATCCGGAGCGGGGCGCTCGCGCCGGAGCGGCTCGTGCACGCGGCCCGTCCGCCTCTCGCCGTCGTCAACGGCGGACTGGTGCTCCTGGCGCTGTTCCTCGCCTCCGCGCAGGTCTTCCATCTCGTCACGCCGGAGTCCGGCCTGCCGCGGCTCGCGTTCCACGTGTTCTTCCTGGTTCTGCTCCTGAACACATGGGCGAGCTCGCCGGACCGGACGCGCCTGCTGCGCAGCCTGATGGTCATCTTCGGCTCGGCGTTCGTCTTCAAGTTCATCCTGCTCGCCGCAATCTCGGACCCGGCGAGCGGACGCCTTCAACGGATGATGCTCGTGCTGCTCGACGGCGTGACGCTCGGGACGCTCACCCAGCAGCCGTTCCATCCGGCGCTCGGCTACGTTGCATTCCTGACGCTGGCGCTGTTCCTCGCGGCGGTGGCGCTGCTGCCGCCGCCGCTCCACCGTCGACAGCTCCCCGATACGCACGGCGAACTGCCGGCGCAGCCGACCGCGGGTGAGCTGGTCGAAGGCGAGCGGCTCGAGCGGCGTCGGTGAACGGCGGCCTCGGCGAGGCCCCCCTACCGGGATGGGCGTACACGGCGGCCTCGGCGAGGCCGCCCTACCGACCGCCGCCCGCCGACTGACCCCGGGCACGCGCCTTGCTGTGCTTGGCGGGATCGAGCGCCGATGCCCACACCGCCTTCCACCAGCGCCACGGCCGAGCTGGCGCCCGGTCTCCCTGACAGGCGCCGCGAACGGGTCATCCGTCCGCCGGCCTTCTCGCTCGGCGCGCCCTTTCGCTCGCTCGGGTCGCTGAAGGACCACGGGGACCTGTTCTACACGCTGACCCTCCATCGCATCCGCGTGCGCTACAAGCAGTCGCTGCTCGGGCCCGCGTGGGCCGTCCTCCAACCGCTGGCGACGATGGGCGTGCTGACCGTCGTGTTCTCGTACATCGCGAGGATGCCGACCGGCGACGTCCCGTACGCCCTGTTCGCGCTCGCCGGCCTGGTGCCCTGGATCGCGTTCTCGAATGCCGTGACGACCAGCACGCAGTCGCTGGTGAGCCACGCGCAGCTCGTGACGCGCGTGTACTTCCCGCGCGAGATCGTCCCGCTCACCTATGTCTGCGCGGCGCTGGTCGACGGCGCGATCACCGGCGTCCTGCTGCTCCTGCTGATGGCGTACTACGGGGTCGCGCCCGACGCCTCCGTCTGGCTCGCGCTCCCGATCCTGCTGCTGCTCGCGGCGCTCATGACGGGCGTCGCCCTGGCGGCCGCAGCGACCAACGTCCGCTTCCGCGACGTCGGCGTGGCAATCCCCATCGTGCTGCAGATGTTCCTGTTCGCGAGCCCGATCGCCTACCCGCTCGACACCGTCCCGGCGCGCGTGATGGACCTCTACATCCTCAACCCGCTCGTGGGCATCATCGAGAACTTCCGCCGCGTGATGCTCGACACCGGCCCGCTGCACGGCCCCTCGCTCGCGGTGACCGTGATCTGGGTCGTGGTCCTGCTGCCCGCGGCCTATGCGTGGTTCAAGCAGGTCGAAGCCACCGCGGCGGACGTCGTATGAGCTGGGACGTGCGCTGCGCCGGCGTCGGCAAGCGCTACCGCGTGCGCGACACGCCGCGGCGCCGGACGCTCAAGGATCTGTTCACCCCGAAGAGCCGCGACATGTGGGCGCTGCGCGACATCACCTTCGAGGTCGAGCGCGGCGACGTCCTCGGCATCATCGGCCCCAACGGCGCGGGCAAGAGCACGCTGCTGAAGCTGCTCTCGAGCATCACCGCGCCGAGCGAGGGCGAGATCCGGATCCGCGGCCGACTCGCGGCGCTGATCGAGGTCGGCTCCGGCTTCCACCCCGAGCTGACCGGACGCGAAAACGTCTTCCTCAGCGGCACGATCCTCGGCATGCGCCGCCGCGAGATCGCCGCGCGCCTCGACAGCATCGCCGACTTCGCCGGCATCGGCAGCTATCTCGACGTGCCTGTGAAGTGGTACTCGTCCGGGATGTACGTGCGCCTGGGTTTCGCCGTCGCGGCCCACCTCGAGCCGGACGTGCTGCTGGTGGACGAAGTGCTCGCGGTGGGCGACGCGGAGTTCCAGGCGCGCTGCCTGCGCCGCATCCAGGACCTGCGCGAGCGCGGCGCCACGATCGTCTTCATCTCGCACGACCTGGGTACGGTCGAGCGCATGTGCCGCCGGGCGATCCTGCTCCGGGCCGGCCGCATCGCTGCCGAAGGGGACGCGCGCGACGTCGTCACCCGCTACCAGCGGCTGGTCACCGACGGCGTGCTGACCGCGGGCGGTGCGCCGGACGAAGACCGCCCCGTCGCGATCACCGATCTCGGCATCACCGACGCGGCCGGGCGCGAGACCTGCGTCGCACGATCGAACGATCCGCTGACGCTGGCGCTGTCGCTTCGCGTCGGCCGTTTGTTCCCGGACGCGATCGCGCAGGTGATGATCTACTCGTACGAGGAAGGCACGCTGCTGTGCGAGTGCAGCACGCCGGCGGAAGGCATCACGCTCCAGCCCGGCGACGAGGCGGTACGCTTCGAGATCGACGCGCTGCCGCTGCTTCCCGGGATGTACACGCTGGGCGCGATCGTCAGGCCCAGAGACTCGCAGCGCGCCATCGACTGGTGGTTCGGCCGCACGACGCTGCACGTCGAGAGCGGCCCGGCCGCCCGGGGGCACGTGGCGCTGCCCTATCGCTGGTCGCTCTCCAAGGCCTCGGAGCCGGTGCGCAGCCGGTAGACCGCCACCCAGTAATCCTCGTAGATCGGCTCGAACGCGCGCCGCAGCGTGTCCTCCTGCAGGGTCACGAGGGCCCGCTGCTCCGCGGACTGGTGCCGGACGGGCGGCGCCATGAGGTGCGTAATCCCGAGCGCACGCAGCCGCGCCAGTACCTCCTGTCCGTCAACCTGGTCGATCGTGGCTCCCCAGGTCACCGGCCGCGCGACGACCGCCTCGCTCCACAGCCGCTCGCGCTCCGCGTAAAAGTGATCCCCCCCGAAGAACGTCAGCACGCGCGCGCCGGGATCCGCGTGCTCGTTCAGGTGCATCCAGGCGCCGTACGAGCGCACGTGATCCCGGAGGTAATGGTCCCGGGAGATCCCGCCGGCGACGACCTCGATCGGCGGCCGGTAGACGACGTGCGTGAGCCAGCCCGTCCAGCCGGAGCGATCGCCTTCGTGGAGCGGCGTGAACGGCGGCAGGTTCACGAAAAGCAGGACGCCCAGCGTCGCCGCCGTCACGAGCCGCAGCCATGGAGCTTGCGCCGCACGCAGCAGCGCTTCGGCCGCGCCCGCCGCGAGCGGCGCGGCCATGAGCCACCAGGGCACCATGAAGCGCATTTGGTAGCTCGAGATCGGCGAGGCCCAGACTGCCGCGTACAGCAGCACACCGGCTGTCAGCCAGCGCGCCGCGCGGTTGCGGCTGATGACGGCGATCACGGCCGGTACCAGCAGCACGGGAAATGGTCCGAGCGTGCCGCCGTAGCGGGACGCGTGCATCGTGGCGTCCCATGGGAGCGTCGCCACGTTCCACGGCGTCCGCTCGCGTCCGAACCGCGCCTTGTACCTGCCCAGCCCGCGTTCGGCCGCATCGTCCCATCGCTCGGGAGGCTCCGCGCCGAAGACGGCGTAGAGATCGGGAAACACGGGGTTGCCCGATGCGGCCCAGGCGCGCACGTACCAGGGGGAGGGGATCGCCAGCGTCAGCGCGCAGATCAGCAGCAGCCCTCCGGGCGACGCGTGCGTCGCCCCTACAGATGCATGCGTCGTCCCTGCCCGAACGGCGCGAGCGATGTACAGACCGATGGCGATCGCCGCGATCACCAGTCCCAGGTGCTTGGTGGCGCACGCCATCCCCAGATTGACGCCCGCAAGCCAGAGCCACCGGCGATCCGAATCGCGCACGCTCATCCACAGTGCGCCCGCGCCGATGCCGCCGTGCAGCGCCAGCGCGAGATCGATGTACGCCGTGGTGCCTTCCCAGAGGACCGTCGGCGCCGTGACGTAGAGCGCCGCCGTCAGCCAGCGCGACTCCACGCCGAGCGCGCGCACCCCGATTGCGCCTGCGGTCACGCCACCGGCGACGAGC
>Ga0299913_10000861_pt1 | contig 20778 bp, 18 predicted proteins | sample RVTome_9_FD_201360 | JGI IMG/M metagenome (GOLD analysis project Ga0299913, IMG submission 201360) | Soil microbial communities from uranium-contaminated site in the Upper Colorado River Basin, Wyoming, United States - RVT155D38 (version 2) ... | reverse complement strand
GAGAACAACCCAGTCGTGGTCGCGTCGCAGGCCGGGTACTCGATCGAGGATCTCCGCCATCAGCTGATCGTCGAAGGGCAGAGTCAAATCCGTTCGGCTTGAAGGCACGAGTCTCACCGATAGGCGGGTGAGGTGACCGGACAACGTGTTGGCGAATACTGTGAGTGGACGACAGGCGGCATGTGCCCACAGCCCACCAGGCAGTCGCCCGCTCCCGGGCAGGAGAAGCCTCCTGCGACTCAGCCACGTGGCACGCATCCGGGTCGACGAGCCCATCAGGATGCGGGGCGCACCGCGCCGACCAGAAGGGTCAATGTGCGGAACCCTGATCTGACTCTGCTTGCTCCGTCTCCCACGAGCCCCGACCGACCAGCCGTGGCAGATGACGGACCAGCTCAGCCGGGGGATAGCCACCGCTGAGCAGTTTGAGTGCGATCCTTAGAGCTCTCGCCCCGAACGATCGGATGGAGTCGGCCCACGGGGACGACCCCAGCCGGTACCGGGCGCGAATCCTTCCCATCTCCTCCAGGCTCTGCTTTCGCATTCGGGTGTTCTTCTGTTCCGCGTAGAACCGCATGCTCGACCAGAGCCTGGGAACGTGGATCGGAGCCGTGACCTTGGCGAATCGGATCCAGAGATCGGCGTCCATGGCGAGATCGAAGGAGATGTCGAGCCCACCGACCTCTCGGTAGATCTCGGCGCGCCAGAACGTCGATGGCTGCGGGATGAAGTTGTGATCGTTGAGCCAGACGAACTCGTTCCAGCGGTGCTCCCGTTTCGGCTTTATGAAATGCCCGTCGACATCGACCCATTGTGAATCCCCATAAACGAACCTGGCTTCGTCGTGTGAGTCGAAGAACGCGGCCACCTCCATCAGGGTCGTGGGGACGAACAGGTCATCCGAGTTCAGCCAGCAGAAGATGTCGCCGGTTGCCTTCGAGAAACCTTTGATGAGCGCATCGGTCTGCCCGTCATCGGGCTCAGACGACCAGAAGGCAATCTGGTCGTCGAAGCGTCTGATCACATCGACGGTCCCATCAGTCGAGCCACCATCGATCACGATGTGCTCCAGGTTGGGGTACCCCTGTTCGTGGACGCTCCTCAAGGTGGCCTCGATGTATTTCCCCTGGTTGAACGTTGGCGTGACGACCGAGATCTTCGGCAGGCTCATTGGACGAGACAATGTAGGGCTTGGTGTGATCTGATGACAGCGACGTCAACGATCCGGGCACCGAGTGTCCGTGTTTGGCGACGGGAGCCGGCAGAGAGTCGGGTCCATTATCGGTCACAGACAGTATCATCCAGTGCGGGTGAGTGGCCAGCAACAGGATGCGAGCAATGGGCGGATCGTTTTCGTCCTGCTCGCCGTATTCCTGACCTTCATTGGTGCGGAGTTCTCAAACGAGGGCTGGGCACTGTGGTACCAAACCGACGTGCTCGGTGTGCCGGCGCAATACGTCGTCTTCGCCGCAATGCTCTTCATGCTCATGCCGACGCTACGTCAGAGACCCATGATGAGCGTCACCAACGAGCTTCAGGAGAGCGGGATGTGGCTTTGGGTCGTCTTGGGTTGGGTAACGCTGATCCTGGCACTCGTCTTGGGGCTTCTCCGGCAAGCAAGCGAGCCCTTCGCCGATTGGCGCAATTGGGTCGTGCTGGCCGTGACTGCATTGGTCGTAGCCAAGCTGGTGGCCGACCGCAGCTGGCGCAAGTGGGCATTGACCGATCTGGCGATCGGTTACAGCGTCCTGTCCGCGGCGCATGTCATCGTCTGGATGGGAGGCGGCGGGACTCAACTCTTCGATGTTCGGGTCCCCCTGGCCGACGGCTACGACCTCTCCCTCGCCGTCCTCGCCGCCGCCGTGGCGGCCGAGGCGTGGATTCGCGGCTTTCCTGGCATGAGCCGGGCGTATTCTCTCGCGCTCCGTCTCTCCTTCGCTTTCTCGACCGCTCTGGTCATGTTGAGCTTCAGGAGGACATTGTGGGCGTTCGTTGTGCTGTCTTTGATCGGAGTCGGCATCTGGGGCATGCGCACCAGCCGGTCCAGTCGGACCAGTGCCATCAAGCTGTTCGGCGCCATCGGCGCGCTCGTTGCGGTCGCCATGTTCTCTCTGGGCGCCGACACGGTTGCCGAGCGGCTGGCGAGCTTCAACCCGTTTGCCGAAAACGCATATACCGCAACCAACGACGACCACGTCAACGATCTCAGAGACGCCATCACTGTGATTGCTGACGAGCCCCTCCTCGGTCTGGGAATCGGATCGACATATGAGACGGAGCTCATCGCGCATTGGAAGACAGAGTCATTTGAAGTGCACAATGCGTTTCTGCATTCGTGGCTGAAGTTTGGGATCCTTGGTCTGATCACGTACATCGGATTCCACATTGCCCTGGGCAGAGCCTTTCTACGTCTTGGCTCTAGGGGCGTGGTTGGGTTCACGGCTGCAGGGCTGACCATCTTCACCGAGCAAGTCGTGAGCATGGTGCAAACCTGGCCATACGGGGGATTTGGCTACAGCATGGCGCGAGGTGTGGTGCTGGGCATATTCCTTGCCTGCTGGCCCGATTCACCGACCAGCACGGAGGCTCCGACCCTCGCTTCGACTCAGGCTGCTTGAGGCCGCGATGGGCGGCAGGCTGGAGTTCCCTTTCGTCACCCACGGGTTTAGCCTGTACCCAAATCGATTATTTGGTGGGGGGACTACATGGACATCTTGATTGAATCGTTGGTTTTGATATGACGTTCCAACGAACCCTTGGCCAGGATCGGTCAGTGCTTCGAGCCGCCTGGCAATACAAGTGGATGGTGCTCGCGCTCGTAATTGGTTTTGCTGCCGGAGCCCTCCTCGTGTCGTTGGCCCTCCCCCCCAGCTACATAGCACGAGCCTCGATTCTCCTTGAGAGCCCCGAGCAACAGGTCATCCTGTCCGACGTCCCCGCTACCGCTGCGGGCGAGCGGATCATTCAGAATCAGTTGGAAGTATTCCGATCTACCGCAGTCGCGCAGCGGGCAGTCGAACTCGCTTCGGATGAGGGGACGGAGATCTCGCTCAGTCAATTGCTCGCCGGCGTCCAGACGACGAACGTCGAGGATACCGACATGATCTCGGTCTCGTTCAGCGGTGACTCCGAAGAAGAAGCCCTGACCCTCACTACTACGATGCTGAATGCGTACGTCGAGGTTCGCACCGAGCAGCAAACCCAGGCTGCAGAGCGAGTCATCGAACGTTTGAACTCCGCCGAGGCCGCCCTCCGCGAGGACCTCTCCGACGTCGAGAGCCAGATCTTGGAAGTAGAAGCGGAGCACAACCTCAACACCCAGATCGACCTGCTCCTCGCCGAGCTGTCGACCATCGAGACCCAGCTCTCTGGAGGCAGTATCAGTGACGGTCAGCGTGAGACGCTCCTGGGGCGCCAGGCAGAGATCGACCTCCGACTGCGGACTCTCCAACTCGCAAAAGAGGTCGACGACGGGCGTGCTGAGCTGGCCGAGCTCAATGGGCACCGTGACACGATCCTTGGCAGAATTGAAGCCGTGGATCTCGAGCGCAGCGAGCTCGAGATCCGGGCACAAACGGCGGGGACCGGGATCGCTTTCGTGGACGAGGCTCAGATCACCAGCGTCAGCGAAGGTGCGGGCCGAATGTTCACGCTCGCTGTTGGCGCCTTCCTGGGACTGCTGGTCGCCCTCGGGTGGGCATACTCGCTCGCACAGCGCCGGACCACCTTCGAGGATCGGAGACAGCCGGAAGCGATCCTCGACGTGCCGCTGCTGGGAGACATCCCCCGGTTCGGGCGCAACATTTCCGGATCGAATCTCCCCGTGCGAGACGACCCCGGATCGCCGGTGTCCGAGGCCTTTCGCTTCGCTGCCAACGGCATCGAGCTCTCGTTGGCTCGACGTGACGGCAAGGGAGTCGTCTTCCTGTCCAATACCGCCGGCCAGGGAAAGACCTTGCTCATCGTCAATACCGCCCTGGCGGCAGCGCGACATGGCAAGAAGGTTCTCATCGTCGACGCGGACTTCGGAAACCAAGAGGCAACGAGGATCCTTCTGGGGGACGCCACCGGAAAGGGGCTCACGGAGGTCGCAGCGGAGGACGCGATGCTGCGCGAGGTGGTCAAGGAGTTGGAGGTCGAGGGATTTGGTAACGTCGATGTCCTGCAGCGGGGCCAACTTGGCGACGTTGCGCCTGAGTTCTTCGAACGTGAAAGTGTCAAAAAGGTGTTCCGTGACCTGATGCGACGCTACGACCTGGTTCTCGTCGACGCCCCGCCGATGATGCAGGTGGCATACACGTCGACTATCGCAAAGCTCGTCGAGAACGCCGTCCTCGTGATCCGGAAGGGCGCGGAATTGGACTCCGCACAGGATCTCTTGAGACGGGCCCGTTTCGTCGACGTAGAGATTCTCGGCTACCTGTACAACTCAGGGGTCACCGACTCCCCGAGGCCTTTGATGGGGTCACTGCGAAACGTCTTGGGCGATCGTGGAGCGGGCGCCGTCGAAGTCAGGGGTAGCTCCGACTCAATCGACTAGTGGGTCTATCGCGCGACTCGAGACCGAGCACCGTCCTCCAGGTCCACACTCACTATCGCCGGCCTGGCGGTGAGGATGCGGTTGTCTCCAATCTGACGTCTGCACTTTCCAGGGCGGGCATCCACACGGAAACATTCGAGTCTGAGAACCCTTCCGGCATGGCGACCGTTGCGGGGCTTTCGAGAGCCGTTTGGAACAAGAAACAGGCCGGCGCACTCACCCGACACATCGAGTCGTTGAAGCCGGACGTAACACACATCCACAACACGTGGTTTGCAATGTCGGCTTCCGTTGCCGAGACAGCCCATCGTGCGGGTCCGGTGGTCATGACTCTCCACAACTACCGGCTCACCTGCGCCAACGGCACGCTCTACCGGGCAGGGGGTGCATGTGAGAAGTGCGTCGATGCCAGTCCCTGGACCGGCATGTGGCTCAACTGCTATCGAGATCCCATATCCTCGGGGATTGCCGCCGCGAATGTTGCGATCCATCGCAAACGCAACACATGGAACGACAACGTGGATAGCTTCTTCGCCTTGAGCGCGTTCGCCGTGGAGATCTTCGTACGGGGCGGAATCGAACGGGAGCGCCTCCAGGTGATCGACAATCACGTCGCCGACCCCGGGCCACGCCCAGCTCCCCCCTCCGAATCGGACTATGTCCTCTACGTGGGACGGTTGTCCGAGGAAAAAGGTGTCGCGGGTTTGGTGGAGCGATGGAGCCGGGTCGGGCCCGATGATCTCGACCTGGTGGTTTGTGGTGATGGCCCGCTTCGGTCGCAATTGCAGTCGACCCCCGGAGTGATCTTGAAGGGGTGGACCGCCCCGGATGAGGTGGCCAGGCTGATGCTCAACGCGCGGGCACTCATCTTCCCGAGTAGCTGGTATGAGGGTCAGCCACTCACCATCCTCGAGGCATTCGCCTCCGGTCTTCCCGTCCTCGGGTCGCGCATCGGAGCAATCACCGAGCTTCTCGAATTCCTCGGGCCGGAATGGCTCCCCCGGCCCGACAGTGATGACGATTGGGGTCGGGGTTTCGAGCTTCTGACCACGAGTGCGGTCGACCAGGCATCGCGCAAGGTCCGCAGCCGGTTCATGCAACGCCACACCGAATCGGTGGTGGTCGACCAGTTGATCGAAGGCTACCGCCGTGCCATAGCGGATCACGCTTCATGACTTCGGGCTACGACGACTCGATGCCCTGCGACCTGATCCGGGTCAGGTCGCATCACCACCGGGCCTGTGAGGATTCGAAAGAGTCTACGAGATGAGCGTTCGCGGATTTCCCTGGATGGACAGACTTTACAGGTATGTCAAGTCACGACGTTGGGCCAGCAGCTTTGGTGCATCATCCTTGTCTGTCTTCGAGACTCTCTGGTCACACTTCATCGGTTTCGTCAAGCGAGGACAGCCACCACCGCGAGCGCCAGATGGTGCTACCGCGCTGAGCGTGTGGGCCACATCAGAATCGGTGGTTGCCTTCAAAGTCCCGTTCGAGGAACACGTGTCCGAGAACTCATCACCCAACAGCATCTACGCAGCCGACCCTGCGATGTTTCAGCAGGGATGGACCCAGCGAATCGAAGCCGGGTTCGTTGCCTCGATCGCCGGAGGGTACGTGTGGCGGGATGGAGCCGTTCTCCTTCCGGACGGGACCCTTCTCGAAGAGTCGCTTCTGGTTCCCCCCCGGCATCCACTGGTCCGTGGCGCCCGTCTCCCCAGGGCGACACGGTGGGAAGGCAGCCTCGGCGTCCTTTCGTCGACGTACGGGCGTGGCTTCTATCACTGGGTGTTCGATTCTCTGGCTCGACTGGCCATCATGGAGGCGGCCGACGTGAGGCCAAATGCCTTCATCGTCAATTACAAGCATCTGCCGTTTCAGGTCGAGTGGCTGCAGGCCCTGGGCTTGGATCTGAACTCGGTACATTCCTCGATCGAGCTCCCGTTCGTCCGGCCAGATCAGGTCATCGTGACACAGATTCCGGGTCGGGACGGGGTAATCCCCGAGTACGCCGTGGAATACCTGAGAAGAAAGCTGCGGGGCGGGGGCGACCGCTCGAAAAAGGGTCCAAGGCGAGTTTTCGTGTCGAGACGTCAAGCGGCACGGCGAAGGGTCGCCAACGAGGCCGAGATCGAGAAGGTCTTGAGCAACTACGGATTCGTGAGCATCGCTCTCGAGACCATCCCGCTCAAAGAACGTTCCGAGCTGCTCTCCGATGCTGAGATCTTCTTGTGCCCCGATGGAGCGGGGCTGACCAACATGCTGTTCTGCGACGAGCGGGTGAAGGTGATCGAAATGTTCACCCACCGGGCAAACGAGCCCTTTGGCTGGAGCCTCTCAAATCGGCTCGGATTGCCCTATCACTACGTGCTCGGCGATCCGGACCGACCTGGCCATGTAAGGCCCGACGACATCGAGCAGACCATCGAGCTGGCGCTGTCCAAAATCGATTGAGCCGGCACGGCTACATCGGGCGCGAACCTTATTCGGTGATGCCTGCAAGCTCGAGAGTGGCCATCACGGCTTCCGGTGAGATACCGCCCCACAGAAGGGCGTCCATGGTGTACGAGCGCTCGTATCCGTCTGGCAACACGTCGTAGAAGCGCAGACCGAGACGACTGGCAATATCCCAGCCGTCCATCAGCGGGAAGGGCTGGACTCGCAACTCGATAACCACAGTGCCTGGCTCGCAGAAGACGATGTTGGACATGCCACCTCCCGAGGCGCTCATGACGACCTCGGCCTGTCCCAGCAGCCACGCCTTCTCCTCGAGGCTATAGTCCTCCATGGCGATAGGGGTGAACCCGAGACCGTTCAGTCGATTGATGAGTCTCTCCTCATTCGCCAGGAGTCCATGGTCCGTGCTTCTTCTGATTATGTAGATACGGCGAGCAGGCTCCACACCTTCCGGTGCGACCGGGAGGTAGGTCTCGCGGAGAAAGTCGCACACCCATCTCGGGGTCAAGCCCATCTCGCGCGGGAGCGAGGGCACAAGCAGACTGTCCGCGACTACGTGACGATGCCGAAAGCTGCCGATGACCCGATCTCGACCGATCCCGAACCTCGTCATGGACTCGACCTGATATCTGGCGAAGTAGCTCGGCACCACGAACGAGTCGATTGACGACAGGTGCTCGCCCGCCGCTTCGAGCAGAGCCAACCGGGGCAGAACGTCGAACAGCCAATGGAAGTAGCCACGACCGACATATGTCGATAGCACGGCTGCCCGCCTGACCCTCACCGGACGACGGGCCCAATCGTCATGGAGCACGGCCGGGGACATGTGGTCAGCCTGGCTCCCGGTGAGATGTCCCAACAACGATCCCACCGGCCGGGATGCGCGCTCAATCACCAGCCCGTCTGCCGTGGCAACCGCACCGTTCTCTCCGAGCACGTGGCCGCCGGGGACATCCAACACGAACGGCTGAGGGATTTCGACGGAAGCCACCTGAAGGTACTCGGGATCGATCCGTCCATGGATTCCCATGGGTGGGGCGCTGCTCGTCTTCTCCGCTTGCAGCACATCATGGATTCGAGCGGCCGGTCTGTCGGGATCAGAGTTCCACCGCCCGACCCACTCATGAGGGTCGGCGTAGCCACTCAGCTCGGAAGCAGCTCCGCCACCGATACGATCCAAGAGTCGTCTTGACCGGTTGAACCACCTGATCAATCGTGCGCGTAGGCGGGGGTGGCGTTTCAGATAGCTGTGAGCTCGAGCGGTCGCCCTCCCGACGAGATCCAATCCCTCTCCCGGGGTCATTGCCAGACCGACCTCCCGCGCCCAATCGATGAGTGCTGAAGTCGAACTGGCGAGGCGCCACGGCACACGGCCGAATAGTCGAACTTGATCCCCACCATCGCGGGTCAGACTAGTGGCCCGTCCATCGTTCACCCAAGGGATCGGCCGGCCGACAAGGAACGACGGATCGATCCGGGCGCTCGACAGCATCTACGAGTGACGACGCGACACTTTGCACCAATTGGACGGCTGTTGGCGACTGTTAAGTTGGGATCTCTCTCATCTCGACGACTTCGTGCATGACACGTCCCGACCGCTCGCAGACCCCAAACACCTCAAGATGCCGGTACCTCCCGTCGATCACCGACCGATGACTAGCCATCGACCCGGAACAGCGCATCGGGAGGAGCGATGAAGTTCCGGAGCACGGAGATATCAGGCGTCTACATCATCGAGCTCGATCAGATCGGTGACCACCGGGGATTCTTCGCCAGGATCTGGAGCGCCGAGGACTTTGAGCCTTTGGGTCTCGATGACAACTGGCAGCAGTGCAATCTCGGCCACAGCGACACGGTGGGAACTCTGCGAGGTCTCCATTTTCAGACCGATGAGCACGCAGAGGCAAAGCTGGTCTGGTGCACATCCGGGTCGGTCTTCGACGTGGCCGTCGATCTCCGCGCCGACTCCCCAACTTGGGGAAAGTGGGTCGGCGCCGAGCTCTCCTCAGCCAACCGCACGATGCTCTACATGCCACCGGGAACCGGTCACGGGTATCAGACCCTGGAGGCGGGCACCGATCTCTGGTACCTGTCCGACAAAGCGTATTCTCGGGAGGCGGCCACGGGGGCCCGATGGGACGATCCCGCGTTTGAGATAACTTGGCCACTGCCGCCCGGGCCCATGTCCACTCAGGACGCCTCGTGGCCGACCCAAAAGAGAGGGTGATCGAGAGTGATCATCGTTGACAAGGCATTGGACCGGCGAGCATCCGATGGCAATCCGATCAAAGTCGGGTTGGTCGGCGCCGGGTACATGGGTCGGGGCATGTCCCGCCAGATCATCGAAGCCATCGCAGGCATGGATGTTGTGGCCATCGCCAACCGCACTACGAAGACTGCGCTGTCGGTGTTCGCCGCTAGCGGTGTTGAAGACGAAGTCGTAGAGGCAAGCACTCAGGACGAAGTCGACTCCGCACTAGCTGCAGGCAGGCGGGTAGTCACCACAGACCCGATGTACCTGTGCCGCACTCCAAAAATCGAGGCCATACTCGAGGCGACCGGGGAGGTCGAATATGGCGCACGTACCGCTGAGGCGGCGATAGGCGCCGGCAAGCACATCGTTTTGGTGAATGCCGAAGTCGACGCGACGGTGGGACCCATCTTGAAGGTGATGGCCGACGCGGCGGGTGTCGTCATCTCAAATGCCGACGGAGACGAGCCCGGGGTGGCCATGAACCTGGTGCGTTTTGTCCGGTCCATCGGCTACAAGCCGGTGCTCGCCGGCAACGTCAAAGGTTTCTATGACCCCCACCGCAACCCGGACACCCAGAAGGGGTTTGCGGAGGCCCACGGTCAGCGAACGAAGATGATCACATCATTTGCCGACGGTACGAAGTTGTCCATGGAGGCAAGTGTGCTGGCCAACTCAACCGGGTTCTCGGTCCCCAAGCGTGGCATGAACGGATTCAAGAGCGGCCACGTGAAGGACGCACTGGATCTCTACGACCTCGACGCCCTTCTGGAGAGCCCGATCGTCGACTTTCTACTCGGGGCAGAGCCAGGCTCAGGCGCTTTCGTCATTGGTTTCGACGATGACGTGTCGCGGCGCGCCTACATGGACTATTTCAAGATGGGTGAGGGTCCCTTTCATGTGTTCTACAGGCCGTTCCACCTCACCCATCTCGAGGCTCCCTTCACCGTTGCCCGGGCGGTCCTGTTCGGCGACGCGGCCACGGCACCCGTCGGAGCTCCAATTGTCGAGGTCGTGACGTATGCCAAACGCGATCTCATCGCCGGTGAGGAGCTCGATGGCATCGGCGGCTTCACCTGCTACGGGATGGTCGACAACATCGGTGCCGCCCGAGAAGACAATGCCCTGGCTATGGGACTCACCGATGGCGCCGTCATGAAGAGAGATGTCGCCGCCGACACGGTGATTACGGTCGATGATGTCGATCTGCCCCAAGGTCGCGTTGTAGACCGACTTCGAGAGGCACAAGCCCAGCACTTCGGGGCCTGACCGCCACTGGTGGCCCGGCCGCGGTCCGGGAGCGGGTCAGAGACCTATGCCGGAGTAATACGGCACTGAGGACTTGGGAAGGAATCGGCGGCCATCGACAAGCAGGGGCGGCTCAGACGCTGCGACGATCAGCTCGGGCAGCTGTCTGTACTCATCCCAGGAGGTCACCAGAATCAGGGCCGAAGCCTTCGCAACGACCTTGCTCAAGTCGTCTTCGAAGTCGAGACCGGGACGCTCGCCCAGCCACTTCCGAGCATTCGGGATCGCCATCGGATCATGGGCGGTGACCTCGGCACCCGCCTCGAGGAGCAACTCGATGATGGGGAAGGCAGGAGACTCACGCACGTCATCGGTGTCGGGTTTGAAGGCGACGCCCAGGACGCCGATCGCTCTCCCTTTGATCGCGCCGCCCAACTCTGAGGACAGGATTCTCATCACTTCGATGGGCTGATCTCGATTCACCCTGTCCACCTGCTCCAGCAGGGGCATCGGGACGCCCAAAGCACGTCCGTGGGCGGCGAGAGCCACGGTGTCCTTCGGAAGACAGCTTCCCCCGTAGCCCACACCAGGAAAGATGAACGATGCGATCTCGGCCGGGTGGTCGCCGGCGCTCAAGTAGCGTGATGCATGGACACCGGCCATGACTTCGGCGACGTCGACTCCGTCTATTCGCGCCGACAATGAAGCGATCTCGTTGGAAAACGAGATAAGCGTTGCCAACAGAGTGTTGGAGGCGTACTTGATCATCTCGGCTGTGGCAGTGCCACAAAGCATTTTCGGCACGTCGTACCCGGCGTAGAGCTCCAACATCACGGCTGCGGTCGCCTCATCGTCGGCACCAATCACGATCCGATCCGGATCGGTGAAGTCGTGAACGGCAGTCCCCTCGGTCAAGAACTCGGGATTCACTCCGAGACCTATCGTTGAGCCGAGTTCGAGACCGCTCGCCTCCACGAGGATTGGCCCCACCCGACCCGAGGTGGTGCCCGGAACTACGGTCGACTTGACCACGACCACGGGACGATCGTCCCGTCCCGCCAGTGCCTCCCCGACCTGCCGGGCCGCCTTTTCCAGGTGAGTCAAGTCGATGCCTTGGTCGTTGCTCGGTGTGCCCACTGCGAGCATCACGACCTCCGCCTCGGCGACCGCCGAGGTCATGTCTGAAGATGCCTTGAGCCCACGATTGACGTGCTTGTCGAGCAGATCCTCCAACCCTGGCTCGAAAATCGGAGGGTCTCCCGCATTTATGTCGGCCACCTTGGAGTCGTCCAAGTCGACGAGGATGACTTCATGGCCGGCATCGGCGAGACAGGCTCCAGTGACCAGACCCACATAACCGGCGCCGATCACGGTGAGTCTCATCGCTCATCTCCCTCGCGGTTGTCGGCGTACCAAAGGAGGGTGCGCCTGAGGCCCTCACGCAGATCCACCTTGGGCTCATACCCGACTTCCAGGCGCGCCTTGTCGATGTTGGGACAACGTCGGTTCGGATTGTCGATGAGGAATGCCTCTTCGGGGCTCGGCTCTTTCACCACTTTCCCCTGGTACTCAAGCTCCAGGGCTCCTAGCTCGACCATCATGTCGGCCAGTGCGGCCATCGAGATCTCGGGTTCGGCCGTCCCGATGTTGTATGGCTCACCGGGTCCTCCCCGCACCAGAACCCGGAAGTACCCGGCCACGGCATCAGACACATAACAGAACGTTCTCGTCGGGCTGCCATCCGAATGCATGACAATGTCCTCGCCTCCCAGGATGTTGCGTGCGAAATCGGCGATGACGCGGCCGTCGGTGATCTTCATGCCCGGCCCGTAGTTGTTGAATGGTCGGGCCATCGTCACTGGAAGATCGTGAACTTGTGCGAAGTTGACACAGAGGGTTTCTCCGTATCGCTTCGACTCGTCGTAGCACGCCCGGGGACCCGTGCTGGAGACATTGCCCCGATACTCCTCAGGGGTAGGAATCTGGTCCGCGGGTGGATCACCGTAGATCTCAGAGCTGGAGAAGAAGAGAAAGCCGCGGACTTCACGCCGATCGGAGTGGGCCACTGCCTTGTCGAGAAGGGATCTCAGACCGGTGATATTGGCGTCCATCGTCTCGATCGGGTGCAGTCTGTAATAACGGGGTGACGCGATGCCGGCTGCATGGATGTAGAAATCGAAATCTGCCATGTCCGAGGGCAGCGGATCCCGCATGTCGTATCGCGAGACGCTCAGATTCGGCTCGTCTTCGAGCCGCTGCAGCCAACCCGGCCGGCCCCGGAAGAAATTGTCCAACACGGTGACACCGATCGGCGCACGTCCCTGGTTGGCTCGATTCCATGCCAACGGCGCCTGAACCATGTAATAGCCGAGAAACCCGGCACCACCGGTTATGAGAAGATCGCGGCCCGACATCGCGGCGAACACGTCGTCGTTCGAGCTGACCATCTGCTCGAGGTCGCTGCTGGTTATCGTTGGAGTGCTCAATGCAATACGACCTTTCTCGCATGGAACGCCTCCGCATAGCCAGAGACGGCACGGCACTCGATCCCTCTGATTCTCGCCAGTGACCTGAAGGAGTCGTCCGTGTACCAGTATCGGTCTTTCTGAGACGGAAACGCCGAGGCCAGATGCTCGATCTTGCGGTCCATCGTAGGCTTGTCGAGCGGCACGTAGAGATTGGGAGTCCCCAGGTCACCCTCGTACTTGACGATCTCGTACTCCCAGATGGGGTGTGCCCTGAACGTGTTCCACGTCAGCTCGGCGACAGTCCGGTGGTCCTGATGCAAGTCAATGGTCCGAGGTGCCAGAATCAGGTCTGGATCAACCTCCCGGCCCAGTTCATCGAACGACTCTTTGACCCCTGGATCGTAGGGGAGATAGCGCTCGCGGTGGTCGAGTAGCCGGATGTCGGAAATACGGTCGCCAACCATCCCGTGGGCGCTGGCTTTGGCCTCGGCTCTCCGCTCCTCGTCACCTGCGGCCACGACGACCCAGGTCACCTCCATATCCGGGTTGGCCTCCGCCAGCCTCAGGAGTGTCCCACCACAGCCGATCTCGATGTCGTCGGAGTGGGCTCCGAGACACAACACGGATTTGGAACCCGGCAACTCGGGCCAGGACGCGGGAAGTGACACGGCCATCAGTCGGCAGAGGACCCGGGCTTCTTCCAGACCTCCCAGGGCGCCGGACCGGACTCATACAGGTCATCCAGGGCCTGTTTGTCCTTGAAGGTATCCATGGCCCTGAAGAAACCGTGATACGGATACGCCAGAAGACTCGATTTGTCGGCCATCCGTTGGAACGGCTCGACCACCAGCTCCTCGCCGGGCACCATATAGTCGAATACGTCTGGGGTCAGGTAGAAGTACCCAGCATTGACATAGAGACCAGCGGTGCTGATGGGCAGGATCGAGCTAACTCGCCCGTCCTCATCGAATTCGGTGACATGAAGTGACAACGGGGGAGGCACCGCCATGAAGGCTACCGAGACGTCCGACTGCGAGCGGACCGTCTCCAGCATCGTCGGGAGGTGAAGGTCGGTCACCCCGTCCGCATAGTTCGCCAGGAACGGCTGGTCGTCGACATAATCCTTCACGGCGAGCAGCCGCTCTCCGATGTTGGAGCTCATCCCCGTGTCCACGAAAGTGATCGACCAGTTGTCGATGTCGGAATTGAGGAGATGGATCTCCGTTCCGCCGCCACTCAGGACGAAGTCGTTGGAGGTGGCCTCGGAGTAGTTGAGAAAGTATTCCTTGATGACATCGGCTTTGTATCCGAGACACAAGATGAATTCGGTGTGGCCGAAGTGCGCGTAGTACCGCATTATGTGCCAGAGCACCGGGCGGTGACCGATCTTCACCATCGGCTTGGGTACGGCGTCGGAATAGTCCCGAAGGCGGGTGCCCTGGCCCCCACAGAACAGAACGACTTTCATGAGTATCCCCCTTGTCTCATCCCCGAGAAGTACCTGAAGACCCTGTGACCAATCGAGGCGGTCTTCTCGCGATCTGCACCATGAATGCGGGTATGGAGCCGAGGTAACGGCGCCAAAGCCGCTTTGGTTCGACGGACAGCCGGAAAGCCCATTCCAGACCCAGCCTGCCGATCCATCGCGGCGCCTGGCGGACACGCCCGGCATGCATGTCGAATGCGGCGCCGACACCCACCAGAACCGGAGCATCCAGCAACCCACGGAACCGGCTCATCCATCGCTCCTGTTTGGGCGTGGACAGACCCACCCACACGATTTCGGGACGTGTCGAGTTGATCATCTCGGCCGTCTGGCGAACTTCTTCGTCGGTGAGGTCACGAAAAGGAGGTGCAAAGGTGCCGACTATCTCGATGTTCGGGAACCACTCACGAAGATTCGCCGCCAGTTCCTCGGCCACGCCCTCTCCAGCCCCATAGAGAAAGTGGCGCCAACCATTCGCTTGCGACTCCCGACAGACGTTCAGCATGAGATCGGGACCGTAGACCCGACGCATCCAACTCGCTCCGGCCAGACGCCCACACCAGACCAAGGGCATGCCGTCGGGTGTGACCATTCCTGCTTGGCGATGGATTTCCATGAGCTCGGGATCCCGCTGTGACGCCATGACTCCGTGTACATCCCGGACACAGACGTAGTCCCGGGCGTCGGACTCTATCCACTCCCCGATCCTGCGAACTGCTTGCTGCGGATCGATGGCCGACACCTCAACGCCGAGCACGTTCACCCGCGCCGTTGCGCGAGGGCCTCCATAAACGCGGGTCATGGACGCCTCACCAACAAATCACGGGTCGCACGCGCTAACGAGCGGCCCCATACGGAATAGAAACTTCCCCCAAGTCTTGCCACGATACCCCACTGTCGTCTTGCCTCCCCGAGCCTCCCTCGGGAAACACCAGCCTAGCAACTCAACCGGCAAATGACTACAAAACGTGGTCGAATTTGGGGAAAAAGGCGGGGCCATTTGATTTGACGGCCACTGTGTGTGGTGTATTGTCGCCTGACACCGAATTGGTGCGGTGTAGGGCAAAAGGGAAAATTCATCTGGGAGGCATGGGGGACATGGAGTCTCTGTTTGAGAGCGCTCTTGATTCAAAACCGGTGGGGCATCCGGATTCAGTACTCGAGCTACTGCCGCGCGTCGGCTTGTATCGAACACGGTTCAAACCGATCCTCGATCGGGTGTGCGCCCTGTTACTGCTGGTGGCGCTGTCACCGGCACTCATCTCGTCGATCGTCATGGTCGCTGTGAGTCTTGGAACGCCGGTGATCTACACCCAGGATCGAATAGGGTTGAGCGGGAGACGCTTCAAGCTCTACAAGCTGCGCACCATGATCCACGACCGGAGAAATGACCGCGGGGACTACATCGGGCCGGAGCGGCGTCAGACCCACAAGTCCCGTCAGGATCCGCGCGTGAGCTCCGTCGGACGGCTCCTCCGGGCCGTGAGATTCGACGAGCTGCCTCAGCTCTGGAATGTCGTGAAAGGTGACATGAGCCTGGTGGGCCCGAGACCCGAGCTCCCCGAGATCGTCGCACACTACGACCACTGGCAGCACCAGCGACACAGCGTGAAACCAGGGCTCACCGGTCTGTGGCAGGTCTCACATCACAACGGGAAGCCGATGCACGAGTGCACCGAGGTGGACCTCGAGTACATCGCCGAGATCAGCTTCTCGTCCGACATCTCGATTCTCTTGCGTACACCGGCAGCGATGTTTCACCGCCGGGGTTACTAGCCGTCTACTCCACCGTCACCGTCTTCGCCAGGTTTCTGGGCTTGTCTACGTCGAGCCCGCGCGCGGTGGCGACGTGATAGGCGAGAAGCTGCAGCGGAACCACTGCGGTCACGGTGCAGAGCAGATCCGGCCCTGACGGCACACGGATGACGTGGTGGGCCACACCATCGACATCGTCACTCTCCTCGGCGACGAGAACAATGGTGCCTCCACGGGCCTTCACCTCCTCCATGTTGGACAGGGTCTTGGCCCTGACGTGGCTGTCGGTGGCGACGCCGACAACCACCACGCCTTCCTCTATGAGGGCGATCGGGCCGTGTTTCATCTCACCGGCTGCATAACCCTCCGCCCGAACATAGGCGATCTCTTTCAGCTTCAACGCCCCCTCCATGGCTACCGGGAAGTCTCCTGATCGACCCAGGAAGAAGTAGTCGCGAACGTCGCCCCATTGCTGAGTCAGCGTCTCGATGTCTCCCGACGTTTCCAGGACCTGCTCCACGTGCTCGGGGAGTTTCTTTAGATCATGGACCAACAGCTCGATCTGCCCGGGATCGAGGGAGCCGCGTACCTGGGCGAGATAGAGGCCGAGCAGTTGCATGGCGACCAGTTGGGTGGTGAAAGTCTTGGTCGCGGCGACACCGATCTCCAGACCGGCCCTCGTGTAGAGGACGGCATGAGACTCCCGGGCGAGGGCCGAGTCGATGACATTGCTCACCCCGATGAGATTGGCTCCCTGAGCCCTGGCATATCGGACCGCGGCCAGGGTGTCGATGGTCTCCCCCGACTGGCTGATTCCAATCACGAGCGACCTGGCGTCGAGCACCGGATCGCGGTACCTGAACTCGGACGCGATGTCGATCTCGACAGGCAGCCTCGTCCAGCGCTCGATGGCGTACTTCGCCATCATCGCGGCGTGGTACGACGTCCCACAGGCAATGACGAAAACCTTGTCGATGGCCCGCAACAAGGCCGGGTCCATGTTGAGCTCGTTGAGGACCACCCGGCCGCCGTCGGAAACCCGGCCCGCCAGCGTGTCAACGATGGCACGGGGCTGCTCGTGGATCTCTTTGAGCATGAACGTGGGGAATCCACCCTTCTCCGCCGCCTCGAAATCCCATTCGATCTTGCGGTGCTCCGGCTCGATCTCGTTACCGTCGAGGTCGAAGATGGTCACCGACGTGGGGCGGACCTCGACGACGCGGTCATCGTCGATGATCACCATCTCACGGGTGTGCTCGAGAAAGGCGGGGATATCGGAGGCGAGGAAGTTCTCCCCGTCTCCCCGACCCACAACCAATGGTGACCCCCTCCGTGCTCCGACGATCAGCTCGGGCTCCGACCGGCGCATCACGGCTAGCGCCAGCGCACCGTCAGCCTCTTTCATGACCTGACGCACCGCCTCGGTCAGGGTTAGGTGGGAAAGGTCCCCAATCATCTGGGCCACCACCTCTGTATCGGTGTCACTCTGAAAGATGTGCCCCCCATCGATCAGCTTCTGTTTCAGATCAGCCCAATTCTCCACGATCCCGTTGTGGACGACGACGACATCACCCGACTCGTCGGTGTGGGGATGGGCGTTGACGGTGTTCGGTGCGCCGTGAGTCGCCCACCGCGTGTGGCCGATACCGGAGACCGCCTGAAGGTCTCCCGACAACGCCATCAACTCCTCGAGGTCGGCGATCCGGCCGGCGGTTTTGATGACATCGAGTGATCCGCCCCGATTGAGGGCGACACCCGCCGAGTCGTATCCCCGATATTCGAGACGGGCCAACCCGGGGACCAAGACATCCACAACAGGGCGAGGGCCCACATAACCAACTATTCCGCACATGACAGTTCCTTTCCGTCAGCAGAGTTGGAACGCGTGCGATGGGAAAGCCGACAACGTGTGTCGACGCCAATCTGGGTGGGTCTCTGTTCCGGGATCACTCTCGGGTTTTGCTCCCACCCATCACGACCTTGGTAGGCCGGGAAGGCATCCGCCGAATGTTTCGATGACCTTCCTCCTCGTCACCTCGCTCCGGGCGAGGCCAGGCGCTGGGTTTGTCCGTCGGTTGCGTCTCTTCTCCGCTTATTCCTTTCCGGTCGCCGCTTCAGCGACCGCTGCCAGACGATCAGCGTACCCGCTCGCCAGCTCTTGGGAAGGTGCCTCCACCATTATCCGCACGAGGGGCTCGGTTCCGGACGGCCGCACCAGCACCCTCCCGTCGTCACCCAACTCGCTCTCGACCTCGTTGACCTCGTGCCAGAGACTGTCGAACTCAGCGATATCTATGGACCGGTCGATTGGCACGTTGACCAGAACCTGGGGAAACTCGGTTATCGCCTCCGCACGAAGCTGTCTCAGCTCCTTTCCGCTTCCGGCGACTACGTTGAGCAATTGGACAGCCGTGAGCAGCCCGTCACCGGTTTGAGCGAGATCGGTGAAGATGATGTGTCCCGACTGCTCGCCCCCGAGCAGCCCTTTCCGCTCGATCAAGGCCTCCATCACGTAGCGGTCGCCGACCGGAGTCTCCACCACCTCGATCTCTGCTTCCTTCATAGATTTCCTGAACCCGAGATTGGACATGACGGTGGCGACCACGAGGTTCTTGGTGAGACGCCCTTGCTCTTTCAGGTGACGGGCGATGATCGCCATGATCACGTCCCCATTGGCGATCACCCCCTCCTCGTCCACCGCGATGAGGCGGTCCGCATCACCGTCGAATGCAAGTCCGATACGCCCGCCCCCGTGTTTGGCGATGAACTGGGGAGACGTCGCCCCGCAACCGTCATTGATGTTGTTGCCGTTGGGCTCGGCGTGGAACACCCTGACGTCTGCCCGCAAACGCTCGAAGAGCTCCGGGGCCGCCCGGAAGGCGGCACCGTTGGCACAGTCGATGGCCAGCCCCAGTCCGTTGAGGGTGTAACGGGAGGCGGATGCCAGATGGTCAAGATACTCGTAGTAGCTCTCCGGGCTCTCGCTGCGGTACCCGATCTCGGCTCCGATGGCCAACTGCCAGCCAGCGGCTCTCATACGGGCCTCCAGCTCGCGTTCGACGTCGTCGGGGAGCTTGGTACCCCTGGCGGCGAGCAACTTGATGCCGTTGTCGTTGGCGGGATTGTGAGACGCGGAAACGATCGCCCCCATAGTCGCCGCACTCTTCGCGGTCAGATATGAGATACCCCCGCTTGGCATGACACCAACGTCGATCGTGTCGATGCCCGCCGAGTGGAAGCCCGCCTGAAGAGCGGCGGACAGCATGGAGCCCGAACGCCGGGTGTCCCGACCGACCACGACCGGCCCACCCCTCAAATGAGACCCGGCGGCGCGGCCGATCTCCATGGCGAGGTCGGCGGAGAGCTCGGATCCGGCGACGCCACGGACCCCATCGGTGCCAAATATCGGCTTGCCATCGTCCAGGAGACGACGGAGCTGCATGGGGGAAACCTAGCGACCGATTGCTAGCGCTTGGTGTACTGGGGCGCCCGACGCGCCTTGCGAAGACCGTACTTCTTGCTCTCCACGACACGTGAGTCCCGGGTGAGCATCCCGGCCTTCTTGAGAGCGGTGCGAAGCTCGGGATCCAATTCGACCAAGGCCCGAGAGATTCCCAACCTCAAAGCATCCGCCTGACCGGTGGTCCCGCCTCCGCGGAGTGAGGCGTCGATGTCGTAACGACCCTGAGTCTGGGTCAGGGTCAGCGGCTCCATCACCCTCATGCGGGTTGCCATTGACGGGAAGTAGGCCTCGAGGGGTTTCCCGTTGAGGGTGACCTGGCCCGATCCGTCTTGAAAACGGACTCTGGCCACCGACTCCTTGCGGCGCCCCGTCGTCTGGATGAGTGGCTTCGACATCAGACTTCAACCTTTCGGATGTTCAACTGGAGGGGCTGAGGCCCCTGTGCCTGGTGGGGATGTTCCGGGCTGGCGTACACCTTGAGCTTGCGGGCCATCTGGCGCCCCAGTTTGTTCTTCGGCAGCATGCCCCGAACCGCCCGCTCGACGACGGCTTCGGGCCTCCGTCTGAGCAGTGACTCGAACGTCTCCGCCTTGATTCCACCGGGGTAGCCCGAATGTCGGTAGTAGATCTTTGATTGGCTTTTTTCCGACGTCACCGCCACCTTGTCGGCGTTGACCACGACGACGAAATCGCCGGTATCCATGTGTGGCGCGTACGTTGGCTTGTGCTTGCCCCGCAGTACCTGGGCAATCTCAGATGCAAGCCTGCCAAGGGGGAGGTCGGTGGCATCGACGAGATGCCAGCGACGCTCGATGTCGCCTGGCTTGGGGGAATATGTCTTGTTGTTGGTCATTGTGGAAGTCCTCGCACGCTGAAAGCACGGGGAGCGTTTGGGGAAACGGCTTCCGGGTGGAAGCAGCCACATGATATTCGACGTACCGCGACTAGGCCAATCCGGTTCGGGATCCGTACGAATCGCTGTTGTGACCATATATGGGCCCTACAGCATTAGGAAGCTATTCGTACCCCACCTCCCACAGGGTCAGGCCGTGGGCCGGGGCCACCGTGGCCACGTTGCTCCGATCACGGGCGGCGATCACCTCGTTCACC
>Ga0299913_10000860_pt1 | contig 20785 bp, 24 predicted proteins | sample RVTome_9_FD_201360 | JGI IMG/M metagenome (GOLD analysis project Ga0299913, IMG submission 201360) | Soil microbial communities from uranium-contaminated site in the Upper Colorado River Basin, Wyoming, United States - RVT155D38 (version 2) ... | reverse complement strand
CCTCGACACCGTAGCGCGTGCCCGGCGTGCGTCGGCGAGTACACCCAGCGCGGCCGGAGGCACGCCAGCAAGCCCGCACCCCTGGCGTCGCCGGGACCCGTTGTCGCGACGCCGCCGGTAAGCGGCTTACGTCCCCGGTAATCTCCACGTCGCAGACACCAGCACAATCGGGCCGATTCCGCTGGCGCGCACATTGCGTCGCACGAGGCCGACACTGCATCAGGAGGTTCCATGCGACGCGTGCTCGCGGCCGCCATCGTTCTGCTGGCGCTCGCCCTGATCTCGTGCGGCGGGAGCGGCTCCGGATCCACCCCCAGCTCGCCAACACCTTCGTCGACGACTCCACCCTCCGCGGCCGTCACGATCACGATCGTCCGCCAGAATGGCGCGCAGTCGTTCTCCCCGAACCCCGCATCGGCCGGTGGCCAGATGGTGGTGTTCAGGAACGCGGACGCGATCCTTCACCGTGTGCGCCTGAACGACGCCAGCATCGATACTGGCGATCTGCCGCCGGGCGCGACCAGCCGGGCGGTGCAGATGCCGGCTGGCGGCACGAATTACCACTGTTCCATTCACCCCGACATGATCGGCGCGGTGAACGCGGCCTCGGGCGCGCCGCCCCCGACGTGCCAGGGGCCCTACTGTGATGACTGACGCCGATCAGGAGCGAACGATTGCGTGCTGGCGTGTCACCGCGAGAATCGCACGACGACGCCGCCGGCTGCGCGCATGGGCACCTCCATCGCCGAGCCGTGCCTCGCGGGTCTCGACGTGCAGCGCGGCGGCATCCTCCTGCACGTCTCGAACTTGAGAGTTCGGCGCGATAACCCCAGTACAAACTGAACAATGATAACTGGACCTCGACCCCGGGGACGCTGACCAACAGCAACACCGTCCAAGTCCGACACACGGCTGCGTCGGGCAGCCTGGTGTCAAACGTCACGACGTTGACAATCGGTACGGTGAGCGCGACGTTCACGACCGTCACCAAGCCGTAGCAGGCTGTCAATCGAGTAGCTTCTTAGTGGGTGCGCATTCCTGAGGGGGTGCGCACCCTCTCTTTTTGTACGGCCGACGCAATCTGCCGTGCGCGCGTGTTTGATCTTGAGCATGGCGCTTGCCCGGCTCGTAAGTACCGGCAGCAGGCTTCGCAATCAGGCCGTCGAATCCAGCTCCCTCGAAGCGGGCGAGCCATTCAGCAGCGACAGCCGGATCGCGGGTCATCGGCGTGACGTGCGGTGGCGGCGCGACATTCCGCAGCACGTGCTCCGGCGACGCGCGCCGTTCGGCCGGCGGCGACTGCCCCAGGTCACGCCCGTTTATCGGGAGCAGGTCGAACGCGACGAACGCCGCTGCGGCAGACGCGGGCGGCTGCGCATCGAGCGCATTCCTAGCGCGGTCCTCCGCACGAGAGCACGCCGTCGCGGCGTTGCGGTCTGTCACCGGGCTGAAGCCCCTTCAGTGCGGAGCTGTCCCGCGGCAACGCGCGCGCCGGATTGTGGTTGACACGCCGTCGCGGGACATGCTATTGAGATAGCAGAGGTGTTAAAAAAATAACATGACTGCCAGCCGGAGCCATACGGCGCTGACGCGCCGCGAACGCCAGATCATGGACGTGCTCTACCGGCTCGGCCGTGCCACGGCGGCCGAGATCATGGACCGGCTGCCGGGCGCGCCGAGCTATTCGACGGTCCGCACGCAGCTGCGCGTGCTGGAGGGCAAGGGGCACGTGAAGCACGAGGAGCACGGACTCCGCTACGTGTATACGCCGACCGTCCCGCGGCATTCCGCCCGCAGGTCGGCCCTGAAACATGTCGTCGAGACGTTCTTCGACGGCTCCACCGCGAAAGTGGTCGCCGCGCTCCTCGGGGGTGAGGCGGCCCGGCTCACGGAGGACGAGCTGGCGCGGATCGAGGATCTCGTGAAGAACGCCCGGGGAGAATCGCGATGACCCTCTTCGCCGACCTCGTCGTCCGGTCGTCGGTCCTGCTGCTCGTCGGCCTCGCGGCCGCCGCCTGCCTGCGGCGGCAGTCCGCCGCGCTGCGCCACGCGGTGGTCGCGGCCGCGGTGTTCACCGCCGCCCTCTCCGTGCCGCTCACGCTGATGGGGCCGTCGTGGGAGGTGCAGGTTCCAGCCGTCGCGTCCCGCGGTGCCCCGTCACAGGCTGTGGCGGGGGACGCCGTCGCCGGCCGGCTCACGCCGGAACAGCCCGTGGCCGCCGCACCACGGCCCGGCAGTCGCGTCGCGCCCCTGCTCGCGACGATCTGGACAGCCGGATGGCTTCTCTGCGCCGTCTGGCTGGCAGCTGGTGTGATCCGCATCGCGCGCATCACTGCGCGCGCCCGCCCCGTGCGCGAGCGGCGATGGAGGGATGCCGCCCGAGACGTCGCGCGCGCCTACGGACTGAGGCGGCCGATTGCACTCCTGCACGTCGATCGGCCGCACGTCCTGGCGACGTGGGGACTCCGCCGGCCCTCCGTGCTCCTGCCGGGAGACGCGGACGGCTGGTCCGATGCACGCATCCGCGCCGTGCTCTCGCACGAGCTGGCGCACATCCGCCGCCAGGACTGGCTCGTGCAGATTGCCGCGGAAGCGCTGCGGACGCTGGTCTGGTTCAACCCGCTCATGTGGATCGCCTGCGGCTGGCTGAGGCGCGAAAGCGAGCGCGCGGCCGACGACGCGGTGCTTCGTCTGGGAGTGCCGCCGCGGGACTATGCCGCCGAGCTGGTGGCGATTGCGAAGACGTGTCGCCGGGCCGGCCCGCACTGGGCGCCGGCGATGACGATGGCTCGCCCGTCGACTCTCGAAGGGAGGATTTCCGCCATGTTGAATGGAAAGACCGATCGCACCCCGCTCTCCAGGCGCGCCCTGGTGATGACCGCATCTCTGATGTTCGTCGTGGCGCTGCCGGTCGCCGCGCTCCGCACCGGCCAATCGGCGCCGCTGCCGTTGACGGGGACCGTGTTCGATGCGACTGGCGCCGTCATGCCCGGCGTCGGGCTCACGCTGGAAGGGGCGCGCCAGGTGAAGTGGCAGACGACGACCGGATCGGACGGCCGGTTCGAGTTCCCGCCCATCGCCGCCGGACGCTATGCGCTCGAGGTCTCGATCGCGGGGTTCGGGCGGCTGCGCGAAGAAATCGCGCTGACGCGCCAGCAGGACTGGGATCGGGCGATCACGCTGCAGGTCGGCACGGTGTCGGAACAGATCATCGTCTCGGCGAGCCGTGCCGCTGCCCCAGCGGGGAGCACGACCCCCGGGACGCCCCTGCGCGTGCGCGTGGGCGGCAACGTCAAGGCGCCGTTGAAGGTCGCGCACACGAGCCCCGTCTATCCGGAATCGATGCGCCAGGCGGGCCGCGAGGGTGACGTGCCGATCGAGGCCGTCATCGGGACCGATGGCGGCGTGCACGCGGCGCGCGTCCTCGGCGCCCACGTGCATCCCGACTTCGCGGCGGCGGCGCTGGACGCCGTGCGGCAATGGCGGTTCACCCCGACCCTGCTCAACGGCGCGCCCGTCGAGATTCAGATGGTCGTGACGGTGAAGTTCAGCCTGGCGGACTGAGGGCGCTGGCACGCGGCGGCGTTCTCCTGCGCCAGCGGCGTCAGGGAAGTGGACCCGGGAGGTGCCGCGGCCGTGCGGAAGCCTCGGGATCGCTCGGGCGGGAGTGGAGTACAGTAGCCCCATCACGGATCGGATCGCGTGTGAGGTGCTGCATGTCCGCATCGATCGAAGCTGCCCTGCTCCCGCCCTCCGCCCTCGACGAGGCGGCAGTCATTCAGGGGCGCGCGTTCTTGGACGATCCCGTGTTCGAGTTCGTGTTCCCGGACGACGGCGAGCGGCGCAGCCGTCTGCCATGGCTGATGCGGATCGGCATCGCCCTCGGCACGCGCTTCGGGCACGTCCACACGACGCCTGGCACCATGGTCGGCCACGCCGTGTGGCTGCCTCCGGGGCACACCCACGTCTCCGACGACCGCCTGGCGGAAGCGGGATTCGTCGCCCCGGAGGAGCACCTCGGCGCGCTCTCGCTCGCGCGGTTCGGCGCGTTCATGGCGGCGGCCGCCGCGGCGCACGAGCGCCTGCTCCCCGGACCCCACTGGTATCTGCTCATCCTCGGTATCGATCCGCCGCAGCAGGGACGCGGGCTCGGAAGCGCGCTCATTCAGTCGACGCTCGGCCGGGCGGACGCCGAGGGGCTCCCGTGCTTCCTCGAAACGGCGAAGGAGCGGAACCTCACGTTCTACCGGCGTCACGGCTTCGAGGTCGCCGCCGAGCAGGCGCTGGAGGAGGGAGGGCCGACGGTGTGGAGCATGGTGCGGCCGCCCAGGCAGCCGTCCGATCGATAACGCGTCGTCCACGTGTGTCGTGACCTTCGCACCAGGCGACCGCGTGCACCTCGCAGGCATCGGCACCGGTGTCGTGCGCGATGTCCGGACCGCCGACCGGTGCGTCGTCGAGATCAAGGGACGCAGGATGATCGTCGCGGCCGCGCAGCTCACACGCGCGGAGCCGCAGCGTTCCCGGCTGACGGCGACCCGCGTCCCAGGGCGGTCCGGTGACGACCCGCCGGCCGCCGGCCGCGCGCCACGGATGCTCGACCTGCACGGCAGGACCGTGGCCGAAGCGGTCGAGACGCTCGACGCGTTCCTGAACGACGCGCTGCTGGCCGGGGAGACCGTTGTCCACGTCATTCATGGGCGCAGCGGCGGGCGCGTGAAGAGTGCCGTTCACGCGCGGCTGCGCGAGTTGACGGCCGTCCGGCGATTCGCTCTGGACGCGCGTAATGCCGGGGTGACGATCGTCGTGCTCTGACGCCGTGTCTCGCCGATGCAGCGGCCGAGTACCCTTGTGTGATGGATCGTCACGCGCCGCCCCCCTCTCCGCCGGTGCCCCCCGCCCTCGATGCCGTCGACCGGCGGATCGCCGGCTTCATGCGGCGCTGGGGCATCCTCGCGCTCCGGGTGTCCCTCGGGGTCATCTTCATCTGGTTCGGCATCCTCAAGCCGCTGGGCCTGTCCCCGGCCGGGCCCATGGTGCGCGCGACGGTGGGTTGGATGCCATTGTTGTCGCCCAACGCGTGGGTCGCGCTCATCGGCTGGTGGGAGGTGGCGATCGGCGTGACGTTCCTGTTCCACCGCACGGCGCGGATCGCCATCGGGCTGCTCGCCCTGCAGATGGCCGGCACGTTCCTGCCGCTCGTCCTGCTGCCGTCGGTCACGTTTCAGCCGGGGCACTATCCCTATGCCCCGACGATCGAGGGGCAGTACATCATCAAGAACCTGCTCATCATCGCCGCGGCGCTCGTGATCGGGGGGAGGGTGCGGGAGCGGCACGAGCACTAGCACGTGCAGCGGGCAACGTGCTACGTGCGACGTGCTCAGTGCTACGTGCGACGTGCCACTGGTGGCGAGTGCGAGCCGGACGCCTTCGAGACGAACGCGTGGGCGCTGGAATTTTGGGAGTTGGGGAGTTGGGGAATTGGATATTGGGAGTTGGGAGTTCAGACTTCTCCCCCTACGACCCGTCCTCCGGTGCCGGCTCGTACCACAGCTCGTGCAGCGACCATGCGGTGCAGGCGAGGCAGGCGGTGTGGATCCACCGCTTGCCGCACGCGGGACACACGCCGCGGGTCTCGAACGTGTTCCAGAGATGTCCGCAGCCTGGACTGCACATCCACCGGTCGGATCTGGCAGGTTGCCAGCCGCACCGGGGGCATCGGATGCGCACGCTGCCGGGGTCGGATCGCTGCGGCGTCGTGCGCGGCGAGCGGCGGAACAGGAGTCCGAGAGGCACCGGGACGAGCACAGGATCAGTGTACCCCCCGTTGCCGGCCGCATGTGTTTGACGGTCTGACGGGACTGATGGCAAGATGCCGCCCTCCATCAGAGACCTCCCTCCATGCCGGGCGTGAGGGTTCGGAGGCCGCATGACGTTGTCGATAGCAGTGAAGGTGAATGGCCGCCAGCTGAAGCGCGAAGTGGAGCCTCGCCTGCTCCTCGTCCACTTCCTGCGTGAGATCGCCGGCCTCACGGGCACCAAGGTCGGCTGCGACACGAGCCAGTGCGGATCCTGTACGGTGCTCGTCGACGGCCGCAGCGCGAAATCCTGCACGGTGTTCGCCGTGCAGGCCGACGGCTGCGAGATCACGACGATCGAGGGGCTCGCCAGGAACGGGCAGTTGCATCCGCTGCAGCAGGGGTTCTGGGACGAGCACGGCCTCCAGTGCGGCTACTGCACCGCGGGCATGATCATGTCGGCGGTGGATCTGCTGGAATCGAATGCGACCCCCACCGAGCAGCAGATCCGCGAGGGGATCGCGGGGAACTTCTGCCGCTGTACGGGATATCAGCACATCGTCAACGCGATCCAGTCAGCCGCGAACAAGAGGTGAGCCATGGCCGCGTCTCCTGTCCTGCCGAAACTCGTCGGGGAGCGCGTCAAGCGGCGCGAGGACCCGCGTCTGATTCAGGGCCGGGCGACCTACGTCGATGATGTCAAGCTGGCCGGCATGCTGCACATGGCGTTCAAGCGCAGCGATGTCGCTCACGGGCGCATCCGTGCGGTCGACACGAGCGCCGCCGAAGGCATGGCCGGCGTGGAGGCCGTGTTCACCGGCGCGCAGATTGCCGGGTTCCTCGACCCGATGCCGATCGGCACGCCATTCCCCTCGCCGCCGCATCACGCCGTGGCGGTCGATACGGTCCGTTATGTGGGAGAGCCCGTCGCCCTCGTCGTGGCCGCGGACCGCTACGCCGCGCGCGACGCTGCAGACGCCATCGTCGTGGAGTACGAGCCGCTGCCCGCGGTCGTGGACGTCGAGCGCGCGATGAACGGAGAGCCGACCGTCATCCACCCGGATTTCGCGAACAACCTCGCTGTGGCGCTGGTGCCCGGCGGCACGGGCGTGACGCGGGACGGGGTGGACGACTCCGCGATCGACAAGGCGTTTGCGGACGCAGAGGTGGTCATCTCCCAGCGGATGGTGAATCAGCGCCTCGCGCCGAGCGCGATGGAACCCCGGGGTGTCGTCGCGCACTACGAGCCGGGCAAGGACTCGATGACGATCTGGTCGTCGACGCAGAACCCGCACATTTTGCGCACGATGATCGCCGCGCTGACCGGGCTCGGTCAGAGCCAGGTCCGCGCGATCGCCCCGGAGGTCGGCGGCGGGTTCGGCGCCAAGATCAACATCTACGGCGAAGAGTACGTGGCGGCGGCCGTGTCGAAGCGGCTCGGCGTGCCGCTCAAGTGGATCGAGGATCGGTCGGAAGCGTTCGTCGCCACGACGCACGGGCGCGACATCCTCGGCTACATCGACGTCGCCGCGACGCGGGACGGAAAGGTCCTCGGCATCAAGCTGCGGCTGATCGCGGATATCGGCGCGTACAACATGCTGCTGACCGCGGCGATTCCGACGCTGACGATGCTCATGGCCAACGCGACCTACGACATTCCGGCCGTCCGCGTCACGATCACGGAAGTGTTCACCAACAAGACCCCCACCGACGCGTACCGCGGCGCCGGGCGTCCGGAGGCGACCTATTTCATCGAGCGGGCCATGGACATGCTGGCGCGCGAGCTGCACATGGACCCCGCCGAGCTGCGCCGGAAGAACTTCATCCAGCCCGACCAGTTCCCGTTCAAGACCCAGATGGGCGCGGTGTACGACTCGGGCGACTACGAGAAGGCGCTCGACGCCGCGCTGAAGGGGGCGGAATGGGAGAAGCTGAAGACGGAGCGGGACGCCGCCCGCGCGGAGGGGCGGCTCGTGGGACTCGGCCTCTCGATGTACGTCGAGGTGTGCGGCATCGGTCCGTCGGCATCGCTGCCGACCGGCGGGTGGGAGTACTCGCAGGTCACGATCGAACGCGACGGCCGGATCACCGCTACGACCGGCGCCTCGCCGCACGGCCAGGGAAACGAGACGACGTTCGCGCAGATGCTGGCGGATCAGTTCGGCGTGCCGATGGAGCACGTCACGATCCTCCACGGCGACACCGCTGTCGTGAAGCAGGGGATCGGCACCTTCGGCAGCCGCTCCCAGGCGGTCGGCGGGACGGCCCTCCACCTTGCGGGCGCGAAGGTGAAGATCAAGATGGCCAGGTTCGCCGCGGCGCTGCTCGAAGCCCACGAGGAGGATCTCGTCTTCGAGAACGGCAGGATCGGCGTGAAGGGGTCGCCCGCATCCGCGAAAGCGTTCGCCGACGTCGCGGCGTACGCCTACGTGCCGGTGCCGCTCCCCGAAGGGCTCGAGCCGGGGCTCAGCGACGAGGCCTTCTTCGAGCCGGGCAACAACACCTATCCATTCGGGTGCCACATCTCGATGCTCGAGGTCGATCGCGAGACGGGACAGCCGAAACTGCTGAAGCTCGTCGCCGTCGATGATGCCGGCGTGCTGATCAACCCGCTGATCGTCGAGGGGCAAATCCACGGCGGCCTGGCGCAGGGCGTGGGCCAGGCCATGATCGAGGAGGTCGTCTACAGCGAGGAAGGGCAGCTGCTGACGGGCTCCTTTATGGATTACGCCCTGCCGCGCGCGATCGACTTTCCGCGATTCGAGCTGCACGGCACCGTGACGCCCACGCCGGTCAATCCGCTCGGCGCCAAGGGCGTCGGGGAAGCGGGCACGCTCGGGTCCACGCCGTGCATCGTCAACGCGGCGGTGGACGCCCTGAGCGAGTTCGGCGTGAAGCACATCGACATGATGCTGCGCCCCGAAAAGCTCTGGCGCATCATTCAGGGAGGTCAATCGTGATCCCTGCCGCCTTCGAATACCAGCGTGCGACCTCCCTCGACGATGCCGTGGCGAAACTGCAGGCGGCCGACGGCGCGGGCCGGCTGCTCGCCGGCGGCCACAGCCTCGTACCGCTGATGAAGCTGCGTCTGAGCGAGCCACGGGTGCTCATCGACATCGGCCGCATACCGGGCCTGTCGCGCATCGACTTCGGCAGCGGCCGGATCAGGATCGGCGCCGGCACCGTGCATCATGCCGTCGCCTCGTCGGACGTGGTGCGCGAGCAGTGCCCGGCGCTGGCGGAGGCGGCCGCGGCGATTGGCGATCCGCAGGTTCGCAACCGCGGCACGATCGGCGGGAGCCTCGCGCATGCGGATCCGTCGGCGGACTACCCCGCGGTCCTGCTGGCGCTCGACGCCGACATCCACATCCATGGACCGCACGGTGCGCGCGTCGTGAAAGCAGACCAGTTCTTCCGGGACCTGTTCACCGTGGATCTCGGCCCGCTCGAGATCGTCACGTCGGTGCAGTTCGCGCCGGTCCGGAGCGCGGCGTACGCGAAGCTGTACCAGCGGGCCTCCCATTTCGCCATTGTCGGCGTCGCCGCGGCGCTCGCCGTGCGCGACGGAGTCATCCAGGCGGCGCGCGTCGGACTCACCGGCGCGGGGCCTTGTGCGACGCGCCTCGCGGGTGTGGAGCAGGCCCTCTCCGGTCAGGCGCTCTCCACCGAGACGATCGAGCGAGCCGCCGCCGGCGCGGGCGTCAAGCTCGAACACGTGAACGCGGATCTGCACGCGAGCGAGGCGTATCGCCGCGCGATGGTGCCGGTGTTCACCCGGCGGGCCCTGGAGGGGGCGCGCGGCCGCGTGACCGGCTCTTGACGGACACGATCGACAGTCTCGAACAGGCGCTTGCCGCCGAGCGGTACATTGCGGATCGCGACCTCGCCGTCGCGCTCTTCCTGGCCCTGCGGCTGCAACGGCCGCTGTTTCTCGAGGGCGAAGCCGGCGTCGGCAAGACCGAGATCGCGAAGGTGCTGTCGCGTATCCTCGGCGCCGAGCTGATCCGCCTGCAGTGCTACGAGGGGCTCGACGTCAGTCATGCGGTGTACGAGTGGAACTACCCGCGCCAGCTGCTGGAGATCCGGCTGCTCGAGGCGGCCGAGGCGCTGGATCGCCGCACCACGCCCCGGGAGCTCTTCTCGGAGCCGTTTCTCATCAAGCGGCCCCTGCTGCGCGCCATCGAGCTGCGGGACGGCCCCCCGCCGGTGCTCCTCATCGACGAGATCGACCGGGCCGACGAGGAGTTCGAGGGGTACCTGCTCGAGCTGCTCTCCGATTTCCAGATTACCGTGCCGGAGCTCGGCGCGATCCGGGCCGTCGAACGCCCGGTCGTCGTCATCACGTCCAACCGGACTCGCGAGGTGCACGACGCGCTGAAGCGGCGCTGCGTGTACGCGTGGATCGACTACCCGAGCTTCGAGAAGGAGTACCGCATCGTTACCGCCAAGGTCCCCGGGATCTCCGAGCGGCTGGCAGCGCAGGTCACCGCCTTCGTACAGGAGCTGCGCGGCCTGGAGCTCTACAAGGCGGCGGGTGTCTCCGAGACGCTCGATTGGGCCGCCGCGCTCCTCGCGCTGGACCGTGAGGCGGTCGACGCGGACACGGTGGATCAGACGCTCGGCGTGCTCCTGAAGCACCGGGAGGACATCGTGACGGTCAGAGGCGCGCGTGCGCGGGCGCTGGTCGACCGCGCGCTCACGCGCGCCTGACAGCCGCGGGCCGGTTACACTGGTCGTTCCCGGTTGACAGTTCTCCGCTTCCAGGTTCTCAGCGCCTGTGAGAAACATCAACTCCCAATCTCCAACTGTGAAAACATCAATCTTTAAACTCCCAACTCCCAACGCGAATGATTGCGGAATGTTTCGCGTGAGAGCTGCTGGGGAGTTGGGAATTGGGCGTTGGGAATTGACGCATTTCTTCAGACGCTCTCAGCGCCCAAGCCAGTATTGCCGATGCTCTTACAGCCCCGCTGCCGGAAACGGGGCACTGGCTGGAGCGGCCTGCACGGTGATGGATGGATGAGTGACGCGCTGCTCGCCAACCTGCTCCGGTTCGTCGACCTCCTGCGCGCGGCAGGCGTGTCCGTGCATGCCGGGCGCATGACGGACGCGGCAACCGCGATGGAGCACGTCGGGGTCGCGCGCCGCGCAGATCTGCGAGCCGCGCTGCGATGCCTGCTGGTCCGCCGGCACGACGACATCCCGCGATTCGATGAGGTGTTCGACCGCTTCTGGCGTACGCACGGCGATGCGACCCTGGAGGAGGGCCGGACGATTGTGCCGCGCGACGGCGGGGCACCGGGTGCCGCGGGCGCTGGCAGTGACGCGCAGCTCCGACTCGTGACCGACACCAGTGCGTGCACATCCGAGGCGCCAGTCCTCCGGGGCGGCGCCTGGAGTGCCCGCGAATCGCTCAAGACCCGGGATTTCGCGACGCTGACTCCCGCCGAGCTGGCACAGGCCGAGGCGCTCCTCGCGCGGATGCCCTGGCGTCTTGGGGTACGCCGCACACGTCGATGGGTGCGCGCCCGGCGCGGTCGCGTGGACCTCCGTCCGTTGACGCGTGTGAACATGAAGCATGGCGGCGAGCTCGTGGTCGTGCCGCGGCGCGCGCGTCGGCGCAGGCCACGACCCGTCGTCGTGCTGGCCGACATCAGCGGCTCGATGGAGCGGTACGCCCGGATGCTGCTGCAGTTCGTCCACGGGATGACCGCCGCGGCGCACGACGTTGAGAGCTTCGTGTTCGCCACGCGTCTCACGCGCATCACACGCGACCTGGCCCGCGGCGGCGGCCAGTCGCTGCCCTCCGCGGTGCATCGCATCCAGGACTGGGGCGGCGGCACCCGTATTGGAGGAGCCCTGCGCGCCTTCAACCTGCATTACGCCCGCCGCGTCATGCGGCACGGCCCTATCGTCCTGCTGATCTCGGACGGATGGGACCGCGGAGACCCGGAGGAGCTCGCACGTGAGCTCGCGCGGGTGCGACGGAGCTGCCGCCGGCTGGTGTGGCTCAACCCCCTGCTCGGCTCGGAGGCGTATGAACCGCTGACGCGCGGCATGCAGGCGGCGCTGCCGCTCATCGACGATTTCCTGCCGGCGCACAACCTCGCCAGCCTCGGAGAGCTCGCGCGGCACCTGCGGCGGCTGGATCGCCATGCAGATTAAGGGCAACTACGAGTTTCCAGCGCCGCCGGAGCGCGTCTGGGACCTGCTGATGGACACCCAGGCTATTGCCTCCTGCCTGCCTGGATGCCGCGAGCTGCGCGATCTCGGCGAGGATCGCTACCAGGCGGAGCTCGTCATCGCGCTGGCGGCGATCACCGGCAACTACGGGGCCACGATCGGGATCGAAGACAAGGTCTCACCCCAGTCGTACCGCCTCGTCGTCCAGGGCAGCGGCCGATCCGGGTTCATCAAGGGGCAGGCGGTCGTGACACTCGAGCCGGTCGCCGCCGGTACGGCGGTCGTGGTCGATGCGCAGGCGGAGGTCGGCGGACTGATCGCGCGGATGGGGCAGCGCCTCATTGATGGCGCCGCGCGCACCATGATGGGTCAGTTCTTCGCCTGTCTCGGCAGAAAAGTCTGACCCGCGGGTCAGTCCGCCGTCCTGCGCGCCTGGCTCCTCGCTTGCAGCGTGCAGGAGCCCAAGAGGAGCGGACCGTGGTCCGTTGGTGCACGCCAGCCAGGCTGGGAGTAGACTTGCGCCTATCATGCTGAGCCGCCGAACGTTCATGCAGCAGGCCGGCGCGTTCGCGTCCGCCCCGCTCGTCCTCCTGGCCGCGCAGCCCGGCGGCCGATACAAGCTGGGGCTTCAGCTCTACACGATGCGCGCGGCGATGCGACAGGACGTCCCGGGGACGCTGGCGCGGGTCGCCGCGATGGGCTACGAGGAGTTCGAGACCTACGGCTTCGACCCGGAGGGCCTCCGCTATTACGGCCTCCCCGCGAAGACCTTCGCTCAGATCCTGAAGGACCTCGACACGACGACCCCGAGCGGCCACTACGATCTGAACCGCTTCGTCGCCTCGAGCCGCGATGACCTGACGCGATACGTGGACCGCTGCATCGAGGGAGCCCGGGCGCTCGGCCAGACGTACATCACCTGGCCGCTCGTGGACGAGGGCTTCAGGACGATCGACAAATTCACGGTGGTGGCCGAGCGGCTGAACCTCGCCGGGGCGCAGATCAAGAAGGCGGGGCTGCAGCTCGCGTATCACAACCACGACTTCGAGTTCGTCGAGCAGAACGGGCAGACCGGCTACGAAGTGATCATCCGCGAGACGGATTCCGCGCTGGTGAAGCTCCAGATGGATCTCTACTGGGTAGCGCGGGGCTCGACGCGCACGCCAGGCGAGTGGTTTGAACGGCAGCCGGGCCGGTTCGTCATGTGGCACGTCAAGGATGTGCACCGGACGAGCCGCGACTACACCGAGGTTGGAAACGGCACGATTGATTTCACGCGCATCTGGCTCGACGCCAGGCTCGCCGGCCTGCAGCACTTCTTCGTCGAGCAGGGGGGCAACTTCACCCACGACCCGTTCCGGAGCGTGGCCGACAGCGCCGACTACGTGAAACGGGTGCTTCTGAAGTAGCCGCCTCAGTCAGACGGACGCGGGGCGCCGGTCAAGGACGCAGCACCGCGCCTGCTGGCTCATCCGCACCTCTTCCGGATCGAGGGCAGGAGGACATCATGGCCATTCCGCAGAGCCCGCTGTTTCGCGTGCCGCGCCGGCCGCTGGCAATCCTGATGATAGTGGGGTTGGCTATCGTACCAATCCTTGCACAGGCTCCCCGGAGCGGCACCCGCGAAGTGGTTGCCATCCGAGAGCTCGAAGTGAAGCCCGGCGTGGACGAGGCCGAATTCGAGCGCTTCATTGTCACCCGCTACAACCCGGCGTGGGCGCAGCCGGTGCCCGGGCTGCGCGGGTACATCGCGAAGGGCGATCGCGGCGCGCACAAGGGACGCTACGCGCTGGTGCTGGTGTTCGAGTCGCAGAAGACTCGCGATGCCATCTTCCCGAAGGAGGGAGGCGGCGCCGCCGACAAGTTCATCCCGATGCTGAAGGGGCCCTTCGGTCTCAACGAGGAGCTGGACAAGTACATCGAGCCGGGCAGCTTCAGCATCTACACCGACTACGTCGCGCTGCGTTGAGCGGTCGGTTTCAACCGGCCGACGAGCGTTCCTGCAGATCCGGGAGCACGTACGGCGCGCGGTACGCGCGGGTGAGCAGCCGATCGGCTTCCTCGTCTCCGACGAAGCGTTCGGACGCGGTGTCGAACTCGACGGATCGCCCGAGCCGGTACGAGATGTTCCCGAGATGGCACAACGCCGCCGACAGGTGCCCCTCTTGCAGCGGCGCGGCGAGCGCCTGCGTCTGCCGCGACCGGACGCACTCGATGAAATTCTCGAAGTGCGCCTGCCCCGTGTCCACCTTCTCGTCCACGGTCAGCGTCGGGCCCGGCTCGTTCTTCCTGCCGAAATAGACCTGCGCCTTGTCGTCAGCGACGCGCATCCAGCCCTTCGCGCCGTAGATGAAGATGCCGGCCGCTTCTGGAGGACCGGCGAACCAGTTCCGCAGATCGCAGTGGAGCTCCGTGCCGTCCGCATACTGATAGGTCACGTACTGGGTGTTCGGCGTCGTCTGGTCCGTTGGGGCTCCGGCTTCGTAGAGGCCGCCGATGCAGTGCGTCCTGCGCGGGTGTTCCCGCTTGTCGAGCAGCCAGCGCACGACGTCGAGCGAGTGCACGGCGGTGTTGCCCAGGTCAGTCGTGCCGTACTCCCAGAACCAGTGCCAGTAGTAATGGAAGTGGTGCTCGTTGAACGGACGCTCGGGCGCGGGGCCGAGCCACAGGTCGTATTCGACGCCGGCAGGCGCCGCTCCGTCGGGCGCGACGCCGATGGGATCGCGTGGCCGGTGGATGACCGTCTTGCCCATGTGGACGCGGCCGAGGCCCCCCTCGCGGAGGAACTGCGCGGCACGGGCGATGACGGGCGCGCTGCGCCGCTGGGTGCCGACGGTGACCACGCGGTCGTGCCGGCTGGCGGCCGCCATCATCACGCGTCCTTCGGCGACGTTGTGGGTCGCGGGCTTCTCGACGAACACATCCTTGCCGGCCTGGCACGCCCAGACCGTCATGAGCGCATGCCAATGATCCGGCGCGGCGATCGTCACCGCGTCCACGTCGGGATTCTCGAGCACGCGCCGGAAGTCGGTCTCGGTCCGCGGGTCGCCTCCCCAGCGCGCCTTCATGAACGACAGCGAGTCCCCGAAGTGCCGCGCGTCGACGTCCACCACGTGGGTGACGCGCACGTTCCTGATCTTCGACAGGTGCTCGTAATGATCCTGCCCGCGGCCGCGGCCCGTCCAGGTCGGGTGCCCCTTGTTGTCGCCGCGAATGCCGATGATGGCGATGTTGATCGTCTCGTTGGGGCTGGCCTGCGCGTAGCTTCTCGCCGGCAACGCGGCGGAGAGACCGGCGGTGGCGGCCGCAGTCTTCGTGAGGAAATCGCGACGATTGATCACGGCGTCACCTCCTCGCGTCGGTCCCCGACGCGCGTCCCCGGGTCGAGGCCTTCAGGCCTGCCAAATGCCAGCCGTAGTGCCGGCCTCCAGGCCTGCCGGCCTTCGAGTATAGTCCTGCGCTGCGCCCCCGCCAACCGGCCCCGCGGCAGCACGCCGAGCCCTTCGTCATCCAAATATCCTGCGTCCCCGATCCAAGGGATCACATCCATACGCGCGGCCCCGGCGTCTAATTCCCTGAAAACGCCCAGTGCGCCACCGCGCGTCGCGGGCATCCCGACTGCCTGCCTGGGCTCTGCCAGCTCCGGGACGGAGGAGGCCTCTCATGCGCGCAGTTGCCACGCTCGCGATCCTCGGCTCCGTTATCGAGAGGCCGGGGCGGTCAGAGGGATGCGAACGACGAGCGGTTGGAGCAGGGTGACCGTGGCGTCGGTCCCCTTCGCGAGCGACACGATCGGCAGAGGCTTGCCGCGCTTCGGGTCGTCGGTCCGAAAGGTTCGGACTGCTGCGCGGATCGGGGCGCGGCTGCCGGTCTCGGGGTGCTGAACGACCGAGAACGTGAAGGCGAGGCGTCCTGGCGTGCCCGGCCGCGCGGGCTCCACGTCGGTGACGGACCCGAGGAGGACTGCACCTGCCGGGACGAGCTCCACGTCGTCGGCGGTGACGGCCCGCTGGAGGCGCCCCTCGACGACGTCATCACGGCGGCTGGTCTCGGAGGACAGCGCGGTCCGCAGCTCGATGGGCAGCGCCGTTCCGGCCGCGATCCGGTACTCGTCGTACCGCGGGGACGGCTGCGCGGAAGCGGTCTGGCGCGGTTCCAGGACGTCCCCGCGCACGAGGGGCTCTCCTGGCCTCGCGCCGGACGGGTAGCTGATCGTGCCGGCGGAACACACCGTGGCGAGCACGGCAAGGACGGGGATGCGCGCCAGTACGGAAGGCACGTGGTGCCCGTGCTGCAAGCCACGTTCCTTCGCGGAGACCTCGGTGGACGGCAAACGGGCTGGGCGCGTGCCTGACAGTGTTGTAATAGCTCGCACGAAGGTGTGAACGTGATTCGCGATCCCCGTGCACCATTGCGACCGTTCGTCAGGATGTTCTGGGCTACGTCTCCGGCGTCGTATCACACCGGCTCGCCGGCGCGCGAGCGCGTGCTGCCAACCGGAGCGATGCACCTGGCGATCCGGCTGGGCGGCGGTCCTCTGCGGCTCTTCGACAACGCGGGCGACGCCGACGGGCAATCCGTGGGACATGCCGTCGCAGGTGGCGCGCGGAGTGGCCCGTACATCCGCGACGTTTCGGAACCGGTGCTCTCGGTCGGTGTGCTGTTTCGTCACGGCGTGAGCGGCATGCTCGTCGGCGTCCCCGCTGGCGACCTGGCGGGCCGGCACACGCCGCTCGACGATCTCTGGGGAGCATCAGCACGTGAGCTGCGCGACCGGCTTGCCGAGGCCGGATCCCCGGAGCGCGCGCTCGATCTCTTCGAGATGTGGCTCGCCGGACGCCTGCCGCAGGTGCGCGGGCTCCATCCGGCGGTCGCGCATGCGCTGGAGCGCTTCGTCGTCACGTCGGACGTGCGCGAGGTCGTGCGGCAGACGGGATACAGCCACCGGCGGTTCGTCGCCGTCTTCCGCGAGGCGGTCGGGTTGACGCCGAAGGTGTACTGCCGCGTGATTCGCCTGCAGCGGGCGCTCCGTGTGATGGCGCAAGGCAGGGCCGCGTCGTTGACCGACGCGTCGCTTGCCGCGGGGTACTGCGATCAGGCGCACCTGACGCGCGAGTTCAGGGACCTCGCGGGCGTTACGCCGGCCGAGTACCGCCGTGCGGCGCCTCGACAGTTGCACCACGTCCCGATACACGGGGCGTGAGCCTCAGCGGCGCCGCAGGCCCGACGCGCTCATGCCGCTTCTTTCCCCGCTGCCGGCGCCGCCTGCCGGGTCGCGGGTGCCGAGCGCACGACCGCGATGCCCGAGAACACCAGCGCGGCCGCCAGCACGATGCGGGTGGAGAACGGCTCCGACAGCAGCGGCGTGCCGAGCACGACGGCGATGATCGGGTTCGCGTAGGCATAGAGCGACACTGTCGAGACCGGCAGGTGTCGCAGCGCGTGGACGTAGGCGGAGTAGCCGACGATCGAGCCGGCAACGACGAGATAGACCATCGCAGCCGCTGAGTGGGGCGGGCGCGGTCAATTCCGTTCAAGATCCGACCTGCGGCGCTCCGATACAGTCCGGCACATGAGTCACACCAGTTCAGTGACGTGGAGGCTGCCAGATCATGAGTATTCGCGAACTGTTCCCGTATCTGCACGTCAGTCCTGCCGCCGATGCGATTGCGTTCTACACATCGGTGCTCGGGGCAACGGAGAAGTATCGCCTCACGGAGCCCTCGGGCCGCATCGGACACGCTGAGCTCGACTTCGGCGGCACCATACTGATGCTCGCCGACGAGTTCCCCGAGTACGGCATTCGCGGTCCTCGGGCGATCGGCGGCACGACCGTGACGATCCATCTGCACGTGGACGACGCGGACGACGTGATCCGGCGCGCCGCGGCCGCCGGAGCTCACGTCGAGCGGGAGCCGAAGGACGAGTTCTACGGCGAACGATCGGGCTGTTTCCGCGACCCGTTCGGCCATCGATGGAACATCGGGCACAGCATCGAACAGGTGTCGCCGGAAGAGATGCAGCGGCGCTACGACGAGCTCTGCAGCAAGGGGTGATTCAGCGGCGCCACGCACTCGATGAAGTGCGCCATCTCCTGCGGGAGCCGTATCGTTCCAAGTCTCCTCGCATGGATGTTCGCGCTGAGCGGAGCCGACAAGGCCAGCTCGCGGACGACGCTCATGACGACAGCTCACGTGCGCTCGTGAGTAGAATGGGCGAGCCGCGCGGCGGGTGCTCGCGCGACCCTTGTGGAGGTCCTGATGCACATGACGGCCCTTTTCTCCGCCCAGCTCGAACGCGAGGCGCCGATCTGCCGCCGCGTCCTCGAACGCGTGCCTGAAGGGCGCCCCGAGTGGCAGCCGCACGAGAAATCGATGCCGCTCGGGTATCTGGCCACCCTGGTCGCGACCATGCCGTCGTGGATCGCCATGGCCATCGAGCAGGACGAGCTCGACCTCAATCCGCCCGGCGGCGGCGGGTACAAGGCGCCCGTCTGGACGTCCACGTCCGATCTGCTCCGGCAGCTGGACGACTCGGTCGCGCAGGCGCGGGGGGCGCTGGCCGACACGACCGACGACCATCTGCTGACCTCCTGGCGCCTGCTCGTGTCCGCCCACGTCGTGGCCCAGAATCCGCGGCACATCGTGATCGCCGACACGTTTACGCACCTGGCGCACCACCGCGGTCAGCTCACGGTGTACCTTCGCCTGAACGGGATGCCCGTCCCCTCGGTGTACGGGCCGAGCGCCGACGACCGCAGCTTCTGACATCCGCGGCCGCAACTCCGGTGGCAGACCTGCGCTTTCCTCTTGACTCCGAGGGGAATGGCGGTACTGTCCCCTCGGACGTCGAGAGGACGGCAATGCCCAAGACGGATCTGCTGCAGGGAACGCTCGACCTGCTCATCCTGAAGATCCTCGCGCTCGGCCCGAACCATGGGTGGGGCGTCTCCAACCGCATCCGCCAGATCTCGCGCGAGGGGCTGCAGGCGAGCCAGGGCTCGCTATACCCGGCGCTCCACCGCCTGGAGGTGCGGGGCGACGTCAGGTCGGAGACGACCGCGTCTGAGAACAACCGCCGTGCGCGCGTCTACACGATCACGCCAGCGGGGCGCTGGCGGCTCGAGTCCGAGACGGCGAGCTGGGAACAGTTCGCCCTCTCGATGCGACGCGTGCTGCAGGCGAGAGGGTAGGGTGTTGATGCCGTCGGCCTGATCGCCAGGGTGCGCGCTCTCGCAGAACGACAACGGATCGGCCGCGAGGCCGACGAAGAGCATCGGCTTCGTGCTCCTCATCGCGTGCGTCAACCTGGCGAGCCTGATGCTCGTCCGCGCCAGCCGCCGCGGCCGCGAGCTCCGCATCCGGGCTGCCCTCGGCGCGTCGCTGGGATCTGGCACGCGTGCTGCTCCTCGAGGCGCTCATCCTGTCGGCCGCCGGTGCGGCGTTCGGCGCAGGGCTGGCCTGGTTCGTGGTCGAGGCGCTGCGCGCCGCGATGCCTGCCGAGGTTCCCCGGGTCGCGGGCATCGCGGTCGATCTGCGTGTGCTCATCGCCACCGCGCTCGCAGCCATCGCGACCGGCGTGGCCATCGGGCTGGCGCCGGTGCTGCAGTTCGCGCGCCCCGCGCTCGCGCGCGGCGTGGCGCCCGGTGAGCGCGCCGCGACCGCCGGCGCGGGCGCCAGTGGCTTCGCGCCTCGCTCGTCGTCGGCGAGGTGGCGCTGGCGGTCGTCCTCCTTGCCCGGGTGCGCGCTGTTCCTCGCGAGCTTTGCACGCGTGACGAATGTGAACGTCGGCGTCGATTATCGCGACGTCCTGACCGTCCGGGTTCGTCCGCTCGTCGGACCCGCCGAGCTGCAGGACGCCCGCCAGTACAACGTGCAGCGGCTGCTGAACGTCCTGGAACGTGTGCGTGGAATCCCAGGCGTCGAGGTCGCGTCGCTCGACGGCGGTGGGTTGCCCTTCCGCGGAGACCTGATTACCCAGAACCTTGCGATCCCCGGGCGTGAGCTGCCGGGGAATCAGGACATCGATCTGAATCAGATCTCGCCGCAGTACTTCGCGATTTACGGCGTGATGGCGGTACGTGGTCACCCAGCGGACGCAGGAGATTGGCATTCGGATGGCGCTCGGCGCGCTGCTGTCGGCGATCCTCGGTGCGGTCTTCCGTCGCGCGCTGGTGGATGTCACCGCGGGCCTGGCGATTGGCGCGCTGGGGGCATGGACGCTCGCGGGCCTGGTGGAGGGCTTCCTGTTCCACACGGAGCCTCACGATCCGGCCATCGACGCGGTGGTCTGCCTCACGCTGGCTCTCGTCGGTCTGGCGGCGGCGTTCGTCCGGCTCGCCGCGCGTCGCGCGTGGATCCGCTCGTCGCGATTGTGCATCGTGACGGCGGACGATCGCGGGGCTGAAGCCCCGCGCTGCGGGCGTCCCGCTGAAGCCCTGCGCTGCAGGCGTCCCGCGCGGCGGGCGTCGCCGCGACTTACGGGGTCCCGCCACTGTGGATCCAGCAGGATGCTGCCGGCCTGCAGGAGCTCGATGCCAGAATTTTGTCGCGCGGGCCTCTGCCCGGGACAGGCCATGGTGTCGGGGTCATGGCCGCCTTCGCGCGCGAGGCGTTCGAGCCCGGCCGCATTGTGTACTTCCACTCGCACCGATCAAGACTGAAGCGGGCAGCATCACATACAGTGCGCGATACGGCGGCATCGACGCAGTGCACCACCGAGCGCGCCTGGAACCGCTGGCCGCGGTTCGCGAGTAGCCGCGCGGGGTCCGTCCCGCAGCACCTGCCGCGCGGATTCCGCAGCGC
>Ga0299913_10000859_pt1 | contig 20799 bp, 22 predicted proteins | sample RVTome_9_FD_201360 | JGI IMG/M metagenome (GOLD analysis project Ga0299913, IMG submission 201360) | Soil microbial communities from uranium-contaminated site in the Upper Colorado River Basin, Wyoming, United States - RVT155D38 (version 2) ... | reverse complement strand
GCCGCTGACCAGCGGCGCCCTCGAGGGTCCTGACGTGCTCGCTCGCCGTCGGCTGGCCGATCCCGACGGCCCGGGCGGCGGCCGACATGCTCCCGCGCCGGCCGATCTCGACGAGCAGCCGGAGCCGTGTCACGTCCCAGACGAGCGAGAGCGTGCTATCGGCCACGGCGATACCTCCTATCGGAACGTTCGTCTTGGCAGATGGTACCGCGGTGACTAGGCTCGAGGCAATGATCCTCCGGCCGTTCCTCTACGAGCCGACCGCCTGCGCGAGCTTTCTCTTCGGCTGCACGTCGCGGTCGCGGCTCGCCGTGGTCGACGCGCACGCGGAGCTCGTCGGCGAGTACGTCGTGGAGGCGGCCCGGATCGGCGCCGAGATCGTGGCCGTCTTCGAGACGCACGTGCAGGCCGACCACGTCTCCGGCTTGCCGGCGCTCGTCGAGGCGACGGGCGCGACGGCGTACCTTCCGGAGGGGGCGGGCGTCGAGTTCGACCACGTCCCGCTCGCGGACGGCGACGTCGTGGAGTTGGGAAACACCGTCGTGACTGCGCTCGCGACTCCCGGCCACGCGCCGGTGCACCACGCCTACGTCGTCGCAGACCGTGCCCGCGGCGACGAGGAGCCGTGGCTCGTCTTCACCGGCGACTCGCTGCTCGTGAACGACGCCGGCCGGCCGGACCTCCACGCGGGCGGTGACCCGCTTCCGCTCGCGCGCCGCCAGCACGCGTCGCTCGCCCGGCTGCTCGCGCTGCCGGACGGCGTCCTCGTCTACCCGAGCCATTTCGGCGGCTCCGTCTGCGGACGGGGCCTCTCCGGGAACCCCTTCTCGACGATCGGGTTCGAGCGCACGCACAACAGGGCGCTCGCACACGGCGACGCGGACGCCTTCGCCCGCGCGCTCCTCGAGGGCCTGCCGCCCGCGCCGGCCGGCCAGGCGGCGATCGTCGCCGCCAATCGCGCCGGGCGCGTCACCGTCGCGGCGTGACGCCGGTCCGCCTGGGCCTGCGCCCGAACGCGCTCCAGTTCGGCGTGCTCGTCGGGCTGAACGGGCTCGTCGGGGCGCTGGTAGGGCTCGAGCGAAGCGTCCTCCCGCTCGTCGGGGAGCGCGACTTCGGCGTCGAGTCGCACGCGGCGATCCTCTCGTTCATCGTCGCCTTCGGGATCGCCAAGGCGGTCGCGAACCTCGTAGCGGGCGGGGCGGCTGACCGCGTCGGGCGCAAGCGGCTGCTCGTCATCGGCTGGCTCCTCGCCACGCCGACGCCGCTGCTCATCGCCTTCGCTCCGTCATGGAGCTTCGTCGTCGCCGCGAACGTCTTCCTCGGGGCCAGCCAGGGGCTCGCCTGGTCGATGACGGTCGTGATGAAGATCGACCTCGCCGGGCCCCGCCGCCGCGGGCTCGCGCTCGGGCTGAACGAGTCGGCCGGCTATGTCGGCGTCGCGCTCGCGGCGTTCGCGACCGGAGCTCTCGCGGCGACGCTTGCACCGCGCACGGTCGTCTGGGTCGGAGCGCTCGTCGTCGTCGCGGCCGGCCTCTCCGTCTCGGCTCTGCTCGTGCGCGACACCGCGGCGCACGTCGCCCTCGAGCAGAGCGAGCACTCGGCCGTCGACACGATGCGCATCGGGCTGGCGCACGCCTTCCGGCGCGGAAGCGTCACCCATCCGGTGCTCCGCGCCTGCTCGCAGGCGGGGCTGGTGAACAACGCGAACGACGCGCTCGCCTGGGGCCTCGTGCCGCTCTACCTGGCCGCTCACGGGGCCGGCGCGGCTCGCATCGGCATCGTCGCGGCGGTGTACCCGGCCGTCTGGGGGCTCGGGCAGCTCGCCGCAGGCTGGGCATCGGATCACATCGGACGGAAGCCGCTCATCGTGGCGGGCATGCTCGTCCAGGCGGGCGCGCTCGCGCTGCTCGTCCAGGGGGGAGGGGCGTTCGGCCCGTCGCTTCTCGCCGCCGTCCTGCTCGGTGCCGGGACGGCACTCGTGTACCCGACGCTGATCGCCGCCGTGTCGGACGCAGTCGAGCCGAGGGAGCGGGCGCCGGCGGTCGGCGTCTACCGCTTCTGGCGCGACTCCGGTTTCGTCGCGGGCGCCCTCCTCAGCGGAATCGCGGCGGACGCCTTCGGCACCGCAACGGCAATCGCGATCGTGGCCGCCCTGACGGCCGCAAGCGGAGTCTGGGTGGCGGCGACGTCGTGGACGAGCGGGGCGCGGCTATCGGCGGGACCGATGGACCGCATCGCCACCCGCGCCTAGCCATGGCGGCCGGGGACGGTGTACGGTGGGCCACATGAGCGTCAAGCTCGGGATCGACGTCGAGACGCTGCGATCCGAGGTGCGCAAGACGTACGCGCGCGTCTCCGCCGAGCCGGACACGGAGTTCATCTTCCCGACCGGACGCGCGTGGGCCCTCGACCTCGGCTATCCGCCTGACCTTCTCGAACGCGTCCCGGAGGCGTCAGCGGAGTCGTTCGCCGGCGTCGCCAACCCGTTCGCGCTCGGGACGCTCGAGCCCGGTCAGGAGGTGCTCGACCTCGGATCTGGCGCGGGGACCGACTCGCTCGTCGCGGCGCAGATGGTCGGCGCCGACGGCCGCGTGACCGGGCTCGACATGACGCCGGAGATGGTCGACAAGGCGCGGCGAAGCGCCGCCGCGGCCGGCGTCGAGAACGTCGAGTTCCTCGCCGGCGACGCGGAGAGCCTTCCGTTCGAGGACGCGAGCTTCGACATCGTCATCTCGAACGGCGTGATCGACCTGATCCCGGACAAGGACGCGGTCTTCTCGGAGCTCTTCCGCGTGCTGCGGCCCGGCGGGCGGATCCAGGTCGCCGACGTGACGATCCAGAACCCGGTGTCCGAGGAGGGACGCCGCAACATCGACCTCTGGACGGGTTGAATCGCCGGCGCTCTGCTGGAGGCAGAGTACGCGAGGACGCTCGAGCGGCACGGCTTCGGGGAGATCGAGACCGGTGACCTCGTCGACACGTACGCACGGTCGGCCTTCCCGGACACGCGCCGCAAGGCGGAGAAGTACGGGGCGCGCGGCACGACGGTGAAGGCGCGCAAGCCCTCCTAGGGCTTCTGCCAGCCGAGCTCGCGGCCGAGGTGCTTCTCGAGGCGGCGGTTCGGCTCGGCGAAGATCTCCTGGAGGCGGCGGCGCGTCTCAGGCTTCATCGTGTCGTACGAGGCGACGTTTTTCGCCGGAGGCAACGGGCCCGGGTGCGGGCGCAGACCGAGGAAGTCGGTGACGCGGCGCACGGCGCCGACCGGGTCGCCGAAGAAGTCCTCGCTCCGGACGAAGAGGATCTGCTCGCGACCGTAGAGCTCCTCCCAGCGCAGGAGCTGGTCGAGGTACAGCCCGCGCGCGACGTACGAGTGGACGCGGTGCGAGCGCTCGTCCGCGGTGGGGTCGGCGAGCAGCCGCTCCTCGGCGCCGGCCAGCCGCGCCGGCTCGGCGTCGAGCGCCTCCTCGAACGAGAGATCCTCGCGCCCTCGGCGCACCGAGAGCTGGTAGTGCGAGTACGCCCGGTCGACCGGGTCGCGCAGGATCAGGACGAGCCGGGCGTCCGGGATGGCCGCGTGCGCCCGCGCCGGGACGGCAGGGTGGAGGAGGTAGTAGGTCGTCGCCTCGCCCGTCAGCACCGGCCCACCGACCCGTCGTGCCCGCAGGCGGCGGTGAACCCCGAGCGGAAAGAGCCGCCGGTAGAAGTCGAGGCCCAGCGCGTGGTTGCGGTCGAAGAAGTGCGTCTCCTTGTGGCTCGGGGGCAGGACCTGCGGGTGCTCGCAGAGCGCGGCGAAGAGCGAGGTCGAGCCGCAGCGCGCCGCGCTCAGCACGAGGAAGTCCGGGAGGGTCCGCGCCTTGCGGGTCGCGCCGCGCCAGCGCATATCGGCGCGCTTGCGCGGCGTCCAGACGGCGGGGGCGGTCGGCTGCACGGCGGCCGAGCATACCGGCGCGATCGCAACCCGCCCGCCGCTACGATCGCCGCGGCATGACGTTGGACCTCTCCGGCCACAAGTTCGTCTTCGTATGCGGCCTGCAGCGGAGCGGGACGACGATGCTCTACCGCTACCTCGACGAGCAGCCCGAGGTCAGCGCCCTCTCCGGCACCGCGCGCGACACGAACGAGGGGCAGCACAACCAGACCGTCTACCCGGGCGACGAGTGGCACGGGAAGGGCGGAAGGTTCGCCTTCCGCCCGGAGGCGCGCTTCACCGAGGCCTCGCCGCTCGTCACGCCGGAGAACACGCAGAAGCTCTTCGAGGAGTGGAGCCGCTTCTGGGACACCTCGAAGCCGTACCTCCTGGAGAAGTCCCCGCCGAACCTCATCCGGATGCGCTTCCTGCAGGCGCTCTTCCCCGAGTCGTGGTTCGTCGTGCTGCTGCGCCATCCGATCCCGGTCGCGCTCGCGACCCAGCGCTGGGGCGGGGACCGGACGCACCGGCTCGTCGAGCACTGGCTCCGCGCGCACGAGCTCTTCGTCGAGGACCTCCCGCATCTGCGCCGTGTGCACACCGTGCGCTACGAGGACCTCGTCGCCGACCCGGACGCGGTGCTCGGGCGGGCGTTCGCGTTCCTCGGGCTCGAGGACGCGGGCGCCGGACGCCGCGAGCGGGCCGAGGGCGTGAACGCGGACAACTTCCAGGCCGACCGGACGCTCCGAACCGGCGTGAACGACAAGTACTTCGCCGAGTGGCGGCACCGGAAGCGCGGGCTCGTGCCGCGCGCGTACTACGTGGCGATCGAGCGCCGCTACGAGCGCCGGGTGCGCGGGTTCGGCTACTCGCTCCGGCGACCGGAGGAGCTGCGCGAGCCCGAGCTGGCCCTGCCCGGCCTCACCGCCGAGCCCGCGCCGGCGCCCGTCACGGCGTGACGTCGGCGTCGTCGAGCGGCTGGCCGCCGCCGCGCCGCCGGCGCGCCGCGCGCAGCGCACCCGGGATCCGGCGCAGGTCGTCCCGCGACACCGCCCGCACGGCCACGAGCGCGACGGGGTAGAGGACGACGAGCGCCGCCCGGCCGGCGAACCCGACGACGCCCGTCTCCGGCACGACCCAGAGCGAGAGCGCAACGAACCCGGCCGTCACGACCGCGATCCGCCCGACCCGCCCCCACTCGTAGTGGACGCGGTACATCCGCCGCGCGTTCAGCCACTGGATCCCGGCGAGGAGCCCGAAACCGATCACCGTCGTGATCCCGGCGCCGACGATCCCGAACGCGGGGATGAAGACGAAGTTGAGCCCGACCGTGACGGCGCCCGCGAACCCGGCGATCACAGGCGTCATCCGCGTCCGCTTCGAGATCGTCACGCCGATGTTCACGATCAGGTAGATCCCGTAGAGCACGACGCCCGTCGCGAGGAGCGGCACGACGGGGATCGCGCCTTCTTGCGCCCCCTCCGGAAACGTGAGCGCGATGTACGGCGCCGAGGCGAGCGTCAGCGCGGTGAGGCCCCAGCCCATCATCACCGACCAGAACGTGAACACCTCGGCGAACGTCTGCTTGGCCACCTCGTCGCCCTCTTCGCCTCGCAGCGCGTGCGCGAACGGCGTCCAGGCGGCCTGGAACGCGGCGAGGAACAGCGTCATCCCGGCCGCCACCTTCGCCGCGGCGGCGTACTCCCCGAGCTCGGCCGGGCTCGCGAGCCGCTGCACCTGGAGCCGGTCGGCGAAGTTCAGCGCCCAGATGGCGAGGTTCGTCGGCATGAGCGGGATCGAGTAGCGCAGGAGCTCGCCGAGCAGCGGCCGCTCGAAGCGCCGCACGCCGACGGTGCGGCGCCGCGCCCAGATCATCACGAGGAAGATCACGCCGGTTCCGGCGAAGTTGCCGACCACGAGACCGACCGCCCCGTAGTCGAGCACGACGACGAGGACGATCGTGAGGACGACGGTCACCGCGACGTTCGCGAGCTGGAACGCGACGAAGGCCTTCGGCCGCCGCTCGATCCGGTAGACGCGGGCGAGGACGTCGTAGTTCATGACGATCCAGAGGCCCGCGACGCCCGCGACGGCGAGCGTCTCGCTCACCTGGAGGGCGTCCGCGATCTGGCCGCGCGCCAGCAGGCCCACGACCGCGGCGGCCGTCGAGGCCGCGAGGACGAACCCGTAGATCGTGTGGATGACCGGGCGCCAGTCGCCGGTCGGGCTCTCGGCGAGCGTGAAGCGCGACATCGAGTTGACGATTCCGAGCCGCAGGAAGATCGCGCCGACGACGACCGCCGAGGTGACGAGCTCGGCCTCGCCGAACGCCTCGGTGCCGGCCGCGGCGAGGTAGACCGGCACGAGGAAGACGCCCGCGAGCCGCGCGAGCGTCCCGCCGAGCCCGTAGATGACCGACTGCCCCGCGAGCTGGCTCAGCCGGCCGGGGCTGCGGCGGGGCGGAGCGGGGCTAGGGGTGTCGGACGCCACTGGCTGCGGCGAATCCTGCCGGTTCGCTCAGCGGGCGCCCGAGAGCCGGCGGTAGAGCGCCTCCAGCGCGGGCGCGGACTCGGCGACACGCTTCTGCGTGATCTCGGCATTGCGGGCGCCGTACCGGCGGCGCAGCTCGGGGTCGCGGAGAAGCTTCAGGAGCGCCTCCACAAGGGCGTCCTCGTCCTTCGGCTGGATCATCTCCGCTCCCTCGCCCGGCTGGATCCACTCGTCGATCGACGCGCACCAGCCGCCGATCATCGGCTGGCCGCTCGCCATCGCCTCGAGGAGCGAGGACGGGGTCGAGTCGGTGTCCGCGATGGACACGGTCAGGTCGGCCGAGGCGGCGAGCGGCGGCAGTTCCTCCGGCTCCACCCGGTGGAAGCGGACGAGGTCGCCGAGCGCGAGCTCCTCCACCAGCGCCTCGATCTCCGCCTTCGTCTCGCCCCCGCGCGCCGCGAGCAGGAGCCGCGCCTCGGGCACCTCGTGCCGCACGCGGTCGAACGCGCGCACGAGGACGTCGATGTTCGTCCGCGCCTGGAAGTTCCGCAGGGAGAGGACGACGAGCGCGTCCTCCGGCCAGCCGACCTCCCGGCGCAGCCGCGCGCGGTCGGCGCGCTCGGGCGAGAAGCCGTCCAGGCGCGTGTGCCAGATCGTGCGCAGCGTGCGCTCGGGGTCGGCGCCGAGCGGGATCGACGCGTCGAGGATCGCCTGCGAGTTCACGACGAGGTGGTCGGCCTCCGCGAACGCGAGCTTCGCGCGCCTTCGGCCCGGCTCCGTCTGGGCGTCGAGCAGCGCGTCGCGGCCCCACGGCGAGACGACTAGCGGGTGGAAGCCCGACTGCGCCGCCCACCACGCGTACGGAAGCAGCCCGTGCGCGTGGACGACGTCCGCCTCGTGCCGCTCCGCGAGGCGGCGGATCGCCGGGCCGAACCACCGGTTGCGCAGCCCCTTCAGGCGCATCCGCGGCTCGACCCGGAGGAGGTCGTGGACGACCACGCCCCCGAGGTCGTCGGACGCGCGCGGCATCCGGTCGGTCGCGAGATGCATCTCGTTCCCGCGGTCGTCGAGCCGGCGGGCCCAGCGGATCGTGTGGATCGAGCGCGCGTCCCCGACGGCGAGGATGCGCAGCGGACGATCGTCGCTCACGCGCTCGCGCCCGCGTGCGCCGGCCGCTCGAGCGGGACGTAGCCGAGCCGCTCCATCATCGGGCCGGCGATCCGGTCGATCGTGGCGATCTCCTCGTCGGTCAGGCGGTCGAGGCTCTTCACGTTGAAGTTCTGGAGCGGCCGTGGCTCGCCCTCGACGTTCACCATCCGTAGCGGCCGCTCGGCGACCGCCCGGTCGAACGGCCGCTCGAGCTCGAGGAACGCGCGCATCCGCTCGAGCGTCTCGTCGGGGCGCTCGGTCAGCTCCTCGTACGTGATCCGGAGAAAGTGCTCGAGCCGCTCCGAGTCGGCCAGCATGACCTCGTTCGCGGTCGCCCACTGGCGCGCCGCGTCCTCGATCGTCGCCTTCGAGCGGCGGCGCATCCCCTCGCAGACGGCGTACGGGTGCCGCGTGATCGCGAGGAAGCGCGCCGGGCGGAAGTTCTCCTGCAGCCAGCGGGTGCGCACCGCGTTCGGCGGGCTCTTCTCCACGAGCATCCCGGGGCGGCGCTCGAAGTGATACGCCCAGTCGTACTTCGCGCGCAGCGCCGGCGCGGGGTCGCTCTCCTCGGTCAGGTGGAAGAGGTCGAGCCGCTCCGTCCAGCGGCGCCCGAGCCCGAACCGGTTCGCGCTCGGGACGGCGTCGGTGAGCGCCTGGCCCTCCTTCGGGAGGACGCGCAGCCCCGGGTGCGAGGCGAGCAGCCGCGTGAGGATGGTCGTGCCGGAGTTCGAGACGCCGAGCAGGAAGAGCCAGTACCCGTCGCCGAGCGCGAGCCGGCGGTCGACCCAGCGCTCGAGCGCCTCGGGACTGCGCAGCGCCCACCGCGCCCGGTGGACGGGACGGCGCCAGAGACCCTCCACGCCGTACGGGAGGAGCCCGACCTTGATCCAGTAGAGGCGCTGGCGCAGGCGCGACGGCATCGGGCCCGATCCTAGAGGCTCCCGCCGAGCCGTTCTGTTGCTTCCGCGGCCAGCTCGCCGGCGGGCAGGCAGACCCCGCCGTGGGCCCGCACCGCCTCGATCACGCGGGCATAGAGCCGGTCCCAGCCGCGCGCCGTGCCGCGGTCGAAGCGGTCGGTGTGCCAGAGAAGCGCGAAGCCTCCGCCGCGCTCGGCCGCCCGCCGCACGAGGTCGAGCAGCCCCGGCGCGGCCGCCCGCGCGGCGAGCCCGAGATAGCGCTCCTCCGCGTACGTGACGTCCATCGCGGCGAGCGGGATCTCGACGAGGCCGAGCGGCGCTTCGCGCTCGAAGTCCCACGGGCGGAACGGGTGCGCGATTCCCGCGCGGAACCCGGGGGCATCCGCGAAGCCGAGCGACGAGTCGTAGCGGAAGCCGAGCCGGTCGAGCTCGCGCAGGTTCCGGTGCGGGTCGACGCGCAGGTAGTGGAAGCGCTGGCCGGCGACGGGGCCGGCGAGCGCCTCGAGCGCGGCGTGCTCCTCGGCGAGGACGGCCGGATCGTCCGCGGCCGTGTAGCTCGCATGCAGAGCGACCTCGGCGTCGTGGGCGAGCAGCGTCTCGACGAGGCGCGCGCGGCGGCTCTCGAACGCCTCCGGGCTCGGGCCGTCGGCGCGATGGCGGTGGCCGCCGAGGAGGAAGAACGTCGAGCGCGTCCCGAGGGAGCGCTCGAGCTCGCAGATTCGCTCGAAGCGCCAGTTCGGGTCGGTTCCGCGCGCCTTGTGGAGCGGGACGGCGGCGAGGGCGCGCGCCTCGGCGCCCGCGTCGCGCGCGCGGCCGGCGAGCACGGCGTTCTTGATCCGTGCTGCGCCGCCGCGGATCCCGACACGCGTCCAGCGCCACGGCACGTCCACGTCGTGGGTGAGCGCGACGGCGAACCGCGCGCCGCCCCAGCGCGGTGGGTCGAGACCAAGCCTCTCCCGCAGGCGCTCGAGCGGCGGGTCGAGCGGGTCGAGGCAGGAGGAGGCCGCGGCGAAGCGCCCGTGCCGGTCGCGCTCCGCGTCCCGCTCCTCCACGCGCGCGAGGTGGAAGAACGCCTCCGCGAGGTCGTCGCCCTCCGGCCGCTCGCCGCGGTCGACCTGCTCCCAGGCGCCCTCCCGGTACGGGAGGTCGTCGCCGAGGCCGAGGTCGCGCCCGCCGAGCGTGTCGAGGACCCAGCGGGCGCGGCGCTCGACCGTCTCCGGGATCATGCGGCGACCTCGCGGAGGATCTCCGCCAGCCGCTCCGCCCCCGCGCGGCGGTCGAGCCGGGCTCGATGCTGGGCGGGGAGGGGCGAGCCGTCGAGCGAGCCCTCCCGCCAGCGCCGCTCGAGGTCGGCGAGCGCCTCCGCGATCGCGTCCACGTCGTCGGGCGCCACGACCAGGCCGGCGCCGGTCTCGCGCACGAGCTCGGCCGCGTGCCCGTCGGGGGGGACGACCGCGAGGATGGGTCGCTCCGCCGCGAGGTATTCGAAGATCTTCGCCGTCAGGACTGACCGCCCGCGGCCCTCGGCCTCGGGGACGAGGAGCAGGTTCGCCTCCGAGTCGCGCTGCAGCGCGAGCGCCTCGGCGCGCGGGACGAAGTCCACAACTTCGACCCGGTCGCCAAGGCCATGCTCTGCCACCCAGGCGCGATGCCGCGGCGGCAGCCCCCCGACGAAGCGCGCGACGACGTCGCCCTCCGTCCGGGCGAGGGCCTCGAGGAACGCCCGCGGGCTCCGCCGTCCGAAGAAGCTGCCGGTGTGCGTGACCCGGAAGCGCTCGCCGCGCCGGTACTCGAGCCCGTCGAAGTCGTCGAAGTCGCAGCCGTTCTCGACCACGTGGACGGTCAGACCCGGCGCGAGGCGCTCCATCCCCTCGGCGACGCCGGCCGAGGCGGCGACCACCGCGTCCGCGCGCCGGGCGACGAGCCGGGCGAGCGCCGGCTCGCCGCGGATCTCCCGTCGCCGGTGCGCGTGGCCCACGATCCCGTCGCGGAGATCCGCCACCCAGCGCGCCCGCCCCCGCGCCCGCACGGCCACGCCGATCAGATGCACGGATCCGGGCGGCGAGGTGGTCAGCACGACATCGATCCCCTCCCGCCGCACGATCCGGAGCGCCGCGGGAATCGCGGTCACGTTCCAGAGCACGCTCGCGTCCGGGACGAGCAGCCCGCGCGCCGTGATCGTCGCGCGCCGGCGCAGCCGGTCGAGGCCGCGGCGGCCGTAGAGCTCCTGCGCCGGGATCCGCGCGCGCGGCCCGAGGTTCCGCGCCCGGTGCACGGTCACCCCCTCCGGCACGCGCAGCGACGCGTCGCGGTGCACCCACTTCGGGTCGTCCGGCGCGAGGACGTGCACGTCGAAGCCGAGCGCCGAGAGGTGCGCCGCGAGCTTGAGCGGCCGCTGCACGCCCGGCCCGCCCGCAGGCGGGAAGTAGAGCGAGACGATCAGAATCCGCACGGGCGCCTAGGCGACGACGCGGTACACCTCGAACACCTCCGCGTACTCCCGCCCGATGTTGATCCCGTGCGTGCGGGCGCGCGTCCAGATGTGCTCCGGGTTCGCGTAGTTGCGGTGCTGCTGCGACGCATAGCAGGCGAGCGCCTCGACCTTCCGCTCGATGTGCGGCTTCTCGAGCGAGACGTACGCCTGGTACGAGAAGTCGAGGTTGTTCCAGGGGATCTCGTAGCCGAGCACCGTGGTCCGCTTGAACGCGCGCAGGCCCTCGGCGGCGATCACCTGGTGGTCCTGGTGGATGTCGCGGACGCTCGGCATGAACACGGCGTCCGGACGCCACTCCTCCCAGATCCCGATCAGGAGCTCGAGGATCTCCTGCCGGTGAACCGGAAAGGTGCGCACCTCGAAGTCGTGCACCTCGAGGCCCTCCGGTGGAATGCCGATCGCCGCGGTCGCCTCGCGCACCTCGCGGGCGAGCGTGTCGGGCGGGAAGCCCTCGGGGAGCGACTTCGTGGCGACCGAGAACGCGACGTAGCGGACCTCCACGCCGCCCTCGAGCATCCGCGCGATCGTGCCGCCGCAGCCGAACTCGCCGTCGTCGGTGTGCGGGGCGAGCACGAGCACGCGGCTCCAGCCCTCGATCACGCAGGATCCTCGCTCATCCGCGGCATTCTGACGATCTGCGTGCGTCGGTCAGGAGGGAGGCGCCGACGCGAGGGCGGTGACGAGCGCCTCGGCGAGCTCCGGGCCGAGCTCTTCGTCGAGCCGCTCGCGGGCGCTCGGACGCTCCTCCGGCTCGCCCGCGGGCTCGTCGAGGAGGGCGAGGTGCGACAGGAGGAGATCCGAACCCTTCATCGTTAGGGACAGTATCGCCGCCTCGCCCGACATCGTCTCGCCGCGCCCGACCGCGGCCGCACGGGCGGAGCCGACCCGCTACCGGGACGGCTTCCGCGCGATCGCGCCCATCCTCCCGATGGCGTTCGCCTTCGGGCTCTCGTTCGGCGTCCTTGCGAAAGCGTCCGGGATGGGGACCCTCGCGCCCGTGCTCATGTCGATGACGACCTTCGCGGGCTCGGCGCAGTTCGCCGCCGCGTCGGTGATCGGGACGGGCGGGGGGGCGCTCGCGGCGATCGGAGCGGCGTCGCTCCTGAACACGCGCTATGCGCCCATCTCGCTCACGGTGGCGCCCTCGATGGGCGGCTCGCCGCTCTCGCGGCTCCTCCAGTCGCAGCTGATCGTGGACGAGTCCTGGGCGGTCGCCCAGACGGGCGGCGGACGGGTCGACCGGCGGATCCTCGTCGGCGCCGGAGCGCTCCTCTGGGTCTTCTGGGTCGGTGGGACGACGGTCGGCGTGCTCGGCGCCGGGTTCATCGGCGACCCGGCCCGCTACGGGCTCGACGCGGCGTTCCCGGCGCTCTTCCTCGCCCTGCTCGTCTCGCAGCTCGACAGCCGGCGGGCCGTGTTGGCGGCGGTGCTCGGCGCGGCGATCGCCCTTGCGCTCGTGCCGTTCTCGGCGGCAGGCGTGCCCATCATCGTCGCGTCGCTCGCGTGCCTCGTGGGGTTGTGGAGGCGATGAGCGAGGTCTGGCTCGTCGTGCTCGCGGTCGGCGCGGTGACCGTTGCGCTGAAGGCGGCCGGGCCGGTGCTGCTCGGCGGCCGCGAGCTCCCGCCGCCCGTGCTGCGCGTCGTCGTGCTGCTCGCGCCCGCGCTCCTCGCCGCCCTGGTCGCCGTCGGGCTCTTCGCCCTCGAGCGCGAACTGGTGCTGGACGAACGCGTGGCGGGGCTCGCAGCCGCCGTGCTGGCGCTGGTCCTGCGCGCGCCGATCCTCGTCGTCGTGATCGCCGCGGCGGTCGCGACCGCGCTCGCCCGCGCGGTCTTCTGATGGACGTGCGCGTCGCGCTCGCGTGAGTACGGCGCGGGAAGAGCTATCAGGCGGGACGGAACGAGCGCGCCGCGGTGGCCGCGAGAACGAACGCCGCCGCGACGAGAACGATCGCGCCGCCGGCTGCGAGATTTCCGTAGTACGACGCCGTCAGCCCGATCCACACGGACGCCAGCCCGAACGCGAGCGAGAGCCCGAACGAGCCGCGCATGCTCCGCGCGAGGCGGCTCGCGGCGATCACCGGGAGCACCATGAGCGCCGCAACCAGCAGGATCCCGACGATCCGCATCGAGACTGCGACCGTCAGCCCGACGAGCGCGGCGACCGTCACGTTCAACGCCGCGACCGGAACCCCGGCCACGTGGGCGCCCTCCTCGTCGAGCACGACCCCGGCGAGCGCGCGGTAGAGGAGCCCGATCGTCGCGAGGCCGACGGCGCCGAGCGCGGCCACGAGCACGAGGTCGCCCGCCGTCACGGTCAGGATCGCGCCGAAGAGGAAGGCGAAGAGCCCGGCGTCGAAGCGCCCCGCGGCCGAGACGAGCACGACGCCCGCCGCAAGACCCGTGTAGAAGAGAAGCGCGAGCGCCTGGTCGCCGGCCGTCCCGCGACGGGCGCGCAGCCACTCGACCGCGACCGCCCCGCCGACCGCCGCGACGAGCGCGGTCAGCACCGGCGAGATCCCGACGAGGTAGCCGAACGCGACGCCGGCGAACGCCGTGTGGCCGATCCCGTCCCCGATCAGGCTCATCCGCCGCTGGACGACGAAGAAGCCGACCGCCGGCGCGAGGAGCCCGACGACCGAGCCGGCCGCGAAGGCCATCCGCATGAAGTCGAGCTCAAGCATGGCCGTGCGACGGGTCGTGCCAGGCGCCGGGGAGGTCGCCGGGCGGGCCGTCGAAGACGATCCCGCCGCGGACGAGCACGAGCCGCTTGACGACCTCCTCGACCGCCCCGAACTCGTGCGAGACGTAGAGGACGGTCACGTGCCGGTCGTGGTGGAGTCTCTCGAGGAGCCGTGCGAGCGCCTCCTGCGCGCCCGGGTCGACGCCGGCGGTGGGCTCGTCGAGGACGAGGAGGGACGGCTCGCCCGCGAGCGCCTTCGCGATGAAGGCCCGCTGCTGCTGGCCCCCCGAGAGCGTGGCCAGCGGTGCGTCGGCCTGTGCCTCGAGCCCCACGTCGGCGATCGCCTGCGCGACGATCGCCTTCTCGCGGGCGCGGAGCGGGCCGAGGAGGCCGCCCGCGGCGAGCCGGCCGGCGCTCACGACCTCCCGCACGGTCGCCGGCGCGTCCGTCCCGAGCCGGCTCCGCTGCGCGAGGTACCCGAGCGTCGCGCGGCGCGAGAACCGGTGCGCCGGCTCGCCGAAGAGGAGCGCTGTGCCGGCGGTCGGCCGGGCGAGGCCGAGCAGGATCCGGAGGAGCGTCGTCTTCCCGCCGCCGTTCGGGCCGGCGATCGCGACGAACTCGCCCTCCTCCACCGTCAGGCAGGCATCCTGGAGGACGAGCGGGCCACCGTCGTACGCGTACTCGACGCCGTGCAGCTCGACCGCCGGTGTCATGCGCAGTCGAGCGCGGCCCGAAGCGCCTCGAGGTTCGCGAGCATGACGGAGAAGTAGTCCTCGCCCGCCTCCTCCTGTTCCTCCGTGAGGCCCTCGACCGGGTCGAGCACGGCGACCTCGGCGCCGCTCTCGCGGGCGATCGTCTCGGCCTCCTCGGAAGAGGCGAGCGGCTCGACGAAGATCGTCGTGATCCCGCGCTCGCGGACGAGTCCCGCGATCCGCTCGAGGTCGCGCGGCGTCGCCTCCGCGTCGGGGACGCGCGCGAGCGGGATCTCCTCCAGCCCGTACGCCTCGGCGAGGAACCCGTACGCCGCATGGCTGACGACGATCTCGCGCCGCTCGCAGCGCTCGAGGCCGAGCTCGTAGATCCCGTCCAGCTCGTCGAGCCGGTGCAGCGTGAGCCGCGCGGAGCGCTCGTCGCCGGTCAGCTCGACCGCGACCCGCCTGACGACGTCGCCGTAGCGGCCGGGGTCGAGCCAGACGTGGACGTCCTCGCCCTCGACGATGCCCAGCTCGTCGAGGAGGTCGAGGGCCGTTCCTTCCGCGCCGGCGGCGGCGTCCTCGATCGCCGGCTGGAAGCCGCCGCCGAGGTAGAGGACGACGTCGGCGGAGCGAATGGTGGCGACGTCGCGGGGCGCGAGCTCGAGGTCGTGCGGCTCGACGCCGGGCGGCGTGACGTTGTGGACGTCCGCTTCGGGCGCGGTCCGCGCGGCAGCGAACGCGAGCGGATAGAACGATGCGGCGACCTCCAGGCGCTCGTCGTCGCCCGCCCCCGCGTCGTCGCCGCCACAGGCCGTCGTGGCCAGCGCGACCGATGAGAGCAAGATGAGAATGATTCTCACTTCGTGGTACCCTAGCGGCGAGATGACGTCGGGCGCAAGCACGCTCCTTGCCGCGGCCGGCCTGCGGCCGACGCCGCAGCGGGTTGCGATCGCCGGCGAGCTCGTCCGAGAGCCGAACGACGTGACGGCGCAGGAGCTGCACGACCGTCTGCGTGCCCGCGGAGCGGCGCCCGGGCTCGCCACGGTGTACCGGACGCTGACGAGGCTCGCCGAGGCCGGCGTCGTCGACGCGCTTACGCACCACGCCGGCGAGCTCTGCTACCGGGTGTGCGGGAACGACCACCATCACCACTTCGTCTGCTCGAGCTGCCACCGCGTGGTCGAGCTCGGCGACTGCCGGCTCGACCCGTGGCTCGACGACCTCGCCGGCCGCCACGGCTTCACCGTGACGGGCCATCGCGTCGAGCTCGAGGGCGTGTGCGCCGCGTGCCGCTAGCAGTCCGCCTGTGGACGGTCCGTGACGCTTTCGTTTCGGGGTCTGACCCCGTCACGAAACTGTGACGTCGCCGCAAACGCGCTCGGCGAGCGGGCCGGCGCCCGGCGGCGCCCGCCGTTACGGGGTCAGACCCCGAAACAGAACGGTGACAGCCCGTCCACAGGACACGTCGGCCGGGGGCCGTGCTCAGCCCGCCGCGAGCTCGACGGCCGCCCGCGCGCTTCGCTCGCCGACGGTCACGCGCAGGACGTAACGGCCGGCCCGCAGGCCGCGCGGCACGCGCACCTCGACGGCGCCCGGCATGACGCTCCCACCGAAGCCCTCGCCCGCACCGACTGGGCGCACCGAGTACTCGACGACGCGCGCGTCCGCGTCCGTCCGGAACGCAAGCGTCCCGCCGATGCGCGCTCGTGCCTGCACGTCGAGCAGCTCGACGTACCGCACGCGGACGGTCACGACCCGGGTCGGCTCCGACCGGTTGCCCGCCGCGTCCACGACGACGAGTCGCGTCGCGTACATGCCGGGCTCCGCGGAGCCGCCGTCCAGCCGCCCGCGCCAGCGGACCTGCCCGGGCCCGGCCGGGACGCGCCGGCCGCGCGCGAGAACCTCTTCGTCGAGCTCGACGAGCGGGTACGCGGCCTCGGTCGCCCGGTACCGGTACAGCACCCGGTCGCCCCGGCCGTCCTCATCGGGCGAGAAGACGAGCGGCGAGACATCGACGAGCTGCACGCGCGGCGGCCGCGCGTCGACGCGCACAGGCGTGGGCACCGTGATCGTCCGGTCGAGATTCGTGAGCTCGAGCCGCAGCCGGTAGCGGCTGCTCCGCACGACGTCGCCCGCGTCGTCGCGGCCGGCCCACTCGAAGGCGACCCGCCCGCGCTCCCGCCGGAGCCCGGTCGCGAGCGTCGCCACGTGCTCCCCTGACCCGTCCACGATCGTCGCGTTCACGACCGCGCGCTCGCGGAGCATGACGGAGAGCCGGGCGACAGCCGTCTCGCACTCACATTCCGGGCCGATCAGGCGCGTGAGGCGCGGCCCCGCGACCGGCGACCGCTCGAGCTTCAGCCGCTCGGCGATCGCGAAGGATGCCGCGGTGGCGACGAGGAGGGCGACGACGATCGCCGCCACGGCGGCCGGGCGCGTCCCGGGCGCCTCGAGCCGGGCGGCGAGCCCGCGCAGCCGGTCGCGCACGGCCGGCTACCCGGTGCCGGCGCCGGCCGCGGCGCCCCGGCCCGCGAGCGCCCCGCGAACGCAGGCGACGACCTGCTCCTGCTCGTCCGCCGAGATACCGGCCCAGAGAGGAAGCGCGACGTTCTCCGCCGCCGCGCGCTCGGTCTCCGGCAGCGAGCCCGGCCCGTAGCCGAGCGACGCGAGCGCCGGCTGGAGGTGGAGCGGCCGCGTGTAATAGGCCGCCGAGCCGATCCCGGCCTCGCGAAGCGCGGCGAGCACCCGCTGCTGCTCCGGCGTCCGCACGACGTACATGTGGAAGACGTGGCCCGGCTCGTCGGCGGGGCGCTCGACGAGCTCGCCGAGCCCGAGCTCCTCGTACCGGGCCACCGCGTCGCGCCGCGCGGCGTTCCAGCCGTCGAGCTCCGGGAGAAAGAGCCTGAGCGCGGCCGCCTGCAGCTCGTCGAGCCGCGAGTTGTAGCCCACGAGCTCGAACGTCTGCTTGTCGCGCGATCCGTGGAAGCGCAGCATCCGGATGCGGTCGGCAAGCGCCGCGTGGCTCGTCGCCACGAGCCCGCCGTCGCCTAGCGCGAAGAGGTTCTTCGTGGGAAAGAAGCTGAAGGTGGCGGCGATGCCGATCGACCCCGCGCGCCGCTCGCCCACGCGCGCGCCGAAGGCCTGCGCGGCGTCCTCGATCAACGGGATCCCGTCGGGAAGCCGGTCGAGGCGCGCCGGGCGCCCGAAGAGATGGACGGCGAGGATCGCCTTCGTCCGGGACGTGACCTTCGCGGCCACGTCCTCCGGGTCGAGGTTGAGCGTGGCCGGGTCGATGTCGCAGAAGACGGGGGTCGCGCCCGCGTGCACGACCGGCTCCACCGTGGCGTAGAACGTGAAGGCGGGGCAGATCACCTCGTCGCCGGCGCCGATCCCGAGCGCGTCGAGGACGAGCGTTATCGCGTCCGTCCCGTTCGCCACTCCGATCGCGTCGCCCGTGCCGAGGAACGCGGCGGCCTCACGCTCGAACGCGTCGACGTTCGGCCCGAGGATGAACCGGCCGGAGTCCACCACCTCGGCGAACGCCTCGAGCACCCGGGCGCGAAGCGGCGCGAACTGCGCACGCACGTCGACGAGCGGGATCGCCACGAGCCGAGTCTACGCCGAGCGTTCCACGGCCCGCCGCCGGATCCGGCGGCGCCGGTGGTGCCAGAAGAACCCGACGGCGGCGAGCACGATGAGCGCGATGATCACGTAGTCGGCGTAGTGCCACGCCTCGTGGAACCGCTCCCAGCTCGCGCCGACGGCGACCCCGACCGCGGCCAGCCCGAAGTACCACGGCACCGTCCCGATCGCCGTCAGGAGGGTGTACCGACCCAACGGCATCTCGGCGATCCCGGCCGGGATGGAGATGAACGAGCGGATCACCGGCAGGCAGCGGGAGACGAGCACGGCCCAGTTGCCCCAGCGGTCGAACCACTTCTCCGCCGAGTCAAGCTTCGCCGGCGTGATGTGGAGCCAGCGCCCGTGTTTCTCGAGGTACGGCCGTCCGCCGTAGAGCCCGATCGCCCAGCCCCCGATCGACCCGAGGATGTACCCGACGGTGCCGGCGAGCGCTACCCAGAGGAATGCCGACCAGGTCGACTCGATCGGCGTCCCGAAGAGCGAGAGGCGCTCGTCGGAGAACGCGCCGGCCGCGAGCGCGCCCCCGTAGACCATCACGAGCTCGCTCGCCGCCGGAAGCACGGCGTCGATCGCGGACAGCACGAAGACGGCGTACAGCCCGTAGTCCGCGATCCATGAGGTGACCAGCTCGGTGATCTCACCCACGACGGGCGAGTCTAGTCAGGACCCGCCCGAGGCCGGTCAGTTGGGGACGACGCCGAGCTCGACGCGCGTGCGGTTCCCGGTCGAGTCGTACGCGACGAGGCGGGCGTTCCAGTTCCCGCGGGGGATCGCGAGGCGGGCGCGGCCGGTGAAGCCCCGGCGGCCGAGCTCGAGGAACCGGACGCGACCCGCCCGCTCGAGCCGCACGCGGAGGACAAGCCACGGCGTCTCGGCGTCGGTCGCCGACCAGGTGAGCCTCCGCCCCGAGACCTTCGCGCTCACCTGCGGGGGCGTGCGGTCGACCGCGATCTCGATCGGCTGGATGCGGCGCTGCCCGCGGTTTCCCGCGAGATCGGTTGCGATCACGAGCGGCCGGTAGGTGCCCGGCTTCATTTGTCCCGGCCGCCAGAAGATCGAGTGCCAGCCACGCCCACGCTGGCCGAGCCGGAAGGTCTGGCCGCCGGCCCGGACGTTGACGCGCGAGATCTTCGAGACCCAGAAGCGGACCGTGGTCGAGTCGCGCCACCCGTCCGCGGGCCACGGGTAGAGGGTCGGCCCGGACGCGCCGCCCTTGAACACGGGCGGCTCACGGCTGTAGCGGTCGAAGCGCGCGTGGGCGTTCCACCAGAACTCGCGGTCAGTCCGCCGGCCCAGGAAGCGCGCGAGGTTGACGTGGTAGAGGTGGTAGTTGAGTGGTGCCTCGCTGCCGGGGAGGTAGTGCGTCCAGTGCCCGGTGTCGAAGCGGTGGAGCTGGGCGCGCGCGCTCGCCTCGAGCCGGTCGGCGAACGCGAGGGCGCGCTCCCGGTTCAGGATCGTCCCGTAGTCCATGAGCGAGACGGCCACCTGGAGCTGCGCGTTCAGGACCATCATCGAGCTGAAGCTGTAGTGCCGAACCCAGGGTCCGCCGGCGGTGGACATGATGAGGCGGGTTCCCGGGAGCGAGAGCCAGGCCCGGTTCGCAGCCTGGAAGTAGACCGGCTTCGTCAGGCGCCGAGCGGTTCGCGCCAGGGCCTGGGCACCGACGGCCTGCGCCATCGCCGCGGTCCAGGGCGGCGAGCCGCCGCCGTACGGGAAGTAGTACTCCCAGACGCGACCGTGCCTGCGCGGGACGGCGCGGATCTGCAGGGCGCGGGCGAGCCGGAGCGCCTTCCTCCGCTGCTCCCGGTAGAGGAACATGTTCAGCTTGGCCACGTTGGCGAGCGGGTGGAACTGGAGCCCGTAGCCCCAGCCGGCCCGGTACACGACGCCGTCCGTGCCGAGAACGTCCGTCCCGGACGGCGGCAGGCCTCGGCGGGACAGGTAGAGCCGGTTCTGGTTCAGCATCCCGAAGAGCGCGATCGCCCGTGCGCGGTTGTAGCGCGGCGCCTGCAGACGGACGAGCCAGAGGACGCGGGCGAGCGTCTGGGCGCGGGACGACGGCAAGCGGCCGATCGCCGTGCGCGCCTTTCCGAGCGTGCGGCGGTGCGAGCGGACCTGCTGCGCGTTCAGCCGGCCGGCGTTCAGCGCCTTCGTGAGCCCGGCGCGAATCGCGCGCGCGTCGCCCGCCGGCGATGCCTCGGCGGACGGCGCGAGGAACGCCGCCGCTGCCCCAAGGAGCACCCCCGACGCGGCCAGTAATGCGATTCGGCGAGCCACGGCTCCGGCTGAGGTAAGCACACCGCTGCCCGAAAGGGAAGCGCCGGAGTCGTCGGCTTTACTAGTTCCAGACGCGGACGTCGCGGTACAGCGTGTCCCGCTGGACCGGCGTCTTGCCGAGCGCCTTGATCGCGCGGACGAAGTCGTCCGTCGTCGCCCGATACGTCGTGCCCGCGGCCGAGACGACGTTCTCCTCGATCATGATCGAGCCGAGGTCGTCGGCCCCGAAGCCGAGCGCGACCTGTCCGACCTTCATCCCCTGCGTGACCCAGCTCGACTGGATGTGGTCGACGTTGTCGAGGTAGATCCGGCTGACCGCCTGCGTGAGCAGGTAGTCGAACGAGGTCGGCATCGTCTCGGGCGGGACGCTCGCCGCCAGGCGGTTCCCGTCCGACTGGAACGTCCAGGAGATGAACGCGCGAAAGCCGCGCTGCTCGTCCTGGAGCGCGCGGATCCGGCGCATGTGCTCGACGCGCTCCTCGAGGGTCTCGACGTGGCCGTACATCATCGTCGCCGTCGTCGAGATGCCCAGCCGGTGCGCGGAGCGCA
>Ga0299913_10000858_pt1 | contig 20807 bp, 16 predicted proteins | sample RVTome_9_FD_201360 | JGI IMG/M metagenome (GOLD analysis project Ga0299913, IMG submission 201360) | Soil microbial communities from uranium-contaminated site in the Upper Colorado River Basin, Wyoming, United States - RVT155D38 (version 2) ... | reverse complement strand
CGGTCGGCCGAGAAGTCCTCCGGGAGGAGCAGCCGCCCCGCCGCGGCACGGGCGCCCGTCGCGGCGAAGAACTCCTCGCTGACCAGCCAGGCCGAGTGCGACTGCGGCCGCCCGTCCTCGCCGACGAGGTCGACGCCGTGGCCCATGACCAGGCCGAGCGCCGCGAAGGACCGGTTCCGCTCGTGCCAGTCGACCCAGTTGCCCGGCGAGACCGCGAGACGCCCCGGCGACGTCACGTCGATCTCCCACAGCGCGACGATCCGCTCGGCGCCGGCGTAGGGGAGCGGCGGCAGCACGACCTGCCGGAAGGCGGCGAACAGCGCCGTCGAGGCGCCGATCGCGAGCCCCAGCGTGCCGACGACGAGCAGGGTGAAGCGCGGGGCGCGGCGGAGGACGCGGACGGCGACCCGCACCTCGCGCGCCAGGTCCTCGAGCCGGCCGAGCGACCAGGCGTCGCGCGCCGCTTCCATCGTCTGCTCGACCCCGCCGAGCCGGATCCGCGCCTGCCGCCCGGCCTCCTCGGGGTCGAGGCCGCGGCGGACGTTCGCCTCGGTCTCCATCGCCAGGTGGAAGGCGAGCTCCTCGGCGAGCTCCTCGTCCGCCCGGGGCCGCCGAGGCACGCCCCGGAGCTTCGACCACCACGACCGTAGCGCACCGTTCATGCCCCCTCCTCAGCCCCCCGCGAGGATCGCCTCGACCGCGCCCGAGAAGCGGCGCCAGCCGACCTCCTCGCGCTCGAGCTGCCGGCGGCCGGCCGGGGTGAGCCGGTAGAAGCGCGCCCGCCGCTGGTTGTCCGACACGCCCCAGCTCGAGTCGATCCAGCCGCGCTGCTCGAGCCGGCGCAGCGCCGGGTAGAGCGAGCCCTGGTTGAGGGTCAGCACGTCCGAGGAGCCGCGGGCGATCGACTGGGCGATCCCCCACCCGTGGTCGGTCCCCCGCGACAGGGTCTTGAGGATCAGCAGGTCCAGCGTCCCCTGCAGCACGTCGGTCTGGCCCATCGGTCTCGAACTCCCTTAGCTCGAACTCCCCTAGACGTTCTACAGCAAGGATACACGGCTTCCCCTAGAGTGTCAACAGGAAGGAACCGGACGGGCCTCGGTGCCGGGCGGGCGCCCGGCCGCTCAGAAGCTGTAGACCTTGCCCTGCTCGACGAACTCGAGGTCCGGGTTGGCCAGGGCGCGGACCTCTTCGTGGATCTTCGCGATGCTCGGCGGCTTGAGGTGGTGGAGCAGCACCGGCACCTTCTTGTCGAGCTTGTCGAGCTCGCGGGCGAGGGTGCGCGGGGTGAGGTGGAGCGAGACGTCGGCCACCTGCTGCATCGCGTCGTCGAAGCTCGTGTCGAGCATCACCGCCGCGAGGTTCGGGGTGCGGTTGGCGATCTCCCACAGCCGCAGGGTCGGCCCGGTGTCGCTCGACCACAGCACCGCCCGGCCGCCGCGCTCGATCAGGAACCCGAAGGTGGGCACCGTGTGGTTGACCTCGAAGGGGGTGAAGCTCACGCCGTCGAGGGTGAACGGCACCTCGGGCTCGAGCTCGTGGAAGCGCAGCGCCGGCAGCAGGTGGTTCGGCAGCCGGGTGAAGTCGGGCCAGGTCGCGTTGTTGAACAGGTACTTGCGGATCGCGTAGATCGTCGCCTGCGACGCGTAGATGTCGACCGCGCCCTCGGCCCGCCCGTAGACGTTCTCGATGAAGAACGGCAGCGACGCCGTGTGGTCCATGTGGGAGTGGGTCAGCACGATCGACCGCACCCCGACCTGGCGCTCGACGGACAGCGCCTGCGAGAGCGATCCGGCGTCGAGCGCGGTCGTGCCGTCGACGAGGACACAGGTCAGGCGGCAGTCGCGGCTCTCGCCCCCGTACCCCCCCAGGATCTCCAGCTCCATGACCTGCGCCGGAGCATAGCAGCGCGCCAGGCCGGCCGCCGTCTCGCCGGCCGGGCCGAGGAGGCGGCCCCACGCCGCCGCCTCAGAACCTGGTGCCGATCCAGAACGACGACCCGTACCCCTCGATGGACTCCTCGAGGTTGGTCAGCTTGGCGAAGTCCCAGTTGAGGTCGAGGCCGGCGAAGCGGACGGTGATCCCGTAGCCGTACGAGGCGATCGGGGTGGCGAGCCGGTCCTCCCCCTGGACGAAGAACTGGAAGTCGTGGAACTGGTCGTACCAGGCGGCGCCGATGTCGAAGAAGGCGACGCCGCGGATGCCCTGGAAGCCGAGCAGCGGGGTCGCCAGCACGTCGATCAGCGGGAAGCGGAACTCCACGTTGGCGAAGAACCCGCGGTCGCCGACCAGGTCGCGGAAGCTTACGCCGCGGACCGTGTCGAAGCCGCCGAAGAAGGTCGGGTTGTTCCGGTTGCCCTCGGAAGCGGCGCCGAAGACGCGGAAGGCGAAGTTCGAGCGCCGGGTCACCGGCAGGTACTGGCGGAAGTCGACGTCGATCGACTGCGACAGCGCGCCGCCGTCGTCGAGGTCGGGTGCGTAGTTGAGGTCGATCCGCCACCGCCGGCCGCTGATCGGGCCGTGGCCGGCGAAGATCGTCGAGTCGCCGACCAGGGCGCCGGTGAGCTGCGGGAAGTCGTCCTGGAAGCTGATGAAGTCGAGCTCGAACCCGGTCTCGGGGTCGGGGATCGGGAGGCCCTGCTCGTCCAGCCTGAGGACCGGGAAGCTGAACTCGCGGAAAACGTATCCCGCGCCGACCTCCGCCCGCTGGTAGAACGACAGCGGGAAGATCAGCGAGCCCATGAGCCCGGTGACCTGGTACCTCTCTTGGATCCGGTCGACGTCGCGGCGCAGGCTCTCCCGGCCGACGGTGTAGAACGTCCGGTCGTCGAAGAGATGCACCTGCCACTGGAGCCGGTCCGAGAGGTCCAGGTAGACGACGTCGAAGTTCGAGAAGCTGTCGATCGAGGCGAACGAGGCGAGCACCCGGCGGTCGCCGAGGTAGTCGGAGAAGCTGAAGACGACCCGGCCGATCAGGGTCTGGTCGTCGTCGACGCCGATGAACGAGTCGGCCCCTTCGAGGAACAGCTTGAAGCCGCCGTAGCGCTCCTTGTTCGCGTCGTCGATCGCCACCTGGATGTCCGGCTCGAAGCTCGGCAGGTCGCGGGCCAGGGCCGGCTCGGCGTCGAGCGGCACCGTCTCCGGCTCGGTCCCCTCGACCGGCTCGTCGACGTCGGTCAGGTAGAGGTCGAACCGGCCGTCCCAGTAACCGGTGTAGACCAGCCGCTCCTTGCCGTCGGCGAGCGGCAGCACGGTCGGCTGGAAGCAGCCGGTCACCGCGTTGGTGTACTGGTGGACTTCGCCGGTCTCGAGGTCGAGCCCGTAGACGTTGTCCGAGCCCTTGCGGTCGGAGGTGAAGTAGAGGCGCCCTCCGGTCGGCGAGTAGACGGCGTCCTTCTCGTTGGAGTCGCCGAAGGTGGTCTGGATCCGCAGGCGCGGGTTGTCGAGCTCGATCCGGAACAGCTTCGAGAAGCCGTCGCCCACGACCGACGAGACGACCAGCGTGCGGCCGTCCGGCGAGAAGGTCGGCGAGGCGTCGTAGGTGCCGTCGTCGGTGACGTTCTCGAGCTCGCCGGTGTCGAGATCGTAGACGAAGACGTCGAAGCGGCCGGCACGGTTGCCCTGAAAGGCGATCCGCCGGCCGTCGGGGTGCCAGGCCGGGGAGAGCTGCTGGTCGACGTCGGGGAAGTCGATCACCCGGTCGATGCCGCCCCGGAGAACGTTGATCAGCACGAGGCTCCGGCCCCGCTCGCGCTTGGCGAACACGGCGATCTGGTTGCCGTCGGGCGAGAAGGCGAGGTCGCGCCCCTGCTGGAAGCCGATGGTCAGGAACTGCCCGACGAAGTACTGGATCTCGTTCTCGAAGCCGCGGGTCAGGTTGCGGATGTGCCGGCGCTTCTCGGCGTCCCACAGCGAGACGTCGAGCTGGCCGCGCTCGCTCGAGAACGAGGCGACGAGGTCGCCCGAGGGCGACGCGGTGGGCGACATCTCCTGGCTCGGCAGCCCCCTCTCCACCCGGAAGGGGCGCCCGAAGTCGCCGGGCTCGCCGGTGCGCACGAGCTCGCCCAGGTACTTCTTGCGCAGCCAGCGGCGGAACTCGGCGTCGAAGTCCTCGGGCTCGACGTTGAGCGCCTTCTCGATCGCGCGGTCGATCCGGTTGCCCAACGTGTTGCGGACCTCGAAGACGAAGTCGCGGAACCCCTCCTCGCCGTACGTCTCCTCGATGTAGTCGAAGGCGGCGTGGCCGATCCGGTAGGCGAAGAAGCCGCCGAAGTTCTGCTCGCTCAGCCGCGGGATGTTGTCGTTGACCACCGCGTCGACGAGCACCATCCGGTCGGTCGTCGTCTCGTCCTTCGCCATGTAGCTCGCCATCCCCTCCATCACCCAGGTCGGCGGCTGCACCGCGATCGCCTTGCCGAGGTTCCCCTGGAAGAGGATGTGGTACTGGAAGATGTGGGTCAGCTCGTGGAGGATCAGCCCCATGAGCTCGGGGTCGGGCAGGTCGACCGGCAGCACCATCCGGAAGCGCGCCTGGGTGGCGAAGGCGCCGACACCCTCGGGGATGAAGTTGAGGATGATGTTGTTCTGCTCGAACGCCGCGTGGGTGGCGTAGAAGATCAGCGGCGTCGGCTCCTGGAGCTGGAACTGGAACTCGCGGGAGAGCCGGTCGTAGGCCGACTCGGCGAACGAGACGACCTTCTCGAGCAGGTGCTCCTCCTCGGTGTAGTAGTAGACGTCGAAGTGGGTCGAGTGGTAGATCCGCCAGTCGAACTCGCGGTACTGGACCTTGTTCTTGCCGAAGCCGCGGCCGTAGTACTGGGGCAGCGGCGCGTAGAGCTGCGCGTCGGCGGGCGGTGCCCAGCCGGCGAAGAGTGCGAGAGCGATCGCCGCCGCGAGCGCGAGCGGCAGGGTTCGTGTGCGGCTCACGGGCAGCCTCCTAGGGGTTGAACAGGACCCGGGTCGCCTCCACCTCTTTCTGGGCGAAGACGCCGATGATCCTGTCCTCGAGAGACGTGAGGGTCTCGAACATGCCCCGCAGCGGGTCGGCGCGGTCGCCCTCGAACCTCTGGAAGTCCTTGAAGTTGTCGGTGTAGAGGAGCTCGCCCGTCTTGCCGTCGTAGACCTGGAGCAGGATGTCGAAGTGGAACCCCGTCTGCTCGACGAGGACCTGCCGGTAGTAGCGCCGCCCGTCGTAGGGCGAGATGTACTCCTCGGCGCGATAGCCGGTGCGGTCCTGGATGTCGAAGTCGAGCCCGCCGGTGAGGATGAGGTCGGCCTGGGTGCGCTCCCCCATCGCGCGCCAGAAGTCCCGTTCGCGGGCGAGCTGGGAGAGGTCGTAGGTCGGGTAGTCGACCCGCGGCGACTCGATGACGTCGAGGTCGGTCTCGCGCCGCAGCACCCGGGTCAGGTAGCGGTCGAACTCCGCCTGGACGTCGATGTTGCGCCCGCGCAGCCGGTCCTCCCCCTCCTGGCTGACGACGAGGAACGGGGCGACCGCGACCGTGTCGCGGTCTCCGATGTCGAGCCGGGCCTTCTGGGGCAGCATGAGGCGCACCTCGACCGAGGCCGCCGCGGGCACGGCGAGCGCCGCGAGGAGCGCGAGGGCGACGGCGGCGGCGAGCACGCCCGCGCGGGCGCGTGGGCGGGCCGCGGCGTGCCGCCGGGACGCGGCGGCGGATGCGGAACGGGGGTGGGGCTGTCTGCGCATGGGTCTCGGTGCCTTTCGTCTCCGGTGCCCCCGTCATCTCCTCCGGGCGGACCGCCCGGACGGTCTCACCGGACGGCGTCCGCCCCCGCGGACCCGCCCTCGGGCGGCGCTGCCGGCTGCTCGGCGGCGCCTTCCGGGGCGCCCTCCTCGCGCGGCCTGAAGCTGTTGTAGAACTCGGCGAACCGAGAGTAGTTGCGGCGCAGCTCCCGGTTGTCCGGCTGCGCCGAGAGCGCCCGCTGGTAGTAGCTCAAGGCGCGGTCGAAGTCGCCGTTCGCCTCGTAGGCGACCGCCAGGTTGTTCATCACCCGGAAGTCGCCCGGCGCCAGCCGCTCCGCCTGCTGGAAGCGGAAGAGCGCCTCGCTCCACAGCCCGCGCTGGGCCATCTGCACCCCGAACGCGATCTGGCTGTCGGCCTGCCCGGCGACGGCCGCGCCCGAGCTGCCGCAGCCGGCCAGCGCCACCGCCACCAGGGCCGGCGCCGCGAGCCCGGCGAGCCGTGCGCGCGCGCCCGCCGGGCGCCTCGGTCGCCGGCGCAGCGCCCGGACGGAGAGCGGCGGGCGGGCGGGACGGAGCGGAGGGGCGGAAGGCGCTGATCTCGACATCGGAAGACTCGCCAGTATATACGAGCGCCGCAGGGGCGGACGGATCACCTCCACCGCCCTCCCGAGCGCCCGCGACGGACCTCCACGGCCCGCCGGAGAGGCCCGGCACGACCGTCGGGACACCCCTCTGCGCCCGGTCCGTCACGCAGACGGTGAGTCCCGAGCGATCCGCCGGCCGGTTCACGTCTACCCAGGAGATGGAACGAATCCTGCCGGCGGGAACGGCCCCGCCCGCGAGCTCATGCGGCGCCGCCACGACCCCGGACGCCGCGGCGCGCGACCTCCTCGTCGCGGTGAACGCCGACCCCGAGACCGGTCCGCGGCTCGCCTGCCACCTCGGCGAGCTGCTCGCGGCCGGGGGCGGGGGTCGAGCGGGCCCCGAGACGGCGACGCGGGTCCGCGAGGCGGCGCGCCACCTCGCGGCCTGGCTCGGCTGCGCCCCGGCTCCGTCGCGGACGCCGCGGCTCGGCGAGCTCTCGGCCGAGGTCGGGCTGCCCACGCCGCTCCTCGTCCGCGCCCGGGAGATCGCTGCGCGCGCCGGCCGGCTCGCGGCCCGCGAGAGGCGGCGGGCGGCGGAGCTCGGGGCGGCGGTCGTGACCCGTCTCGACCCGGGCTACCCGCCGGCCCTCCGTGACCTCGCCCTCCCGCCGCCGGTCCTCTGCGTGCGGGGCGAGCTGCCCGAGACGCTGGCCCGCGGCCGGCTCGGCGTCACCGTCGTCGGCGCCCGGCGCGCCGACCGCTACGGCCTCGACCTCGCCCACCGGATCTCCCGATCGCTCGCCGCCCTGGGTCTCCCCATCGTCTCCGGCCTGGCCCGCGGGATCGACGCCGCCGCCCACCGCGGCGCCCTGGCCGCCGGCGGCGCGACCGTCGCCGTCCTCGGCTCCGGTCTCGGCGTCGACTACCCCCGCGGGCACGGCCGGCTGCGCGACGAGATCGCCTCCTCCGGCGCGCTCGTCACCGAGTTCCCCGTCGGACTCGAGCCGCGCCGCTGGCACTTCCCGGTCCGCAACCGCCTCCTCGCCGCGCTGACCCCGGGCACCCTCGTCGTCCAGGCGACCGAGCGCTCCGGCTCGCTGGTCACCGCCCGCTGGGCCCTCGACCTCGGCCGCGAGGTCCTCGCCGTCCCCGGCCCGGTCGGCGACCGCCACGCCCGCGGCCCGCACCGACTGCTGCGCGACGGCGCGGGGCTGGTGACGGGCCCGAGAGACGTCCTCGACGCCCTGGTCGGGCCCTCGGTGGCCGACGAGCTGCTGGCGGCGGGAGGTGTAGGCGAGGGAGGCACGGACCGGACGGAGGACGGCAACAGATCGAAGAGGGAGAAGGCAGGGAACGGGAATGCCGGGTCGATGGCGTGTCCGCGTGGCCGGAAGGGCAAGATTCTACGGGCGCTCTCGGCCGGTCTCGGGCGGGCGCCCGAGGAGATCGCCGAGGAGGTCGACGCCGGGGTCGACGCCGTCCTCGGAGCGCTGATGGAGCTCGAGATCGAGGGCTGGGCCCGCCGCGAGCCGGGACCGCGGTTCTTCCGCAACCGGGGCTAGCCGCGCGTGCCGGCGGTATCCGAAGGCCCTCGCCGGAGAGCTACCCCTTCGAGGCCTTCGCCCGCCGCCTCCGGCGCGGCTTCGTCGGGGCGTTGCGCCGCGCTTCGAGCAGGCGCAGGGCATCCTCGACCGTCAACGCCTGCGGGTCGGCGCCGCGCGGCAACGAGGCGTTCGTCTCGCCGTCGGTGACGTAGGGGCCGTAGCGGCCGTCGAGGACCACGAGCGGCCCGGCCGCGCCCGCGGCCTCGCCGAGCTCCTTGAGCACGGTCTTCGCGCCGCCGCGCCGGCGCCCCGGCTTGGGCCGGGCGAGGAGCTCGAGCGCCCGGTCGAGCGGCACGTCGACCGCCTCCTCCCACGAGCCGAGGCTGCGGAACTCGTCCCCCCGCTTGACGTAGGGGCCGTAGCGGCCGATCCCGGTCGTCACCTCCTCGCCGCGCTCGGGGTCGGTGCCGACCGTGCGGGGCAGCCGCGTCAGCCGCCGGGCGGTCGCCGCGTCGAGGCTCTCGGCGGCCACGCCGCGAGGCAGCGAGACCCGGCGCGGCTTGTCGCTGCCGGCGGCCGCCGCCTCCTCCGCGGTGAGCTCGCGCTCGAGGTAGAAGCCGAACCGGCCGTGGCGCAGGTGGATCGGCAGCCCGGTCGCCTCGTCGACGGCGATCGGCTCGACTTCCTCCTGCTTGCCGCGCAGCATCTCCGCGGCGAGGTCGGGCGTGAGGTCGGCGGGCGGCAGGTCCTCGGGGAGCGAGGCGATCGGGCCGTCCTCGCCGCGGCGGACGTACGGGCCGTACTTGCCGATCTTGACCTCGAGCGGCTCGCCGGTCTCCGGGTCGGCGCCGAGCGGCACCGCCGGGTAGGTGACCTCCCCCTCCTCCACCCGCTGGCGCAGGCCGCGCCGGTCGCCGTCGCCGTGGAAGAACTCGGCGACCAGCACGTCCCACGCCTTGTGGCCGGCGGCGACCTCGTCGAGGTCGTCCTCCATGTGGGCGGTGAAGTCGGTGTCGACCAGGTCGCGGAACTGCCCCTCGAGGAGCTGGGTGACGCAGAAGGCGGTGAAGGTGGGCACCAGCTCGTTGCCGCGCTTGAAGACGTAGCCGCGGTCCTGGATCGTCGAGAGGATCGAGGCGTAGGTCGAGGGCCGACCGATCCCCGCCTCCTCGAGCTTCTTGACCAGGCTCGCCTCGGTGTAGCGGTAGGGCGGCTTCGTCTCGTGCCCTTCGGCCGCGACCTCGCGCGCCTCGACGGCGGCGCCGACCGCGAGCTCGGGGAGCAGCGTCTCCTTGTCGCCGAGCGCCTCCTCCGGGTCGTCGGAGCCCTCGACGTAGGCGCGCAGGAAGCCGGGGAAGACGATCCGCCGCCCGCTCGCCGCGAAGGTCGCGCGCTCGGCGGAGCCGGACCCCGCAGCACCGCCGCCCCCGTCCGCCGCCGCGTCCGCCTCGATCTCGACGCTCGTCCGCTCGAACCGCGCCGGCAGCATCTGGCAGGCGATCGTCCGCTTCCAGACCAGCTCGTAGAGCCGGTACTGGTCCGCGTCGAGCCAGCGGCGGACGTCCTGGGGGCGGCGGGAGAGGTCGGTGGGGCGGATCGCCTCGTGCGCCTCCTGCGCCCCCTTCGACTTCGTCCGGTAGCGGTTGGGCTTCTCCGGCAGGTAGCGGTCGCCGTAGACATCGGCGATCACGCGGCGGGCCTGGGCGACGGCGCGGCCGGCCAGGGTCAGCGAGTCGGTGCGCATGTAGGTGATCAGGCCCACCCGCTCGCCGCCGAGGTCGATCCCCTCGTAGAGCTGCTGCGCGACCCGCATCGTGTGTCGCGAGGTGAAGCGGAGCTTGCGGTTGGCCTCCTGCTGGAGCGTCGAGGTGATGAAGGGCGGCGCCGGGTGCTGCTGCCCGGGCTTGGTGTCGAGCGAGGAGACCCGCCAGGGCCGCGCGCCGACGAGCCGCGTGGCCAGCGCCTCGGCCCGCTCCCGGCCGAGGACCAGCCGCTCCGGGTCGGCGAGCCGGCCGGTCTCCGGATCGAAGCTCCGCCCCTCGGCGACCCGCTGGCCGTCGAGCCGGACGAGCCGCGCCTCGAACCGCTCGCCGCCGGCGCCGAGCAGCGCCCTGACGTCCCAGTACCCGGCGGCGCGGAAGGCCATCCGCTCCCGCTCGCGCTCGACGAGCAGACGCACGGCGACGCTCTGCACCCGCCCGGCGGAGAGCCCCGGCGCCACCCGCTTCCACAGGAGCGGCGAGAGCGAGTAGCCGTAGAGCCGGTCGAGCACCCGCCGCGCCTCCTGCGCCCGCACCAGGTTCTCGTCGACCTGCCGCGGGCTGGCGAGCGCCTCGCGGATCGCCTCCGGGGTGACCTCGTGGAAGACGATCCGCTGGACGTCGACCTTCCCTCCAGGGTCGAGGAGCTCGAGGACGTGCCACGAGATCGACTCCCCCTCGCGGTCCTCGTCGGTGGCGAGCAGCAGCCGGTCGGACTCGGCGAGCGCCTTCTTGAGCCGCTGGACGTGCTTCTTCTTGTCCGCCGGCACGACGTAGAGCGGCAGGAAGCCGGCGTCGACGTTGACCCCGAGCCGCGCCCACTCCTCCTTGCGCACGGCGGCCGGGATCTCCTTGGCGTTCTGCGGCAGGTCGCGGACGTGCCCGTAGCTCGCCTCGACCCGGTAGTCGTCGCCGAGGAAGCGGCTGATCGTCGTCGCCTTCGCCGGCGACTCGACGATCACCAGGTTGCGGCCGCCCCCGGGGCCGCCCTTCGCCTTCGCGGTGCGCGCCACGTGCGTCAGCCCGGGATCCAGATCTTCTTCGCCTCGACGATCGCCGCGGTACCCGGCAGCTCGAGCGGCCGGCTCGACTTGGTGAAGAAGGCCAGCCCGCGCCAGCTCGTCAGGTACTCGTACTTCGTCCCGAAGATCCCGCTCTCGGCGACGACCACCAGCGGCTCCTCGATCCGGTCGAGGATCTTCTGGAACTCCTCGGGCTCGGTGCGGATCAGCACCCCCGAGGCCTTGATCGCGTTGGCGACCGCCGCGGCGTGCGCCGCCGCCGCCCCCCCGGCCGCCGCTCCCGCGGCCGCCCCGCTCCCATTGCTCATCTCGGAAAGCTCCTTTCGTCCCGCGGGGCCGCCTCGTGCGCGTCGGCGTCCCTCGTCGGACGGCGACCCTCGCGCGTACGAGTGTAGCCGGTGACGGGGGACGCGCGGCCCGCCCGGTCCGGAGTCCGTGATCAGCCGGCTGCCGCCGGCCAGGCGCCGAGGAGGCGGCGGACGAGGACGAGCTGGCCGACGTGGTACGCCGCGTGGTCGGCGGCCAGCAGCGCCTCGCGGAGGAGGGTGGCGCGCTCCGACCACGGGAGCGGCGCCGTGAGGTCGCGGCCCGGGTCGGCGACCAGCGCCTTCATCTCGTCGAGGTGGCGGCGATAGGCGGCGAGGGCCTCGTCCCAGGCCCGTTCGTCGGGCGGCGCCGCGGACTCCGGCCAGTAGCCCGCCGGCCACTCCGGCGACTCGTGGCCGGGATCGCGGCTGAACCCGACGAGGTCCCGGAGCGCGATCCGCAGGTGCTCGACGAGCTCCCAGGCGGAGTGGGGCAGCCCCTCGGGCCGCACCCCGCGGAGCTCTGCCGCCAGGTCGGCGACCGCGCCGTCGAAGTCGACGTGCGCTCCGCGGCCGTCGAGGAGTTTCAGGAGGTGGCGGCGGAGGGCGTCGTCGTCCGGCATCGGTGGAGATCTCCCGCGCGGGAGTGTATGCGCCCCGGCTCCTATAATCGGTCGCGATGGGTACCCAGCCGGGACAGGGACCGGTCCACGTCGTCGGCGGCGGCCTCGCCGGCTCGGAGTGTGCGTGGCAGCTCGCCGAGCGCGGGGTGCCGGTGGTGCTCCACGAGATGCGGCCGGAGCGGTCGACGCCGGCCCACTCGACCGGGTGGCTCGCCGAGCTCGTCTGCTCGAACTCGTTCCGCTCCGACGACCCGCTCCACGCCGCGGGGCTCCTCAAGCGGGAGATGGAGGCGTTCGGGTCGCTGGTCATCGGCTCGGCGCGGGCGGCGGCGGTGCCGGCCGGGGCGGCGCTGGCGATGGACCGCGACCGCTTCGCCGAGCGGGTGAGCGCGGCGATCGCCGGCCATCCGCGGATCGAGCTCCGGCGCGGGGAGGTCGAGGAGCTCCCGGGGCCGGACGGCGACGAGGACTGGGTCGTCGCCACCGGGCCGCTGACCTCGCCGGCCCTGTCCGCGGCGCTCGGCGAGCTCCTCGGCGGCGAGTACCTCTACTTCTACGACGCGATCGCGCCGATCGTCGAGGGCGAGAGCCTGGACCTGTCGAAGATGTTCTGGCAGTCGCGCTGGGGCAAGGGGGAAGGCGACGACTACCTCAACTCGCCGCTCGACCGCGAGGGCTACCTCGCCTTTCACCGCGCCCTCGTCGAGGCCGAGGTCCTGCCGCTCCACGACTTCGAGCAGGCGATGTTCTTCGAGGGGTGCCTGCCGATCGAGGAGCTCGCCCGACGCGGCGAGGACACCCTGCGTTACGGCTGCATGAAGCCGGTCGGGCTCACCGCGCCGGACGGCAGCCGCCCCTACGCGGTGGTCCAGCTCCGCCGCGAGGACCTGGCGAAGAGCCAGCTCAACCTGGTCGGCTTCCAGTCGCGGATGAAGTGGCCCGAGCAGCGCCGCGTCTTCGCCATGCTCCCCGGGCTCGAGCGCGCCGAGCTCGTGCGCATGGGACAGATCCACCGCAACACCTTCGTCAACGCGCCGACCCACCTCGACCGGTGCTACCGGGTGAAGGCCCGGCCCCGGGTGCGGCTCGCCGGGCAGATCACCGGCGTCGAGGGCTACCTCGAGTCCGCCGCGACCGGCCTGGCCATCGCGCTCTACCTGGCGCTCGAGCGGGGCGGCTCCGGGGCGGGCGCCGGCGAGCCCGAGCCGCTGCCGGCGGCGACCGCGCTGGGCTCACTGGCCCGCCACCTCACCGAGTCGGACCCGCGGCACTTCCAGCCGGCGAACGTCAACTACGGCCTCTTCCCCGAGCTCGAGGGAAAGGTGCGCAAGCGCGACCGCCGGGCCGCCTACGCCCGCCGTGCCCGCCGCGAGCTCGCGGCCTGGGCCCGGCGGCAGGGCGTGCCGCTCGATCCGCGGCCGCTCGCCGCCGGCGAGGGCGAGGTGGCCCCGCCCCGCCGTGCCCCGGCCGCCGCAGAGAGGGCATCGGGCTCGCCCTCCGCCGGCTCTCCGGCGACCGCCCGGGAGCACGAGGCGGCCCCCGAGGATGCCCCGGCCCGCGCCGAGCCCGTCGGAGCCGCCTGAGGCGGCGGGCCCGTGGACCGCCTGATCCGCCGCTTCCTCGAGCACCTCGGCGAGGAGCGCGCCTTCTCGCCGCACACCCTGCGCGCCTACCGCGCCGACCTCGAGCGCTTCCTCGCCTTCCTGGCGACCGAGTTCCTCGGCCGGCCGGCGATCGAGATCGAGCCGTCGGACGTCGACGCCCTCGCCGTCCGCTCCTACCTCGCCGCGCTGCACCGCCGCGGCGTCGGCCGCAAGAGCCAGGGGCGGGCGCTCTCGGCGGTGCGCAGCCTGTTCGGCTTCGCCGCCCGCGAGGGGGTCGTCGCCGCGAACCCGGCCCGCGGCATCCCCACGCCGAAGGCGCCGCGCAACCTCCCCCGCCACCTGCGGCCGGGCGAGATCGAGCAGCTTCTCGACGCCCCGGCCGCCGACGGCCGCGAGGGCCCGCTCCCCGCCCGCGACCGCGCCCTCCTCGAGCTCCTCTACGCGACCGGCCTGCGGGTCGGCGAGCTCGTCTCGCTCGACTGGCGCGACCTCGATCTGTCGGCCCGCGTGCTGCGCGTCCTCGGCAAGGGGGGCAAGGAGCGGATGGTCCCCTTCGGCCGCCAGGCCGCCTCGGCCCTGCGCGACTGGCTCGGCGCCTGGGAGGCGGTGCGGGAGGTCGCCGCACCGGACGCCGACGAACGCGAGGAGCCGGTCTTCCTCAACTACCGGGGCGGCCGGCTGTCGGCCCGCTCGGTCCGTCGCCTCCTCGACCGCCACGTCGAGGCGGCCGCGCTCGCCGCCGGCGTCCACCCCCACACCCTGCGCCACACCTTCGCCACCCACCTGCTCGAGAACGGCGCCGACCTGCGCTCGATCCAGGAGCTCCTCGGCCACGCTTCCCTCTCGACCACCCAGCGCTACACCCACGTCGAGATCGAGCGCCTGCTCGCCGTCTACCGCGACTCCCACCCCCGGGCGCGGGCCGCGGCCGACGGCGACGGCTGAGGCCGGCCCGCCCGGCCGGCTCACCATTCGCACCCCGGACCCGCTGGTATGATCCTCGGCCCATGGCCGGCCGCCCGGAAACACCCGCCCTCCGCGCCACCACCGTGCTGCTCGTGCGGCGCGGGGGGTCGGTGTGCATGGCGAGCGACGGGCAGGTGACGCTGGGCGACACGGTGATCAAGGGGACGGCGGCGAAGGTGCGGCGGGCCGGCAAGGGGACGGTGCTCGTGGGCTTCGCCGGCGGCGCGGCGGACGGGCTGGCGCTCTTCGCGCGGCTCGAGGCGAAGCTCGAGGAGTACGGCGGCAACCTCGAGCGGGCGGCCGTCGAGCTGGCCAAGGACTGGCGGACCGACCGGGCGCTGCGCCAGCTCCAGGCGCAGATGATCGTGTGCGACCGCGCGAAGAGCTTCTTTCTCACCGGCACCGGCGAGCTGATGCAGCCGGACGAGGGGGTGGACGGCGACGGGGAGATGGCGATCGGCTCCGGCTCGAACTTCGCGCTCGCCGCGGCCCGGGCGCTCGGGCGCCACACCGACATGTCGGCGCGCGAGATCGTCGAGGAGGCGATGGGGATCGCGGCCCAGATCTGCATCTACACGAACGATCGGCTGACGGTCGAGGAGCTGAGAGCCGATGGCGACTGAGCTCACCGCCGCCCCGCCGGCCACCGCGCTCGAGAACATGCCGCCGCGGCAGATCGTGGCCGAGCTCGACAAGTTCGTCGTCGGCCAGGGGCCGGCCAAGCGGGCGGTGGCGATCGCGCTCCGCAACCGGTGGCGGCGCCAGCAGCTCCCGGCCGAGATCGCCGAGGAGATCGTGCCGAAGAACATCCTGATGATCGGCCCGACCGGCGTCGGCAAGACCGAGATCGCGCGCCGGCTCGCGCGGCTGGCGCGGGCGCCGTTCCTCAAGGTCGAGGCGTCGAAGTTCACCGAGGTCGGCTACGTCGGCCGCGACGTCGAGTCGATGGTGCGCGACCTGGTCGACATCGCCTTCCAGATGGTCCGCGAGGAGCGGCGCGAGGCGGTCCGCGAGCAGGCCGAGGCGAACGCGGAGGACCGTCTCCTCCACCTGCTCGTGCCGTCGCGGCCGCTGACCGGCTACTCCCCCTCGCCCGACGCCGAGGGCGAGGACACCGTCGAGCGCACCCGCGACAAGTTCCGCCAGAAGCTGCGCTCCGGGGCGCTCGACGACCGGAGGGTCGAGGTCGAGGTCGAGGAGAGCGGTTTCCCGAGCTTCGAGATGTTCACCCCGCAGGGGGTCGAAGAGGTCGGGGTCAACGTCAAGGACATGCTGCCGGGGCTCTTCGGCGGCCGGCGGCGCAAGCAGGAGGTGACGGTCCACGAGGCGCGGCAGATCCTGCTCCAGCAGGAGTCCGAGAAGCTGATCGACCGCGCCCAGGTGGCGCGCGAGGCGCGCGAGCGGGTCGAGCAGGGCGGGATGATCTTCCTCGACGAGATCGACAAGATCGCGGGCCGCGAGGGCGGCCGCGGCCCCGACGTCTCGCGCGAGGGTGTGCAGCGCGATCTGCTGCCGATCGTCGAGGGGACGACGGTGTCGACCCGCTACGGGATGGTCCAAACCGACCACATCCTGTTCATCGCCGCCGGCGCCTTCCACGTCTCGAAGCCCTCCGACATGATCCCCGAGCTCCAGGGGCGTTTCCCGATCCGGGTCGAGCTGTCCGACCTCTCGGAAGCCGACTTCGTCCGCATCCTCACCGAGCCGGAGACGGCGCTGACCAAGCAGTACCGGGCGCTGCTCTCGACCGAGGGGGTGACGATCTCTTTTTCCGAGGACGCGGTCGCCGAGATCGCCCGGCTCGCCGTCGAGGTCAACGCGAACACCGAGAACATCGGCGCCCGGCGGCTGGCGACGCTGATGGAGAAGCTGCTCGAGGAGGTCTCGTTCGAGGCGCCGGACATGGCCGGGGTGGAGATGACCCTCGACGGGGCCGCGGTCCGCGAGACGCTCGCCGACCTGGTGAAGGACCAGGACCTGAGCCGGTATGTGCTCTGAGCGCGCTGCCGGACGGCGGCGGAGCGCCCGGCGGCGGCATGCCTCGGGGCGGCGCGCCGGAACGCGGCGGCGGGCGGCGCTGGCGGCCGGGCTGCTGGCCCTCGGCCTGCCGCTCGCCGGCTGCGGCAAGAAGGGCGACCCGCTGCCGCCGCTCCGCCCGGTCCCGGCGCGGACCGAAGGGCTCACCGTCCGCCAGCGCGGCCTCGAGCTGATCCTCGAGCTCCCCTACCCGAAGGTCACCGCCGCGGGCATGGCCCTGCCGTCGCTCGACCGGGTCGAGCTCTACGAGGTGACCCGAATCGCACCGCCCGAGGACCGGACGCCGGCCGTGGGGGCCGAGGAAGGAGCGGTCGAAGGGGAGCCGGAGGCGGTAGAGGCCGAGGAGCCGACCGGGGCCGAGGCCGGCGGGGAGGTCTCCGCTCCCGCCGCCGCGGTCGGGCCGCCCCCCGCCCCGGCGGCGCTCGACCTCCGTCAGTTCACCTCCGCGGCGCAGATCCGGCTGGAGCTCACCGGGCCGGAGCTCTCCCGCGCCGTCGTCGGCGACCGGATCGTCGTCGTCGTGCCGCTGCCGCGGGACTTCCCGGCCGTGCCCCAGGCCCACTGGTTCGGCGTCCGCACGGTGGCCGGCGAGGACGACCGCTCCGAGCTCTCGAACCAGGCGTCGATCGTCCCCCGGCCGCCGCCGGCGCCGGTCGCCGGCCTCGAGGCCGAGGCGCGGCCGGACGGCGTGCTCCTCACCTGGGCCCCCGACGGTCCCGAGGTCGAGGGCTACGACGTCTACCGGCGCGACGCGGCGAACCGCGAGTTCGGCGGCGCGATCGGCTTCGCCCCCGCCGGGACGCCGAGCTACCTCGACGCCTCGGCCCGCTTCGGGTCGCGCTACATCTACGCGGTGACCGCGGTCACCCGGCGCGCGCCGATCGTCGAGAGCTCGATCGCCGAGGTGCGGGAGGTCGACTACCGCGACCGCTTCGCGCCGCCCGCGCCGCAGGGGCTCGTCGCGCTCACCGAGGAGGGACGGGTCCGCCTCGCCTGGGAGGGGGTGCGGGCCGCCGACCTCGCCGGCTACCGGGTGCTCCGCGCCGCCGGCGAGCCCGGGCCGGACGGCCCCGACTTCGAGACGCTCACCGCCGAGCCGATCCAGGCGACCGAGTACGTCGACCGCGCGGTCTCCGCCGGCACCACCTACGTCTGGCGGGTCGTCGCGGTCGATCGGACCGGCAACGTCAGCGAGGCGGCCGAGGCGAGCGCCACCGCGAGGTAGCGCCGCCGTGCCCGCCGAGACCGCCGCCGAGCCCGCCGTCCCCTTCTACCGCGTCTCGGGCGCCGGCAACGACTTCCTGGCGCTGGTCGAGCCGGCGCGGGTGCCGCCGGCCGGGACGATCGCCGCCTGGTGCCGCCGCGGCGTGTCGCTGGGCGCCGACGGCCTCTTCGTCCTCCGGCGGGCCGGCTGCGCGGGGATGGGCGCGGCGGTGGCGATGGACCACTTCAACGCGGACGGCGGCCCCGCCGAGCTGTGCGTCAACGGCACCCGCTGCGCCGCCCGACTCGTCTTCCACCTCGGCTGGTTCGCGGACGAGGTCGAGGTGCGGACCGGGGCCGGCCCGGTGCGGGCGCGCGCCGCCGGCGACGACGTCGTCGCTCTCGAGCTCCCGGCTCCCGGCGAGCCCGAGGCGCTGTCCGTCGAGCTGCCGGAGGCGGAGGGCGGCCGGGTCGAGGGGTGGCGGGTGACCGTCGGCGTGCCCCACTTCGTCGTCCTCCCGACCGACCTCGCCCGCGCCCCGGTCGCCGCGCTCGGGCCGCCGCTCCGCCGCCACCGGGCGTTCGGCGCCGCCGGCACGAACGTCGACTTCGTCCGCTTCCCGGCTCCCGGCCGCCTCGAGGTCCGCACCTTCGAGCGCGGGGTCGAGGCCGAGACGCTCGCCTGCGGAACCGGCGTCCTCGCCGCCGCCGCCGTCGGCCGCGCAACCGGGGCCCTCGCGCTGCCGGCGACCGCGCTGACGACCGGCGGCTTCGAGATGACGGTCGGCGAGGCCGGCGGCGGCCGCTGGACGCTGGCCGGGGACGCCCGGATCGTCGCCGCCGGCGAGGCGCTGCCCGGCGCCGCGGCGGTCCCGGAGCCGCTCCGGTGGACGCCCGGGCGGTAGGCGGCCGCGCGCCGGGCCGCCTCCGCCCGGCCCGGGGCCTCGAGGCGATTCGGGTATCATGCCGGCGATTCGGACGAGCCTGCCCAGAACCGCCGCCGCAGGGACCGCCGCGGCAGACGAGAGGGGAGCGGATGAGCGAGGTCAGCGAGCGGGGCGCGGTGGAGGTCCGGCAGCCCGAGGCGCCCCGCGTCGCCGCGATCGTCCCCGCCTACAACGAAGAGGAGACGCTGGCCGACGTCATCACCGTGCTCAAGGCGACCGGCCTGGTCGACGAGATCCTGGTCGTCTCCGACGGCTCGACCGACGACACGGTCCACGTCTCGCGCAGCCTGCGCACCAAGACGATCCACCTGCACCGCAACTACGGCAAGGCGATGGCGATGGCGATCGGCATCAGCCACACCGAGGCGCCGGTGGTGCTGTTCGTCGACGGCGACATCCTCAACCTCTCCGAGTACCTGCTCGGCCAGCTCATCGAGCCGGTCGTCTCCGGCAGCGCCGAGATGGCGATCGGCCTGCGCCACCGGGGGTGGCTCCTCGACTGGCTGCACGCCCGTACCGGGCCGCACCTGTCGGGCATCCGCTGCCTGCGGCGCGAGATCTTCGAGGCCGTCCCCGAGGAGTACCTCCAGGGCTACACGGTCGAGACCGCGCTCAACTGGGCGGCCCGACAGCTCGACATGCGGATCACGACGACGGTGCTGTGCAACCTGCGCCACCTGATCAAGGAGCGCAAGCGCGGCGTCGCCGCCGGCGCCCGCGCCCGCCTCGACATGTTCGCGGCGGTCTTCTCGGCCTGGCTGGCGCTGACCTGGAAGCGCCCCGGCTTGCGCAACGGCGCCCCGAGCCGGCTGGCCCGCCCCGAGCTCGACTACATCAACTGGTAGCCGGCCCCCCATGAGGTCGTCGCGAGCTCGGCGAGGGACCTCGGCGCCTGCGCCGCACCCGCCGGCGAAGGTCCGGCGCCTCCGGCTCGGCGCCGCGCTGGTCTTCGTCGTCGCCCTGGCCCTGCGGCTCGCCTTCTGGCAGGCGACCCCCGACCGCGCCTGGGCGGGCAGCGCCGCGTACGCCGGCGACGCGGAGACCTGGGCCGCCCAGGCCGCCGCCCTCGTCCACGGTCCGCAAGCCGCCTCCGGGGCGGTGCTCGAGCCCCACGAGCTCGGCCTGCCGCTGCGGCCGCCCGGCGGCGCCTGGGCCCTGGTCCTCCTCGGAGGTCTCGAGCTCGGAGACGTCGACGTGGGCCGCGCCAAGCTCGCCTGGTGCCTGCTCGGCGCCCTGACGGTGCTCGTCGTCTACCGGGCCGCACGCGCCGCCTTCGGGCTCGGGCCGGCGCTCGCCGCCGGGCTCCTGACGGCCGCCTCGACCGCCTGGCTCGTCCTCGCCACCTCGCTGAACAACGAGACGCCCTACCTGCTGCTCGCCTTCGGCACGGTCGCCCTGTGGCGGCCGCTCCGCGACCGGCCGTCGACGGCCCGCGCCCTGGGCTGGGGCGCGCTCCACGCCGCGGCCACCCTGGTCCGCGCCGAGCACGCGCTCTTCGCCGCCGCGTCGACGGCGGCCCTCGGTCTCGTCTGGTGGCGGCAGGGCGGCCGGCGGCAGGGCGGCGGCTCTGTCGAGGGCGGGCCCTCCCGCCGTCGGCTGCCCGGCCTCGGCGCCGCGGCGGCGGGCGCCTACCTCCTCGTCCTCGCGCCCTGGCACGTCTCGGCCTGGGAGTCGATCGACCGCTTCAACGCGGTCGCGCCCGACACCCCCGGCGAGCGGGTCCAGCGGCGGCTCGAAGGGCAGCTCTCCGGCGTCGTCTGGGAGCCGGTCGCCGCTGCCGAGCGCCACCGCTGGCCGGCCTTCTCCCGGCGGACCGCGGCGAACTTCGTCACCGCCACGGTCGCCTGGCGCGGCGGAAACGCGGTCGGGGCGGAGGACCTGGCGATCCTCGACCGGGCGTTCGGCGCCCGCCCGGAGCCGCTCGGCGAGCACCCGTTCGTCGCCCTGTACGGCGGCCTCAACTTCTGGCTCGCCAACCACCCGGCGGCCGACGGCGGCTTCTCCCGCGGCCCGCTCGCCGAGCGGCCGCCGCTCGCGGGCGGCACGTCCCGCTACCCCCCCGCCCTGGTCGCCGGCCTGCCGCCCGACGACCTCGCCCTGACCTACCCCCCGCACCTCGCCGCGGTGAACCACGGCTGGCGGCTCGGCCTGGGCTGGATCGCACGCCATCCGGCCGACTTCGCGGCTCTCGCCGCGGCGAAGCTCGGACGGTTCTGGGCCGGCGCGGCGCACGGCCTCACCGGGTACGCGCTGCCGCTCGGTCTGTCCGGCGTGCGCCGGCCGGTCGACCTCGTCGTGCCGGAGGGAGGGCTCGGCACGGCCGGGTGGCGGATCGCCGTCCTCCTGCTCGCCGCCGCGGGCGCGGTCGTCGGCCGGCCGCGGCGCGAGCTCCTCCCCTGGCTCCTCTTCTTCGCCTGCCAGCTCGCGGTGGCGGCCGCGTTCTTCGGCTACGCCCGGCTCGGCGCCACGGTCGTCCCCGTCGTGGCGCTGCTGGCGAGCCTGGCGATCGCC